>Ga0315905_10001399_pt1 | contig 25907 bp, 48 predicted proteins | sample LakEriMetagenome_5_FD_203522 | JGI IMG/M metagenome (GOLD analysis project Ga0315905, IMG submission 203522) | Freshwater fungal communities from buoy surface, Lake Erie, Ohio, United States - Buoy 4 MA121 | ecosystem: Environmental > Aquatic > Freshwater > Lake | place: USA: Lake Erie, Ohio...
GAGCTGCGCGCCCAGGGCGAGGCTGCCCAGAACGACGGAGCCCGCGAGCAGGTTGTTGGCCGGGATGACCCGACCGTCAGCGAGGGTCTTGGCGGCCGAGTTCTTCAGCCAGACCTTGACGCCCTTGCCCGAGACACGCTGCACGAACTGGTTCGCAGGAACCGCGTCGAAGTCGGCGGTACCGGCAACAGCCGCGTCCAGGCCCTTGGCCTGCACGTGCTCGTAGACGGCGACACCGGCACCAGCGGTGCTGGCACCAGCGGCCGCAGCCTTGACCTTGCCCGGTGCGGCAGGGTCGATGGTGATCGGAGCACCGATCTTGATCGAGCCACTCGTCGGGGTCTTCTCGCGACCGCGACGAACGATGTTCTCGAACGAACGGAACCCGAAGGAACGGGAGTAACCCATCGTGTGTTTCCCTCCCCTCTCAGGAGGTCAGGCCGAGCGCGGCGCGCCGGGCAGACTTGTCGGAAGCGGATGCCTCGTCGGTGGGCTCGGTGGTGAGCTCCTCGGAGGTGCCGGACATCGCCGAAGCGGAGTCCGTCTCGGACGAAGCCTCGTCACCCTCGGCGGTGGCGGGCTTGATGCTGCGCCACTCCTCGAGCTTCTCGGCCCAGTCCTCTTCGGCGAGGTCGGCCCACTTGGAGGCCTTGTCGCCGATGTAGTCCTTGCTGAACAGGCCGAGGTTCTCGACCTGGCTGGCGCGGGCGGAAGCGATCTCAGCCTTGCGGGCCGCCTCGTCCTTGGCCTCGATGTCGCTCTTCAGGGAAGCAACCTCATCGGTCGCCGCCTTGAGCTCCACCTGGGCCTTGTCGAGGTCGCTGTTGAGCCGAGTGTTCTCCTCGGTCAGCTCCGCGACCTTCGTCTCAAGCTCCGCCTTGTCGGTGGCCAGCGCACTGGCCTCGTCCGTCTTGGCAGAGAGCTGAGACGACAGGTCGGCAGTCGCGTCCTTGAGCGCCTTCTCCAGGAGCGCCTGGTGCGTCTCCTGAGTGATGGTGTTGTCGCTCACTTCTGTAGTCCCTCCCTCCTCGTGCGGGGGCTGGTCGGATGCAGCGCCCGACGGCAGAGAGCCGGAGGGACCGGACGCCGGGGTCTCACCTTGCTGCGAGGCCTTTTCCAAGCAGAAGGGGCAGGTGTCGGCGTCATGCCGAGCGCCGTCAGGCTGGAGAGCCATCAGGTCGTCGTGCAGTCGCGCCGCATCTGAGAGATCCACGTTGATGTGATCGTTCGTTTCGGGCTCGAGTTGAAATTAGATGCTCGCCAGATAGCACGAACCCCCGTCCGGTAGCGGAGGGACGGGGGTTCGCGGCGCTCAAGCCCTGGCGTGTAGGCGAGCGACTATCCGGGAGTGGTCGGACGAAGATGCGCTGTCAAGACCATTGCCATCAGCTGCTCCCAGGCGGACGTCGTCATCTCGATGCCACTGGCAGCGATCGACGTGTACTGGTCCTGGGTCTGCTCGGCAAACAGTGCTGCTTCGTCTTTCACGGCCTGAGAGATGACGGAGGCGTGTGCGTTCTTCCAGCCCGGACGAACCGGGGGGATGATCAGCGCTCCACCACGAAAGACCGGGTTCACGATGTGGCGAATCGAACTGCGCTCAATGAGGTGCTCGCAGTGCGACTGCACATCCAGATAGTCGAACGTCTCGCCGCAGCCGTTCTCTCCGGCGCAGATCAGATGACTGCCCCGGCACTCCATCGAGTAGAACAGCAGTCCGTCCTCGTCGGCCGCCTGAACCTGGGCGGCCTCGAACGGGAAGATGTGTGACCACAGGCCACTGAGGGCCTGGATCTTCATGGAGCCCTGGCTGGCCTCGTCGTCGCTTCTCTTCAGTGCGACGGTGCGGGTTGCCGCATAGAAGCCAACGGGCGTCCGAAACTTGTGGACCATGTTGAGCGGGGCGTACTTGATCGTGTACTCCGCCAGCTCAAGGTCGCCGGCCGTCCAGAACTGCTTGTTCGAGTTCGGGTTGTCGCCCTCGACGAAGTCGCCCGCGATCCAGGTGACGAACGGGTTCGACTCCTCGATCTTCCAGCCGGACTCGATCGACGCAGCCATGTCGGCCACGTCCTGGCTAGAGCGAGCGATGTGAGCCGAGTTCACCAGGAAGGTGCTCGGACCACGATCGAGGACGATCGTCTCCATCAGATGCTCGAGATCGGGACGTAGACCGTCTTCCGCTTGACCTCGATCGGGTCACCGAGCTCGACGGCACCATCCTCGTTGATCGAGTAGGTGCTCGCGTACAGGGAGTTCGGGCCGTTCCCCTGCTCGACGGAGAAGACCACGGCGTCATCGCTCAGGTCGTTGACCCAGGTCCAGATGGAGGGGGCGGTCGGGGTGGACTCCCGACCGTACTTGGCCCGAATGGCCAGGGACACGGCCTCTTCGATCTCGCGGAAGGTGTGGACCAGGTTCGCGTGATCCAGCGCCGCCTCGTCGGTGACGAAGGTCCGGTCACAGTCGCAGTGAATGCAAGAAGTCGCCATGTCTGAGTGTTCGGACGCAGGGCCACTCAGTTCGACTACCGGCTCCTGCGCGCCCCTTCCGGTGGGACTTTGGTGGGACCTCCCACGCCGAAGCGGCGATATTGAGTCTCTGACCTGGGCAAACGCCGCCACGGGTCATACCTTCCAAGCTGGATATGCGGGTTCGATTCCCGTCACCCGCTCCACATGGTTTAGGCCTCTGACCTGGGCAAACGCCCTCTGAGTCCGCCCGCTTGGATCCCGCGAACCCTTGCGGAGCGGACTCAAATGGACTCAGATGTACCCCGTTGGTGGGACTTCGGTGGGACTTCGAGGGGAGCTCTTGATGAGAACGCCGGGGTACGTCAGGAAGCAGCCATCTGGTCGCTGGAAGGCTCGCATCAAGGTGGGCGGCAAGGAGCGGACAAGGACGTTCGACAGGAAGGGTGAGGCTGAAGCCTGGCTGGTCAGCCAGCGCGCAGCAACCCTGGCGCTAGAGAACTCCCACTGGAGTGAGCGCCCGATCGGGAACCGACTCCTCTTCACGGACTACGCCGAGCGCTGGATGCGAGAGAAGGCGGACACCCACAAGGCTAGGACACGTGCCCTGTATCGAGGACTCCTGGACGGGTATCTGATTCCCGAGTTCGGAGCGGCCGAGATCGGCCTCATCGAGCCCGACGACGTCCGAGCCTGGTTCTACGACCGCGAGTGGAGCAGCAAGACGACGCGAGGTCAGGCGTACACCCTCCTCAGGACGATCATGAACGAGGCGGTGCGGCAGTCCAAGATCAGAGCCAATCCGTGCATGATCAAGAACCCAAGGCCGGCAACCAAGCGTGAGGTCGCGATTGCCACCCCAGACGAGATCGTGGCCATCTCCGAGCGAGTGCCAGCCAGGTATCGGCTCCTCGTCCTACTCGGGGCCTGGTCGGGGTTCCGCTACTCGGAGCTGATCGCCCTCCAGCGCAAGGACGTCCTGTACAAGCCATTGCGTCTGAGGTCTCGGCCGCCAGTGCACCGGATCAACGGCGAATGGGTTCTGGACGACCGTCACAAATCAAAGGCTGGCGATCGAACGGTCCACTTGCCACCCAGCCTGGAGGCCGACGTAAACGCACACCTGTCCGAATGGGTCGAAGCAAGGCCTGATGCGCTGCTATTCAGCACCTCGGGTGGCAAGTACCTGGCTAGGAGCAACTGGACCGCCATGTTCATGCGAGCTCGAGAGTCGATCGGTCGAGATGACCTTCGCTTCCATGATCTCCGGCACACGCAGGCGACCCTGGCCGCTCAGGCCGGCGCGACGCAGGCTGAGTTGATGGCCAGGCTGGGGCATTCCAGTAGCGCGGCCGTGATGATCTACCAACACGCCCAGGCGTCGCGTGACAAGTCGCTGGCGGTGTTGATTGACGGCATCAAGACGCGCAGCGACGCAGGTAGTCGCGAACGGCGGTCTCGGTAACTCGCACCGCCCGGCCGATCCTGACCACCCTGAGGTTGCCTCGGTCGATCTCGCGCCGAACCGTGCGCTCGTTGACGCTCCAGAGTTCGGCGACCTGCTCGATCGTGTGAAGCTGTTCTGCCATGCGAGCCTCCATGGGCCTCTTGCTGATTACGGGTTGATCAGGACCTTGTCCCTGCGGCCGACTGCGTGCGGGTTCCAGTCGCCACGCATGACAAGGTCGTCCGCCATGTTCCGGTAGTCGATTCGGAACCGAGAAGTCTCTCGCTTCTTGACGAGTGGCTGAACCTCGAATGGCTTGAACGGAGCGGTGACGGTGATGTCCCGAGTGAAAGGATCGAGCCTGAACGACGCCGTGACCTTCCGGCGAGCCCACTCCTTGCCGTTCTCGCCGACGACCACAAGGTAGCCCGGCATGTCGGGGATCAGGTTCACTGGTCACCACCCTTGGCCCTGGTGAAGACCCAGGAGATCCCGTCCGTCTCGGTAGCCACCCAGGCCGGTTCGTCGTCGTAGTGGAACGTCACCGTGTCGACGTAGAAGTGGCCCTCATTCTTGTCGAAGCCGGGAGCGGTCTTGAGCCACTCCGCGACCTTCGCCAGCTCGGTGATCTCGTGATCCCAAATCTCTTCTGCCATGTCCGCCACATTAGCGAACATTGGTGTCAGATGCTAGGACTGACCCCGTCCCCGCTTGGCGCGAGGCCCGTCTTCGGTGACTCCCCGGGGTCGACCACCTTCGGGGTCGGTGCCGTCCTTGGGCGCTCCGGGGGGCGGAGACTGCTCCTCGCCTTCCCCTTCTTTCCCTTGGTACGGGTTCTGGTTGGGAGAAGAGAACGGAGTCTGGGACTGGAAGATGTCGTCGACCTCGACCCGCTCCCGGGCCCGGCGAAGCGCTTCGATGTCCTGGTCAAACTCCAGCTCCTCCAGAGTCGTTTCGCGGCTGATGTCTCCACGGTCGCGGAGCTTCAGAAGCGCGGACACGATGTCAGCATCGAAGTCGAGGCTGATCCGACGCGGGGTGAACGCAAGTGAGGGCATCTCGGTCAGGACGCCAGGGTTCTCCTCGACCACGACGCGGAAGATCTTGGCCTCGATCGTCCGCACGAGCATGTGGCGGCGGTTCTCCAGGCCGCGCGAGACGATGCGACTCATCTCGCTGACGCCGGAGCCACTGGAGTTGCCACCCTGGACGAGCGGGGTGAAGGTCTGGAGCGCACGGAAGACCAGACGGCTGTCCAGAACCTGCCAACGACTCTCGATCAGCGTGTTGTCCAGGGCCGGCGAGACGATCTCCACGCTCAGACGGTGGTCACCAACCAGAACAGGGAGGCGGGCCACGATCTTGGCCTGCTCCTGAAGGTTCTCGATCTCTGCGGCCTTAGCGGGCAGCTTGTCGGTGCCCTTCTTGATCACCACGATGAAGTTGGTGTTGCCGATGAGGCTGGCCCGGTCGGAGTTCCTCAGGTGCTCCTTCATCTCCAGGATCTGGAGGATGCTCTTGAGGCGAACCGGAGAGAAGCGCTCGTAGTCGGACATCGTCAGGGCGTGACGGAAGATCGCCTCGGGCCGGAACAGGTACAGGTTCGCGGAGGAGGCACCGACCTCGGCACATGCGACCTTGTCCTGATCGGTGGGCTCGTAGCGACCCTCGAGCAACTGGACGACCGTCCGATCCCGGATCTGACCGGCCAGCGCCTTGTCGAAGGCCTCGGCCTCGGCCCGGTTGGCGATGTAGGCGTAGCGCTCCCGGCCGAACATCAGCGACCCAACCGGCAGGATCTTGGTGGGGTCGAAGATGGTCATGTTCGTCGGAATCTTGACCGAGAAGGACTTGCGACGGGTTCGGTTGCCCTTACCCGGGCCCTTCAATTCAGGAGCCTCCTGGCCCCGGAGTTCGGCCTGCTTGGTAAGCATCTGCTGACGCAGGTCTCGAAGAGTGCGGTTCACCGACTCGTCACGCACCTGGTAGGTCCGGTTCTCCCACCAGAGGCCGATGTAGACCTGGGACACCTTGAAGAGCTCGCGGAACTGCTGGCGCAACTTCGAGTCCAGGTCGATGTCGCGAGCCCACTGGTTCCAGACGTCTTCCTGGTCAGAGTCGTAGAGCTCGAAGCGCACCTTGTTGAAGGCCAGGCCCTCAGTCACGTCGGCCAGAGTGCTGAGAACGTCATCGTTCTCGACAGCCCAAGCGCACTTGCTCATGGTCGCGAAGGTGTGCTTCGCGTTGGTCCACTTGGTTCGGTTGAACAGGTCATACGAACTGCGGCCACCAGAGTCGCGGAGCGACGCGCTCCACTTCTCGATGGCATTCGCGATCTCCCCGTTGGCCCTGGTCGCAGCGCGGAACAGGTCGTCAGGCAGGCCGGACTCGTTGATGTACTGGAAGGTCGCGGGAGTCGTAGCCGACTCCACATTGCCGTAGCGGCTGCTATTGAAGCGCGCCTCGATGGCGTTGTCCGTCATGACTGGCCGGCCTCCATCTTCCAGTCGAGCTCACGCACGGCCTGAAGGCGAGAGGCGTTAGCCCACTGATCCTTCAGTTCGTCCAGGGCGGGCTCGATTTCACGGATTCGGACGTTGCGCCAAATCGGGAACATGTCCTCGATCCGGTGAATGCGAACGCGCAACTCACTGAGGCGTGCAGAGTGGCCACGGGCCAGCCGCATCATCTCGTCAGGCTCGCGATGATGGAACGTCTTGAGATCGGCGAAGCAGTCGTCGATCTCCTCACGGACGGAGTCGACAGAGCCACCCACGACCGGGTTGAACACAGTCGTGTCGGCCCCGGCCATTTGATGGCTTTTACCGCCCGCTTGCCCCGCATTTGGTGCCGGAGCCAGAGTCATCTTCGTCATGATGCTCAGGTAATCGGCAGCATATGCCCCGAGTTAGATTTGTTCGGCTTAGGTGTAGTACCAGAGCGTCGGCGTCCAGCGACTGCCACCCAGTCGTACATCAACGTGGGCCACCTTGCCCGACGAGCGCGAGGTGCCGATACCGGAGAACAGCTTCAGCGAGCGCATCTTGGATAGCGTCACAGTCTGGCCGAGATCTGCCGCCCGTCCCTTTCGGTGCTGCGACAGGGAGGCGCCACCAATGCTCGCGTTGTACGCGTCGCAACGACAACCCGAGACGATCTGAACCGGACCCGTCTCCTTTCGCAACTGCTCGAGCCGCCTGACCAGGCTGCGCTTGACCCAGATGCGGCGGCATGAGGCATAGCGCCCACCGCACTTACACAGGAACTCGGAGTAGCGGAAGTGGGTGGAAAGGTCGGGCTTACCCGCCTTGTTGCGGGCTTCGCATCCGAAGAGGACTTTCTCTGTCCTGGATCCCGATCGGATCCAGCCACTCGGAGTGAGTCCCTGGGAGCGCTGGAAGTCACGAATGGCTTGGCGGTACCTGGTCTTGGTGTTCACCCGGAATCCGAGGCGCTGGAGCGCCACCTTTCGACGGGCAATTCGCTGTGCCTTTGTGCTCACTACGGCTCCTCGGTGTTGTGTACCTCGCTGTCAGAGTTGGGCACTTGCGCTGGGTCTGGATTGGGCTTCGGATCGTCCTTGTCGAAGCGCTTGACCAGAATGTGCGGGATGAACCACACGAAGAACAGAATGAAGAGGATGGTCCCGGCCTCGGAGTTGTTGACCAGCCACCGAAGGCTCTCGCTCAGGGTGTCTCCAGGAGCGTCGTCCGTGAGGGCGAGCACCTCGGCCACGACGAACATGCCGCCGAAACCGATGAGCCAGAACCAGAACCAGCGCATGTTTGGCTTAGGGGACTCGGCCATTACTGGGACTCCTTCACAACCCTGATGAGATTCGACTCGTTGATGGCGACGGTGGTAGCGCACTTACTACAGAATCGGACATTTCCGACCTGAGTAACAACTTGCCCGGGGCGCACGGCGCTGCCGCAGCGAGCACACCAGAGGTCTTGTAGATACCCCGTCTCGACCGAACCATGCGCGCTCATACCAAGAAGGCGTCCAGAATCGGCTCATCCGAGGAGAGTTCGCGCAGGTGGTTGATGGATTCCTGTTGGTACGCCAGGACGGCCATCCGGAACGCATCGAGCGCGTGGAACTTGCCCTTGTTGAACTGCTTGCGCCCGTAGGCGTCGGTGGATGACTTCGTGACGACGTATGTCTGCCCCTGGAACTCCCGAAGCATGTCCACGTCCCAAGGGAGGATCAGCCGCTCCTGGTCGACAAGGAGGCGCAGCATGTCCGAGCTGTACTCGAGGACGTTGGCCATGATCTTCTTGCCGTTCGGATCCTCTTCGTCGTACGCAGTGTCGCTCTCGTGAGAGTCGTAACCCACGACGATCTTCTCGGAGAAGTTGTACGGCCGCATCGCCTGAATGAAGCCCGGCTCCCCGGACTGCTGGATCTCCTGCCAGATGGGTAGGCCAAGTCCGGTGCGGTCCATCCCGAATCCGCGCGGGCGGTAGAAGTCGTAGAGCGCAGCCATGACGGCGCGCTGGTCGGGCGACGCGATGCGCTCCAGGTGGATACGTGCGATGCACTTCAGCTTGCTGTTCGGAACATCGCTGCTCTTGCTGGACTTGGCGACCTGCTCGCCCAGAACGATGATCTCCGAAGGGTGGTTCGTGATTCCGACGTCCATCCCAATCCAGACGTTGCCGTACCCACGGTGCTCGGGTGGCAAGTCCAGCAGGGCTTCAATCGGAAGTCCCGAGTCCCTGACGCGCTCGTCATTGATCCTGATGTGCTGGTACTCGCTCTGGTTGTAGAACGAGCTCTGAACCTGATCCACGCACTGCATGAGGCGCGTCAGAACGAACAGGCTGGACTGGGCGTCGCCATGCTGGCCCAGGATGTTGCGCCGGTAGTCCGGGTGGTCGCGAGAGCCGTACAACTCAGCCTTGGCCTCGCGCTCCTCTGCGGTCCAGTCCGGCCTGTGCATCGCCGTGTAGCGATGTGAGAACCAACCCGACTCAGGCTGGGTCTGCTTGTAGTAGCGGTCTCGCACTCCACGAGACACACCGTGCGCTCGCCAGGTGGCATTCTCGTCGCCGTACTTCAGCGTCTCGCCGAGTTCTACCCAGCCGGCTTCGGGGTAGTCCTGAGCCTCGTCCATCTCGAGCTTCAGGGGGTGCATGCCCTTGACGCCCTTGCCGTCCTTCTGTGGGATGCGTCCGACGATGCGCGCGCCGTTGCGGAACTTCGCCTCGAAAGGTCGGTGGGAGAACCCGTTGGAGGTGCCCGATCGCTTCAGGAACTCTCGACTGAGCCTCGAGCTCATGATGCGGTCTTCGATGTGCTTGGTGACCGGGTCGAGGTGGATCATCTCGGGAGCCGTCACCAGCATCTCTTCGCCGGCATTGGTGAACGGGAACGCCCAGGCTCGCATCTGAATGCCAACCGACTTGCCGATGGCTCGGGCGCACTGGTCGATCTGGAACTTGGACTGAGTGCGGTACCACGGGTACTGGAAGTCCCAGCAGCGGAACACGAAGTCCTTGCTCGTGTCGTCAGTCCAGGAGAACTCGGCTGGGTCAATCCCCGATTGGTCCTGAAGGATCGCGAGGAGGTAGCGCTCCTCCTCTGTCAGGTCTGCCATCGCGCTCATAACAGACCCCGCTCCCCAATGTACTGAACCCTTGACCTACACATCAGGTTTCGGTCTTCCGGCCGGTCAGATAGTCGTCAATGACCAGTTTGGCCGCTATGAGCGAGTCGATGACCTCGGAAACCGTGTGCGACGTCAGGTGAGAAGCAACGTGCGGTCGAACCTGACGGGGCTCGGTGAAGCCACCTGACTTCCACTCGCACGTAGGAACTGGGCAGCCGATAGTCCTGAGCCGTGCCCAGCCCTGGAGGTTGACGCCCTCGACGGTCACGCGGTCTCCCGCATGCGAACTTCCAGGTAGTTGAGGTAGATACTGCCGGCCATGCCGGGGTGTTCGTCCATGAGATTCATGAACGCGGCAGCTGCCATCGCCTTGCGGTACTCCATGAAGTAAGCCGGAGGCTTACCGAAGACCCCGGCGATCCGCCTCAACTCGTCGACGTCGGGGATGTACTCGCCCGCGTACATCAAGCGCACGCGCTCCCGATTCATCTTGAGCCTCATCGCCATGTTTCGGGCGGAGATCGGATGCCTGGTGAGCAGGACATGGAGCGGCTCGTCGCTGAAGTCGCCGTACATCAGGGCCTGGAAGTCGACCTGCTCCTCCTTTGGGAGAGGCCTCTGACCCAACTTGCCCGGCTTGGCGTGAACCTGCTTGATGAAGTCCGCGATCAGCGCGTGCATCGCGTCTGGACGAGCGTTGAAAACGGCCACCCAGGCGCGCTTATTGGCCTCATCTGGGACAGCGAGAGTCCTGAGGGACGGGTACTTCTCAAGGATCTCCTCTTGAGGCATCCCCTTCAGTCGCCTACGGCGAGTCTGAGTCACACATCCTCCTGGTAGCGGCGGCCGTTGGCGCGGCCTGCTTGTTACTAACGTGCTCGCTCTCGCATGGATTTCTTGATCGACTCGATGGCTTCCTTCTCGTCAGCGGTGTCGAGGTAGTCCTCGTCGTAGACCCACGCGGTGTTGCCGAAGGTTGGGACCCGCATCTGATTTCCCATCATGTCCCTGACGATCTCGTAGTCGGTCTCGCCGACCAAGTGCCACCCCTGATCGCCGTGTCCCGCCTCTAGCGTGCAAGAGGTAAATGACTTGGGGTCCTGCCAGTGACAGTGGTCCATTACTGATCTCGAATCCACATAGCCTGGCTCTTCCGGAACGAGTCATTCATTTCATCCCAGTCGCGGATAGCCGTATCGCGAATCCACTCGAAGATGGACTCCAGTGAAAGGTCGAGGATTCGACGCTCCTCTTCGTCACAGCGGTCATAGGTCATCACCATTGACCTGAGCTCGAAGAACTTGGTGACGGCCTTCTCGTACTGCTCGTTGCGGTGATAGCCGAAGACCTTGGCTCGCTGAAGGAGCTTCTCGGTGTACTCGGCGAGCGACTCACCCTTCTCCTTGTCGCGAGTACTCTTGTCGATGCCGAGACTCTGCTTCAGTAGACGGATCTCAACCGAGTAGTCGCGCAGTTTCTTCGTCAGGTCCGTCTCGTCGACCCGCGAGTAGATGTAGTCGAAGCCCTGAGCCAGCCACAGGCCCCAGCGGTACGAGAAGACCTCCAACATGAGGAGGCGGTCGAGGTCCTGGAGGTCACTGACGTTGGGAAAGACGTTGTCCTTCAGGTAGCGGTCGCGCCGATCCTGATACCAGTCAGATTCCGCCTGCGTTTGGAGGTGGATCTCGGACCCAGATGGCGTGAGTACCGTGTACAGGGTCACCCCGTACGGGTTTCCTCCGCCTGGCTGCTGGGTCATTCAGTACTCCTCTAGGACTAGTGGCTCGAATTTTCTGTCACTTTGTTCACTATTGCCACGATAGCGTCCGGCGTGTCGTGGAAATTCGCTCAGAGGGCGGTGATCTCAACCTCTACACCGAGTGGATGATCGTCATCGGCGTACCGCTTAGTGACCGTCAAGTCGGTGACAATATTGTCGTTGATCAGGATCTGGGCGTTCTGCATTCCGTCCAGGACGGCCTTTGCCAGGTTGTCGACATCCGTCCGAGACTTCACCGGAAACATCACGCTCTTGGGCGTGGACTTCGGCTTCTCGAGGTTGAACCGGAGGTAGACCAGGCAGCGACCCTCGAAGGGCAGGGGTAGGCCCAGGCGCACCGCCTGTAGGCGAAGCACCTGGGCCACCGTGGACTCCCACTGGACCGTGCTGGAGTCCGTGTAGAACTGAACGAACGCCTTCTTGCCGGGTCGCTGGACAACCCGACCCCGTGGCCGGCCCTTGGGGACCGGCTTGCCGGGGATGAACATGGTGACAAGCAGGCCGTTGTCCATCTGGACAACGCTCGGCTGCATCAGACGCGAGTGCGAAGGCGCAGCGAGCGGTGCGACTTGGGCTTCCACTCGACAACGCCCTCCTCGGAGAGCTTCGTCAGGTACGAGTGCATGGTTGCCACACCCACGCCGCAGCCGTCCGCGAGCGACCGAACTGTCGGGGGCCTGGCGTGTGAGGCCTCAGCCTCTGCCAGTGCCGACAGAATGTCGGTGCGGTGCTGGTCGTACTTGGATACGCGGCCCATTGGATCACTCCCGTGTCAGTTGCTGTCACAAGAGTGTTCGGCTATCTGGACGTTCAGATTCGGTCGCGCGTCCAGATCGGTCAGTGGGGTGGGGCGCAGGTCGCCCTCTCACTGGTCGAAGCGCCCGGAAGGACACGATTCGACCGGAGCGCCTTACGTTCCGACGAACCGCTGATTGGGACGGTTCAGGATGCGCTTGACGCCCCACCCCACTGGTACTAGGAGCCCCTTGGGGGCTTGGGGCGGTACTCCCAGGGGAGCCCCGTCCCCTGCTTTCCGGCGCTCGGCCTTGGTTCGCGCCGCTCACTAGTTCGCTCACGACTTCCAAGGACGGGGTCAGGCTTGGGCTCCGCGCGCTTCAGCCGGTCGCGCTTGGCGGCACGCTCCCAGTTCATCCCCTTGGACATCAGAATCCCGGACAGTAGTAGGAGGTGTGGTTGTCCCAGGCACCCCAATTGCTGTCCTTGCCCAGTCCGAGAGCCACGGCATCCTGAACTGCCGGGGGCCACTTGTGGACCGGCGTTCCAGCCCAGTCGCCCTGGCCGTACCGCTTGGCCCAGGCTGGGGCGTAGCCGCTGTGCAACTGGTAGGCGCCCTGGAACTTGCCGGTAGAACTGATGCGCTGGTAGTTGTTGCCGGACTCGTGCTTGCGAATGCAGGCCAAGGTGACTGCTGCCGAGGCGGGCACCGAAACCGAGTTGACCTTGCGCGGCTTGGCCGACCGCGATGCTCGCTCAGCCGCGCGCTTCTTCTCCGCTGCGGCAGCGGCTTCCTTTGCCTTCTTCGCAGCGAGGGCCTTCGCGGCCTTTGCCTTGGCCTTGGCCTTGGCTTCCTCTGCTGCCTTCGCCCTGGCGACCTCGGCTGCGTGGGCAGCCTTCGCGAGGACGGAATCCTTCTGAATCTCTGAGTAGCCGGCGCGGGGCGCTTCTGCGGCTACTGCCTCTGTCGCTGCTTGGTCCTGGTTGACGACGACGATGCCGGTGGTGATGAGAATTGCTACGAGGATTGCTGTAACAGCGTGGCGAATCATGTGACTCCGATGCCGCAGGGACGGACCAGACTTCGATCCGGCGTCTCGTTGAGACGACTTGGGCCTACAGGGGGCCTCTTGGGTTATCGACCCGTCGGAGGGGTCAGATGTGGGATGAGTCTAGAAGTTGGCTCCGACCTCAGGCTCCTCGGAACCCGACAGGCGCGATGAGCCACCCGTATTCCGAGCTCCAGGAGACCTCGAGCTCTAGGTCTCCGTCAGGCAGTTCGTAGTAGAAGTACCAGCAGTGCTCACCTTCAACCTTGGTGACATCCACTGGCTCAAAGCCTGCGTACCCACGCTCCTGGATGAAGTCGCGGGCGATCTGCTCCTGGGCCTCCATTAGGCCTCCCTTCGCGGCGGACATGCTACTCCCCGCCCCACTGGAGAACCGCGCGGACTGCGATCGCGAGGGCAGAGGCGGAGCCCATTTCGATCGCAGCCTCTTCGTAGAGGTTGCCGAAGGCGGCACCTCCGATGGACTCGAACAGGAACGCGTCAGGCTCGCCGCGACGAATCGCTAGGAAGCCGTTCACCTGCGGCTTCCGCTGACCCTTCTCGAGCGGGCCGTGTGTCGTCTTGAGCTGGATCGAGCTCTTGTCGTTCCGGTAGTCGTCGACGATCGACCGAATGAAGACCAGGTCGGACTTGCCCACCAAATCCAACGCCTGTCGGAACGCGAGGTTGAGATCGACGTGCGACCGCATCTTCGTGAACTCGTTCTCCGTGTGCTCGACACGGGCCCGCATCGAGTTCAGCGCCTCACGCAGCTCCGCAATCTGCCGGTGCGCCGAGCACAGGGGGCAACTGGCGACCGTTCCGACCTTGACGGGGTACACGATCTTGCAGAGCGAGCACTCGTAGCTCTTGGCTACACCGTCATCCTTCGAGACTGGCGCCTGAACGCCCACCTGCTCGCGGAGACGTAGGTGACCGCTTGAGATCGTGATCGAGTTGCTGGTGGTGTTGTAGTTGAGGTTCACGATGCACGCTCGGCCATAAGTTCGCTGTAGTGGAACTTCTGCCCGAGGGCGTCGATGATCCCCACCATGTCTCCTGACAGGGAGAGGCGCTCGCCGTCGTACACCTCCGCGTACATCGGCACCTTCACCTTCCCCAGGACGAACAGCTCCCCCATCTCTGTGACGCGCCAATAGCCGGCGCGGCCACCGTCAGGTCGAAGAGTGGTCTCCTCTTCGACAAGTCCCCAGTAGCGGAGCTTGCCCTCTTCCCTCGACCTGGAGCCGATGGTTGTCGGGATGTGGATGAACTCCGTCTTCCCTGCCCGGTACATCGAGATCAGCGACCTAGCCATGCCGGAGTTGATCTTCCTCCGGTAGACCTTGAAGTGCTGCTGACAGACCGGACAGTGATCGCCTTCCGCCTTCCTCTTCTCGAACCACGCCTTGAGTTGGGCCAAGGGGGCCGAGTCGGAGAACGACGTCAAGTCAGTCCTGCTCTTCGTCCGTCAGCTCGTCAGCGACAGCGGCGTCGAAGAAGGCGGCGTCGTCGACGATCTGAGCGGCGAGTCCACCGGGCTGGGGCTGTGCCCCGCTGTTGTGGTCGACGCTGTAGTCCAGGCTCGAAGGATCGAAGCCCTTGGGCACGTCGATCGGTGTCGCAGGCGGCGCTTCGGTGGTCTTCTTGGCCGGTGCCTTCTTGGCGGCGGCCTTCTTGGCGGTGGTCACTTTCTACCTCCTCGATCGACGCGTGGACCGTCCGCGCGTCCCGGTGGTTGCCCTGAGCTTCTCGTTTGCAGCCTCAACGACGCTTGCGAACGCATCGTTCGTCTGATCAAGGAACTCTTCTAGTTCATCGGCAAGCGCGCTCGAGCCATACATCCGGTACGAACGCACAAGGCCCCGGAGCATCACGCGGGCCTGGTAGTCATGGACTACATCCAGCACGTAGTACGCCGCCGTCTCTGGATCCTTGGTGCCTCGCTGAGCCACCGAGTACCGAGCCGGAAGGGCGGGCCTGAGTTCGGCCTCATCTTTCGCCATTGGCACATCTAAGCAGAATGTTCGCTAATGTTCGAGTAGTGTCAGCCAGTGTGTTGAATGAGAGTCGGGACGAGCGTCGAGCGCGCCTGGTGTCCCAGGTGGCGAACCGCATCACCGCACAGGAGTCCGTCGAACTGGCCCTGGTGATGAGCATCTCCCGCGAGATGCCGGATGACCGGCACGGGCTGCTGTGGAACGCGAAGTGGATCGCTTCCCTCGAGGCTCACGAGATCACATTGGGCCCAACGCGCGGACACAGGTACATCTACTACGTCGCCGACGAGGAGTTGGACCGCGCCTGTCTTTCTCCGCGCAAGTACGCCGAGGCGGTGGACCGTTGGGCTGCGGAGATTTCGGCGGGCATCGAAATTCACGAGAGCAGCGGATCGCCCACTTCCCACTTCTACATCAACAGGCTAGGTGTGGATGGCGAGAGCGAAGCGATCGAGTCCATCAAGCGGGACCTCAGTTCAGGCTGACGCGCCCCTGGCCAAGCGACTCCCGGAGTGACCGCAAGAGGCGACCCTGGAGTTGGCAGATGCGGCTCTCGGTGACGCCGAACATCTCCCCGATCTCCGCCAGCGTCAACTCCTCGACGTAGTAGAGGACGACAACTGCTCGCATCAGCTCAGGCATCTTTGACACGGCGCCAGCCAGAATCTCGGACACCTCGGCGACCATGACGGCATCCTCTGGGTTGCCGTCGATCATGATGACCTGCTGTGCGTCGGTCGAGATCCCTGGGACCGTGTCGTCGATGGAGCCGACGTACCCCGCCACCACCATGCTGTTCGAGCTCGCGATGTCGGAGACCGAGATCTCGAGGTGCTCGGCAACCTCCTCTGGCGTCGGTGGCCGGCCAAGTTGGGCCTCAAGTAGGACGGTCGCCTTGTCCAGTCCGCGTGCCTTGGTGCGAACACTTCGTGGCACCCAGTCAAGGGCCCGGATCTCATCCAGGATGGACCCTCGGATGCGAGTGATCGCGAAGGTCTCGAACTTGACGTTGCGGCCCCGGTCGTAGCGCTCGATGGCGTCGATCAGGCCGAACTGGCCGTAGGCGACAAGGTCGTCCCGGTCAACGCTGGACGGGAGGCCCGTGGCGAGCTTCGATGCGACCGCGCGAACCAGGGATCCGTAGCGCACAACCAGCGCATTTCGGTCGTCCAGTGACCTCGTGGCCAGGTAGTCGTCCCAGAGTTCGTCTGTGCTCGGCTCATCTGACACCCGTCGATTGTAAAGAAGGACAGGCCGACATCTAGCCACGACACGCAGTGTTCGGTTATGTTCGCTTCATGGAACCTGAAATAAGGGACGCGCTGGCCAAAGCGTTGGTCGATATCGCGAAGACCCTCAACACGCTCGCAGACGAGATCCAGAAGGACACGGCGACATCTGACTATGGACGAGCTTCCACTCGCCTCTCCTGGAACGACCGCCTCCTCCGCCAGAGCCTGATCATCCAGGACATCGTGTCCGAGGGGGGCAAGGTCACCAAGGATCGCTGGTACGAGATCGCCGCCAAGTATGGCTACCAGGGCAGGGGCCTGGCTGGCTTCTTCAGGGAGGGCAAGGCCGGCCTGTTGGAGATGCGCGGCGACATGGTCTACGTGACCGCGCATGGAAAGAAACGGCTGTCAGAAAACGCGAAGAGGGTGGCTGCCGAGCGCGAGCGCGTCGACCAGATTGAACCCTGAATCGCTGCCCGAACGTGCCCGACGACTGAGGTATGAGTCGTCCTGAGCAGATTCGGGTGGGGTTGTTCCCTTGGCGTATCACCTGGGGGAAGAGGGCCGTGAAGTCCCTCCTGAAGAAGGGCGAGACGGCGGCTGGAGCCTGCCAGCAGTCTTGCCTAACGATTGCGGTCGAGCCCCTGCCGGAAGCCCCGCTCATGGAGCGAGCCGTGCTTCTCCACGAGATCCTGCACGCCTGCTTCGTTGACTCGTCCTACGAGATGACCTACGAAGAGGAGGAGAGGGTGGTCGCAACCCTGACCAACCCTCTCCTCTCCGCGCTGCGAGACAACCCGGATGTCGTGCGCTACCTACTAGAGGAGTAGCACCCCCAGGCCTCAGTAGCGTTCGTAGGCGTAGACCCGTTCGTAGAGGTGCCACACAAGCGCTCCGCTCAATGCGAGCGTGGTGCCGACGTGATGCCACTCGTGGAAACTCGTGTCAGTAAGTGGCTGCCCGGTAGCGAACACTCGAAAGGTCCGACTCTCGTGGAGGATTTCGGGTTCGACCTGAGCCCAGAGCTGGACATTGCCAGCACCCTCTTGGCAAGCGACGTGCAGGAGCTTTGCACCCTCGGGCATGTCGAAGGTGTGCTCTTCGTCGTCCACTGCAATGCTGTACTTCAGGACACGCTGCGTCATACTTCCTCCACAATGTATCCGTGAGCACTCTGCTCATCGGCGTAGATCAGCCACGAGAGCCCACTGCCACCAATGAGGCGGCGACACGTTGGACATGGCTTGCCCGTGACGTAGATGGTCCCGCCCTCGATCTTGGAGCGGTCGCTGTAGAGAAGTGCGTTCTGCTCGGCGTGGATCGCGATGCAGCGACCGGGTCCCTCGTCGTACGAGACCATCGTCTTCAGTTCGTCATACGAGAGCAGGCCACGGGGACAGTCACCTTCGAGGCACGACCCGCCGCCACTAGGCCCACCGTTGTAGCCGGTGGCGACGATTCGATTGCCCTTGACGATGATCGCCCCGTGCTGGCGGCGTCGACAGTCGGCCCTGGTGGAGACCCACTTAGCGCCGTCCAGGAAGTACTCGTTCCAGTCTGGACGCTCATTCATTTCCGCCTCCAATGTCTGCGCGGATCAACTCAGCAACCTCCATGTCTTCCTCGCGCCGGAGGCGCTGATTCAGCCTGAACTCCAGGCCTTCGATGATTGCCTGCTGCACATCGACGACCTTTACGACCTCAAGCAGGCGCTCTACGAGATACCTCTCCATCGCGTGTGAGTTGTTGTGCTCGGCCTGGTAGTTGACGTGAACGAGGCAGCTACAGATCGAGCATGAACGGAGATTCGGGTTATCCGTAACTCCGTACGTGGGCAATGAGGCCCGCGCGTTGATGGCGTTCTGGACCTGCCAATCGGCTGTGGGGAACGCGGTCAACGATCATCACCGGAGCCCCGGATGACACCCCGGCGCTTCCGGCTGAGGAGCTTGGACAGATTCCCCGTCGCTACCTCGTTGAGTGGAACCCTCAACTCGTTGGCCATGTTGGCGATGTACCAAAGCAGGTCACCTAGCTCGGCGACCAGGGCGGCCTTGGTCTCCTCGCTGATCTTCCCGTCCGAGTCGCGCAAGACCTTCTTCAGCTTGCCCTGGATCTCACCGGCCTCGCCGAGGCCGAGTCCCAGGTAGGTCAGGGCCTCCAGTCCCCCGTCGCCGGCTCCTGGGTAGATCGCTGTCGACTTTGCGACCAGCTGGTACTCGTTGAATCCGTCGACCCTCACTGGTCCTCCTTGGGGAGGAGTGCCAGCAGTTCGTCGCGACATTGGGCCACCCCCGCTTCGTCTCGGGCAAGCCAGGAATCGGCAAGCGTCTGAATGGCATGGGTGAACTCGCTACGAGCCAACCCTTCGTTGTAACGAGCCTCGGCGAGGGCGAGTTCGAGGTAGCCGACCTGCTCGGACAGGTCCTCCGAACCGTCAGGCCCGTACCAATGGCGAATGAGCTCTCGTGGGGCGGGAAACCCGAACCTGATCTGCCAGCGGCGCTCGTAGTCCCTACGCGCCTGGACCTTCACCTCTTCGACCTCTTCAGGCCGTAGGATTCGCACAGCATCCGTCGCAACCATGGACTGCCTGCCACCCCCTCTCGTTCTGCTCGTGCCACCAAAGATCGTCTGGATCTGGGTGTCCGACTCCGTGCGAACAGGTCCTCTCCATGAGGGCCCGGTCGGCGCGCCAGAGCGTTGGCCACTCGCGCATGTGGTGGTCAGTCGGGTTGTGTAGGACACAAGGGCGCTCGCCGTGCCCCTGGCACACGTTTCGGGCGTGCGTCCAGAAGGGCTGCACACCCTGGACCTCACCGAAGACCGGGCCCGTTGCTGTGAGGCTCCACAACTCGGCCGGCTCGCCCTGGATGTGCGGCTCTTCGGTCACGGCGCTACCCGCCCGTTCCTGACCCACGCCTCGTGCGTGATCGGGAAGAGGCGAGCGAACTCGGCCTCCATCTTCTCCGCAGCAATCTCGATCTCGCGCTGGGGGAACGACTTGAACATCGCGTCGTCCGACTTGGTGCGGAGGCTCAGGAAGTGCATGAGTGAGCGGGGGTTGCAGGTCGCGTACATGGTCGAGTACGTGGCAACCGGCAGGACGACCCTTGCGACCTCACGCGCGATGCCGAGCTCGAGCATGTCCTCGTACGCCGCGTACGCTGCGCCGTAGATGTGCTCCATCGACAGGTGGGCCGCGATGAGATCCTGCGGCTCGCCTGGGACGAACTCGTAAGCGCCCGGCTTGCCGATCTGCTTCAGGTTCCGACGCTCGTCAGGAACGTAGAACACTGGGCGCATCTGCCGGTAGCGAGCGCTCTCCTCGTTGTAGGACCATCCAACGCGGTGACGGTGCCACTCGCGGAAGACGAAGATGGGCGCACTGATGAGGAACGTCATCTGAGCATGCTCGAAGGGACTACCGTGCCGCCCCTTCATCAGGAAGTTGATCAGACCTTCGCTCTCGGTCGGGTCCTGGTCGAGCGCGGCGGCGCTCAGTTCGGCTGCGGTCGAAACTCGGGCTGCCGCGATGATCGAGGCATCCGAGCCGGCCGACTGAACGAGCTCTACAGCGATATCGCTGCGAGTCTCGATCTCAGTCATGGTGGTGGTCATGCTTCTCCTTGCAGTTGACTGAAGCCTGAGCGCGCGATTGCGATGACCTGCTCCAGTGATGCGGTGTATGGGGTTGCTTTGGGGTCAGACTTCGGAAGGCCACGCGGATTCCTCGGCTTGTGGCGAGGTGCGGTCGCAACCTGAAGTACGTGCCGCGCCTGATCGAAGAACTTGGGATCGCGCGAGTGCTCGTACATGCCCAAGAGGGCGTCTGCCTCTTTCACGGCCAGTATCAAGTTGGTGTGCCGCTTGACCCAGTTCAATGAGACGACGGCCGGGTCGTTCTCCTTTCCCCTCACATAGTCCGCAGATGACTTGCGAGGGGGCCGCTCTGGCGCAACGCCGCCGTGAGCGACAATCCAGGCGTCGTGGATGTTATGGGGAATCCGGCCTCGGTCACTGATCAGGATTCCCTGGCTCTTCGCCCACTCGCGGATCTCCGCTACCTCGCTCACGGCTACTCCGCGTAAGGCCGGTCGTCGAAGTTGTCGAAGGTGTCCGGGTTGAGAAGGAAGTGCGCCAGCGCCATGGCGTGCCAAGCGACCGCCGTGATGTGGAGAACGCCCGTCTCTTCGTCCCGGTCAATGCCGGACCAGAACTGGTTGGCGTGGCGCTGCATGGCGGCATAGCTCTTGCTGAACTCGTAGCCACGCTCCCAGTTGCGAGCGTCGTACTTCTTGGCACCTTCTCCGTAGAGTCGGGCGAGTTCCTGGAGTGCGTCGACGGGGATCAGGTCGAAGCGTTCGAGCTTCGTGCCCTTCTCGCCCCCCGTCGAGGAGACCGTGCGGATCTCCGCTGAGTCCTGCGGCATTAGAAGTCCACCTCAATGTCTTTCCGGCCAAGCAGGTCTGATGCGCGCGCAAGGCCGTAGGTCTGTTGGATGTGCTCGATCGAGCCAGGACGGGCCTCGACTTCGGCCTCGGGCTCTTCGATCGGCTCGGGTTCGGGTGCAGATTCAGGTTCGGGGGCTGGCTTATTCTTCGACGCCCGCAAGAGCGCCTCTTCGACAGCCTGGATCACGAAGTCAGTCGTGCCACGCTTGCCAACAAGCGCAGTCACCCGACTCTTCAAGTCCTCGGGCCAGATCATGTGGATGCGGTGCGTGCCCATGCGATCACCAGCGCCAAAGGTCGGGCTTCTGGGCCTGCTGCGCGGCGATCCTGGCGTCTGTCCGCCTCATCTCTTCCACCTGAGCCTTTCGCGCACGCTTCTGACGGGCGTTCTGAAGCACGGTGGTGACGACACCAATGACCAGGCCGACCAGCAGTACTCCCAGCGCGAAGAGGACGATGGCGACAAGGATCCAGCCGAGGACGTCCCACGGACTCACTGTTCGCCTCCTGCCGGATCCGCTTCACTCGCGGCAAGGATCAGCCAGCCGTGTGCGTCGCACTCGATGAGAGTGCCGCGACCACTCGGATGCTCGATCTCCACGGCGATCAGCGAAGCTCCAGACAGGCCGGCGTTCTCAGCACTCTGGACGAAGTCCTCGAGATGGGCGCAGTAGCGAGCGACGACAGCGAACTCGTCGGGAGTCATGCCGGCAGAGCGGTAGGTCTGGCAATCCTCGATCGCTTCGGCGTACGTGGGCGCCTGGAGGACCATGCCAGCGGCGGCTGCGATGCGGGATTCGATCGCGTGGCTCGAAATTTCTGTCACTTCTTCGTCGGCTGCCTGTGCCGCCAAGAGATCGCCGAGACCCCCCAGGTCGACCTCCATGTGAACCGAGCCGGTGCGGTGGCTCGAAATTTCTGTCACTTCTTCATTGCCCTGATCCGGCTGCTCAGCAGAGTGGCTCGAAATTTCTGTCACTTGTTCTCCTCCTCGATCTGGAGGAACTCGACAGCCGTCGAGATCAGGCCAACGGCCTTCTCGATGTTGAGCGTCGGCTCGGAGCTGGGCTCGTAATCCGAGACGTCAAGGGGCCAGAGATCTGCCCCAAGCTCACCGTCTGGATCGAGCATCGTCGGGTCGGCAGCGAGCAGATAGCAGATGGCCGCAGCCAGAGCCTCACTGCTCGTTGCCGGAAGGTTCTCGTTACTCACGACACTCCCTTGTTGATTGACGGACGGGGACGGTTCACGGGCCTACAAGAGCCTCTGTGTGGCCTCCAAGGGCCTCTTGTGAACCGCCGTCGCGCGAACCGAGCCATCCCCTCTCCATGGCGTATGGCTCGGTAACGGTCACCACTACCGGGGCATGGATCTCCGCTTCGCGCTCCAAGTGGTACAGGTAGCCCGCCTCAAAAGCGTCGGCCTCTTGTGGCCGGGTCGGCTTGACCTGGTCGAACGTGACGGAGTCTTCGGAGTCCATGTAGCGCAGGACTCCGTACTCGGCTAGATCGACCATGATCTTCTCGCCAACCAGGGGGGTGTGCTCCGGGGCCGGGATCACCGGCTCCCAGCGCAGAAGGTGAGCGGTGGAGTGGCCCTCCAGGAGGATGGTCCGAGGCGCTTCCCCACGCCGACCGTTCCACACTCGCGCCATGCGATCCCGGTTGTCTCCGCGATAGAAGACAAACGAGAAGTCATGGACCTGGCTTACCACTCCACCGTCACCCCGCCCTGCTGTTGGTAGCGGACTTACTCGACTGCGAGATTGGCGTCTCTGTCGTCGATGGGCATGACCTTATGGGCATACGACGGCTATGTGCAAACAACCCGAACAATTAATGTTCGCGTGTCGCGGGGTGCAACCCAGGTGACATTGTGGGTGCAACTCTGGTTGCACCCCCACGCCTGAGAACCCCGAGAATCGGCTCTACGTAAGAGGATTCTCTACATCGAGAGGTCTGCGGGCGCCCGAGTGAACGCTAGTGTCACGCTTCGTCAGATTCGTCGTCATCTGAGTTCGCTGTTGTCCATAGTTCGGACATCATCTGATGCTTGACCGTCTCGATGGCGGTTTCAAGCATCCCCAGAGCCTCCCAGGAGGTCAGCGTTCCCGTCTTCGCAGTCAGGAGCGCAACGCTGCCATCGTCGTCCAGGACCTTGGCGACGATGGCGTACTCCAGGACGTGCTGCGAGATCTGCTGGATGACCTCGAGAGGGTCGTCGCCGTCGATGATCACAGGGTCGCCTGGAACACCTGGCCGCCGACGATGGTGCGGCCGTCCACGATCTGATGCGTCTCGACGAAGAACTCGGTGTCGTTGTAGCGGACCACGGAGACGCCCTGCTGCCAGTCCTCCCAGTGGGTGGCCGGCATGCCGTGAACGTCTGTGGAGCCGTTCACGGACGGCACAGCGCCGTCTACGCGGCAGAGGCACCCCGGAGACAGCGCGAGGCTCCTGATGGGCCCTGAGCGGTCGTGGACGGTCTTGTAGTGGGCCTCGATGCGGTGGACGTGGCCGAAGATCGTGGAGATGTGCGGGTTGTCCTTCACCTGGGCATTCGCCGTGGACCCACCTGAGCGCACCTTGTTGCCGTGGATGCACCGCAGCTTGTCGTTGAGCCAGTACTCACCGGCCGGCCAGGAGTCGATGTAGATGACGTTGAGCTCGTCACACCTGAGGAGGTACGGGAGGCTCATGACGGGCCAGGAGTCGGGGACGTTGGCGCGCTTGAGGCCGAAGGCGGCCTGAGCGTTGATGGTGACGAAGTTCTGCATGCGCCGGTCGTGGTTGCCCTCGATCAGCACGATCTCGGCGTTGGGCGCTGCTGCGCGCTGCTCGGCAAGGAAGCGGTGACCACGGTCGATCGCCGGCTGCGTCGTCATAGCGAAGGAAGCCTCTTGGAGGTACTTGCCCTGCTGCTGGAGGTCGAGGAAGTCTCCAAGGTTGACGACGGCGTCTACGCCGCAGTCCTGCTCGTGTGCCGCGAGAACCTGGATGGCGACGTCCATCGCCGCTTCGTCGTGGAACGGGTCGAGTCCGTCGGGACCATCTGACAGGCGTCGGAATCCGATCTGCGGGTCTGGAAGGATGACCGCCGTCTTCCAGCCGGCCTTCGACTTCGCCTTCTTGGTCGGCACCTTCGGGGGCTTGATCGTGACGGGAGCGGCCTGCTGAATGACCGGCCACTCGGGGCCGAGGTCCCACGTGGGCGTCAGGACGATGTGCGACTTCGACAAGTTGTGCGTCTGGGCTTCGCCGTCCGCATCCTTCGTGATGGCCTGGTAGTCACCGATGATGACCTTGTCCAGCCGGCCGATGTCCTCGATGTTGATGCCTGAGCGTTCAATGAGCTCGGCGACCTTGCCAACGACGTCTGGGTGGACTCGCCGTGGTCGGTTCTCGTCGGCGAAGTCGCCCAGAGTCTTTGTCATGCAGTCGTCTCCAGTCGCGGATGCTTGTCCTGGAAGTGCCGCTCGAGCTTGTGTCGAGTCGCACCAGCAATCCCGTGCTGTTCGTCGAGCCATTCGCCCATGAGTCGATATGACACGACCCCCTTCGCCGCCTCGATCTCAAGGCGAAGGGGGTCGGGCAAGTTGCAGACGAGGCAGCGGGTGGGCTTGCGGTTCTTATCGGCGTAGGAAACTAGGCCAATGCCGCCGCCATTGCTCTTGGTCGCCACGCTGTAAGAATCGGGGCAAATGTCCCGGCAATTGAGTCGGCAGTGACTGGTGTGACTACTACTCGACGCGAACCTTGTTGATGTAGGCACGAGAAACGCCCAGAATGCGAGCAAGGTGCTTGACGGGTGTTGACGCTGATAGCGACTCGCAGATGGCCGCGTTGCGCGTAGCGCGCAAGGTGGAAGCCCACTCTTCGACGCTGTCGATCCAGAACTGTGCGTACTGAGCTCGCTGTGTGGGCGTCTTGTAGTGCGCGCCTTCGTAGTTCAGGAAGCGATCACCAATGAATTTCGCGAGCATGGCCTGTCGAACTGCGGCCTCTTTGCTGATGGTTTCCTGGCTGACTTCGTGGCGCGCTGTGCATTCCATCGAGAACCTGGAGTGCTCATTGGCAACGATCTGGTATTGACCGGCCATGAATCCAGTAATGGTCGCCAGTGTGTGCTGATTGGCGATGCCGTCAAACAAGGCGCGCGAGCGAGCATCCGACTCGTTTGCCAACTCACGCAGAGCCAGAAGCTCCGCCTTCTGCTCGTCGGTGAGATCCAGCGACATCATCATGGCGACGATCTCAGGCCCTGCTTCTTCGTGGAGGCGCTGCTCCTGGAGCGTCTCTTCGTACGTAAGCGTCATGCAGCGTCCCCTTGATCGCGGTTGATGAGTGGGGAGCCACCCTAACCGCTATGCACACAAGGGTAAAGAGGGTCCTACTTGCGCTCGAATCGCTTCGAGAACAAACGCGTGGCGATCTCGTCGATGTACACGAAGGCCAGCACAGCACCGATGACACTGCCCACCCCGAAGCACGCGAGTTCGAGGCGGTCCTGCGGGAACAGCGACATCAGATCATCTGAAGGTGCTTGGCGGAGCAGTCCCGGCAGAAGATCGTCTCCTGGGATGAGTGCCAGTCGGCCGGCACGAGGAGGCAAGCGGGGGTGATCAGGCCAGGAGCATCCTGACCACAGTCGGTGCAGTGGACGACAACGTGAACTGACCCGAAGTCGCCAAGGGCTGCCTCGACCTCGAGGTCAGACATCCCAAGCGTGTCCATGTAGAGCGGCATTTCATCCCCTCCTTCAGGGGCTGGTCGTGCCGGGCACCGTGCCCTCGGTTCTGTTATCGGGATCAAGATCGCCTAGATGCACATAATCGTTCGGGACGACATGGATCTAGGCGTCCGTCGAAACTGACTCCTCGCGGTAAACCCGGATGAGCATCGGCACCTGGTAGGCCATCTTCAGGGTGCCCTCAGTGCCCCTGGAGTGATCCCTGGAGAACGCCAGGAGCGCGTCGGGCTTCGTGTCGATCATGGCCTGGTTGCGCTTGGGACCGGCCGCGCGTCCGTGGGTCGCCCAGTCGGCCGGATACCTCTCGACCGGCCGGCCATTGATGGTCGCCCACTCGTCAGCCATCGCATCGGCCCCCGTCGGGCAGGCCCCGTGG
>Ga0315905_10001400_pt1 | contig 25903 bp, 18 predicted proteins | sample LakEriMetagenome_5_FD_203522 | JGI IMG/M metagenome (GOLD analysis project Ga0315905, IMG submission 203522) | Freshwater fungal communities from buoy surface, Lake Erie, Ohio, United States - Buoy 4 MA121 | ecosystem: Environmental > Aquatic > Freshwater > Lake | place: USA: Lake Erie, Ohio...
CCAGCGGCGAAACTTTGTCGCCATTCGCGGCCACCGAGCCGATGGAGGAGCGGAGACCGCCGCCGTTCTTCAGCGAAACCACTGCGGCGCCGGCAGGCAGGCCGAGCGCGGCGCGGGCTTTGACGGCATTGGCGTCGGCGGTGATGTTGCCGAGGTTCACCTCCTGCGCACGGCCGAAGACGCGGTCGCCTTCGAGATACACTTTGGTGTAGCCGAAGATGTTGCCGTCCTTGGCGACGACCACCGCATTCAGCGCGTCCACGATGGTCTTCACTTTGCTGGCCATGGTGCTCGCGGCGATGATCTGCGCGGCGGTCTGGCCGTTGTTATAGACGGCTTCCAGAATCTGCGGCGCGGAGGCGTAGGCACCATTGATGGCCGGATTCAGCGCGCCCGTGATGAGTTCGCCATTGGCGTCGAAATCCACCACGAGCCGACCGAGGTAGGAATACTCGGTATCGGTGGTGACGATGAGCACCGGGCGGCCGTCGGCACCAGCGGTGAGGATCGGATAGGCGTCGGCGATGAAGTCCGCATCGTGGCCATTGAAACCGACCGCAGTGTCCGTGGCGTCGCCCATGCGCTCATGACCGCCGCCGGCGACCATGATGTCGATGCCACTCACCAGAGCGGCGAGGTCGCGGTTGCGCTGGAGCGCGTCAAGCTGGTCCACCATCACGATCTTGTTCACACCCGTGGCGCGCAGGGCATCCACGGCGCCCTGCACACAGGCGGCGGCTTCCTCGAGGTCGCTGGTGGCGGGATTGGCGTCGTCTTTCGGACGCGTGCCATTCGGCGAGGACTTGGTCAGGATATCCCATGTGGTGGCGCCCACGATGCCGATCTTCTGCCCGGCGACCGTCTTCACCGCATAAGGAGCGAGACGGGCGCGGATATTCGTTGCTTCATCGCCGCGGAAGGCGGTGGTGGCGGTGCCGCCCACGCTGGCATCCGCCTGGCCGCGCAGCGAGCTGTCGGGACCGAAGTCGAGATTCGCGGTGATAAAGGGAAACTGCGCGCCCGGGAAAGCGGCGGCACCGGCACCCGCGGCAGTGATGGCTGCCTGGAAAGTGGGCGAGCCAAGATCGAACTCATGGTTCCCCAGCGCCGAGGCGGCGGTGCCGAAGGCATTCATGATGGCGATGTCCGGGCGTCCCAGCGCAGCCGTGCCAATGCCGGCCACACCATTGAGCGAGGGATCGGCGCCGGCGATGAGCCACGGGCCGGGGATGAACGTGTCGCCCTCAGCGAGCACGAGCGTGGGGTATTCGTTATCGAACTTGTCGATCATCGCGCCCATGACGGGAGCCGTCTGGATGCCGAGCAGGCCGCTCTCGCCGTAGTAGTGCAGCACCTGGAGCTGCATGGGCGGCGTGGCCGGAGTGATCTCGTAGGTCGTGAGAGTGAAGGAGACTTCATTCGCCACGAGCAGCAGCGGATTGCCGGTAGGGCTGTCGGCGGCGGAGATCACGAGCATGCCTTCCGGATTCAAATCACCGCGGCGGCTGGCGACACTGACAAACGTGACATTCGCGGGGTCGGTGACATCGAAGACGAGCACCGAGTGGAAGCGCTCGAGGCCGATAAAGGCGTAAACACGGCCGCTGATGGTGGCCACGGAGACGCCTTCGGGCTCGGCGGATTTATTGTCGCTGCGACCGTCGTCCCAGAAGGCGGGATAGTTCGCCGCGAAGATGCGGTCGAGGAGATCGCCGCTGTCGAAGACACGCTTTCCATTCGCATCGAGGATGGAGAAGGACCGGCCGCCGTAGCTGAGAATGCGGTCCACATCGCCATCGCCATCAAGGTCGCCGCGCAGGCCAGAGACATTGCTAACGGTGAGGCGGCCCAGTTGATCATTGCCCTTCAGACCGGTGCCCGGAGCGCCCGCAGCACCGGAACCGCCGGGTGTGCCTTCCGTGGGGAAGAGGGTGTCATCGAGGTCCACCACTGGGGTGACGACGGGCACGCCTTCCACCGTGGTGGTGACAGTGGCATTGAGCGTGGTCGTTTCCGCGGGGACGAGGAAGTCGTTGCGGTCATCGCCTTCGTTGCCGGTAATATAATACGTCTGCCCGGCTGCGGAGTAGGATGCGATGCCATCGGGCATGAACATCCCGAAGGCCGGCAGCCCGGACTTCAGCTCAATGGCGTTCGCATTGCCGCTGCCATCGCGGTCGGAGAAGTCGGCGCTGACCCGGGCATAGTTCTTCAAGCCGAGCGGCATCACGGCGGTGATGGTGGCGCTGGCAATGTCGAGCGAGGCCACGGCATTCGCCTCCTGGAGCGTGATCATGGCCTTCGTGCCATCGGGCGAGATGGCGAGGTATTCCGGCTCCAGATCATCGGAGGCGGCATTGCCGGGGAAGATACGGATGCCTGCGGCGCGCAGCATGGCTTCCTGACCATTCCATGCGTGGAAGGTGGCTGTCTGCACGGTGGGAGCCGCGAATCCGCCGGAGACATCAATGATGCTGACCGAGCCCTCGGGATCGCTGTCGAAAGGAGGCGGCGGCGCAGGAGCCGGGGGCACGGGCGGAACCGGCGGTGCGGGGATTTCACCTTCATTGGCGACGAGCACCTTCATGCCATCCGGCGTCCATGCGAGTTGGTCCGGGACTGCGCCCACCGTCACCGAGCCGAGCAGCGAGCCCGAAGCGGCATTGAAGAAGGCCACCGTGCCCGGCATGGTTTTGTCAGGTGAGGCAATGATCGAGGCGGCGAGCACGCCGTTCTTCACGGTGACATGGGACACGTCCTTCGATGTCAGGCCGAGGGTTGTCGGATCAATCGGAGCGAGCTTTACCGGGGCCGAGGGATTGGAGAGGTCCACAACCTGCACGCCGGCATTGGAAGCGGAGAAGGCGCGTTTCGATACGGCATCGAAGGCCGGGATTTCAGCGCCGCCGGCACCGGAGGTGGTGCCGGTATCGGTGAGGACCAGCGTGCTCTTCAGCGTGAGCGCGAGGGCATTGGTCTGCGTGACCGGCAGCGCAGGCGCGGCATTCACCGTGATGTTGAAGGTGACGCTCGTCGTGCCGGAAGTGTAGGTGATGACATTCACGCCCAGCGCCGCGAGGGCCGGGTCGAAGGTGCCGCCTTCCACGCCCGGACCGGAGAAGACCCCGCCGGGCGGAGATGCCTGTGTTGCGGAAGCCAGGCGGAGCGGCGAACTGTTCGCATCCAGCGTGAAGCCGGCCTGCGCCGCGGCATTGAGCTGCACGTTCACGGTGAGTTCGTGAATGGTGAGGGTCTGCGAGTTTTCATTGGCCACCAGCAGCAGCGCCTGGCCGGTGGGGCTGTCCGCGGGCGACACATAGACAGTGCCTTCCGGGTTGGTATCGCCGCTGCGGCGCAGCCCGCTGACGAAGTTCACATCTGCCGGGCTGGTCACATCGAACACGAGCACCATGTGCGAGCGCTCGAGGCTGAGGAAGGCGTAAACACGGCCGCTGATGGTGACGACGGTCACCCCCTCCGGCTCCGGGCCTTTGTTGTCGCTGCGGCCGTCGTCCCAGTTTGTCAGGAACTGCGAGGCCATGATGTTTTCCAGCATGTCGCCGCTGTCAAAGACCATGTTGCCCGCCGCATCGAAGATGGAGAAGCTGCGGCCGCCGTAGCTGAGGATTTCATCAATGTCGCCGTCGTTGTCTGTATCGCCGCGCAGTCCGGGCACATTGCTCACCGTGAGCCGCCCGAGGCTGGCCTGGTTCTTCAGCGCCGCCTCGTTAGGGAAGACGGTGTTGTCCAGATCGTAAGCGGCATTGCCCACGGTCGTCGTCTCCGCTGGCGTGATGAAGTCGTTGCGGTCGTCACCTTCATTCGCGGTCACGTAATAGGTCTGCCCGCCGGCGGTGTAGCTGGCGATGGCATCCGGGAGATACAGTCCATACACCGGCTGACCGGAGCGGGGATACGCCAGCGCCACCGCACCGGCTCCATCGCGGTCGCTGAAGTCATACTCACCCGCCGCGAAGTTCTTTTTCCCGAGCGGCTTGATGTCCGTGAAGGTGGCGGTGGCAATGTCGAGAATGGCGACGGCATTCGCCTCCTGAAGGGTGACCATCGCCTTCGTGCCGTCCGCAGAGAGGGCGAAGTATTCCGGCTCAAAATCCGTGGAGGGCAGAGTGCCGGTGAAAATCCTGACACCCGCGGCGGCGAGGGCCGCCGCCTGCGCATCCCATGCGGTGAAGTCCGCCATGGCGACCGGAGGCGAGGCAAGTCCGCCGCTCAGATCAATGATTGCGACCCCGCCGATGGTGGTATCAAGGTCGGCATTGCCGGCAGTTTCGCCTTCGATGGCGACGAGCAGCTTGGTGCCATCGGGGCTGAAGGCAATGTGGTCGGGATTCGGCCCCACGGGCGTGGAACCCAGCAGCACGCCGGTGGCCGGATCAAGAAAGACGACATAGCCGTTGCCGGTTTTCGGCGCGGCAATGACGGCAGCGGCGAGCACGGCCGGATTCGCCCCGGCGGCTTTGCGCACGGCCACGGAGGACACGTCATTGCTCGTCAGGGCTGGAATACCGAGCGACGCCGGCGCAAAGGTGGTGATGTGCGCCGGAGCGGCTGGATTTGTCAGGTCGATCACCTGCACCCCGGTATTGGAGGAGGTAAAAGCGCGCTTCGATACCGGCTCGAAGGCGGGGATTTCCGCACCGCCGGTGAGCGGCGGGGCATCGAGATCGATGGAGCCCTTCACCGTGGAATTCAGCGCCCCGGTGGCAGGAAAGCGTGACGGCACAAAGTCGTCGTTGGTAATCGCGCCGGAGGCCGCAGGGCCACCCACGACTGTGATGCCCGTGGCATTCACAATGCCGGAGAGCGTCAGGATGATGGTCTCGTTCGCCTCGATCAGCGTGTCGCCATTCACCGTCACCAGCACGGTCTGCGAGAGTGGTCCGCCATTGGTAAATGTCAGTGTGCCGGCCGGGACGGGTGCGTAGTCCGTGCCGGAAGTCGCCGTGCCGGAGACGGCGTAGTTCACGGTGAAATCGGTATCGGCCACCGTGCGCGTCACCGTGAAGGTCATCGTGGCGGTGCCGCTGTTGCCCTCGGTTACCGCTGCCGTCGTCACCTTCACGGGATGGCCCACGGTTAGATTGAATGTCGCGCTGCCGGAAAGCGGCGGCGTGCCATTGTCGGCGGCCGTCACCTTCACGGCATAGACGCCAATGTCCGCCACGGCCGGCGTGCCGGTGAACTGGCGTGTTGCCGCATTAAAGGAAAGCCAGGCGGGCAGCGGCGAGTCATCCGCCAGCGTCGCCGCATAGATCAGGATGCCGGCCTCGGGATCGCTGAAGGCTGCAGGCGTGAAGCTGAAGGCGGCACCGGCTGCGGCCGACTGATTGGCGATGGTGCCCGCCGGAGCGGCATTGGGCTCGTCATTGGTGATCGTGGCCAAACCCTGCGCATCGGAAAGCGAGGCCGCACCAGTGGTGACAGTGAGCGCGGAGAGATTGAGCAGTATAGTTTCGTTCGGCTCGGGCGTGGTGTCGCCATTGACCTGCACCGTCACTGTTTCCGTGAGACTGCCGCCTGCGGTGAAATTGAGCGTGCCACTCGCGCTGGCGTAGTCGCCAGGCTGCGATGCCGTGCCGTTGGCCGTGGCCCAGTTCAGGGAAAATGCTGCACCATTCGACGAGCGCGTCACGGTGAAGTTCACCGCGGCAGTGCCGCTGTCACCCTCGGCAATGGTCACATCGTTGATGCTGATCATGTCCTCCGCCACGCCCGCCAGTGCAGAGCTGAGGAGCGGGCCGCCACTTGCCACGAGGCAGATCAGCGGGGTGAGCAGACGGGAGGAAAAGGAACCCTGGCGCAGTTTCGTGGTGGCGGGCATGGGAGGTAGTTTGCTGAGGTGAGTGAACTCTTGGGAAAGCGCGCCACCTATTGGACAGTCCCTCCTCACATCAAGAAATGCACCGTGCCGTTATAGCCACACATCACCCCAATCCCCCTAAACTGAGACGTCACTTTTCTGGCACAGTGGCCAAATTTCAGGCCCGCCGCAGCCTCAGGGCCGCAATCCGTAATGACGCCGGGCAGTGTTTGAGAAACAGTCCCCCCTTGGGGCTGCTATCGCTCAAACACTGCCTATAATAAGCGGCTGCGCTACTCAAAGCACATGAAGGCACACAGACAGCAGGCCCTGCTTGTGCCGCTGAGACCCATGCCTGACCAATCACCTAACTCCGCAGAGCCTAACTCAGATGCTTCTGCCGCATGGCGGCGACGACATCGAGCATGATCTCGGCCTCTTCGCGGAGGTTGGCTTCGAGGCTGGAGGCGGCGCGGTTGTGACGGCGGTAGAGGAGGGCGAGCTGGGCGGAGATTTCCTCTTTGGTCATTCCCGCGGTGATGCCGCAGAGTTGCTCAGGGGTGGCGTCGGGGCTGAGTTTTTGGGCGGCCTGTTTGGCCCATTCCTCCTTGGCTTTGAGCGAGGCACCGGCACCGGGCCTGCCGCCCTGGGGCGGGGTGGCGGGGGGCTTCATGGGGGCCGGAGCGGCCACTCCCGGAGCGGGCGGCTGCGGCTGCGTGTGCGAGGGCAGCACGAGCCGGGGCTGCTGTGGCTTGGGCTTAAAGAGCTTGCTGAGAAACTTGAACATAGGTCCCTTGGGCTTGAAAGTGTGTCGGAATCAGATGGCGGCTACTCAATGCGCACGCGGTCGAAGTAGGCGCGTTTGCGCTCGACCTCCTCGTCGCTGAGCACGCCGGCGCCTTCATAGGTAATGGCGACGTGCTTCACCTTGCCGGAGCGTTCGTCTTTGATGGTGGCCTGCACGCGCTGGTTTTCATCGTAGCTGTAGGTGACAGTGATTTCGCAGCCGGCGGGGCGGTTGGGCGGCACCTGGAGGGCGATGCGGCCGATGACATCGATGTATTTGGGATCCGTGTCTTCGCCCTGGGTGATCTCGACGTCGATGACCTCTTCGTTGTCCTCGGAGGTGACGTAGGTCTGGCTCTGCGAGCAGGGGATGGGCGTGTTCTTGGGAATGACGATGGTGTTGGCGCAGGCCTCTTTGCCCGTGGCGGCGTCCTCGACGATGGCGAGGGTGCCGTAGCTGTGATTGCACACTTCCTGGACTTCTGCGCCCTTCAGCGCAAAGAGGGCGGCACCGAGAGCCACGCATTCGTCCACATTGCCGCAGGAGCTGGGCTCGAAGCCGAAGTAGTCCTTCAGCAAATCGCGCACACGGGGCATCCGGGTGGAGCCGCCGACGAGGGCCACGTGGTCGATGTCCTTCGCCTTGAGGCCCACGGAATTGAGCGCCTGCTCCACGAGCATGACGGTGCGGGTGAGGGGACGGCTCACAGCGTCTTCAAAGACATCGCGGGTGAGTTCGATACGGGTAAGGCCGCCGCGCTCATTGCCGATGGTGTCACTCACCCGGCGGAGCTTGGAGAGCATCTTCTTCATGTCCTCGCCGCTCTGCAGCACGCGGCGGCGCTGGCGCTCGTTCTCCCACTGCTCGACGCCGTGTTCCGTACGGTAGGCGGCGGCCATGAGGTCGAGGATTTGCTCGTCGAAGTTGGAACCGCCGAGACGGCGTGCGCCTTCTGAGGTCAAACACTTAATCTTCGTGCCTTCGACGTGGAGAATGGTGACATCCAGCGTGCCGCCGCCGAGGTCATAGACCATGATGCGGCCCTGAAGCCCCTGGCTGTGCGCGTAGTAGAGCGCGGCGGCCGTGGGCTCGTTGACGATGCGCTTCACATTGAGCCCGGCGATGCGCCCGGCAGCGATGGTGGCCTTCCGCGCGAGTTCATTGAAGTTCGCCGGCACGGTGATGACCACGTCCTCGATGGGGCCGATGATCTGCGAGCAGTCGCGCTTCATCTTGGCGAGGATGAGCGCGGAAATTTCCGTGGGCGTCCACTTCTTGCCATCCATCTCCACCACGTAGTTCGGGTTGCCATGTGGCGCTTGATGAGGTGCACCGTGCGGTCCGGATCGCCACCGTCGCGGGCAGAGGAACCCACGAGCTTGATGTCTTCGTGATTGTCGAAATAGACGACCGAGGGCGTCATGCGCTCCCCATCGGCGTTCGGAACGATCTCCGGATTCCCGTCAGAACGGATGCAGGCAAGACCGGTCGTCGTCGTGCCGAGGTCGATGCCAACGTATTTGGGCGAGGTTTTTGTGTTAAATGGAGGTCGGCTTGTTTAATTCTTTCGAATAATCATGGAATTTATATAATCCAACACTTTCCGTCAAAACGAACCTCTTGATTTAAAGAAATAGAACCGGCGGCAGAAGTCGGCGGCGGCGTCAATCGTAGGCCCCCGTGTCATCGGCACCGGTAGCGGCTGGAGCAGCCGAAGGCAGGGGCGCGGAAGGAGGTTCCGAAGGCGGGCACAGGGCGAGGATCCCCGCCCCGGCAGCGAAGAGGACGCCGGCGGCAGCGAGTCCGCGGCCGCCGAGGAACAGCCGGCCAAAGGCCGCCGCTGCGAGAGCAGCTGCCGGGTAAATCACGAGCACGGCGGCCATGGGCACCACCGGTACCTGGGTCGCCCGGCTGAGACAGCCCCAGAGGAAAAGCGTGACAAGCCCCGCGGCCATCCATCCGGCTGCGCCTGCCATGTCGCCCGCCCGGCGGCGAAAAATGACCGCCGCCACAAAGGCCCCGGCCGCGGCCGCCCCGGTAGCGAGAGGGAGGGCCACCAGGCGTTCCCCGGAGCCCATGCGGAAGAGTCCGAGCGAGAGCCCGAGGGCGAACAGTGCCTGCCCGGCCAGAATCGCGGCGGGTGAAGTGCGGCGCGCGATCCATTCTGCGCTGGCAAAAGCACAGGCGACACCGGCCGCGCCCGCGAACGACAGCCACAAGCGCTGGAAGGACGGCTCGCCCCGCTCCAGCAGATAGGGCATCTGCCTCATGGCGAGCCAGAATGCCGCCAGGGCAAGGACACCTGCCACCCCGGTCATCACGCCGCCGCTCATCCGCTTCCAGCTGCCGATGAGCGTCACGATGACCAGCATCCCCGAAGCAAAAACGAACCAGTCAATCCCCTGCCGCACCGGCCAGAGGTAGCTCATCGTATTCACCAGAACATGGCAGGCGATCCAGGAAAGCGCTGCGGCCGCGAGAAGAAAACCGCGCCGTGTGCCATCACGGAGCCACCAGGCAAGACCGAACGTCAGCAGGGCCACGGTGCCGCAGACAGCGGCCGGTTTGACATAGACGGGCTGAAGAAGGTCCTGCACATTCATGCGGGCAGCCTGGCGGAATCCGCGCGCCGTGGCAAGCCCGCACACCGGCTTTGCACTTCACAGCCTGCAGCCGCCCTCCATTGAACCCGTTATGAAAAACGACAGCGCTCTGGCCGATCATGTGCTCGATCTCCTCGCCCCGCTCGGCGGTGTCACCCGGCGGTATATGTTTGGCGGCTGGGGATATTATAAGGACCGGCTGTTCTTCGCGCTCATCGCGGATGGCCGCCTGTATTTCAAAACCGGGCCGTGCAACGAGCAGGATTTCATCTCCGCTGGACTCGCCCAATGGGTCTATCCCACGGACAAAGGCCCAATGAAAATGCGCTACCACGAAGCCCCGGAGGCCGCGATGGAAAGCCAGCCGCTCATGCTCATGTGGGCACGCAAAGGCCTCGCCGCCGCTCAGGAGGCCGCCGCCAAAAAGAAACCCCGCCCCGCCCCGCGCCGGAAGAAATCCTGACACGCCGCTCCCTGGGCAGTGTCTGAGAAATACCCGCCGGAGCCAACGAGCCGCAGCAAGGCCGTCACGGCCTTGAGGGGGCGCGCCGGAGCTGCGATGGATGGCTCTGCCCCAAGGCCGTGACGGCCTTGCTACGGGCTTGCGCAGCGATGCATTGAATTCCAAAACACTCCCTAGCCATCGCCGAAGACGCGCTTCCTGAGGAGACGGAAGTCGATGGGAACGAGGATAGCGAGGAGGCCGAGGCTGAGCGCCGCTGAGGCCGCGAGGTGCCAGGTGAGTTCACCGCGGAGGAGAAGAAAGCGCAGGCCTTCGGCGAGGTGGTGCAGAGGATTGGCCTGCACGAGGGCCGCGAGCCACGCCAAATCAGGGAGCGGAAAGTAGGTACTGCTGGCGAAACCGATGGGCAGAATGACGAGGAAGAACGGCAGGCCCATGTGGTCGATACTGGGCAGCGTGGCGGTGAAGAGGAGCCCAATGGCGGAAAAGGCGAGTGCCGCGATGAAGAGCACTGGGAATGCCAGCGGCAGCCAGCCCCAGTGCAGCGTGAGCGTGCCAGCGAGGCCAAAACAGAGCAGCACACCGCACACGAGCACGGCATACACCGTGGCCAGGGCGGCGGCCCACAGGGCTTCCCCCCAGACGACGTGCTCCAGCCGCACCTGAGTGGTGAGCTGGCCTTCCCACGACTTCTGAAAGTGCATGCGCATGTAGGCGGAGAAGAGCGACTGGAAAAAGGAGGTCATGAAGACCGTGTAGGCGAGAATGCCGGGCGCGAGATAGGCGAGGTAGTCGATGGTGCCGCCGTCCCACTGGAGATGGTTGATCTGGCCGCCAAGACCGACGCCAAAGGCGAGGAGCATCACGAGCGGCTCGCACACGGGCGGGAGAGCGGAGATGTGCCAGTTCCGCAGGTGGACGCGGAGGTGGCGGAAGACGACGGCGCGGCTTTGCCAGTGGAAGGCGGCACGGAAGAGGGCACTCATGGCTGCACCTCCTTTTCCAGCGCGAGAAAGAGGTCGTCGAGCGTGGGCGGGCGCACTTCATAGCGCAGGCCGGGGAAGGCGGCGACAAAAGCGGCCAGACCCGGAGCATCGAGCGCGGCGTGCCATTCATCCAGCACGGTGGAGGGCGCCACTCCATGCGCGCCCAGCCAGGCGGCGGCAGCAGCAGCCTCCGGGAGCAGACTGGACACGACGATAACATGCTCGCCGACGAGATCGCCGAGCAGTTCCTTCGTGGTGCCGGTGGCGCGCACTTTCCCCGCCTGGAGGAGCACGAGGCGGTCGGAGAGGCGCTCGGCTTCATCCATATAATGCGTGGTGAGCACCACCGCCATGCCGGCGGCGCGGAGTTGTGCCACAAGTTCCCACACGGCACGGCGCGCCTGAGGATCGAGCCCGGTGGTGGGCTCGTCGAGGAAGACGACTTTGGGATCGTGCACCACCGCGCGGGCAATCATGAGGCGGCGCTTGTAGCCGCCGGAGAGGGTGTCGGGCTTGCGGCCGGCGAATTCCTTGAGTCCGAACTGCTCCAACAACTCAGCGATGCGTGCCTGCAGCCCGGGAATGACGGGACGGTAATAGCGCGCGGTCTGCTCCAGATTTCCCTGCACGGTGAAGTCGGTGTCGAAGGTGTCATCCTGCGTGCAGACCCCGAGGGCGCGGCGCGCGGCATCGCCCTCTGCGGCGAGGTCGTGCCCGGCGATGCGGATGCTGCCGGCATCGGGCTGGAGAAAGCCATAACACATGCGCAGCGATGTCGTCTTCCCGGCGCCATTCGGACCGAGTAGGCCGATGACTTCGCCGCCGCGGCAGCTGAGGTCCACGCCATCGACGATGGTCTTGCCGCCAAGGGATTTTTTCAGTCCGCGCACTTCGAGAAGCGGCGGACTGACGGCGGCGAAGGGCGGAGGAGAATGCGCAGGGATGGTCATGGGGGATGAGGCGAATCCATTCTCCTGGACTGCGCCGGGAGCAAAGCGCCATTTCATTTTCCCGCCGGCTGCTATCCTGCCGCCCTCATGACCGGGCGCGCCCTGACATTCACCAGGTTCCTCAGCGGCCCCGCTGCAGCCCTCCTCCCCATGGACATCAGCCGCACCACCAGCCGCACGCAGGTAGTCCTGAAACTCCCGCGAACACTTCCCCCGGTCATGCCAGAGTCCTGCGAGGCGGCCCCACTCTGGAGCCCCGAAGGCTTTACAAAATTCCTCTGCCTGTTTCGCAACTTCCTGAAGATGGGTGCTCAATAGCTCCCAGTGCCCGGGCTGATCGGGATGCTGCGGATAGGTGTGCGCGTAGCAATCCATGATTCACGACCATTTTTGTCGCGACCCGGGCTGCTAGTAATATGAAATTCTGCTCCAATCGTTTTTTTCATTCCATAATAATATACCGCACCCGGCGCACAAAATTTGGATAGGCGCAGCCGGGCTGGCCGCCTTATCGGGCAACTAAAATACCTGCGGCAACCGGCTACTGATCCATCACGGTTTCCATCAGCGCCTGATCGGTGCGCAGCTTGTCCCACTCGGTGGAGACGCGGGAGGCTTTGCTGCGCAGGTCAAGGACGGCTTTCTGGGCTTCGGAGGCGGTGTCGGGACCGCCGTCGGAGCTGTATTGGCGGAATGCTTTGCCGAAATCGACGAGGGCATCAGCGTAAGCGGTGGTGCGCTTGTCGAGGCGGGGACGGATGGCGGTGAGGCGGCTGAGGGCGTCGGCGATTTTATCTTTGCTGAGTTTTTCAGGCGCGCCGCTGCGGATGCCGGAGACAAGGGCTTCGGACTCGGAATTGATGGCCTCCAGGGAACCGGCGGCGGAGAGGGCTTTGGTGCCAGTGCCGGTGGCCATGTCGAGGAGGAGTTTGGCGGAAAGGTGGTTCGATGCGCTGGCGAGGACTTTGCGGAGGCGCTCGACGACCTTCGGGTGCCGGACGGCAGCGGCCGGGTTGGCGTTCGCATTGATCACGCGGGCGATCTCGGCGAATTCGCTGATGGCTTTGACCACTTCCGGATCGCGCGGGGTGCCGGCGACTTTGCGGGCGTCTTCGAATTTCTCCGTGGTGAAGATCTGGATGGCGGTGAGGACGCGCGGGCCTTTGAGCAGGGCGTGATCGGCCATGCTGCGGGCGTTTTTGATGGGAATGCAGGCCACGGTGCACTGTTTGGCGGCAGCGGCGCGGAGTTTATCCGGCACGCCCCCCACGGGCTGCACGGTGCCGGCGGCGGTGAGGTCGCCCGTGACGGCGACTTTCTCCTGGAGCGGGTCGCCAGTGATGAGACTGTCGAGCATGAGCGCACACGCGACGGCGGCAGAGGGACCATCCTTCGGCTGATAGCGGTCTTCGAAGGACATTTCGATGACCCAGCCATTGAGCCAGCCGTTGTGCTTCACGCTCATGTATTTCTTCACCTCATTGAGCGCGCCCTCCATTTCAGGGCCCACGTCCTGGTTGAACTTGAGCACCGCGGGGTCGGTGCCGCCTTTGACGGCAGTGCAGTTCATCTGCGACGCCTGGCCGGCGAGTTTGCCTTCGCCGATTTGCATCACGAGCAGGCCAAAGACGGTGCTCTGACGGCTTTTCAATATGGGGCCGTCCTCCGCAGGAGCCGCCGGGGCTTTCTCTGCGGGAGCGGCCGCATCTTTCGAGGGATCCTTGAGCCCGCCGGTCTGGGCGGCAACGAACTGAGCAGTGCAGAGGGAAACAGCAGCGGCGAAACCAGTCAGGGTGCTTTTCATAGAGTTAAGTATTGAATGAGCCAGGATGCGTCCGGAAAATCAAGCCCGGCGGCAACATTTTGCCGTGAGCACTGACAGCAAAATCGCGGCCAGGGCGGCCACAGCGGCATAAAGTCCCAACTGCAGACGCTGGCGCATGGCCTGCTCGGGCACTTTCACGACATGCGCCTCCTCCACGACGGTGAGCGGCACCAGCACGACAGAATGCTCCAGGCGCGCGCGCAGCTCTTTTTCCTGCAGCGCATTCAGTTCACGGCTGAGGCGCCGGAATTTCTCCTCCGCACTATCCACTTCCTGCTGGCCGGAGGCCTGATGAAGGGCCTGCACTTGGAGGTCGTCATAGGCTTTCTGATACCGTGCCAGGGCTTCAAGGCGCAAGGCGAGGTCTTTCTGCTCCTCAGCTTTTGTCTCCTCCGGCTTGCCTTCGCTGTAGAGGGCAATGCCAGCCTCCTGGCCAACAATCGCCACGCGCTCTTTGCCGATGATGGAGGCGAGTTCTTTCGCCGCGGCTTCGCGGGCCAGGTCGCGGGCACCGGGTGCCATGCCCGCAATCTTCTTCGTCATGTCCATCCACTCGAGGCGGGCCTTTTCCTGATCGGCTTCATAGGTTTTGATGTACGCCTGACGGGCCTGGTCCTCGCGTTTCCGGTCATTCCGCACCTGCTCCACGAGATAATCCTCATAAGCAGCGGCCACCGCGCCGGCCCATTTCCTGGCGTCCTCGTCGTGCGAACGGACGGTGACCGTGAGAAACGGGCCGTTTACTTCCACCTCCACGCTGTCCGCCAGTGCCGCCCGCTGTTTCGCCGGGAGCTTCGCCCGGTCGAGTGACTTCGCCGCCCGTTCCAGCACCGCCTCCGAGCGAATCCGCGCCGCATGCGCCTGCATGACCGGTCCGGATGGGCTGCCGTTGATTTCCACGACCACCCGCCCGGCAGACTCTTTGGGCAGCAGCCCGGCCTTTAACACCAGGACGCCCGCAGCGCAGGCCAGGGTGAACAGAAAAACGAGCGCAGGCAGACAGCCGGTGGGTTGCAATGGCTTCGGCGATGGATTCACCGTAGCAGGCAGGGGTGGAGGCGTGCTCATGGCTGGAAAGTGGCACGGGCCGGGCCGCGGGGGAAAGTCCTTTTTCGCGGCCGGGCTTGTGAAATATTTCACAAATCGGCTTGCCGCTCCGAGGCCGAGGCGAAATACTCGCCCGCTGCGGCTTTTTCCCGCCTGTCAGGCCTCTCCGCCATGGACCCTTTCATCATCGCCTCGATCATCAAAATCCTCGTCATGACCCTGCTGGTCATCATGCCGCTGGTAGCGCTGTCCTCACTCGCCGAGCGCAAGGTCAGCGCCTTCATCCAGGACCGCGTAGGCCCAAACCGCACCGGCATTCCGGCGACCATCCTCGGGGCGAAGAAAGACATCCCCTTTTTCGGCCTCATCCAGCCGCTGGCCGACGGCCTGAAGTTCTTCCTCAAAGAGGACTTTACCCCCGGGCACGTGCGGAAGTTCTTCTTCTGGCTGGCTCCGGCGCTCACGATGATCCCGGCGCTGCTCACCGTGGCCGTCCTGCCCTTCGGCAGCTACCTCAATATCGGCGGCGAAGTTCACAAAATGGTGATCGCCGACCTGAACGTGGGGCCGCTCTTCACCTTCGCCATCGCCAGCCTAGGCGTGTATGGCATCGTGATCGCCGGCTACGCGTCGAATTCGAAATACGCCTTCCTCGGCGGCGTGCGGAGCAGCAGCCAGATGATTTCCTACGAGATCAGTCTCGGCCTCAGCATCATCCCGGTGCTCATGGTGTTTGGCGAACTCAACCTCAGCAAGATCGTCGCCGAACAGGACACCAACGGCTGGCTCCTCCTGCCGATGTGGGGCAACGGCTGGAGCCTGGAGCGCTGGCTGCTCCTCGTGCCGATGGCCATCTCCTTCGTCATCTTCACCATCGCCATTTTCGCGGAGACAAACCGCATGCCATTCGACCTGCCGGAGTGCGAAACGGAACTCGTCGCCGGCTACCACACGGAATACTCCTCGATGAAATTCGCCATGTTCTTCATGGGTGAATACGCGGCCATGATCATCGGCAGCGGCCTCGTGGTGACCCTCTTCCTCGGTGGCTGGAGCATTCCTTTCCTGCCCAGCGGCGAGTTTGCGAAGGAGAACTGGTGGATGGGCTTCCTCCACATGGGCTGTTTCCTGACCAAGATCGTCGCCTTCATTTTCTTCTTCATGTGGGTGCGCTGGACGCTGCCGCGCTTCCGCTTTGACCAGCTCATGCGGCTCGGCTGGGTGTTCTTCTTCGAACTCGCCCTCGCCAACGTCTTCCTCACCGCGCTCATCCTCTGGTGGGTGAAATAATCGCCGGGAATGCGGACGGGCGCAGTGCGGCGGCCGCGCTACAGCATCGCTCTGCCGGATTGAACCTCCTCCTCCCCTAACCCGCACCGTCATGCCCACACGCCGCCAGTTTATGAAGACCTCTGCCGCCGCAGTCACCGCCGCCGCTGCGGCTCCCGTTCTCGCCGAAGGCCCCGCCCAAGTGAAACTGCAGCTCGGATTCGACAACTTCTCCATCCGCGCCCTCGGCTGGAAAGCCCCGGCCCTCATCGACTATGCCGCGGAGCAGAAGGTGGACTGCCTCCTGCTTTCGGATCTCGATGTCTATGAGAAGCACGACGACGCCTATCTCACCGACATCGCCAAACGCGCCGCAGACAAAGGCATCAAGCTCTATGCGGGCACCGGCGGCATTTGCCCCACGGCGAAGAATTTCTCCACCAAATGGGGCACCGCAGAGGAGCACCTGAAGCTCACCATCCGCATCGCCAAAGCGCTCGGCTCACCCGTGGCGCGCTGCTACCAGGGATTCGGCGAAGACCGCCGCAGCCCCGGCGGCATCCCCGCCCGGCAAAAGGACACGCTCGCCGTACTCAAAGCCGTGCGCAGCTATGCGCTCGACTCCGGGGTCAAGGTCGCCATCGAAAACCACGCCGGCGACATGCAGGCCTGGGAGCTGCAGCACTTGATCGAAGATGCGGGCAAGGACTTCGTGGGCTGCACCATCGACAGCGGCAACGCCACCTGGACGCTCGAAGACCCGCTCCAGAATCTCGAAATCCTCGGCCCCTACACCGTCTGCAGCGGCATCCGCGACAGTATGATCTGGGAGGACAAAGACGGTGCCCAGGTCGCGTGGACGGCGGTGGGCGAAGGCCAGATCGACATGAAGGCCTACGCCCGGCGCTTCGCCGAACTCGCCCCCACGGCTCCCTTCATTCTCGAAATCATCAGCGGTTTCGCCCGCGGCTTTGGCTATCTGAAACCGGAGTTCTGGAACGGCTACGAGAACATCCGCCCGGCGGAGTTCGCCAAATTCCTCGCACTAGCCAAAGCCGGCAAAGCCATTCCGTCCTTCCAGCCCACCGGCGACCGCAAGAAAGCGGAGCAGGACTATCAAAAAGCCGAACTGGAACGCAGCATCAAATACTGCCGCGACGTCATCGGCATCCGCCCGTGACCTAATCAGTCAACACCGGACATTTGGACTGCGGCAGCCCTCTGCCGCTTCCGGACTGCCGCGGAGCGGTCGGAGCGGAGCCGAAGAACGGGCCCAAATGCCAGTGGTCTTTTCCGCCCGGGGCTCCGCACCGCTGGCCTTCGGCCGCCTCCCAGAGCGGCAGAGGGCTGCCGCACTCCAAAACGGCGCCATCGCCCCCCGAAAATTGTCGCCGGCTTATAGACTTTCCTGCTGAGCCATTAACCCGCCGCGCCTGTGTTTCCGCCCGGGCGCGGGGAGGTCAGAATCGGCCGGGGCTTGGGGGCGGAAAGTTCGCGCTTCAGGGTGGTGATCTCCTTCTTTGCCGCCTCCAGCTCTTCCTTCAGCGCCGCCAGCGGAGCATTGTCGGAATGTGCTGCCACTGGCGCTGCCGCAGCAGGCGCCGGTGTGACTGCCGCCACTTCGCGGGCCTGAGCAAGCGCGACCGTCAGTTCCTCCACCCGGCGCTCCCATTCCCCGCGCTGCCGGGCCAGTTCGGCCTCTGCCGCCGTCAGCAGCGCCGCGGGGATCAGCGCCGCCATCTCCTCCGTCCGCTGCTTCAACTCCAGCTCCAGCGCCGCCTTCTCTGCGATCAACGCCGCACTGGCCGACTGCTGCGCGGCGATTTCCTCACGCAGGGCAGCGAGCACTTCGCTGTCGCTCCGCCCGGCGGCGAGCGCTGCGGCCTCCGCCTTTGCCGTCGTTGCGCTGGCCTGTGCGGCAGCCAGAGCCGCGGCGGAATCCCGGGCGTCGCGCTCCAGTTCCGCCACCTTTGTCCCGAGGGCTGCACAGCGCGCCGTGAGTTCCTCCCGCTCGCGTCTTTCCTGCTCCGCAGCAGACGCCTCTGGTGGCGTCGCGACAGGCTGCGGCGGCATCACGTCAGCCACCTTCGCTGGACTATCATCTCCGGCGGAACCCACACGCGCCCGCAGCCACCAGCCCAGCCCGGTGCACACCGCACCCGCCGCGATCACATAGATGGCAGTGGAAGGGTTGGCATCGGCAGCAGAGAGAAAGGGCAGCGCGTTCATGGCTTCGATGAGACGTGAGGGGGATAATACTGCATGGCGCAGGCGATCTGTCGCTGTCAATCTGCACGCCCTGTCCGCTGCACATTTTTCGGGTTTGCGAATGCCCCGCCCGCCCCACAGTGCGCGCAGCATGACCTCCGGCGACACCACTGCCTTCTTCGACCTCTTCCGCCAATCGCTGGAATCGGGCCAGTTTCACAAAGCCACCCTCAGCCGCCCCACCGGGAAGGCACCGGGTGATCTGCGCCAGGTCTTCCTGCGTCCTGCCGTTATCCGCGGGCAGGCCATGGTGTCCTGGACATGGCGCTACGAACGCCGCGACGAAGTGAAGAACCTCACACCAGCAGATGCGGTCAAACAATTCACCGCCCTCTGCGGGGAACAGTTTCGCAATGCCGTGCTCTTCACCGCCGGGGCCGAAGCCACGCTCTCGCACAACCGCCGCGGCGAACCCGCCTGCACCCTGCGGCGCACCGCCGCCGCCCCTGTGGAAGCCGCCGCGCACGACCGCAGCAAGCAGCGCTTCATCAATCCCGAAGCCCCCTGGCTTCAATCCCTCGGCCTCAGCAGCGGTCACGGGCAAATCCTGCCCTCCGCGCAGGCCAAGTGGCGGCAGATCAATAAATTCGTCGAGATCATCGACAGCCTGCACCGGCAGCATCCCCTGCCCGCCTCACCCGTCATCGCCGACATGGGCTGCGGCAAAGGCTACCTCACCTTTGCGCTCTACGACTTCCTCACGTCACGCCTCCAGCTCACCCCGCAAGTCACCGGCATCGAGCAGCGTCCGGAACTCACCACCCTCTGCAGCAAAGCCGCGCAGTCCGCCGGCTTCTCCGGCCTGCACTTTCAGGAAGGCAGCATCGCTGGATGGAATCCCGAGCGGCTCGACATGCTCATCGCGCTCCACGCCTGCGACACCGCCACCGATGAAGCCATCGCCGCGGGCATCCGCGCCGGAGCCGGCATCATCGTCGTCTCGCCCTGCTGTCACAAGCAAGTGCGCCAGGCCATAGAGCCGCCCGCCGCGCTCCAGCCGGTGCTCCGGCACGGCATCCTCCTCGACCGCCAGGCCGAACTCCTCACCGACTCCCTCCGCGCGCTCTGCCTCGAGGCCGCCGGCTATCGTGCGCAGGTCTTCGAATTCATCTCCCCGGACCACACCGCACGGAACCTCATGATCACCGCCGTGCAGCGACACCATCCCGACCACCGCGCCCGCGCGCAGATCGCCACGATCAAAGACACCTTCGGCATCCGCCGCCTGCGCCTTGAGGAACTCCTCTTCGACTCTGCCAGTGATCAGCCCGCAGCGGAATCCCCCGTCGCCACTGACTCCTGAGCCGGCTCACTGGCCTTCTGCTCCTCCTCCTTCTTCTCCAGGTCGATGACCTCGCCCTGGAAATTCGCGCTCAGCCGGTCCAGCACCTGCGCTGCGCCGCCGAAGATCAAATCATCAATCACCGCGCGCTTCTCCGCCCCTTTGGCATCGCGGTAGAACACATAGGCCAGCCCCTTGTGATCCCACTTCCGGCGGTCAATGCGGAAAGCCGCACTGAACGGCACATGCTGCCCCACCGGCGTCGTAAAACTCACCGCATCCGCGCTCAGCGTGCCGCGCACCGTCCGCACATAGTAAAACAGCATCACCAGTCCGCCCGTCAGCGCCAGAATGCCGCACACCAACTGCTCTTTGATGGCATAGTCCCAGTCCTTCGTCTCCTCGATCTTCTCCGGCCAGCCCTTCTCCGCCGCCAGTGCCGCGTAGTCCGCCTCCTTGCCGTCCTTTTTCAGCTGCAGCATCGCCGCCGCCGCATCCCGGTTCCGCGGATAGCGCACCTGCCAGTCGTAAAAGAACGCCACGGCAAAACCAAACACCAGCACCAGCATCGCAATGCGGCGCTTGTGATACCACGGGGTCACACGGCAAACAATCGGCTCGGAGGAATCACTCATGAGTTTGAGCGCGCAACGGACAGCACCCCGCCGAAAAGTCAACTCCCTGTCCCTTTTCCGGCCGACACCATTCCTTCCATCCGCCGCCAACCCCGCCGGCCGCCCGCAGTTGAGGAATTCTCCCAGTTTGCGCCCCCGCCCGGCGCACGCCTACACTGCCGCCGCTATGCAACCCGAGCCCATACCGCAGGACGCCATCGCATCCCTCATCGCCGAGATGGACAAGCTAAAGCAGCGCGTCGCCGCCCTCGAAGCCCTGCTCCGCGAAGACCACTGCAAACTCGAAAAGCTGGAACACGAGCACGAGCACGACCACAGCCTCATCGAAAAACTCGAGCACCCCGACTCCACCAGCTACTACACCGGCCGCCGCACCATCCCCGTAGGCCTCTAAGAGCCAGCGCACCATTCACTGGCGAAATCGTTCGCATTTCCAGTCAGCAGGGATAGCGGGCGGGGACTTTCATGCCTGCCTCCACCACGCTCCCCATCTGGAAAATTCACCCTGACATCCTGCGCTCGCTGCGGGACGGCAATCGTCTGGTGCTGGTGGCACCGACGGGATCAGGGAAGACCACGCAGGTGCCACAGATGCTGCTGGATGCGGGAATCGCGGGGGAGAAGATGATCGTGGCGCTGCAACCCCGGCGGGTGGCGGCCCGCACGGTAGCCACGCGGGTGGCCTGGGAGCGTGAGGGGAAGCTGGGCGCGGAAGTGGGCTATCAGATTCGCTTCGATGATCACACGAGTGTGGGGACGCGCATTTGTTTTGTCACGGAGGGCATTCTGCTGCGCTGGCTGCAGGATGACCGCACGCTGGCGAAGATCGGCGCAGTGGTCTTCGATGAATTCCACGAGCGCAACTTGCTCAGCGATGTGGCGCTGGCGCTGGTGAAGCATTTGCAGCAGACGCAGCGGCCGGATTTGGCGATGGTCGTGATGTCGGCCACACTCGATGCGGAGCCGGTGGCGGCGTATTTGGATCAATGCCCGATCCTTGTCTCTGAAGGGCAGAGTTTTCCTGTGGAGGTGAGTTATCTGAAGCTGCCGGATCAGCGCTCGATCACGGTGCAGGCGGCGGATGCGGTGGAGCGCATCCTCAACGATGACGAACCCGGCGACATTCTCGTGTTCATGCCCGGGCGTGGTGAGATCAACGGCACGCTGGATGCGCTGCGCGGCCTGATGACGCGGGAGCGCGTGGCGTGCATTCCGCTGCATGGTGAACTGGAACCGCAGGAGCAGGACCGCGCCTTTGCGCCGAACGCGCTGCGCAAAGTGATCGTCGCCACCAACGTCGCGGAGACCAGCATCACCATCGACGGCATTCGCCATGTCGTGGACAGCGGCGTGGCCCGCGTGGCGCGCTACGATGCGGAGCGCGGCATCGGCACGCTGTTGCTGGAGCCCATCAGTCGCGCCAGTGCGGATCAGCGCAAAGGCCGCGCCGGACGCACTGCGCCGGGGACTTGTCATCGCCTGTGGACCGTGATCGGCCACAAGGACCGCGATGAGCGCAATACGCCGGAGATTCAGCGCAGCGACCTCGCGGAGGTCGTGCTGCTGCTGCACTCGCTCGGCATCCGGGAAGCGGCCACGTTTGACTGGCTGGACAAACCGGATCCGCAGGCCGTGGTGCGTGCCGAGCGCCTGCTCACCATGCTCGGGGCTCTCGTTGATGCAGATCTCACGCCCATCGGTCGCCAGATGCTGCGCCTGCCGATGCACCCGCGCTACTCACGCATGTTGATCGAGGCCAGCCAGCGCGGCTGCGTGCCCGATGCCGCCCTGTGCGCCGCGTTAGTCAGTGGCCGTGATTTGCTCGCGCGGCTGGATCGCGATGATGCGCACACCAAGGCCGCCCGCGAGATGTTCGAGGACAGCGCGGACTCTGACTTTATCACACTGATGCGCGCCTACGACTTCGCCAAATCGAACGGCTTCAGCTTCGACCGCTGCCGCAGCTACGGCATCAACGCGCAAGTCGCCCGGCAGGTGGAGCAGACCTATCAGCAAATCCTGCACGCCGCCCACCAGCAGCGTCTTTACGACTGCGAGGCCACATCTACCAGTCCGGCAAAGAATGACGAAGCCCTGCTGCGCTGCCTCATGGCCGGCTTCGTGGATCAGCTCGCCAAACGCCGCACGCCCGGCAAGCCCGAGTGCGATCTCACGGACCAACGCCCGGGCCAGCTCGTGCGCGAAAGCGTGGTGACCGAAGCCGCATGGTTCGTCGCGGCGAATCTGCGCGAAACTCCCTCGCGCCAGACCCTGCTCAGCCTCGCCACCGCCGTGCAGCCCGCGTGGATTGCCGAGATGTTCCCGCAGCATCTCAGCACCACCATGGAGCATCTCTTCGATGCCCAGAACAAGCGCGTCGCCGCCATGAAGCTCGTGCGTTATCACGATCTCATCATCGAGCAAAAGGCGCAGCAGCGCGACCTTGATCCCGTCGCCAGCGGACGCTGCCTCGCCGAAGCCCACCAGAGCGGCGCTTTTGATCTGCCGCTGATGGATCACCGGGTGAAGCAGTTCACCGCCCGCGTGAACCTCGTCCACGCCACCCTGCCCGAACTTGAGTTCCCCGTCTTCGACGAAGCCGCCATCACCGGCTGCCTCTCCCGCGCGTTCAAGGGCCTCACCCTCGTGAAAGACGCCCAGGCCGCGCCGCTGCTGCACGCCTTCCAGCAACACCTGGAAAAAGGCATGGTCAGCTGGCTAGATGAACTGACCCCGCTCTCCCTCCCGTGGCCCGTCGGCGGCACCATCAAGATCAACTACACCAGCGACACCCCGGAAGCCCAGGTGAAGCTCCAGGAATGCTTCGCGCTCACAGCACACCCGACTCTCTGCGAAGGCCGCCTGCCGGTGCAACTCAGCCTATGCACCCCCGATGGCAAACGCTTGGCGATCACCACCGACTGGCCCGCATTCCTCACCCGCGAATGGCCGAAGCACCGCCAGGCCGTGTCGAAGAAGTTTCCCAGCGTGCTGTGGCGTTGAACCCGTGAGCCTGAAACCTAGCCCCATCACACCGACTTGCGCCGCACCCGCTTAGGTTTCTCTGGAGCCAGGGTCATCTGCGGCGTGACCTTGATGCCCATGCGCTTGTAGTAGTCGAGCATCTTCTCCGTGGCCACGCGACTGGCTTCGAGCACGATCTTCGACATCTCCGACATTTCCCGCGGAGGCGTTTCCTGCAGGCTGTTCGAGGTGAGCATACGTGAAGTTGGTCGAGTGTGTGAGTGCTGCTGTCGGCGATTTGCTTTAGCGGCGGCGATAGATTGTCCCGCAGGCCCCACTCATCGGGAAGCGGCCTGTGATCCGCCAGAAAGTGCCGGGGTGCTCAGGTAAATTCTCCAGGCGCCGCGGAGATTGATGTAACCAGGGCCATGAAACTGGCCGAAACCCTTGAGATCGAGCCGGACAGGATCAACGAACTTACCCGGTCCCGTCTCATGGATGCCATCTTCGATCAGTGGATCAAAACCGATCCCGCCAGCGCCCTGAACTGGGCCCGGCAGGCGAACGCACCGGACCAGCGCCGCCAACAGTGGATTACCGACGGCCTCCGCGTTTGGAGCAGGCAGGATCCGGAGTCCGCTGAAAGGTGGCGCCAGCAGACGGGCGGGAAAGTCACCAACCCGTCAGACGCACCGCAACAATAGGTCACAAACGCGAGGCAGTTCCGCCGAGGCTCCCCGGCGGCTGGGCTAGAAATGCTTCACGCGCACGGAACACCCGACGATGTACGAACGCCGCCTGCCGGTGCTGCTCTGCCTCTGCACCCCAGACAGCAAACGCCTCGCCACCACCACCGATTGGCCCGCCTTCCACACCCGAGGATGGCCGAAGACAGGCATGCGGTGGTAAAGAAATCTCCCAGCATCCTACGGCGGTGACCTCCCATCTGCGGGCTCCCACCGCAGCCTGTTGTTGGCCGACGGTTGACGCACTTGTTTCTCAGGCAAGGTCAATCTAGGCCTGGCGCGATCATCGCAATTGCGCAGCAAAGGCCTTTTTGAAGTCTGTTCTATAATTCTAGAGCTCGCGCGCCACATTGAATCAAATAATCAGCCACGGCATCGAATTCACCTGATGAACGGGTTGGATCCATTCCGCTTCCCTGCGGAACGAAAATAATCATCGATTTCCTGTAACGAGTCATCAGCACCCGATACTTGTTGAGGGTAAGGGTATGCCTGTCGATTTCACCATGATCACTGCGATCGTCAGGATCGTCGTCATCACCTTCGGCTTTCGGCACAGCATTTGCGGAGGACCAGTTTGAACCTCGAAATTTTCGAGTTACTGGTTTCGAGTCCACAAAGATCAAATCTCCACCCCATAGAAGACACACATTATCCAACTCAAGGCCCTGAAGTTCGAATTCACTCATGGCAACCTCAAGTTGATTCGAAGATCGCACATCGCCATAGGGTTTCAAAAACCAGGCCGGATAATCAATTCCCGACAGAAACTTGAAAGTGGGGGGTTCCACGCCGTCCCCCCGCAACCTTGCGGCGCTGCTGCTCGCAATCAGTCCGCTTCGCCGATTGGGAGCGATACGCTGCTTAAGCCATGCGCGTGCGGCATCCAAGTTGCGGGTTAGAAATACAGCTGGGTGTTCTCCAGAGAGCACAGACGCTTCTGAGATCCGCCCTTCCAGGACCGCATTCACCCAGCGGGCGTTATTTTCTGCATCATAGCTGCGCTTCGACACTCCAAGGTGAAGGGCTTCGCTGATAGTGATCCGGGATGAATCAATTTTAGAACCATTGGCAAACAAGGTGCTGCCAGCCACCAAATCGCCGCCATTTATTGCCTGTGGTGAACTCACAACGCGCCACTCGGAATGGACTGACAGTGCATCTCCCCATGCAGAGAGACCGGCCTCTCCCGAATGGATCTCCTGCCCACCACCGATAAGCCCAACGATAAGCGCCCATCCTTCATGGCGACTCATGATTTGCAGTATCATTTCGGGCTCGGAGATGTCCCTTCCGAATTTTGCTTTGTTGCGCTCGCGGGACCAAGCTCTCTGAGCCTCGTCGAAGACAATCACCCGGTGTGCCGGCGGGAGACTCAATTCATAGGAATCCCGGACGAAGCGGTGCATCTCCTGGATAGACGATTCCAGTGCCCGGGAACTCACCCGTAGGCCCCTCGTCTTTGTAAGGCTTGCTCCAAGCGCCTTTCGCAGCACGTTTACCAGTGGCGAATTCCCGGAAAGAAACGCTGCCTGGTCCTCTTCGAGATCAAGAGTTTTGACCAAATGCGAAATAGCATTAAGCCCAGCAAGTGTCTTGCCTGCACCCGGCACACCTGTAACAAGGCAGAGAAGTTTGCTGCGAGTTTGCTTGGCTTCTGCCGCTGCGCCAAGGATAGCCGTGATGGTTGAGGCGAGGTTGTCGCTTCCAGCGCGTGAATGGCTAATTTCACGAACATCGTGGTCGTCAAGAATCGCTGCGGCCGCTTCAATAAGAGTTGGCACAGCGAAGTATCGAGAATTATCCCATTCATGGGCAGACAGTGGCGGTCCAACTCCCAGACTTCGAATGGTTGAAAGTATCTTGGCCGCCAGTTCATCCACGCAAACGACCCCACCGTTATTGTCGTGGTAGCGGGCCCCCCCATTCATAGTCCCCAATGCGATGGGAATAACCTGCCTTTCCCGACTTCTTTCGTGAAAGTCCCTCAGATCCAGGGCGTAGCCGAGCGCCTGATTGAAGGCAGCGTCAGCAGATTCAGTCGTGCCGGCCTTGTATTCAATGACAAAAACATGCCCGTCTCCCAGCAATACGGCATCTGGACGGCGTCCAATCACAGGAATTGAATATTCAGGCGCAGCGGGAATTGGCGGGGAGTTTTATGCAGGATTCAGATCAAGTTTGCCGAGGAAGAAGAGGACGCGCGTGCGGAAGGTCTTGAATGCCGGCAGGCCGCGGGCGGCGTGCTTGAGGCTTT
>Ga0315905_10001401_pt1 | contig 25901 bp, 18 predicted proteins | sample LakEriMetagenome_5_FD_203522 | JGI IMG/M metagenome (GOLD analysis project Ga0315905, IMG submission 203522) | Freshwater fungal communities from buoy surface, Lake Erie, Ohio, United States - Buoy 4 MA121 | ecosystem: Environmental > Aquatic > Freshwater > Lake | place: USA: Lake Erie, Ohio...
TGGAAGAATCGCTCAGGTAAATGATCATGGTGTTGTCGAGCATGTTTCCGTCTCCCTCGGGAACCGCTTTGAGCTTTCTCGCCATGTTCGCAATCAAGGCCATGTGATGGATTCGGATGATATCATTGCATTCGCTTTGATTTTTCCCATTGCTGCCTTCGTCGTGTCCGATTCCATGCACGTGGTTCGTCAATCCGAGAGCTTTGTAAACTGTCACCTGACTATCCAGGCGAATCGTGACGCAATTCGTGAGCCCCGCAATCAAGGCAGCTGCTGCTAGGTCACAATGGGCTTCTTGTCGAACTTCCTCGACATCCGATTTGAACTTGTCAGTGAACGGCGGCGCGTTCTCTTCGATTTTCGTTTTCATGCCCACCAGTTTGCTTTGGCGGACTTGGAGTTCCTCGAATGCATTGAGATACGCATCCATCTTTGCTTTTTCCGACGCTGGAATGGCTTTTTCCACTTTCTTGATGTCATCAATCATGAAATCAAAAAGATTCTTCTGCATCTGGAATCGCTTTTCTCCTCCTTTGGAAGCGGACACGGCTGAACCAAATAGCTGCTCGAAGGCAATATCAGGACTTCCCTGAAATGGTAGTTCTTTGCCGGGGCCCATGGCCGAAATGCCGGGATACATAGTGCCGCCATACGCTTGGGATGACCAATACGAGCGAAGAGCCAAGCCTACATGATTAAACGGGGCTGGGTAGAGTTTGGCCAATTCTGCGTCGGCAGTGGCCCACATCGGACTCGGCGCACTGTTTTCCCCGGAGGACATGAATACACCTAACATACCAAAATTGCTGGTGTGCCCCCCTTGGCACATTTTCCCCGACAGACCCTGCACAATGCCGAGTTGATGTTTATAAGGTTCTAGCGCGCTCATGGTATGGGGCAATGTCGCATTGAGCAGCGACGCATTGACCGCATCACTTCCGCTAGCCATGAATTCCTTCGGCGTAATGGACTCAGGCCAGATTCCGCTGTTTTTGACCATAAACACAAAGCGGCTTGGCAAGACTCCAGGGTTGCCATTGGCTTGTCTCTCCACCGCCTGTAAAAGCGGCGCGAGAAGGAAGCCTCCAGCTCCCAGAGAAAGGTCTTTTAAAAGTCGGCGTCGGGTATGGATCATGGTATTTGACAATTGGATTAGAGTGTTTTGCGATAGAGGAATGAATCGGAGGTCAGCAGGGAAACGACCAGAGCCTTGAAGCTTCCGCCGCTTTCCAAGTAGGCTTTGTCAGCTTCCCTCAGGGTCACAGAGTCGGAGAGCATCTCATTGCGGCCCATGTAGTAGCGAAAGGCGTGCCGAATCATGGACTGCCTTACGCGGTCAGCAGCGGCTAGTTTTTTGATAAGCTCCAAGGCATCCTTGACCTCACCGTCGAGGTTTTTATCCCCGCTGCCCGTCAGGGCTCCAGTGGCATTCACTGGCTTGGTGGGATATTGATTATTCACTTTGGGTAGCTTATCGAGAAACTCGTCGATTCGATAACGTCCGAAGTCATCATAAATCTCAAAAGGATGCCCCAAAGGGTTCATTTTCTCATGGCAACGCCAGCATTCCTGCTTTTCTGTGACCGTTAGTCTTTCTCTCAGGGTCTTGCGATGATCAACCGGAATGGTGGCATCCACGGTGATCGGCACATCAGGAACCAGATCGGCCAACAAGCGTTCCCTGATCCATTTGCCACGACGAATGGGATCAGTATGATCGTTGAGCGAAAAGGCAATCAACCAAGCGGGATGGGTGAGCATGCCCGCCCGATTCGGTCGTTTGTAGGGTTGTGGAAGAAGGAAATTCTGTTCCTCATCTGCCAAGTCATAGACCATGGGATATTTGCTGTAAATATGCTCCATGCCTTCGATTAATTCCTTCTTCGCTGCCTTCTTGTCGTTCCATTCGATCTTCTGCCGTGCGATTTCCTTGATCGCATCGGAGCTGCCATCGAATCCTTTATTGAAGTTATGCAAATTAAATCTCACATTGAGTTCCTGCCAGTTTTTCAATCCCAAGGATTTTAATAGCTCCTGTGTTTTCTCTTCTGACATTTCTGCACTGTCGATCAATACCTTGTTGCGCAGGTAAAAATCGTAAACCGTGTTTCTAAACGTTTGTCGGTTGAGTATGAAGTATTCATCTGATGTGAGTAATTCCCTGAAAACATCTTTATCTTTCTCAAGGATATTCATCACGAAGAAATCTGCATCGCGCTCATACATACGCGGAAAATCTTCGCCGTAATAGTGAAAGCCTCCCGATCTAGATTCATCCTTGAAAATCTTATGCGCTTGATTGTAATTAAAGAACTCTTGAAAAAAGCGAAGGATTCTCGGTTTGTCGATGGATTCGTCCGCGAGTATCCGGGAAACCTGCTCGCGAACATCCTCTTTCGTTTTCATCTTGCCTTCTTCAGCGGCCTGAAGGAGCGCGCTGTCGGGGCGGCTGTCAGTCAATGCATAGGCAATCGAATAAGCGAGTTCGGTGGGCGATAAAATCCGACGTCCATGAGAATCTTCCTCTCCCAGACCGATTTCCAGACGGTAAACCGATTCCGGATGCAGCATGACTGCCATGAGCATGACCCTGAGCGCCTCCGTATTGCCGCCTTCCTTGGCGGAGCCTTGATAAAGCCCCAGGTATTTATTGATTTCCTCCTGCGACGGGTCGCGAAAAACAACTCGCTTGAAAAGCTGCGATACCGCGTCTCCCAATTGCTCAGTGCTCGGTGATCCATTCGCAAGAGCCTTCATGGCCTCATCCTTTTCCATGAGTTCATCCACGCAATAACCCGCGTTCGCCATCAGAACCTCCACCACCGCCGAGTCAGCGAACAAGAGATTCGCGTAATCCCTGATGCCTTTCTTGTCATCGAGCATAAAGGGCTGGCGGATCTTTTCGACATCTACTCCGTATTCTGACTTCACGTTGTCGAAAACCTTTTCGCTCACTCTCCACAAGCGAGCCGGCGAAAATGGCTTGGTCATGATTTCACCGCTGAATAATTTGTCGTGATTTACCAGATTTCCGAAACTGGGGCTTTCGAGTTGATGATAGATCTTCGCAACGTTGCCAGATTTATTTAGTTCGGCATTAATCCAGCCTACCACCTTTTCGATTTCGCTGGATGTGGGCTGCTTTTTCGCTTTGGCAGGAGGCATCTCGGACAGTTCCAATTGTTTGAGTACCGTGTTCCAAAGGTCGATGTTTTTGCCAGCTGTCAGGTCCCCACTAATATCATGCAGCGTTACATCGCCCTTGGATATGTCATCATCATGACAGGAAGTGCAATAGGTGCTAAGAAACGGCATGACGACTGTTTCGTATTTCATTTCTTGAGCAGCGACAAGGTTCTCAGCCCCTTCCTTCTCGGCCATAACCGCGCCCGCCATCCATAGCATGGCCGCTGCTGTTGCTGCTATCGTTCTTGCTGATTTCATGATTGCGTTAAAAATGCCGGCGCACGACAGCGGGCTGGTACAATAGCAGGGCAGTAGAGTAATCCATATAGTTTGAATCAGCGTTTGGGCTCGGGCTCGGAACTCTTCTTCAGGCGGAGGCGCAGTGTGACGGCAGTACCCTTCTTTGGCAGATGGGTGGGATCGATTTCCCACTCGAGCGCCCCCTGCTGGTGGCTATGCAATTCAGAGAGGCACAGCAACTCGTCGCCGAAGGTACTCATCGAAATGACATGACCGCTGATGTCAGCGAGGTAACCTCTGGGCCCATCCCCATCGTCCTTGAGATGTGATCCGGCAAAAATGAAGGCGTGGGGTATGCTCTGCGCCTTGTCAGCCTCCGTTCCGCTCTTCGGACGCTCAATGCCATCACGGATCCTGCGCCGGATGAAGTCACTGATCGGACGTTCAACTCGTTTGCCTTCAGCATTATTGAATTCGAGGAACACGTCGATCAGGTCGCCCGTGGGAGGAATGTCTACCCAACGGGTCTCCTCCTCATTCGCCGGACGGCGCATGGCGGGTGAACCGCTCCTTGCTCCTAGCAGAAGTAGCGCCGTATGAATGAGGGAGGGCCTCGCCTCGACAGCAACGATCGACTCATGAACCTTCCCGCCGACGTTGCAGGCAATCAGTTCCAGAGCGCCGTCCGACAGGCAGATTGTCCCGTCGACATCAAGACAGCGTTCTCTGGCATTGATCGTCAGTCCGGGGAACTTGAGCTCAGGAACAGGTTCGCCCTTGGAGGCCGATGCGGGCGCAGCATCCCTCGCCGTATCGGGACGAGTCGGGGCAGTCGGGGCGGGCACGGTTTCCTGCGAAGCTTCAGGCCCGACCTGAGGAACCACTGGCGGCGTTCCCTCCGCGGGACAGGCACCTGCGACAAAGAGAGTCAGCGCCAAGGCCAGAGGCCTGACTTTCAGGAATGACAATCTGGGAATTTTCATGCCGGGAGACTGATCTGGAATGGGTGCCTGTGGAGCTGTGACCGGGAACCCTGCCGCATGCAAAGTGCCTTCGACCTTATCGAACGGAGAATCCGGAGGAGTTACGTTCGGAAACACGTCGCTGAAAGAGTTGAATTCTTGACAACCTGTTCTAGGAAAGTACAAGCAGCCGCGTGCGTCCGGTTCATCGCCTCTCCCTCCCCGAACAGGTCGCCGCCTGCCTGCGCGAGGGCATCCAGGGGGGGCGCTGGGGCGATCAGTTTCCCGGTGAAGTTCAGCTGGCCACCGAGTTGGACGTGTCGCGCAACACTGCCCGGCGAGCGCTTCAGATCCTGGAGAAGGAAGGCCTCGTGGTCAGGCGTGGACTCGGACGCAGCCGCGGCATCACTCCCGCGGGGTCGGCCATGGCATCCCAGCGGCCATTGCGCGTCGCGATTCTGCGCAACGACTCACTCCTTGATGACAATCCCCAGACCGCCCTCATCCTAGCCAACGTATTACGCTCACTCGAAGCTGCGGGATATGACGCATTTGAATGCAGAACGACCCAGGTCGAACTCAGGCATGATGTCCCCCAGATGACACGACAGTTGATCGCAGCGGGTGCAGATGCGTGGGTGATCGAGGCTGGCTCACGCCCTCTGCTGGAGTGGTGCGCCTCCCAGCAGACGCCCTGCCTTGCATTGTATGGCCGCACCCAGGGCCTGCAGATCGCCCGGACCGGACCAGACACTGTATCAGCCTATGCGGCAGCCACGCGCGCGCTCATCGCGCTCGGACATCGCCGCATCGTGCTGATCGTCCGCGAAGAATTCCGCAGGCCGCCGGTTGGAGGCTGCGAGCTCGCATTCCTCACAGAACTGGAGACGCATGGAATCCCAGCAGGTGCCTATAATCTGCCCGAATGGAATGAAACTCCCGCGGGATTCGAGCGATTGCTGGATAGCTTGTTCAGAACGACACCTCCCACCGCCGTGATCGTCGATGAGCCGTGCTGGTTCATTGCAGCACTGGCATTCATGGTCCGGCGCGGTATAAGTGTTCCCGAACAGGTCTCCCTGGTCGCTGGAGAAAGTGTCCCCATGCTGGACATGTGCTGGCCGCGTCTTGCCCAAATGCGCTGGGACAACCGGCTCATCGTGCGCCGGGTGGTACGCTGGGTGGACGCCGTCCGAAAGGGCAATCCCGACCGAAGGATCATCAACATCCCTGCAGAGTTCGTCCCCGGCGGCAGTATCGGCCCAGTAATCCCCTCAGGTAATGTGGTGATTGATTAACCGATCTCTGCCGTCCCACACAGATGCGCCCGCTGATTCACAACCAAGGCTGCTCGGATTGCCCCGTGCGTCCCGTTCGATTCAGCTAGTCTTCAGTTGATCCCGACACCGATCCAGCGGCGGCGCAGGCCCCATTCCATGGTGAGCAAAAGAACCATCAGGGCCATGACCCACCAGCGGTCCCAGATGGCGCGACGGCCGTATTCGATGATGCGACTGCCGCGCGGATCCACCGCGATCGACCAGGTTCCAGGGTCGCCTTCCAACAACTTTCCTCCTCCGAGTTGCGCGAGTTCGGCCATCAACCCGCGGTTGGCCGCTGTGGATCCAGATTCACGGGTGTCCGGGGTGACATTGACGAGGGCATACGAAAACACCGGTTCCAACCCGGAGCGCGGCAGGCTGGCGGTGAAGGTCCATTCTCCCTGATCCTGCAGCGCAACACTCGCGTGCCACGTGCGGCTCACCTCGTCGCGGATTAATTCCACAGGCACCGCATCCTGTCCCGGCCTAGCGCGCTTCAGAGTGACCACCGCATCCGGATAGGTGGGCGGGAACGGGATGCGCACATCCACACTCTGGCCCGGCACTGCGACAGTGCGATCGACCGAGAGTCTGAGTTCCCCGCTTTTGCGGCGGATGCGGTCCGCGGCCAGCCAGCGCACGGCCTGGTTCCAGAATCGCCGATAGTAAAGGGTTTTGTCCGCAGGGGTCCCGAAACTGGTGTGAAACTGGCTGCCCCAGCTCTGGGTTGTGTCGGAGGTGAACGCCATGGTGCGGCCCCGCCCGATCTGCTGCACGGCGAAAACCACTAGCGGGCCGTATTTGTTGGATTCGTTCTCATTGAAAGCCAGCGCGCGAGCTCCTGGCTTGACGCGGTTCACGGAATTGAGTCCACTGAACCCGGGGAATCGTTCGTTCCAGATCTGCGCGGTCTCCTCGCGGGTAGTGCCGAGTTGCATCACCGGGTGGTCGAACATTTCGCCGGGGACTTGCAGCTTGAAACCTCCATATTCGATGTCCTCGTTGCCGTAAACATCCACCGGCATCAGCTTGTCGATCACAGTCTCGTCGTAGTGGCCGGCCCCGAAGGCCGTCGTGCCGCCCACCATCACGAAACCACCGCCGTGTTCCTCCACCAGCGCCACGGTCAGATCAAGTTGCTCAGGGGTGAAGGCTTCCTTATAGATATCACTGTTGATGATCACATCGTAGTTCAACATGTCCTGCAGCGTGCGCGGGTATCCCTTGATCGGATGAGCAATATTGTAGACCTTGCGGCCATCAGCATCGATCGTGAAAGGGATCTGGCGGGAGGTTTCGAAAGACTCGGACTGCGGGAAAAACAGACTCGTGACCTCCATGTCCGGATCGCTCTCCAGCGCGTTCTCCAGCCAGTGCCCGGCGTTAGGCGTGCCTTCCATGTTGATGACGCGGATTTTTTGCTCAACGACTTCCGCGCCGATCACGCCAGCGTTGTTAGTGGCGAGACGCTCACCATCGAGAGGGAGTACTTCCACATGGTACCGATGAAAGCCGGTGAACGGGGTTTCAAAGATGAACTCAAAGGGCTGGGCATCGCGGACCACGGTTTCCACTGATTCATGCACCACCCGACCCTCACACTGAACACGCATTGTCACCTCGCTGCCTGTGAAGCCTGGAGCTCTCAGGGTTCCCCTCAAACGGAGTCTCCTGCTATACAACGATTCCTGGGCTCCAGTGAGACCGGAGAGCGCCAGATCCGGGGACTCTTCCGGCGTTCCCACCAGAACAGTGTAGAGCGGAACAGCCGCCTGCTGGTAGAGACGCGCCGCACGACGGGCCGCCTCGGGATCGTCGGTTTGTCCATCACTCACCAGAACCACCGCCCCGAGATCGCGGGTCCGTTCGTCGCCCAAAACAGTCTCGAGGGCTTTGTCGATGCGGGATTCATTCCCAGTGGCCGTGAGCTCCTCCGGGCCTGCCACCGGCCGGGCTTCACCGGCAAAGCGATACCATCGCAGCTGGCTTCCGCCACCGGCCAGTCCGGCCATCGGTTTGGCAAGGGCCTTGAGTTGATCAATCCTCGGCGATGAGCCGGGTTCGTCCCGGAGGCTCATGCTTGCCGAGTCATCCATCAGGACTGCGATATCCTGCGGCTCACGGAACTCTCGACGTTCCACCCGGTGCGGGTGCAGGAGGATGATGAGCAGAAGTCCAAGCAACGCCCCGCGAAGCAGCAACCAGAAACAACGGAGCCCGATGGATGGGCCGTGCGGAGCGCGCAGTGTCCTCCACGAGACCACGGCAAAGGCGGCGCAAACCGCGGCGGTGATCCAATACCAGGCTGGGTAGGTCGTCCATTCCATGATGACTATTCGTAGGAAATGGATCGCAGGTAGTCGTCCACCAGCCGTTCATATCCGGGGGGATAGGTTTCGCTTTCGGAGATTCCACTTCCCAGCTGGGCCGCGATTTCACGCAGCGCTTTTGCGAGGGCTTGTTCGCTTTGCTCTCCGAGACTTTTACTCGCCTCGGCTTTGCCGCTCGCGAGGGCTTCCGCGTTGTCATCCTCGAGACCGGCGGCGCGCTCAAGTTCCTCCCCGGCCGCCTTGGGATCGCCTCGGCCACTGGCAGATGGTTTGATGCTTTCCGCCTGGCGGGCCGCGGACCGCGCATCCTGCGCCAATGCCTGTTGCTGATTGGAAAGTTCCGCAGGATCGCCCTTCGTCTGATTGAGCTTCTGCTGTTCTGCGAGCTGGCGCTGCACTTCTTCCAGCAGCTTGCTCAGTGATTCCTTCTCCGCCGGGTCTTTTTCTCCCTTGGCAGATGAACTCTTCGGCTTGGGCTTGCTCAGGGTGAACGTCATACCGCCTTCCATTGCCGCAGCAGATTGCATGGACTCTTTCGCATCTTCCAACATTTTCGCCGCCTCGATGAGATTGGCCAAGGCAGCCTCTTCGTCAGGCACCGCCTGCACTGCCGCCTTTTTGTCGAGAACGCTTGCCGCCGCCGCCATCGAAATCCGGGCCTTCTCCAGAACGTCTGCCAGATCCTGCTGGAACATGCCTGCGGCCGCCCGCGCCATCATCCCGGTGTACTCGGCATTCTTTCTTTGATCATGGGCGATGGTTTCGCGATCTGACGCCGGGGCGTTGTCCGGCATCACCACTGTCGCTTTGAGAATCTCCATCTGCAATTCCAACGGGTTGACCGGCGGAGGACCGCTGCCACCACCTCCTTCGCCTCCGCCATCATCCTCGGATTCCGGCAACGGGACCTCCAGATACACCACTTCCGAGCGGCCGATGCCCGCGCCTTCGAAGGCATTCGAGTCCTCCGCTTCCGCGTGCACCGCAATGATGTCTAGCGGTTTCACATTCATGGGAGCCAGCGCCAGCAATTCAGCGCCGGACCAACTGCGTCCAGCCTCCGCGGGAAGCTTGATTTCCTGCCGCGTATGGGGCTGACCCGGCTTGCGGAAAACCAACCGTGCTCCGCTGAGGCGGACATCATCGACGGCACTCACTTTGAATTGCACCGTTTCATTGCCCAGTCGGATAACCTCTCCCCCATCATGGCTCAGGATGCGCACGACTGGGGGAGTATCCGCCACCACATCGATCCGCCATGGTTCCTCGTTGCGGACCAGATCACCCTGCTGGCCTTTGATCACAAGCCTGTAGACTATTTCGTCCGCTTCGCGAGACAGATTCCAATTCGTGTGCCAGACCAGCGGGTCCGCGGGATCGGGTTGAAAGACCGGAATAACCGGTTCGTCGGTGGCCGGGTCTTCGACGCCTATCGGTTCGCCGTACATACCACGTTTCATTCCGGCCTGTTCCGTCCGGCTCACGCGTTCTTCTTTCGGTGGGGGCGCGCTGCGTTCGAGCACAAGGGAAACAGCAGATGCCTTGAGTCTCACTTTGTAGTCCAACCGACTGCCGCGCAGGACCGAAAAGGACGGTCCACTTTTCGTTTCCTTCGCGTGGGCGGCGTAATCCGGTGGATTGACGTCGATTTCGAATGATGCAATCGCCGGCAACGGGTAAGGCGTGACGCGCAAAGGATCAGACTGGCCGTCACCCGCACGCACCACAAACTCTGCGGAGCCATCCAGTCCGTTCATCGCCAACCGCACCACGCCATCGGAGCCAGGAGCAGCCTCCGCAATAGCCAGCGGCGAATCCTGTCGATATAGGGTCACCACTTTGACCGGCACGCCGCAAACCCGGGCGATGAGCGTGAAGGGCCGACCCTCCGCGGGAGCCTCCTTCGGTCCTTCTAACTGAAGCGAGGTGTAGGGCGATGCCATCCAGGGAATCAGCATTCGCAGCAGGCCGTTGGGGCCCTGGATCAAAAGCAACGTGACCATCGCCGCGAGGGCTGTCGCGGCAAAGCATGCTGGCACACGCAGCCGACCACGGAAAGTGGGTGGAGCCGCACGGATGGCATCGTTCGCCAGTCGGTCCAGTCGCTCGAGCATTACTCCACCGATAGCCTCGTTTCCAGCGGTGAGCCGCACCGCCGGATCAATCGCAGTCGCCACGACCGATGCCGTTACCTCGGCTTCCCTTTCGATCTGGTGGGCGATCGCAGTGCCATCGGGACAAACGGCACCAGGGGCCCATCGGGCAGCGAAAGCGCCTGTCACGAGCCCGGCAATCCATCCGATCCATCTCAAACCACCGGAAAACATCCACATCCGATCGAGCAGCGCGGTCAGAACCATCACCGCTGCAAAGGCCGCGAAAGCCGCCAGCCATGCGCGTTGCCGACGAATGCCGCGATGGCGAACCAAAGCTTCATGGATGATTTGCTGAAGTTCCGTCACGATGCTTGTCCTTTCTCATCGGGTTGTCGTTTCATCCGGAAAGCCAGCCACGGTTCCACCAGCCATACCCCGGCGAGGGCCGCGAGAATCCACCGCCACCATCCGGATTCGGAGACCAGATCGATACGAGGCACTTCCCCACTGCCACCTGCGGCTCGCCGACGCGCCTCGACCTGCCGTTCCAGGATCGCAGGGAGCAAAAACTCGCGGCGGCTTTCCTCGGGAGGAAAATTCACAGCCACCGGGCGCACCACGCTGCCATCTTCAGCTAGGATATCATGGATACCCGGGCGCTCGAAATTGAGGCCGCGCACCCAACCCTGTTCATCCGCCTTGAGGGTCCGGCCGCCGGCACGCAGAAGTTTTCCTGCCAGCGCGGGGTCAACCCGGACATCAAAAGGCACTCCTGTGACTCCTGCACCAGGACTGTTGCGCAGGCTCTGTGACGGGGAATTCAGCACCGCGGAAACCAGCACATGGACCGTGGGCACAAAGAGGACTCCGTCAGCTGACCAATCACCCCAACTGCGATCCGGACTGGTGTTGACGAACAGCACGACGCCGCGACCCGCCTGCCCGCGAACCACCAATGGCAGTTCGTCGGCATAACGCGCCCTCACCTCCGCTCCTTCGCCGATACTCAGCGTGAACCGCTTCTTCAACGGAGCCTTGCGCAGGGCCTCCCGCAGATCGGCTCCGAAACCACCCCACAGCGGATGGGTGTTCCCAATCGGTTCCAGAGCCGGACCACCATCAATCGTCGTCACCGCTCCTGGCAGGACCGGCAGAAGGCTCCGCCAGGCCGCAGTAAAGTCGGCAGGCTGCATCTCCGGACCGGCGAAAAACACCACGCCACCACCCTTTTGCGCGAAGGCCTCGACGGCCGCAGGCAATTCCGCAGGCCATGCCGCCATCGGCGGCACCACCACCACGGCCTCCCGGTCTTCCAATCCTCGAATCGCACCCGCAGCATCCTCTACCGCCACCACTTTTGGCAGGAACTTGGAATCAGCCGCTCCAGCACCGGCCGTCGGACGCAAGGCCTGGTTGAGGAAAAAGGTTGTCTGCAGGAAGACATCACGTTCCGGATAGGGTTCCAAAAGAAGCACAGGAACTTCAGGAACTGCCAGAAAGACATCGAACACTCGGTCATCCTCAGCAAGGCCATCGGTCGACTCCCGGAAAGAGATCTCGCGGCGCACCCATCCGCCCGTCCCGGACCGGTACGGCAACTCGAGAATCTTGTCAGGCTGGGGGATCTCCTGCTGCTCGGCTTTTCCATCCCTATCCACCTGATCGCTGACAATCATCGGCGATGAGCCTCCGCCCAATTCGACCACGCCGCGACGCAGTTGATCGGAGCCGCGGACACCCAGAGAGAGACTCTTGTTCGCTGCCTTGGGATTGCCTGCCTGGCTGACCCGCACGCGCAATTCTTCCGGAAGCGAAAGCGTATCAATTTCTTCCCAGCCTTGGCGTTGCAGATCGCCGAAGATCTCCAGCGACTCAGGCATGTCGCTGCGGAAACGAGCGACCGCCTCCGCCGCGTCTCGCAGAGCCTCGAACGGCTGTCCGTCCTCCATGGCCGGAGCAAGGCCGCCAAGCATCTTGCGCAGCTCCGAAGGCTGGGACCAATCGTCGCCAGTGGACGCGGGAGGAAAACAAAACAAACGAACCCTGCTTTCGGAGTGAAGTCCGTCCAGACGCTCGCGGACTTGCGCCACCGCGTCCTCCCACGCCGTGTTGCCCCCCGGTGATCGCATCGCCATGCTAGCCGAGCGATCCAGCACGAAGGCGACCGCTTCCCGTCCCCCGACCGGTGCCTGGCCCCTACCGGGCAGCCCGGGTCTTGCAAAAGCCAGTCCCAACAGAATCACCCCAAGAGCGCGCAGAAGAAGCAGCGGCCAGCGGCGGATCTTTCGTCGGCTGCGTGCGACCCTCGGGGCTTCCGGCACAAGGCGCAGGGAACTCATCTGTACACGCCGACTAGCAACCCGTTCGTAAAGATGCATCCACACCGCGAGGCCGACCGCCGCTAGCCCGGCAATCGCAAACCACGGTCCCAGCATCACGATCGCAAGTATCATCGGGATCTCAGAAGAAGGAATCGGCGCAGGGCTTCATCAAGGGGTTGATCAGTGGGCAGGAAACAATACTCGGTCTCCGTATCATGGCAGACCTGCTCGATCTCCGCTCGGATCCGCGTCAGGTTTTCCTGATAGAGGCGGACATAAACCGTGCCGTCCACCGCGCGCTCGGCTCCGGTCTCGAGATCCACCAGCACCACCTCGTCTTCAATCCGTGGCTCCAGTTCCTCGCGCGCCAACAACTGGAAAAGAATGACCCTACTGCCGCGCATCCGCAGACGACCTAGCATTTCCTTGAGTTCAGCCGGGTCCACCAGCGCGTCGGTGATGATCGCCGCGAGCGAGCGCCGGTGGCATTCGTCGACCAGATCGGCGAGTCCGCCAAGGTGGTCGTGGGGCCCGTCCGCCACCGAACCTTCCAGATGGTGAACGAGGTGTTCCAGATGATCCCGGCGGGTGCTCGGCGGCCACCAGTCATCAATGGGAATGGACTCCCCTTTTCCAAATACCGCAAGGCCGGGCGCGTCCTGCTGGCGGCGCAGGAGCACGGCCAGCACCGCACACAACAAGCGCCCATAGCTGAATTTATTGCCGGCCCCAGCTCCGAAATCCATGCTGCGACTGCCGTCCAGAAACAGATAGCCGCGCAGGTTGGTCTCCTGCTCGAATTCACGCACGTAAAGGTCGTCGGTCCGGCCGTAAACCTTCCAATCGATCCGCTGCAAGGGGTCGCCCGGAAGGAATGCGCGGTAGGTCGCGAATTCCTGGCTGCTGCCTGAATACGGGCTCCGGTGCATTCCGTGGGCATAACCCTCAACCATGCACTGCGCCAGAAGCAGCAGGTCACGGGAACCCGCTAGCAACTCAGCATCGGCGTAAAGGGCGGCTTCAGACACAAGCTGACTGAGTTAAATCCTGGCAGCATTGACCAACCCATTCAGGAGGCTGTCCGCATCGACGCCCTCGGACCGGGCTTTGAAGTTCGTCAGGATCCGATGGCGGAGCACCAGAAGCGCCACCGATCGCACGTCCTCCACATCCGCGCAGGGTTTGCCGATCATCGCAGCCCTTCCCTTGGCACCGAGGATCAGATACTGGGAGGCCCGCGGCCCCGCGCCCCAGCGCACGAAACGTTTGACCTGTTCGGTGGCCCGCGGTCCATCCGGACGAGTGGAGCCCACCAGATCCACCGCAAACCGGATCACCTCGTCAGACACAGGCACCGCCCGGACCAGTTGCTGGATCGCCAGCAAGTCGTCAGCATTCATCACTCTTTCCAGTGCCGGCCGGACCGTCCCGGTCGTGCGGCGCACCATGTCCACCTCCTGAGCAGGCTCGGGATAATGGATCATCACCGAAAGCATGAAACGGTCCGTCGCTGCCTCGGGAAGCTGATAAGTTCCCTCCATCTCGATCGGGTTCTGGGTCGCGAACACATGAAACGGCTTGGGCAGGGCCATGGTTTCACGACCCGCCGTCACCTCACGTTCCTGCATCGTCTGCAGCATCGCCGCCTGCGTCTTGGGCGGCGTGCGGTTGATCTCGTCTGCCAGCAATAGATTGGTGAAAACCGGCCCTGGCATGAACTTCAGCGCGCGCGTGCCCTTAACCGGATCGTCCTGGATGATCTCGGTTCCCGTGATGTCCGCCGGCATCAGGTCCGGGGTGAATTGGATGCGCTTGAAATCAAGGTCCAGTGTCTCCGCCAGCGAGCGGATCAGCAGTGTCTTGGCCAGTCCAGGCACGCCGGTGAGCAGGACGTGTTCACCGCAGTAAAGACCAAGGAGCACGTCTTCGACGACACGTTCCTGTCCCACGATGGCTTTGGCGACTTCCTCCCGAAGCGCACGGGTTCGGGCGGGCAGGGTCTCAATTAGGTCTTGGAGATGCGGCATTGTGGTGGGCGATTGAACTTATATTTATCCAGGATAACTGCGGACGTCTATTCAGGAGTCCACCCATTCTTGATCAGGCTGCCTCCTCGACGCGGGCTGGACCGTCAGAAACTCTTTTGTGGCCGATTCATCGGCTGCGGAGGGCTGGCTGCCAAATCCAGCACACTGCTCGCGGTGCTACGTCAGTAGCATCTCATCGGACCCCCTCCTAAGATCAAGTACTATTGTTTCAGCGGCTCTGTCTGACCTCGGTCAGGTTGACGAACCCTGGCCGCTCCACCTTCCCTCCACCATACACAATCCGCATCAACGCCTACCCATTTGGAACCAACGCGATCAGTGCTGCACCATGGGCTGCCATGGACTGACAAGGATCCGTCATTTCCCGAGACCAAATTCACTCGCGAAGGCCTTCGCTGCATCGCTGTCTTCAGGCATGTTCTCATAAATGGTCTCCAGCGCCTTGCTGCGGTCGGGGCCCTCCGGTAGCTTCTGAATCCATTGCATCGCCCCCTCAGGATCGTAGGGATACACCTTGGCAGCGTAGGCGCTTGCGACGGCGGATTTCTCCGGACTGGCGGGCGCACTGTTCAGCCACTTACCGACCGCGAGGTAGTCTTTCTCGGTCCACGCCGTGGCGAGTTCGAAAGCGCGTTCCCTAGTGACGTCATCAGGTAACTCGCGTTTCGCCAGCCAGTCAAGCCATCGACCCGTTTCGCCGATTCGCACTTTTTCCTGAATGTCCCTGGTGGCAGCGTCAAGTTCGTCGCTCGATAGATTCGCCGATTCGAGCCAATCGGACACTTCAACGAATGTCGCCTTTGCGCCGCCACGCCCGAACACGAGCTCGCTCAACTGACCTTTCACAAGCTCCAACTGTTCGGGTGTCGAGGCGAAGGCTCTCATCTCTTCGAGCAACTCCGTTCGTTTCGGAGCACTGTACGCGTAATGTTCTAGAGCACCGCTGATGTATTTTGATTGAAATTCCGGAGGTGCTTCAGCGAGGCACTGGAAGACTGTCTGGATGTCCTTCTTCTCCCAGCTGAAATAATAAACCAAGTGTTTGAATGGATCCTGAATGTATCCTTCAGGCATTGATTTGCCATCAATACCAAACAGTTGCGGCGACTTACTCATCATTCTGGCCATCTCAACCGGATATTTGGCGATAAAGACAGTCCGGACATAAGTATTGAGGTCACGCTTGATTCGCAGATTCAACTCGGGACTACTGTAGCATTGATCAATGAATTGCCTGATCGCTGCGGGGTCAAGCTCTTCAAGGCGTCTCTTTATTTCCGCCTGGCGCTCCGTATACTCCTCACCGGATTCTCCAGCCGCATTCTCACCATAGTCGCGGAATAACGCAAAATAATCGAGCCCGATGGCTTTCACCCGTTCCCTCATGGCGAGATATTCGTTCCGTCGTTCCATCGGGTTCGGCGTCGGGGCATCACTACCGAGCTTAGCCGCGGCTTCCTTCACGAGTCTGGCATTGGTCTCTCTCCTGTTCGAAAGCTGCCTGCTTTCCCGCCACCCCAGAAGGGCGGCGATGAAGAGAATAGCAGCACTAATGATCAGGGAACGCTTCATCCTTCAGTCAAGCTTTCGCAGCATTTCTTCACGGAGCCTGTCATCCGAAATTTTCGCCGCCAGCACTCGCGCTCTGTCCTTCGGATAAGCGATCCTGCCGTTCGCGCTTCCCTCAATCAATGGGACCAGCAGTTCGTCCCCGGCACCCGAGTCATGGTAATCAGTAGCGATCTTCTCGACAAAATCCTGGGCACCGGTCGTCTTTGAATTTTCAAGGTAACTTTGCAGCGCAACTCCCGTTGCCTGATCAGCGGAAGAAGGGTCGATCGCTTGAATCCGTGCGCGCAGGTCGTCGAACCTTTCACGAGACGGATCGTTGCCTCTGTCCCTCATCGCGCCATACTTCGCAACCTCCGCAAAGTGCTGCGCCATCAGGGTGGACCGCTCTTCAGGGCTGAAGCCAAGACGATCCATGTTCTTTCGAATGTCTTTTGGATCGTTTTTGCTGTCAAAGCGAAAATTATACTCAGTGAGACTGTTGTCTTTCAATATGGCCATGTATTCCTCGACCGGCATTGATCTGCGAAGCATCTCAACAAAATCCTTGCCTCTCTCCTTGGGAACGTCCCACACGTAAGTACCCACACTGGCGCGCATGTCTGGCGGAAGCTTGTTCAGCCGTTGCTCGGCGGCGGCTGGATCGGATACGAGCAGGGACATGATGAATGCCGATTCAAACGGAATCATCGTGGGAGATTTTCCGTCAAGGGTCTTGTCGAAGACTTCTCCGGCGACCTGGCTCTCATACCATGCAGTGGCAGCCGCGGGATCTCGCGCAAGCCACTTGCTGAAATCTCCCATCCTGACAGGATCAATACTCTCATTCTGGCATTTCGCAAGGTATTGGCTGAAGGCGAACTCGGGATTCTTCCCCTTGAGCTCGTCCAGCATCACCGATTCGAGGTAGTTGCGAAACTCTGCTTCAACTGGGAGTGCCGCCATTTTCGTGTAGGCTTTCACGAGTTCGTCTCCACTCATTTCGGAGGCCAGTTTCTCGAGCCGTCTGCAGGCCGCTGTCAGATTGAATCTCGCCCCCTCGTTATTGTTGAACATCACGAGTTCGCTCCAATCCCTCGAGGTGTTCACCCAGTCGTCAGACGGCTTGATGTCTTCATTCGATGGCTTTTTCTCCCTCTTCGCCTTTGCGCCTTTCGTCCCGGTTCTCGCGCGATCACTCTTCACACCCGAAGAATTGCTGGCTTCCACGATCTTTTTCTGAAGAGCGCGATTGCTCCGCTCCAACTCGCGATTTGAGGCCCGCAAGCCGGCAAGCCACGCCGCACCAATCATCAGTGCGATGAGTGGCGGGGCGTAATGAATGGGTTTCATGCTTCGTTCATGTTCGCGGAGGGCCCCGACCCCATCATATCATTCGCTGCAGACCCCGTCCCGGATTCAAAAATATCATCTTAGCACGGGGGCGGCTTTGGGTTGTGCACACCGATCGCCAGAAGTCATGGCCTTCCGTCGTCGCGGGCGGCGCGTTCCGGCCTCCTGTACCTTCGTTGACCCGGCGGACTCGTCCTCGGGGTGCCGAGTGCGGGCATGACCCATTGATCCATTGTGTGGCTTCACGGTGGCTGTCGGATCACTCGCTGGATTGGACTCCAGTGGCGTTCGGCTTCATGCATGCTGGATGTTTTCAAGGAAGAGCTCCTTGGAACCAATGCCCGAGAAGTCAGCACCGTCACCGAACGCCGTGGGCATCCCCATCGCGGCGAGGTTTTCATCCCCCTCAGTTCACCCGAACACCAGAGACCTGATCAACCGGGGTCCGGCCCATTGATCGTTCCTCGTCGTCCAAACGCCTCCCTGCTGTCGTGATCCTCCGTTGGGTCCACCCTCCATCTCCCACCGCTGTCTGAACTCCAGAGTTTCTCATTCATCGCACTCTCGATTTCTCAATTGTCCACAATGTAAACATTCATTACATAGTAAACAATGGACTCCAAACCCCTCAGCCTCCGTCTTCCATCCGAAACCCGCTCGTGGCTCCAACGATTCTCCCGAGGTCGCGCCACCCTAAGCAGCATGGCTGCCCGTCTCCTCGAGGAAGCACGCCGCCGCACGATCTTCCCGGGAATCAGCTTCACGGACACCCCCAACGGCCGCCGTGCCATCGTCGAAGGCTCCGATATCCTCGTTGCCACCGTCTGGCAGTTCCAGCAGGCCACCGCCGCCGATGCCATCACCCTCACCGACCACTTCGGATGGTCGCTCCAGCAAAGCATCGCCGCCATCTCATACTCCAATGCCTTCCCCAGCGAGGTCGCCGCAGACGCCGCAGACATTTTGCCCACGCTTCTGCCACGGTCGTCACAATCCTCCGATCCCCCTACCCCGACAGACCCACTTCCCGAATCCACCCCCTCCATCCGTATCTCCCACCCCTTCTCAAGCCTCATCGAGGCCGCCAAGGAGGCCCGTCTCAACGCCCATGCCCCTTATTCACGATTCAAAGTCGGCGCAGCTCTCCTCGGTAAGGGCTGGAAGCTCTTCAAGGGCTGCAACGTCGAGAACCTCAGCTACGGGCTTACCATCTGCGCCGAGCGCAACGCCATCTTCCAAGCCATCGCCTCAGGCGTCTCTCAGTTCGAAGCCATCGCCATCGTCGCCGATACCCGCCACCCCATTTCCCCCTGCGGTGCTTGCCGCCAGGTCATGGCCGAGTTCGGCAATTTCCGCATCCTCTCCGCCACCGTCTCTGGCGAGGTCTTCGAATCCACCGTCGATACCCTCCTCCCGCGCAGCCACACTGGTATCCTCGATCTGGACTGAGTCCGGTCCTCGTCGCGCCACCCCGCCATCCATCCCCCTTCCCGGTGCACCACTGTTCCACGTGGAACAGTGCGGCCTCCTCCCTCAGCCCACCAGATTTCCCGTTTCCCTCTCTGGCTCCCGCGCTACCATCCCCGTCCCACCCCCTTTACCCATCACCATGCCATCCGATTTCCTTCACCCGAAACCCTACGACGTCATCGTCGTCGGTGCCGGTCACGCCGGCGTTGAAGCCGCCGCGGCCGCCGCTCGCATGGGTTGCTCCGTCGCCCTCCTCACCCAGAATCTCGACACCGTCTCCCAGATGTCATGCAACCCCGCCATCGGCGGACTCGCCAAGGGAAACATCGTCCGGGAAATCGACGCCCTCGGTGGCCTCATGGGTCTCAATACCGACGCGACCGGCGTCCAGTTCCGCATGCTCAATGCCAACAAGGGCCCCAGCGTCCGCTCGCCTCGCGCCCAGGCCGACAAAAAGGCCTACCAGTTCCGCATGAAATGGCTGCTCGAGAACACCCCCAACCTCGACATTCACCAAGGCAACGTCGCCGAGCTCCTCGTCTCCAATGACGCCGTCACCGGCATCCGCACCAACCTCGGACTCCAATTCTCCGCCCGCGCCATCATCATCAGCGCCGGCACCTTCATGCGCGGTCTCCTCCACGTGGGTCTCCGCAATACCGCCGGCGGTCGCATGGGCGACGCCATGTCGACCGTCTCCGACAGTCTCAAACTCCTCGGCTTTGAAGTCCGACGCTTCAAAACCGGCACACCTTGCCGCCTCAACGGTCGCAGCATCGACTTCTCCCAATGTGAACGCCAGCACGGTGATTCTCCAGCGCCCGCCTTCAGCTACCTCCGCGACACTCTCGGAGGCGATCCGCTCGATCCCTTCACCCTCAATCGCTGGGCAGACCCCATGTTCCACGTGGAACAAATGCCGTGCTGGATCACCTACACCACGCCCAACACCCACGACATCATCCGAGCCAATCTCGACCAGTCCCCCATGTACGCCGGCATCATCGAAGGCGTCGGCCCTCGCTACTGCCCCTCCATCGAAGACAAGGTCGTCCGCTTCGCCGAAAAAGACCGCCACCAGCTATTCCTCGAACCCGAAGGCCGCCAAACCAACGAATACTACATCAACGGGGTCTCCACTTCCCTCCCATACGAAGTCCAATACGCCTTCATCCGCTCCGTCCCAGGCCTCGAAAACGCCGAAATCATCCGCCCAGGCTACGCCGTCGAATACGACTACTGCCCCCCAACCCAACTCTTCCCGACCCTCGAAACCAAACGCGTCGAGAACCTCTACTTCGCAGGCCAAATCAACGGCACCTCCGGCTACGAGGAAGCCGCAGGACAGGGCCTCATCGCCGGCCTCAACGCCGCCCTCAAACTCTCCGGTAAACCCTCATGGGTCCCCCGTCGCTCCGAATCCTACCTCGGCGTCATGCTCGATGACCTCGTCACCAAAGACGTCTCTGAACCCTATCGAATGTTCACCAGCCGCGCCGAATACCGTCTCCTCCTCCGCCAGGACAACTGCGACCTCCGCCTCACCCCGCATGCCGCTGCCCTCGGCCTTGTCGACCCCACCCGCGCCGCGCGCACCACAGCCAAAGCCGCCGCTCTCGCCAGCGCCCACCAACTCGCACGCTCCACCTCCATCGACGGTCTCCGCATCGAAAAATGGATGCGCCGCCCCGAGAATACATGGCAGAAAGTCCCCGATGACCTCCGCTCTCAGTTCTCCTCCGAAATCTGGGACCTCCTCGAAACCGACCTCAAGTACGCCGGCTACCTCGACCGCCAGCACGAAATGGTCCTCCGCGCCGAACGCATGGAAGACCGCAATCTCCCCGCATGGCTCGACTACTCCTCCCTCAACGGCCTCAAACGCGAAGCCCAACTCAAACTCACCGCCATCCGACCCCAAACCCTCGGCCAGGCCTCCCGCATCCAAGGCGTCACCCCAGCCGATATCGCCATTCTCACCATCGTCCTCGAACGCGGCCGACCGGAATCCGATTCCTGCACAACCGATTAATTTCCAATTAGTTACCACACATCTCCAGGCACTACTAACTGTTATCATCCTCCCCATGCAGCGCAACCGCCTCGGCCAAAGCCCCCTCGTCGTCACCAACCTCTGCCTCGGCACCATGACCTTCGGCCTCCAGGCCGACGAAGCCACTTCCTTCGCCATCATGGACCGCGCCGTCGAACAAGGCATCGACTTCTTCGACACCGCCGAACTCTACCCGGTCCCGCCAGACGCCTCCCTCTTCGGCATCACCGAATCCATCATCGGCCGCTGGCTCCAATCCCGCGGCTGTCGCGACCAAATCATCCTCGCCTCCAAAGTCACTGGCCCCGGCCACGGATGGTTCCGGCCGCCCGTCCGCCACGGCTTCACCACCCTCGACCGGCACCAGATCACCAAAGCCTGCGAAGACAGCCTCCGCCGACTCCAGACCGACTACCTCGACCTCTACCAAACCCATTGGCCGGACCACGGCATGCGCGCCGAAGAAACCCTCGCCGCTCTCACTGACCTAATCAAAGCAGGCAAGGTCCGCGTCATCGGCTGCTCCAATGAAACCTGCTGGGGCCTCATGAACAGTCTCCGCGCCAGCGAACGCCACCACCTCGCCCGCTACGACTCCGTCCAGAACAACTTCTCCCTCATCAACCGCCGCTGCGAAAGCGAACTCGCCCAGGTCTGCCGCATGGAAGGCGTCTCCCTACTCCCCTATTCCCCCCTCGGCGGCGGCGTCCTCACCGGCAAATACAACACCCCGGCACTCCCCAAAGGCGCCCGCTTCACCGACTACCTCACCTCCGGCGGCCCCCGCCAGCAGCGCATGGCCCAGCGCTTCGTCAACGACCGCTCCCTCGAAACCACCGCTCGTCTCCAGCCCATCGCCCGCGACCTCGGCATCTCCCTAGCCGCTCTCGCCCTCGCATGGAGCCGCCAGCACGACTTCGTCGCCTCCACCATCGTCGGAGCCACCTCCGTCGCCCAACTCAACGAAAGCCTCGCCGCTCGCGACCTCATCCTCGACCGCGCAACCCTCGACCGCATCGACGCCATCGACGCCGACATCCCCAACCCCATGACCGAAGACGGTCTCCGCCGCCTCTGATCATTTGTCCTAACATTCTGTCAGGAAACCGAACGCCGCTCTCGCATCGCAAGCACCAGACAGGGCAGGGGACTCGCCCCCTTCGTCACGAAAAATCCACCAGCGACCGGAAGTCCGCATCAAACAACCGCCGCCACGTCCGCGTCGCTGCCCCGTCCGTCATCCGCGACAGCACATCACACACCAGCCGCGCCCGCTCCCAATCCCCGGAAGCCGCCGCCAGCGCCGCTTCCTCACCCTCGCTCAGCAAACGGAACAGCGACTCCGCCGTCTCCGTCACATAACGATCCGACAACGCCCCGAACAGCATCGTCAGCATCCGGTCGCACTTCGCCTCCAGTTGCTGCAGCTGACGGCTCCGGAACACCAGATGCAGCGCCATCCGCTTGTAGAACTTCGCCTCCCGCCTCGCCTCCTCCAGCACCGCCAGCCGGTACCGATAACGGTTCGTGTGCGGCGACATGAAGTTCACATCAAGCTCCAGCGACGCCGCATCGATGAACCTCCCGATCCGGCTCCGCAGCCGCACCTCCGCCCGCTGCTCCCGCATGCTCCGCAGCAGCCGCACAAGGTGATCCGCCTCGTCCCCTGACAATTCCTGCGCCGCACCCCACCGCTCCAGCGTCTCCAGCGTCAGAAACCCCGCGTTGATCCCGTCCGCTATGTCGTTCAGCGAATACGCCGTGTCGTCCGCCCAGTCCATGATCTGACACTCGATCGACCGGAACCCGTCCCGCGCCGGCCCCGGCGGCAGCTCCAGCGGAAAATCCCGCCCGCCTAACACCCAGTCCAGCCACCGATGCTGCGGATCATACAGAAAATGATGCTCCGGCCTGCTCAGCTCGCTGTACAGCGACTTGTACTTCAGGGTGCTGTCCAGAAACGCCCGGCACGGATTCATCCCGCTGTGCTGCCGGCTGAATATCGTCTCCGTCAGCATCCTCAGGGTCTGCGCATTCCCCTCGAAACCCCCATACCCGCGCATCAGGCGGTGCAGCGTCCGTTCCCCCGCGTGCCCGAACGGAGGATGCCCCAGATCATGCGCCAGACACGCCGCCTCCACCAGATCAGGATCAATGAAATAATCCGCCCCTAGCAGATCACTCGTCCGCCGCAGCTTCGCACAGATGCTCCTCCCGATCTGCGACACCTCGATCGAATGCGTCAGCCGCGTCCGGTAGAAATCATACTCCCCTGACAAAAACACCTGCGTCTTGCTCTGCAGCCGCCGGAACGCCGACGTGTGAATGATCCGGTCCCGGTTGATCTCGAACACGGTCCGGTACTCGCCCTCGCGCACCCCCTGCGATGGATCCAGCAGCTCCTCGTCGAACGCGTTGTAAAATCGATTCTCCATGACGCTTCAGGGCGGCGGGGCAGGGGAGGACGGGGCAGGGGACTCCACCGGCGGCAGCGCCTTCAGCGGCGCAGACATCTCCCCGAGATCCCGCGGCGGCAGCGGCGGCAGCGGATACTTCGGCACCGCATGCTCAGGCGCATCAGGCCCCAGCGCCTCGCGCCGCAGAATGTCTCCACCCTCGTCCGTCTCCAGCACCGCATCAAACCGCGTGTCCCCGTCCCGGTCCTCCAGCGTCCGCCACAACACCCCGTCCCGGAACACCTTCCGCAACCGCACCGCACCCGCTCCATCCGGCCTCAGATCCGTGTAAAACGGATACCCCTCAGGATCAAACGTCGTCCGCTCATCCCACTTCCCATTCCCATCAATGTCCCGGTCCCGGTACGCCAACCGCTCACCCTGCCAGATCCACCGCACATCCATCGTCCCGTCAAAATTCCGGTCCTCCTGCCACGACACCAGCCGCCCTCCAGGCGTGTACTCCCGCACCGCATCCGCAATGCTGTCCCCGTTCAGATCCTCGTCAATGCTGTACGTCTCCGGTCCTTCCTCCTCCACCGGAGCCCGCTGCTTCTTCCCCAGAAACTGATTCCCCGCATACAAAAGAAACGTCGCCGCCCCGATGATCGCGATCCCGATCATCAGAATCGAACCCCGCTGCTTCTCCGCCACCGGCACCCGACGCATCAATCGTCCCCCGGATCCAGATCCCCGCGCCCCCGGCGTCCGCACCGGCATCCCGCCGCCACGCTGCCCGCCCGGCGCTTCACTCGGCGGCATCTTCATGATCAATCGCGCCGCTGCCGACGCATCTTCCGGCCGCACCAGCAGCGCACACCCTCGCAATACCCGCTCTCCTGTATGCGCATCCGGAGCCCAGAATTCCTGAATCGACGCCTCCACCCCGTGATCTCCTAGCAAACTCAGCGCCCGCTCCGCATCGTCCCGCCGCGCATACGTCCGGATCATGCGCGTCAATCCGCCGGCAGCCGGCAGGGCAGGAGAGGGGGATTCAGGTGTCGCCATGGCCGTCATTCATTACAATCCCATCGCCGCCCGCAGCGCCGCCATCCGCTCCGCGTGCGCTGCGTCATCCAGCACCGGCACCAACCCCGCCTCCGGCACCTCCGGCAGATCCAGCCACGACCGGCACCCGCCATACTTCGCCTGATCCGGAAATTCCCACGGCTCCTCCAGCCTCCACACCCGCAGCAACGCCACACTGATCCCTGCCTGCCCGGTGTAATCAAACCGCTCCCGGATCGCTTCCTCCGTCCAGTAATGCCACGGCCGCAACGCCTCCACCCGCTCCCATTCTGTCAGCTGCGCCTTCGCCACCACCTCCGCAAACAATGTCAGCCGGTGCCCAGATCCCTCCGCCGGGGCTGGGGACTCACCGCCCTCCGCTCCCCACGTGAACGCCGCCCGCTGCTCATGAAAATGCGTCGGAAACAGAAAAAATCGGTCATGCTTCCACCAGAACCCGCCCCGGCCTTCATGAATCCCGCCCTTCCGCAGAATCACACTCTGCGCTCCGGCTCCCAGCGCGTCGCACACCAGCGACCACTCTTTGAACCCGCAGGCGGGCAATTCTGATATACCGGGAACTTCTGTAATCATGGCGTCCGCCCATCATGCGGATCCCGCCACCGATTTCCACCCCTTATTCCATCACCCTTCCAAGCTCCTGCCGCAACCGCTCCAGCGCCTCCGCCTGCCGGAATCCATCCGGCGTCCGCGTCTCCGCACCCTCCGAAAACACCTTCTCCCCCACACACCAACGCTCTAAACACCCCGGGTCCGTCAGCGCCTCCGCCAGCGCCGACGGCAAATCATAATAACACCCATCATACCCCGCGCCCACAAACGCATGGTGCACCCCCGCCGCCGCCGCACGTCCCGTCTCCTGAAGCAGCGGAAACTCCACACTCGCCGTCACCTCCGGATCCTCCCACATCGCATGACACGCCTCCAGATCCCCCGACCAGTACCGCCGACACGCCCCCGGACGCACCGGATACACCGAACACACCGCATCATCCAGCAGCAGACACGGCTTCCTCACCCGCTGCCGCGCCGCATGATCCAATCCCGCCCGCTCATTCCGCCGTACCCTCGCCGCCGCCGCCAGCTCCTCCACCTCCCACGGCGTCCGGTGCGCCTTCAAATACGCCGCCAGCAGCAGCACCTCGTGCGCCAGCACATCAATGTTCAGCCAGCAACAGAACGAACACCCTACCGCACACGCCGTCGCCAACCCGCTCTCGCGTCGCACCCCATTCACACTCTCCTCCACATGCTGCAACGCCGCCTGCACCACCGCAAGTCGCGCCCCCGCACTCTCAGCCCCTGCCAACGCCGTCCCCACCGACTCCCGCGTCCCGTGATACACCGCCGACAACACCGGCCTCATCGCTTCTTTCCCATCCTTGCCTGTACTCATCCACCCCCACTATCCCCCACACCCGCTCCAGGCAAGCACAGTCGCATCCCCTCGAAAATTCACCTGGAAATCCCCGGAACCCTGATTTATA
>Ga0315905_10001402_pt1 | contig 25892 bp, 22 predicted proteins | sample LakEriMetagenome_5_FD_203522 | JGI IMG/M metagenome (GOLD analysis project Ga0315905, IMG submission 203522) | Freshwater fungal communities from buoy surface, Lake Erie, Ohio, United States - Buoy 4 MA121 | ecosystem: Environmental > Aquatic > Freshwater > Lake | place: USA: Lake Erie, Ohio...
CATGGGAAGCGTACCTTTTTTCATGCGCTCATACAAACGCAGAACACCGGTGGTGGTTTCCTCAGAAAGACCTTTGATGCCGGGGATGAGTTCCTGATACTGATCCAAAACCATGTTGGTGAGATCACCTCCGTCATCCAGAATCATATTTAGCGGCTTGCGGTCTTCACCGAAAAAGAGCGTCTGCTCAATGCACCAGTCGAATTCTTCGGCATTCTGACCTTTCCAGGCATACACCGAAATGCCGGCATCAGCGATGGCTGCGGCTGCATGGTCCTGAGTTGAAAAAATGTTGCAGGAAGACCAGGTAACTTCTGCACCAAGAGCAACCAGAGTCTCAATGAGAATGGCTGTCTGAATGGTCATGTGAAGGCATCCGGCAACCCGTGCACCCTTAAGCGGCTGAGAAGGCCCATATTCCCTGCGGATGGCCATAAGACCGGGCATTTCTGCCTCCGCAAGTGTAATTTCCCTTCTGCCCCAGGCCGCCAGGGACATGTCCTTTACTTTGTATTTAACGAATGTATCTACCATGTGTTATGATTGAATTTGCCGCAAAATTATACCAAAAATCTGCGGCATTCAAATATGGTGTAAAAAAAAATCAGTCCTTACTGATGTCGATGGATTCAAACAAAGGCGATGCCTGTTCTTTCCAGTAAAAAGAGATGCGGTAGCCGCCACCATTGCGAGAAGTATAATTGCAGATCATGTATTTCCGGCCGTCTTTTCCTTTTCCCTGAAACTGAATGGCGGCATCCGCCGGAGGATTTTCACGGAAAAAATTCCCGAGCTGTTCAGCTGCTTTCCGGGAATTCATGCTTTGAGCTGCACCTTCAAGTCCAAATTCCATTTTATCCGAACAAAAACGGGCCAGTGTTTGCGAATCACCCGATTTAAGGGCGATTTTTGCAGATTCCTGAAGATTATTCTGCGCAGACAACATCGGCAGATTCAGAAGTAAAATGGCGAGCAGTAAAATCAGATTTTTCAATTTGTGTATTTTCTGTAATCATCCAAAATAAACTCACCACAAGCTCAGAAACAATTATGAAAAAGTTAATTTTAGTTATTCTCGATGGCTGGGGCCTTGCGACAGAAAAAATCCGCTCTGCCATAGATACCGCCAAAACGCCCAATTTCGACCGGATCATGCTGGAATATGCACATTCCAGCCTGGAAGCCTCAGGTTTAGCGGTGGGTCTCCCGGAAGGACAAATGGGCAACTCAGAAGTCGGGCACATGAACCTCGGCGCGGGCCGGATAGTTTATCAGGATCTGGTGAAAATAAATCTGGAAGCTGAAAGCGGTGGTTTTATGCGGCATGCTGTTTTGGAAGAAGCCGTCGCATATGCGAAAAGCGGGAATCATTCCATCCATCTGATGGGCCTGGTTTCAGACGGTGGGGTTCACGCACACATCAATCATGTAAAAGCACTCTGTTCCTGGGCTGCAGCAGCCAACTGGAAAAATCTGTACATTCATGCCTTCACCGACGGCCGTGATACCGACCCGAAATCCGGCCTTGGTTTTATCCGCAATCTCCACGAGCACTGCAGTAAAACGGCAGGAAAGGTGGTTTCCATAACGGGACGTTATTATGCCATGGACCGTGACAAGCGCTGGGAAAGGGTGAAACTGGCCTGGGATAATCTGGTGGAAGGAAAAGCAGAAGAATTTGAAAATATCGAAGACGGAATTGCGGAATCATACCGAAAGGGTGTGACGGATGAATTCATAAAACCAATCCGGCTGAAAGATTCTGCTTCTTACTCCTGCATTAGGCCAGGGGATGTGGTAATCAACTTTAATTTCCGAACCGACCGTGGCCGGCAGATTACCGAGGCCCTCACGCAGCAGGATTTTCCGGATGGAGGAATGCACCATCTTGATTTACATTACATCACCATGACCCGGTACGATGAAACCTTTAAAGGAATCAGGGTGCTTTATGAAAAGGATAATCTGAACAATACACTGGGCGAGGTGATTTCAGGGGCCGGTTTGAAGCAAATCAGGATTGCGGAAACAGAAAAATACCCCCATGTTACCTTTTTCTTCAATGGCGGCAGAGAAGAACCTTTTCCCGGAGAAAGCCGGCTGCTTTGTGCCTCTCCTAAGGTAGCAACCTATGATCTGATGCCGGAGATGTCGGCCCGGGAAATTACGGAGACCATTATTCCGGAAATCCGTAAAGCGGAGGCATCCTTCATCTGCCTGAATTTTGCGAATCCGGATATGGTTGGGCACACCGGCGTTTTTTCCGCCGTGGTGAAAGCCTGCGAGACAGTGGATGCCTGTCTTGGAAAAATTCTTGAGGAAGCTGAGACTTCAGGATATGCCTGCATGGTCATTGCCGATCACGGAAATGCCGATTACATGATCAATCCGGATGGCAGCCCGAACACAGCACACTCAACCGCCCTGGTTCCCTGCATAATGGCGGCGGAGGGCTTTCAATGCGCTGTTCATCCTAACCTGAAAGATGGAAAACTGGGCGATATAGCACCTGCCATTCTGCATTACCTCGGTCTGGAAATACCTGCAGATATGACGGGAAAGAGCATTCTTTAGCATCAAAATAAGAAGTGTTATTAAATTTTTGAGCGATGTGTTGGAATTTCCAAAACAGCTGATACCTTTGCAGAACTTACACTCAACTTTTTAATCCATTTCAAAATGAACTTTCCCCGCATCGAAAATATTGCCCTCTCAATATTTGCCTATCCCGGTGCCGGAATCCGTTACTTTTTTTACGGAACCCGCAGGCCAATTTCAGATTTGCTAGAGGATGGTCTGGACATTAATGCCTTTGCCTTTCTGTGGCTGGGCGGGATGTCACTCACCTGGGTAAGCATCATGGAAAAATTCTAGATTTTTTTAATCAGTCAATTCAACCAGTTCTGAATAGAAAGACCCCGGCCTCGGGGTCTTTTTTTGTTGGATGGAATTTCATTGTGATTGAAATTCAGCTATGGACCGGGAATCCGTCTAAATTTTGATTCCGGCATGAATTACTAACCGCTTATAAATAAAAAAGCCGCAATTGCTGCGGCTATTAAAATGTGAATTTCAGCACTATTTTACTTTTACCTCTTCCAGTACTTCCACATCGGCAAGCACCCGGCCACAGTGTTCGCAAACAGTGATTTTTTTCTTTTCGCGGATATCGGCCTGACGCTGCGGTGGAACCTGATTGAAACAGCCTCCGCAGGCACCACGGCGAACCATCACCACAGCAAGACCATTCACGGAATTCTGACGGATACGGTTGTAACTGTACATCAGGCGCTCTTCAATGCGGGATGCAGCTTCATCTCTTTCCAGACGAAGTTTCTTTTCATCTTCGGTGCTCTCGGCAATGATGCTGTCAAGTTCTCCTTTCTTCGCTTCCAGATCCGCAACACGACTGCTCAGACGGGATTCAATCTCTTCAATTTCAAGATTCTTTTTCTCTACGCGAAACAGCAATTCACGGTTTTTCTTTTCAAACAACTGAATATCGAGTTCCTGTGACTCCATTTCCTTGGAAATGGCTTCAAACTCCCGGTTGTTCCGTACATTATTCTGCTGCTCCTGGTATTTCTTAATCAGTTTCTCAGATTCCTTGATGCCGGATTTGTTGTTCTGAATCTCCTGATTCAACTCATCAATTTCGGCTTTGAATTTCCCGATCCGGGTTTCATAGCCGGCCAGCTCGTCTTCCAGATCCCTTACTTCTTCGGGCAGGTCTCCCCTGATTTTTAAGAGTTCATCAATCTGGGAATCAATCCGCTGCAATTCCAGCAGAGCATCTAATTTCTGGGGGACGGTAATTTCCATGAAGGTATTCTATGCGTATATGACAGGGTTTGTCGGTGTATCCGACAAAAGGACCGCAATATTAGGAAATTGTGCGGACAATTTCCGAACAATTCCTTCTGAAGTAAATTGCTCTGTCTCATAATGGCCTGCATCCATGAGCACAATGCGGTCTTCCACATCAAAGTATTCGTGGTATTTTACATCTGAAGTAATGAAAACATCAACCCCTGCTTTCAGTGCATCGGGCAGCAGAAAGATTCCGGCTCCTCCACAGACTGCGATATTCTCCACCTTATCCTTCGTTTTCTGTGTATGCTTCAAAACCTTCAGGCCCAGACTTTCCTTTACCATTGTTACAAAATCAGTGAACAACATGGGATCAGGCAGTTTGCCTGTCATTCCAGCACCCTTGTCCGGCCATTCATTCATTACTGTTGAGGCAAAATAGGCAAGCTCTTCGTAGGGATGCGCCTCTTTTAGCCTGCTCAGCAGTTGGGGAAAAAGCAGATCGGGTACGATGATATCGACCTTATACTCCTTCACTTCTTCCGGTTTTCCGATTTCACCCAGGGCAGGATTGCAGCCTTCTCCCGGAGTAAAGCGGCCTCTCCCTTCCACAGAAAAACTGCAGTCGTAGTACTTACCTATCCGCCCCCCGCCAGCCTCATGCACAGCCTGCAGTACTGCTTCATGATTTTCCACCGGAACAAAATAACTCAACTTGATAAGCCTTTCGCGAAATGGACGCAGAATTTTCAGACTCTCCGGCAGCAGGCCCAGCCTTTCTGCCAGCATGCGGTTTACTCCGGTATTGGCATTATCCAGGTTGGTGTGCAGGGCAAAAAGAGCCACATCATTGCGGATGGCTTTTTCAATGGCGCGGGCAGCGTAGTTCTGTCCGGTTAGTTTTTTCAGGCCTTTGAAGAGAATGGGATGATGGCTCAGCAGCAACTGGCAGTCTTTGCGGATGGCCTCCTCCACCACCGGAGCGGTGGCATCCAGTGATACCAGTATCCGTTTTACTTCTCCTGAAGGGTTGCCGCAAAGCAATCCTACATTATCATAATCTTCTGCCGACTCTGTGGGAGCCCACTCGTGTAGAAAATGGCTTATTTCTTTAATGGTCATGGATAGGAGTATTTCTCAGGGTTTGTTCAGCAGCCAAACCATCTGCAAGTTGAAAAACGGAAGAATCCGGTTTTCCCGGCGGGCCAGCTGCTCAGCACTTACCGCACTGCCAAGGTAAGGCAAATTACTTTTGCTGTACCGGAAAAACTGGGAAGTCCACTGCAGCCAGAGCTCTCCCTGCAGGCGTAGCCTTCCACCAGATTCTTTCAGCAAGCGGATCTGCGGCCCCTGCTGCACAAAATAACTACGCAGGTAAATGAGGCTGGCACCCTGTCCGGGGTCTGGCAAACTGGCCCTGGACTTACGCAGTTGCCAAAAGGCACGGTAGCCGGCCTGTAAAGCCATTCCCCTGAATTGAAACCGGTAACGGAATGCCAAATCATACAGAACCACCGTATCAATCGGGCTTTCTGAAAAACCTTTCCAATCGAACTGGCTCAGCCGGTTTTCCCGGCGCAGCAGTTCCGCCAGCAATCCGCTTCGCCCGCTGAGCCGGTAATCGATGCTGTGCTGAAAAAGCAGCACCCGGTTGGACCGGTTTTTATCCTGCTGGCTATCAAAGTCGCGCACCTGGTAAGTTGCCCAGATTCCCATGCTGCCATTCCAGCTGAGGTCTTTTCCTGCCCAGCGCAGGGAGGGTTCCCAGCGAATAATCCGGTCGGTGTAGTTTTCCGAACTTTGTCCTGCCTTGATGAAAATGAGATGCCGGAAGCTACCTGAAAATTTATTGCTCAGCCGGAATCCAAAGGGCAGCTGCCAGTCATGGCTCAGCTCTCCTGCGTACAAAAGCTCATCACGGTCCTGATTGTTCAGCTCCGAACGGGTATCTACTCTCAGCAATTGCCCGGTAAAAGAGGCCCGAAGGCTGTGCTGCTGCGAAAGCCGGATTCTTCCATCCAGCAGGTAGGTACTGAACTGTTCCCTGATATCCTTGATTCTCTCTTCATTCAGCCTCTGATTAAACGAATTGAGCTGCTGAAGATAAAAGGGATCTGAGGGACTCAAGCGGTTTAAAATATCGTAAGTGCGGTTCCGAAGTCTGGATTCAAAGGAAACCAAAATCTGCATTTGCCGTCTTCGGAAAAGAAGGCTGCTGAGGCTCTCAAATTCATCCTGAAAGTAGCGAACATTACGGACTTCCCTCCGGTCTTCCGGACTGAGATAAAAAAAGCTGCGGTTAGGCGTTAGAAATACATTGTTGCTGGAAAAGGTAAAAAACTTTCCCAGCGGTACCCGAATGCGGAAGCGACCGAGCACCGTATCGCTTTTAATGGATTGAATATCGCGCTGGAGGTAGTCTTCTACCTGATGCCGGAGGTAAACTGCCTCCGCTGCCAGAAGCCCGCCGCCGGAGAACATCTGTGCCGCACCGGCTTCTGCCAGAATCCGCTGATTTTTTCTTGGGCCTGGCTGACTTTGTGCAAATCCTGCAGCGCCGTGCCAGCTCACTGTAGAATCGGCCGACTGCCCTGCCAGATGCAGACCTGCCTCTGACTTCCAACCTGAATTATCAAACTGAATTCTTTTGTCGTTTACGAGTCCGCCCCGTAAGCTGAAGTGAATTCCGGGAATTCTGTTTCTGGGAAGCGTAAAAATCAGACCGCTCAATGCCTGAGCCATACGGGTTTGGTTGGCTACAAAGCTCTGGTGACCAAGATTGCTTTCCCATACCATAAAACGGGAAATCTGTTTTCTGAGCAGAAAGCTGCTCCAAAAGTTGTTGGTGATGAAGGGATTTTCCGGAAGAGCACGGTTGTAAATGGCATACTGACCCGCCCGAAAGTCTGTGCGGAATCCCTGGCCAAGTTTCTTACGAAAATCGATGGCCTGGCCGAAGGAAATGGTGTTGATGCCCTGTCGCATGCTTTCGTGAAGCACTGTGTTGGAATCCGGCTGAATCTGTGCGTTTATATTTTGAAAAAACGGAAAGAAAATAATCCATAAAATAAGCCGAACCACCGCCCGGAAGCCATTGAGAAAAGCAAGCGGAACTGTGCCGGAAGGGCTATTGTGGGGGGAAAGATTTTTTTTTTTCAAATCCGGTTCAGCGGGCTGAAATTTGAGGAAGAAAATTCAATTTTTGAGTCCAATATTTTTTCCATTCACCAGCACCTGATAAAACTCATGGGGAACTCACCCGGCATATGTTCCTTTCTGGAAAAAACCAAGCACCGCAATTCCCTGAAATAATTTCCCGGATGTACCTTAAAACAAGCCCGCTTCCATCATGATTTTCCTGAGTGTTATGATACCCAATTACAATGGGAGAGCGCTTCTGGAAGAATACCTTCCGCACACCATCGCTGCACTTGAAAGTCTGAATTGTACTTCAGAGCTGGTGGTGGCCGATGATGCCTCAGAGGACAATTCCTGCTCCTTTTTACGAACTCATTATCCCACTGTTGTTCTTGTGGAAGGGGAGAAAAACCTGGGTTTTTCGGGCAATTGCAACCGGGGTATTCAGGCCTGCCGCGGAAGCTGGGTGCTGGTGCTGAACTCAGATGTAAGACTTGGAAGGGATTACCTTGAAAAGCTGATGGCCTTTACCGGAGAAAACGATGTTTTTGGCCTGGGAGGCAGTATTTTTCCGGATGGACCAGGCCCGGTAATGGATGCCGGAAAATTCCCGGCCCGTTCAGGGCTGATGCTGAACACTACACTGAATTTTGAGCCTATAGGTCAGGAAAGGAATTGCTTCCCTTCTCTGTTTCTTTCCGGAGCTGCCTCTCTTCTCAATGCAGAAAAATTCCGGTCTCTGGGCGGTTTCCGTGAGATTTTCAACCCCTATTACTTTGAAGATGCTGAAATTTCCCTTCATGCCTGGCGCAGAGGCTGGAAATCCTTGTATGTTCCTGAAGCCGTCTGCTACCACCGGATTTCCTCCACCATTGGAAAGGCGGCTCAAAAGGAAGCTGTCCGGATTACAGCCCGCAGAAACAAGCTGCTGATGCATTCCATTCATCTGGGTGGCTGGAGAAGGACATTGTGGGAAATCATGTTACTATTTTACCCCCTGACAGGAATTTTCCGGCGCCATTCAATTCAGTTTCGGGCTTTTGAAGAATTCAGGAATAGAAAAACCGATGCTTATGCCTGCAGAAAAGCCATGCTGTCCGTTACCGGTTTGCTGTCTCTGGAAAAAGTAATTTCAGATATCAGGGCCTCGCTTCAGGGAAAAGTTAAAAGGACCTTTTGAGCAGGCTGCGGTAAATTTCGCAATAGTCCAGCGCGGCTTTCTGCCAGCTGAAGAGAGCAGCCTGTTTTTTCAAACCAGCGGAAGCTTCAGGAAGAGCTGCCTTTCTCAGGCCGCTGAGAACTACTTCAGCCATGTGCATTCCATCAAAATTTTCCCAGTAAAAGGCTTCAGCGCCGCCGATTTCGGGCATGCTGCCAAAGCCGGACAAGAACACAGGTTTTCCAAGGCTCATGGCTTCTACCACCGGAAGCCCGAAGCCTTCTGCCAGTGAGGGAAAAACAAGACCTTCCATTTGCATCAGGAGGCGGTATTTCTCCTCTTCACTTACCTCGCCAGGCAATATTACCCGGTCGGCCACGCCCATTCGGTGGGCCTCTGCCAGGATTTTCTTTTGGTAATCTCCATGCTGAGGTCCTGCAATGATCAGGTTCATTCCGGGCAAATGGGCCATCATCCCGCAAAGCACATGCGCATTTTTCCTTGGAGAAAGCACGCCAAGGCAAAGCAGGAAGGGCTTCATATCCGGCTGTGAAACCGTCCTCTCAGCAGGAAAGTGCCGCAGCGAATTACCATTGTAAACAACCCTGTAATCCTCCGTACTCAGGCCAAATACTTCTTCCAGATGCCGGCCGGTAGCTTTGGAAATACAGACAATAGCCGCACTTTTTTCCAGCATTTTTCCTAGCCTTCGTTTCCTGCTTTCCAGCCTCCATCCACTGTATTTCTGCATAAAATTAAGGTCGTGAACGGTGAGCAGGAGCGGAATTCCGTCGGCTGGGAAATAGGGAGAATCCTGGTGCAGGCAGTGCCAGACATCGGTTCGGTATTTTCTCGGAAAACTCCAGCGATGCCAGGTCTTTTGCGGTAGTATCTGGCAATTTTTACCGAATAGTTCAAGTCGATTTGGCGGAAGATAAAACTGAAAATGAATATCCTTTGGGTTCAGTTCGAGCAGACTTGCACCCAGATTTCGGCAAAACATACCCAGCCCTGTATGAAGGTTACTGAGTTTCTCCATTTCAAGACCTGCCTGCAGCATTATTTTTATGGTCAAGATGTAATTGATGCAGCCTGCGGTATTTGTGGTAGGAAGCCCAGGCAGAAATGCTTGCCACATAATAGCCTGTTGCGCCTTCCAGAAATCCAAGGCGAAAGAAATAGGAGTAAAGAAAACGGAAAAGCGGGCTTAGAAAGCGTTTAATCCAGCCAGCTTTTTTTCCCGTAGAAAAGATCGCCTTCGCGGCTGTTTCGGCAAATCTTCGGGATTGCTGGCGATGCTCTTCCCGGCTGGCATAGCTGTAATGGAGCAGGTGGCCAGGCAGCTGTTCCGTGCTGCAGCCAGCTTCCAGCCCGAATCGGTCATGGGGATTTACCCCACCCCATTTTCCTTTACGGCTGTCCCAGAGCCGCAGTTTGCGATCGGGATACCAGCCACCGTACCGAAGCCATCGCCCGGCATAAGAAGTAAGCCGGTTCAGGTAATACCCATCCGAGGAGAAATTGAGCTTTACTTTCTTAACAGCTTCCGCCAGCTCAGTGTCCAGAGCCTCGTCGGCATCCAGCGAAAGAATGTGCGGAAAGGATGCAAGTGAAATGGCCGCATTTTTTTGTTCAATATGTCCGGTAAAAGGTCTCTGGTAAACCTTTGCACCCATGGCCTCAGCCAGCTCTCTGGTTTTATCTTCCGAGCCGGAATCCAGCACAATTACTTCATCGGCAATGCCCAGCACAGATCCGATGCAGCGTTCAATGTTTGATTCTTCGTTTCGGGTGATGATGACCACCGACAATTGAATGGGGGGCATAATACCGTTTCAGCTGGCTTAATGAAGTTCCTTCCAGATGGCATCTTTGAGGGAGGAAAGTCCATCTGAAGTTGCGGCAGAAAAGGGTATTACCGGAATTCCGGGCTTGAAGGCAGCCAATCTTTTTCTGCTTTCTTCATCTGCAAGATCCATTTTGGAAATACCGAGAATTCGTCTTTTGCTGAGCAGTTCCGGATTGTGCTGCTCCAGTTCCGAGAGAAGAAGCCGGTACTCAGCCGCCAGGTCCTCAGATGTAGAGGGAATGAGGAAGAGCAGAAGAGAGTTTCGTTCAATATGGCGAAGAAAGCGGAGGCCAAGGCCTTTTCCCTGATGAGCTCCTTCGATGATGCCGGGAATATCTGCCACCACAAATGATTGAAAATCGCGGTAGGCCACCACACCCAGGTTCGGGGTGAGGGTTGTAAACGGATAATCCGCAATGGCCGGTTTTGCCGCCGAAATGGCTGCGAGCAGCGTTGATTTTCCGGCATTCGGCAGACCCACCAGCCCGGCATCTGCCAGAACCTTGAGTTCCAGAATGATCCATTTTTCCTGAAAAGTTTCTCCCGGCTGCGCGTATTCAGGTGCCTGATTGGTGGCCGATTTGAAATGGTCGTTTCCAAGACCACCCCGGCCGCCCTTTAACAAAATACAATGGTCCCCTTCATGTAGAACCTCCGACAATATTTCCCCTGTTTCGGCGTCCCGGGCAACAGTTCCGGCCGGTACCTCCAGAACTTTATCCTCCCCTTTAGCACCGTGCATACGGTTAAAGCTTCCGTTCTTTCCGGAACCGGCTTTGACATGTTTGGTGTATTTCAGGTGAAGGAGCGTCCAAAGTTGCGGGTTGGCCTGCAGTATAATATCACCGCCATTTCCGCCATCGCCGCCATCGGGTCCACCATTCGGAAGGCCCTTTGCCCGGAAAAAATGAGCGGATCCTGCACCTCCGGCGCCTGATTTACAATGAATTTTTACGTAATCGATGAAATTTGAATCAGCCATATGGGTGGTACTACCGAGCCCAAAGATAGCCTTTATGCCTGATTGAAATGAGCAGATTCCGATAATGCATCCATTCGGATGAAAAGAGACTCTGTATTTCTGGGTTTACTGTCGAGCAGCTGAGTGCCATTGGGAAGCAGTGGCGACTGTTTCGGACGGTTCAGCATACCAAGCACAATAAGGATACTGGCTGTCAGCAAAAAAAGTGCGAAGCGGGAATGGTCCCGAAGGGACAAAAAATGTTTTGTGTTTGCGTTCTTCATTGCAGCTACCCTTATTCAAACTGATACCGGAAATCCGGATGTTTTGATGGGGCGGTAGTACGTAAAAACCAAAAGTAATATCCGGAATTAAAAACACAAATACTTTTCATCTGTTACTTAAAGTGTAGTTTTATATTTTGAGTTTCCGTTCCTGAATATCAGCAATTTGAAGCAAAATTAATTTTTTGTGTTTTTTTTGAAACCCGGAAAAGCCAGACCTTACATCGACAAAAAAATTCTAAAATTTGAAACATATCAATAATAACATTGCACAAAGTGAAATACAGAACTGGGTTTCTGCAGCCAGGCTGAGAACACTTCCCCTAGCACTGGCGTCCATAGGCATGGGAAACCTGATCTGCCTTGGGCATCCGGCCTCCAGACAGGAGGTATTTTTTCTGGCATTGCTTACCACGGTATTTATGCAAGTGCTTTCCAATTTTGCCAATGACCTCGGCGACAGCGAACACGGGGCAGACCATGCCAAAAGACAGGGACCTGCCCGCACAATTCAGGCCGGTCTGATCAGCCGGATGGCAATGAAAAGAGCTGTGTTATTAATGGCTGTTTTAAGCCTGATTTCGGGTATGGTGCTCCTTTGGCAGGCATTTGCAGGAAACTGGTCTGAGGCATTTCCGCTATTTGTGGCAGGTCTTCTGTCCATTGCAGCCGCCTGGTATTACACCAACGGAAAAAAACCTTATGGCTATCTGGCCCTGGGCGATCTTGCGGTATTTCTTTTTTTTGGATTGTTGGCGGTGCTGGGAATGGTCTGGCTGCAACTGCAGGAATTCAGACTAGTCTTTCTCCTGCCAGCCTGTGCCTCTGGATGCTGGAGTGTTGCTGTGATGAACCTCAACAATATGCGCGACCTGGAATCCGATGCGGCTGCAGGCAAGCGCAGTGTTCCAATGTTGCTTGGAAAAACAGGTTCCAGGGTTTACCAGACAATCCTGGTTCTGGGCGGCATTTTGTGTGTGCTGATTTTCTGGTGGCCTGTAAATAAAGTATTGCTCGCCGGAGCACTGCCCGGAGTGCTTCTGATGCTTCGCACGCTGCCGGTAGTATGGCAGGAGGATGCCCCGCCAAAACTGGACCGGCTGCTGAAACCACAGGCTCTGGGAACTTTTATCAGTGTGGCTGGCATGTACCTTGCATGGTATCTGGCTCAGTTCTCCTGAGCCCCGTTACCTGTTCCACCTTTGAAACTGAAGTAATACAGGAGAATTCCGACAGGAATTACCGCCAGACCAGCATAATATTCGGCCTTTTCTGCAAAAATATTCATCGCTATAAACCAGCCGATTACAGCGATAAAAATCAGTGGAAGTACCGGATAAAACGGAGTGGTAAAAGCTGGTTTTTCATCCCGGTATTTCAGCCTGATGAAGAAAATTCCAACACAGGCTAGCAGCAGGAAAAGCCACTCGATGAAGGTTACATAGGTGATGATGCTCTCAAAAGTTCCCCAGAGTACAACCAGAATTATCGCCCAGCCCGATTGAAGCAAAATGGCATTGACCGGAACTCCGAATTTCGGGTGATTGCCGGCAAAAATCCGAAAAAACAATCCTTCTTTGGCCATCTGATTGAAAATCCGTGGTGTACTGAGAATGTACAGACCTGCACCTGCAAAAACCGAAAGGGCGATGAGCAGGGATGTCCAGGTCTCTGATCCGGGAATCACAGCATTCATGGCCTCAACCGCCGTTATCTTTTCCCGGCCTTCCATGGAAAAAGAAGCGATGGTATCGTGCGGGAAAACCCGGAAGTAGCCAACATTAATCATCACATAGGTGAGGGTTACAATGCTGGTACCTATGACCATTGCAAGAGGAATATTGCGCTTCGGATTGCGTGCATCTCCAGCCACGAAGCTTGCATAATGCCATCCGGTAAATGTCCACAGAACATTTACAAGGGCGCCGGCCACGTTGTCAGTTTCATGAATGGCAGGTGCTATCATGCCTTCCGGGTTAACAGCTTCTTTACCAAGCACCAGAATGCACAGCAGCAAGGCATAAATTCCAATCATTTTCAGCACTGTTCCCACATTGGCAAACCACTCACTGTAGTGCAGGCCAAATGTATTGAACAGGGTGAGAATCACTATGCTGATGGCCGCTACCCAGACCTTCCAGGAATCATCCAGTCCGGCAAGAACAAGAACATTTTCAGCAAAAACGGTGCAAAGTGCCGCGATGGTTCCGCTGCTGATTACCGTAAGCAGACACCATCCATAGAGAAATCCCGGAAGGCTTCCATAGGCCTTGTTAAGGTAAGTATAAACGCCTCCGGAATTACTGAATCTGGACCCCATTTCAGCAAAAACCAATGCACCAATCAGCGAAACAGCCCCACCCAATACCCAAAGCCAAAGGATGGTCTGGTTATCATGGATATTTGCAGCAATGGCCGCCGGTGTTTTAAAAATCCCGCTGGCAATGGTTGCACCGATGGCAATCATGGTAAGGGCAAAAAGGGATAACTGCTTTTGCTTTTCAGACATGATTTTTTCCAATTATGCTACAAGGATACTCAGTTTTGTCTGGTTGCAACAAGTCTCCTTTTTAAAATACGGGAAAAAGGCGAAAGGCAGTAAGATGGCTTTCTCAGCGGATGGTCGAAAAATCAAACCGAGATTCTGCAAGAATCAGGTAAAGCTGATTAATTTCGCAGCCCTATCCGTTCACCATCATATGAAAATCTGTTCCTGCTGTACATTTCTGTTTTTTCTGTTTACTGCCTGTATTCCGGGATTTTCCCAGAATGGAAAGCGGGAAACCTGGTCCAGAGTTAGGGTAATGCTAGATGCCGGCAAAGGAATGCGTCAGCTGTCAGCTTTGGGAGTAGAAACCGATCATGGTCAGCATAAGCCCGGAAGATGGTTTGCTTCGGATTTTTCCGGATCGGAACTACGCCGGATCAGGGAGGCGGGTTTTATCACTAAAGTTCTGATTGATGATGTGCAGGAGGATTATCTCCGCCGGAAAAAGGAAAATGAGGAAAAATCCGTGCAAAGTGATTTTTTTCTTCCCTCCTGCAACCGAACTGGGAATTATAACATTCCTGTTAACTGGAGCCTTGGCAGCATGGGCGGTCACCTGACCTACAAGGAAATGCTGAATCATCTGGATTCCATGCGGCGCAAATTTCCAGCACTGATTTCTATGCGGATGCCGGTCGATACGGGAAAAACAGCCAACGACAGCAGCATCTGGTATGTGCGGATTACCGATCTCCCGCAGAGCAATGAACCAGCCGAACCCAAGGCATTGTTTACCGCTGTACACCATGCCCGCGAGCCGGTAGGCATGCATCAGCTGATTTTTTTCATGTGGTACCTGCTGGAGAACTACGCCGGAAACGATGAAATCAAAAACATGCTCAACAACAGCGACCTTTATTTTGTGCCCTGCCTTAACCCGGACGGATACATTTTCAATCAGCAGGAATACCCGGATGGTGGCGGTATGTGGAGGAAAAACAGGTTTAAAAACGCAGATTTCAGTTATGGTGTGGATCTTAACCGCAACTATGGCTACCGCTGGGGAGTTGATGATTTCGGCTCCAGCCCGGAACCTTCCTCGGATGTTTACAGGGGAGCAGGTCCTTTTTCTGAACCGGAAACAAGGGGCATCAAAAAATTCTGCGAACAACATCAGTTCAGGCTGGCGCTCAACTACCACACCTTTGCAAATATTCTGCTTCATCCCTGGGGTTACAACGGGGAGACTGCCTGCCCGGATTCGGCCGTTTTCAGGACGCTTGGTGCTGAACTTACGAAGGAAAACAATTTCAGGGTAGGAAATTGCCTTGAGCTGCTGAACTACAACAGCAATGGATCTTCAGATGATTACATGTACGCTGCCTTCCCGGAAAAACCTCCGGTACTGGCCATGACACCGGAGGTAGGCAATCAATTCTGGCCGTCGCAGAATGAAATCCTGCCATTGTGCCTCAAAACCCTGCATCAGAATCTGTCTGCAGTCAGGGCACTTCACCCAATGATTTCATTTACAGACAGTACGGGTGTTTTTTGCAGGCCCGGATTTGGCAGCACCGCAGGCGATCCCCGGCTTCTTTTTAAAATTACCCGGACAGGAAGCAACAGCCTTCCAGCCAATTTTACAATTACATTTTCCTGCCTGGGAATTGATGGAAACGGTCTGCCTCCTGTGGTAAAAACCTATTCTGGTCTTCAGATGGGTGAGACCATCACCGATAGTGTTATGCTTCCCGCAAATCTGCCACTGCTCATCAATCCAAGCCTTATTTCATGGGAAGTAAAAATCAATAATCAAGTATTTGAAACCACCGATACCATTCATCACCGCGGAGGAATACCATTTTCGAACGAGAATTTGCTGGAGAAATGCGAAACTCTTTCCAACTGGCAGGGGCCCTGGATTGTCGCAGGTGATAGCCCACAGGAGGGGAGTGGAAACCTGAAGACAAGTGAAGGAAATTACCAGCCGGGACAAAGTTCCTTCATGCGCAGAAATCGTTTTTATGATCTTCGATCCCCGGATATTCTGGCGGGCGAAATGAGTTTCTGGACCCGCTACGGCATTGAAAAAAATTACGATATGGCAGCACTGGAGTTCTCCACCGATTCCGGGGCCAGCTGGATCTCTGTTTGCACCGATAAAACCAAACCAAGTTCCCCTTTTTCAAATCAGGCGGGAATTGATGTAAACGGGCAGGACACCATCAGACCAGTTTGGGATGGATTTCAGCCGGTCTGGAGAAAAGAGGTGGTTGACCTCAGCGATTTTTTGGGAAATAAACTCTACTTCCGCTTCCACTTCAGATCGGATGATTTTACCGAATATTCCGGTTTTGAGGTAGACAACATCCGATTGCGTCTGAGTTATACCATCACCTCCATGGGCGATGCTGTTTATGTACCTTCCCCAACCATTCACATTTCACCGAACCCCGCTTCTTCCGGAAGTTCTGAAATTATCCTGAATGGATTTACGCCCGGACGGTCTTTCCACATGAACATAAAAGACGCAGCAGGAAGGCAGCTGAAAAGCAATACAGTGGTGAACGGCCCCAACAAGGTCTCTTGCACCGGATTGGCACCGGGATGTTATTTTATTGAAATTCAGGAAGAATCAGGCAGTTTACTCCGTAAGCGCTGGCTGATCAACTAGTTCAGCGAGCCAGAAAATTGTCATAGCATCGAATAAACTTTCTTTGCGCATGCCTGTCTGCCTGCTTACCTTGCGCTTCTATTTCGTATCTAATACCTGAACGCAATAAACCTGTCCAGAAATTAACCAATTGAAAATGTTCAAGCTCCGGATTCTGTTTCTATGTGCCATGGTTTTGCTTTTTCGGCAACTTTCTGCACAGGTAGAAGGAATCAGCATTGTATCAGCCGAAAACTACTTTCAGGACAAGGATTACCGCAATGCTTTTGCAGGTTTTGAAGATTACCTGCTGAACATAAAATTCGACCGGGATGTTGCCTACAAAGCTGGCATTTCAGCCTGCCGCTTAGGCATTGATAATAGGGCAATTTTTCATCTTCAGGCAGCGCGCAATGCCGGGCTGAAAGAAAATTATTTCAGTTACTGGCTTGGACGATCCTTTTTGCAGGATAACCAATGGGATTCTGCCACAGTTTATCTGGAAAGGTATATGGATGTATTTCCTGTAGATCGTGTTTATCAGAACGAGGCCGCTGCCTTTCTCCGGAACATATCAGTTGCCAGAGAAATGGCTTTCAAAACCCTGCAGCCTATCGTAATTGAAAATATGGGTCCGGGAATTAATTCCCCCTATTCTGAATTTCATCCGCTCATCACTGCCGACGGCCAGACCATGGTAATCAACAGCCGGAAAAAAGGTTTTCTGGATGAAAAATTGTTTGATGACGGTGAGTATAAAGAGAAAATTTTTATTTCCAGAAAGCAGGAAGATGGTTTCTGGTCCAGGGCCACGCCCATCAAACTGAATGAGGGACGAAACCGCGATAATGATTATGTTGCCATTCAGCTGATTAACAAGGATACCAAGCTGCTTTTGTATCGTATTGTGGGTGAAACTGCCCACATGTACATATCGGATTATGCAGACGGTGCATTTAAAATACCATACCAGATTCCCATTGAGCCGGATCCCCGTTTTTTTTCGGGCGATATCGTTTTCTCAGATGATCTGAAATCCTGCATTTTCACATTGAATGCCAAATCCAATCGTTTTCAGAATGATTTATACAAAAGTCGTTTTAATGAAAAAACCGGCGAATGGTCGGAACCTGAATCCATTGGCAAAAACATCAATACGCCACTTGAAGAAGGTTCTCCCTTTCTGATTGGAGACAGCATTCTTTACTATTCCTCCAGGAGGGAGCCCGGACTCGGAGAATTCGATATCTACCGATCTGTGCGGGATAAGAAAGGAAACTGGGGCCCCCCGGTGAATCTGGGATTTCCCTATAATACAGCCAATAACGATTTATACTTTTATAAAAGCAATTTCGATACTTCCATCACCTACACTTCCTCACTTCGCGGTTCCACCAAAGGATTGGCCGACATTTACCGCATATACCGCACAGCTGTTGTAAATGCTTCCGGTCGGATTCTTGATGAATCCGGAAACCCGCTGGCAGGGAAAAAGTATGTATTTGAGGACCCCGAGAATTTTCAGAACATACCCGTTTCGACCGATGCCGAGGGCAAATTCAGCGCGAATTTTGTTGCTGGTGTCAATTACCTCATTTCCATAGAATCAGGCGGGAAAATTCTGGATGCGAATTTTAAAATTCCCTTTCCGCTTCCTGCACAGATTCTGCCTGCAGATCTGAAATTTGCTCCGAGAATTGTAGCAAAGCCGGAGATTCCAACGGATAACATCGAGTAGCAGGCTGCAGGTCTATCTCATCCTGCTCAGCATCTTTTTCATGTATTTCCCCAGAACATCAAACTCGATGTTTACGGTGTCGCCTTCTTTCAGATATCTGAAATTTGTGTGTTCCCAGGTGTAGGGAATGATGGCAACCGAAAAGCCTGAAACTGATGTTTCGGCCACAGTTAGGCTTACACCATTTACGCAAACTGAGCCCTTTTCAACCACAAGATCTGTAAAGCCGGCATCATGGCTGAACCAGATTCGCCAGGATCCGTTCTCCTCAGTGATGCTGGTGCAAACGCCCGTGCCGTCTACATGGCCCTGGACAATGTGGCCATCAAACCGTCCGCTGGCAGGCATGCAGCGTTCAAGATTGATCGAATCACCGGGCAGAAGCTTTCCGAGATTGGTTTTCTGAAGCGTTTCTGCAATGGCAACCACTTCATATTCTTCTGCTGAAATCCGGCAAACGGTTAAACAAACGCCATTATGACTGAGGCTCTGATCCACTTTTAACTCTCCGGTGAATGCACAGCTCAGAATTAGCCGGAGATTTCCCCCTTCTTTCTGGCATCCGGTCACCAATCCGGTTCCTTCTACAATTCCGGTGAACATAATTTCTCAAAAAGTCTTATGGTTTCCAAGGCAGGTTTCACATCGTGAACCCGCAGAATATGTACACCCTGCAGCAAAGCGGCCATGTGCAGGGCTGTTGTTCCGTTCAGGGCTTCTTCGGGGCTGCTGTTCAGGCTTCGGTAAATCATGGATTTCCGGGAAATACCTGCAAGAACCGGACAGCCCAGCAGGGCAGAAAGGTAACTGAGCTGTCGAAACAGCTGAAAATTCTGGGCAGGATTTTTACTGAATCCAAATCCCGGATCTGCTACTACATCGCTGATACCGGCAGAACGGGCTGCAGCGATTGCAAAGCTGAGTTCAGAAACCACTTCCGTTACGATGTTTTCGTAAGCATTTTCCTTGTGCATTTCAGAAAAGTCTCCGCGGCTGTGCATCAGGATGCAGGCGGCTTTGGCCGAGGCAATGGTTTCCAGCATGCCTTCATCCGAATCGCATCCCCTGATGTTGTTAATGATGTCGGCCCCTTCAGCAAGTGCTGCTGCTGCCACTTCGCTTCGGTACACATCTGCCGAAATCAGCAGATCCGGAAATTCCATCCGAAGCGTGCGGATACCCGGAATGAGCAAGCTTATTTCTTCGTGTTCAGTAATTTCGGCAGAGCCAGGCCGGGATGAAAGAGCCCCCAGATCCAGGATCAGGGCACCTTCTTCGAGCATTTCAGACGCTTTCGACAGAAGCTTCTTCTCTGCCTCAATACGGCTGCCTGCATAAAAAGAATCCTGACTTAGGTTGAGAATGCCCATTACCACAGGCCTGCTGAGGTCGAGCATTTTATTCCGTGCACGCAGAAAAAAAGGTTCCGGCAGGCCGAAATCCGGTCCGGCGGGTAAAAAATCAGGCATCCAGCAATATGGGTTTCAATGCAGGAAATTCTGTTCCGGCAGGCTGCCATACGGGACAGGCCGGGCCGGATTTTGCCATTGGAGAGGGATGCCGGTTTACACCTGTGAGGGTAAGTTCGCCTTTGGCGAAAAGGTTCTTCAGGCGGGCAGCACCCTGGCCTGCCATTTCCGGAAAAAAGCCACTTTGAAGTTTTTCCTCCAGAGAAAGGTTTTGCCAGCTGCAGAAAAGGGACCAGGCTTTCCGGACAAGTTCATGCGTAAGCATTTCAATGAGGTAGCTGCCTGAACCCGGATCGAAGGAGTTTTTCAGCCGGGCTTCTTCCAAGGCAAGATGGCCGATGCCCACCGAAAGACGGATGGCATCAGCAGCTGAAACCGGGTCAAAAGTATGCGGGTGAACCAGTAAGGCGTCGGCTCCGCCCATGATGGCCGACATGGCTGCAGAAGTATGACGGAGGAGATTTCCGTCGGTATCGCTTTTGCTCCAGTAGAGCAAAGAAGATTCTGCCCGGATGTTCCCGGCCAATCGGCCGGCACCGCATTGCGCGGTAAAATTCATCCACAACAGACGAAGTGCCCGAAGTCTGGCCATTTCCAGAAAAAAACTAGTTCCTGCCGCAAGGTGCAGCGTAACTTTTTTTAGAAATTCCTGAAAATCAATTTCATTAAGAAATTCGCGGTGATGCGCTGCCAGACAGAGGCAATAGGCAAGGTCTTCAGCTTCATTGGCTCCGGACCTGTGAAAAAACACTGAATTGATGGCAGGATTATCCGTCAAATGCCCCTGCTCGAGTTTCCTGAAGCCGGGAGTTTTTTCTCCCATACAAAGGCTTTCTGTAATCGCATCATTGCTAAGGCTGTTTTCCGCGGGTAACTTGTGACCGGAAGGTCCCAGACCAGCCCAGCTGCTGAAGCCCAGTTTCTCAGCAATGCTGGTTTCCTCCGGAGTACAGGCCATTGCAGAAGCCGAAGAAACTATGAGAGCAGGTTTTTTAGCTTTCTTTTGAAGTTTCCATTCCTGGTGAAATTCCTGCAGATAATGCAGCGATTCTGGTAGTGAAGCGGCATCGTAAACAGGGGCAATTCGAATGCCTGATGGCAGGTTCCAGACAAGTTGATTTGTATTTAAAGGATTGCGCGGATCTGATTCCAGTCCTTTTTTCCATTGCTCCAGCTCTTCACTGAAATGTATTGAAATATCTTCCATAAAGGCCAATTACAGGTGCAATAAAGCCTAAATCGAACGGCTTTGAAAACAAATTTCCCGGTAAAAGTCTTCGTACCTCGGAAGGATATTGTGCAGGTCAAATTGCCTGGCTCTGTCCAGCGCTGCAGCTTTAAATGCGGGTAAATGATCTGGCTGAAGAATGAATTCTGCATTTTTTGCCATATCTTCGAAATCACCCACCTGACTCATAAAACCGTTTTTTCCATTTTCTATGAGCTCCGGCAGGCCGCCTGCATTGCTGGCAATTACTGGAACCTCGCAAGCCATAGCCTCCAGGGCCGCAAGACCAAAGCTCTCTTTTTCCGAAGGCATCACAAACAAATCGCATACCGAAAGCAACTCTTCCACTGCATCAAGCTTGCCCAGAAAGCGTACATCCTGCTCAAGCTGAAGATCTCTGGACATTATTTCCAGCTTTTGCCTTTCCGGACCGTCTCCTACCAGCAGGAGTTTTGACGGCATTTTTTTTCTCAGCAGCGAAAACATCCGGAGCACATCGCCAATGCGCTTTACCTTTCTGAAGTTGGAAGTGTGCACCAGTAATTTTTCACCTTCAGGACAAATGGCTAGCCGGAAATGTTCCCGGGCTTGTTTCCGGAACCGGGAAAGATCTATAAAGTTGGGAATCACTTCAATATGGCGGGAAATATGAAAAGTCTCCATGGTTTCCCGCGCCAGGTCAGCTGATACAGCAGTAACACCGTCAGACTGGTTGATGGAGAAACTCACCACAGGTTCGTAACTGGGATCCTTTCCTACCAGCGTGATGTCGGTACCGTGCAGGGTGGTAATTACCGGGATTCTAATGCCCTGCGTTTCCAGAATTTGCCTGGCCATGTAGGCTGCAGAGGCATGCGGGATGGCGTAATGCACATGCAACAGATCCAGTTTTTCGTGCTTCACCACATCCACCATTTTCGAAGCCAGTGCTGTTTCATACGGCGGATATTCGAATAGCGGGTAATGCTCGAACCGCACCTCATGAAAAAAAACATTTTCATTAAGTACATCCAGACGGGGCGGCTGGTTGTAGGTGATGAAATGAATCATATGACCCTTGGCTGCGAGACCTTTCCCCAGTTCGGTGGCCACCACACCAGATCCTCCGAAGGTGGGATAGCAAACTATTCCAATACGCAGCGGCCTTTCTTCAAAATTGTTTGTCATAGCAGTTCCCGCATTCCTTAACATCCGTACCGAAAAATTGTTGCCCGATACCTGCATCAGGATGAACAAATATCCTGCCAAATAAAATGCCGGCAAAAGTGGAGAAGAATCCGTTCCGGTGTGGCACAATGGAACCGGAAGCCTGCCATCGGTTTTATGAAAACAAAAGAGGCTCCGTTTCCGGAACCTCTTTTCTGTAGCGGGGACAGGACTCGAACCTATGACCTTCGGGTTATGAGCCCGACGAGCTACCAACTGCTCCACCCCGCGATGTGGAGGTCAAAGGTAGGTCTTTTTTCGATGCCAGAATTCAAAAAAAATAATTTTTCTTTGGTTGGGCCGCAGGCACGGTATTTGCAGATTCTTAAAACGAAGGATTTCACAATAAACAACATGAAGCAATTTGGCTGGTTATCAGTTCTGATTATTGCACTCACAGCCAGTCTGGGAGCACTCTACATCGACAGGAATTTCTTCCGGGGAAGCCCGATGTATTCCGGAGACGGCATCGAAAGCGGAGATTTTCTCAGCAAATATGCCAGCGACAGCCTCCCTGCCTTCGGTGCCAACATCAACTTTGTGGCCGCCTGCCGCAAAGTACGGAGTTCGGTGGTGTACATCCGCTCAGGATTTGGCCAAAAAGAGCAGAATCTGCAGCAGTTTCATCCGGATATTCCGGATTTTGATGATTTGTTCCGCAGCCCGCAGGGACCGCAGGAAGCCGGAGGTTCGGGTGTTATTCTCAGTGCCGGCGGACTGATTGTCACTAATTTTCATGTGATTGATGGTGCAACTTCCGTTGAAGTGGTGCTGCACAACAAGCAGAGCTACCCGGCCAGGGTAGTAGGAAAGGACCCAAGTACCGACCTGGCACTCCTGAAAATTGAGGCATCAGGTCTTCCTTTTGCTTCGTTCGGAGATTCGGATAAACTCGAAGCCGGAGAATGGGTTCTGGCCATCGGCAATCCCTTTGATCTAACCTCCACCGTAACGGCCGGCATTATTTCAGGCAAGGGCAGAAACATCAACATCATCCGTGAAAAGAGCAATCTGGCCATTGAATCATTTATACAAACCGATGCAGCTGTAAATCCCGGCAATTCGGGCGGTGCACTGGTAAATCTTCGGGGCGAGCTCATTGGCATCAATACTGCCATTGCTTCTCCAACCGGATCATATTCCGGGTACTCATTTGCCATTCCATCAAATCTGGTAAAAAAAGTAGTGGGAGACCTCAACGAATTCGGCAGCGTTCAGCGTGGATTGCTAGGGGTAGTTGTGCGCGATGTGGATGCTTCTCTGGCGAAAGAAAAAGGACTTCCTGCCATAGAAGGTGTTTTTGTTCAGGAAGTTAATGAGGGTTCTGCGGCTGATGCGGGTGGAATAAAAAAGGGAGATATCATTTTAAAAATCAATGGTACCGCTGTGAATTCAGTACCCGAGCTTCAGGAATCCGTGGGCAGATACCGGCCGGGTCAGCAGGTAAAAACCAGCATCCGGCGTGGCAGCGAAATCAAGGAACTGAATCTTGTTCTGAAGGATGTATCCGGAAGTACAAAATTATCCTCTTCCAGTTCATTGAAATCAGAGGAACTTGCTGCAGAGTTCAGTGTAGCTTCTCCGGCCGAACTGAAACGGGCCGGCGCAGAATTCGGGATGAAGGTGGAGGAACTGAGCGACGGCCCGCTCAAAGATGCGGGTGTGGAAAGCGGATTTATTCTCCTGCGGCTGGATAAAAAACCATTCCGTTCGCTGGCTGATTTGCATGAAATTTACAGACAGGGAAGAGGCGGTATGCTGCTGGAAGTGCTGAATGAAGATGGCGAAAAAGCCTATCTCGTGCTGGTCAGGCCTGCTGCTCCCTGATCCAGGATGCAAAACCATCGGCCCAGGAATCACCGGCATTGAGGCAGGGGAGCAAATCCCAGCATTCACCTCCCGATTCCATGAAAACCTCGTGGTACTCCTCCCCTATTTCCTCCGTTGTTTCGAGGCAATCTGCTACAAATGAGGGGGATAGAACCAATACTTTTTTAATTCCTTTTCCCGGCCAGCTTCGGATGGTTTCTTCCGTGTAAGGTTTGATCCATGGATCTTTTCCGAGTCTGGATTGAAAGGCTGTGGTGAATTCATTTGCATGAAGGCCGGCACCTGCTGCAATGAGGCGACTGGTTTCGAAACACTGGGCACGGTAGCACAGGAAATTATCGGGCCGGATGCTTCCGCAGCAATTTTCCTTCAGGCAGCAGCCTGCATCATCTGCTTTACGGATTTGTCTTTCGGGCAGTCCGTGATAAGAAAACAATACCTGATCATAGCTTTTCTCCTGCAAAGGCTTTTGCAGCATTTCAATCAGAGGCTGAAGGAAAAAGTTTTCCTGGTAAAAAGGTCCGGTAATTTTGTAGGGAGGAATACTTTGTAGATGGCTGGTAATTCTTCCCCATTCTTCCGCAACTGATCCGCTGGTGGCAGAAGCGTATTGAGGAAACAGCGGAACAATGGTGATGGAAGAGACCTGAGACTTCAGCTCTTCCCACGCGGCTTCCATGGAAGGATTCTGGTAGCGCATCCCCAGTTTTACCAAAAACTCATCACCAAGGAGAGACTGGATTTTTGATTCAAGCTGCATTCCATACACTTTGAGCGGGGAACCCTCCGGAAGCCAGACCTTTTTGTACACCGCAGCAGATTTAGGCGCCCGGAAAGGTGCAATGATTCCGTTCACGAGCAAAAAACGGGGAAGCCAGGGAATGTCGATGACTCTTCCATCCATTAAAAACTGTCTGAGATACCGGCGCACATCGGCTGTACGGAAAGAATCCGGTGTACCCAGATTGACCAGCAGAATTCCTTTTTTCATTTTCATATTCTTCCTGTTAACCTAAAAATTCATCAGAATGTTGTGAATGTGCGGGCTGCAATATTCGCTCAGATGTTTTGTTTTTCGTTCTTTTCACCGAATTATGTAAAATTGCGTTCCTTTTCTGATCGTGCCTCAATCCCAACATCAGCCATTTTCGGGCGAAAGCCTGAATTACATCGAAGCCGGAAGCGGCCTTCCGGTGATTTTTCTTCACGGATTTTGTGAGACAAAAGAACTGTGGACCAGTTTTATGGAACCGCTTTCTGCTGTCTGCAATGTGATTCTGATGGATTTGCCGGGTTTTGGGGGAAATCCACCTCTGGAAGCACCGCTCACTATTGCCGATATGGCCGAACAGGTATACAATACCATCATGGCCAAAGGGATAGAGCAATGTATTCTCATCGGGCACAGTATGGGTGGCTATGTGGCACTGGCTTTTTGCGAAAAATTTCCATCCAGAGTAAAAGGTCTGGGCCTTTTTCATTCTACAGCTTATGCCGACAGTCTGGAGAAAAAGCAGGCCCGGGATAAGACCATTGAGTTCATTGAACGCTATGGTACAGAAGAATTCGTCGAAGAATTCGTTCCGCCACTATTTTTTGAGGGTCGCCGAAAAGACTTCCTGGAAGAAATCCGGAAAATGGTGGAAATGGGAAAGAAAACGCCAAAATCAACAGTGATAGAATCCATCCGGGCCATGCGCGACCGCAAGGATCGTAGTCGGGTCCTTGAAAAATGTGCCTGTCCTGTTTTGTTTATTGCCGGAAAAAACGACATTGCGATTCCATTTCAGGCAAGTCAGGCTCAATTTTCCATTCCCAGCTACAGTACTGTACATATTTTGAACAATACCGGACACATGGGAATGATTGAATGGGAAAAAGAAACCTTGTTCATGGTGGAACAATTCATTCAGCGTATTAAAAAGTTTTATATCTAATAATCAATTTACTCAGTAATGAAAAAGGCAGCTACCTGTTTATTACCAGCGATTTTTATGCTGGTATCGGCCTTTACACCGGCAAATGCACCTAAAACCTGGAAAGCAATTTTAAAACTGGAAGGAATGGGCAAAACCTACT
>Ga0315905_10001405_pt1 | contig 25866 bp, 26 predicted proteins | sample LakEriMetagenome_5_FD_203522 | JGI IMG/M metagenome (GOLD analysis project Ga0315905, IMG submission 203522) | Freshwater fungal communities from buoy surface, Lake Erie, Ohio, United States - Buoy 4 MA121 | ecosystem: Environmental > Aquatic > Freshwater > Lake | place: USA: Lake Erie, Ohio...
ATTAAAGTCTTCGCTCTTGCTTATTCCATGCGCCAGACTGAGAACATCTAGCCCCAAGAGGGTCAGCGCAATAGAAAACACACCATCGCTTAAGGTGTCAATTAACTTATGGCTGATGTGCTTGATTCGCATGGCCATGTGGGTCTCCAATTCCAAGTGGACTTGGGAGAAAAATAACTGAGGACCTTTAGAAATACACGGACTCGCCCGAACCCATCCTAAATCTGTTCAAAATCTAGTAAATGTCAGACCCCATCCCTAATATTGGTTGTGGATCAAGATCAATTGAATCCATGTGTGGCCAATGAAGGATATGTAGTTCGAGTCCCTCACAACCCACTTGTGTAGGTAAATCTGAGTTCTATATCCAAACCTTGGATGTGGTTCAAACCTTTAAATAGTGGATGTATCTGCCAAACCTTTATATCCAGTATTTAGTCTCTTGATCTCAAATTAATTCGCTTTTGAAATACGAATTCGGTCCATATCTTTACTTTCAAGAACTTCAATCGTAACTCCTTCAAATTTCATTTTTTCACCTTGCCGCAATATTGGATCAGGATATGGACTTACGGGACAATTTGAACTACTTTCATTTGATCTTCCAGGCGGAGTCAGCGGAATTAAAAAATTCTCTCCGTGTGAACGAGTTGCGTCATAGACATACGTTAAAACACCATTCTTTTTAGTAGGCATAGCGCAAGAAAACTTCGTCTCTCTTCTTGATTCAACAATCAATGCTTTTGATTCGGAAATGGGAATTACAGCCATTTTAATTCCATTTTTGGTGCCGCTAAGAGGAACAAGGGTCAAATCAGTGCTGACAAGTTTCTGCAATTCTTGACAATAGACTTTCTCGTCATCCAGCCAACCTGCCACAAATCGCATCCACCCAGTCAATTCTCGTGTGTAACCATCTTGATTTCCCATGATGTCTAATCCAAGAAATGGATTAGGTTCACGAGAAGAGCCAATATGTGGCAATGCCATGGCATGTCCAAATTCGTGTGCCCAGTAAGACCAATATTGGCGATTCTCTTTATTAAAAAAGACGCCTGGAATGGAGAAGGAAGAAATTTTACCTTCCTGAGTCACATGGTTCTTTACTGCCTGCTCCCAAGGGAAACCTTGAAGAGACTCAGTTACAACAGTTTGACTAAGTGGCAAAATAAAATTTACGGTTTGAATATTTGTGTAGTCAAAATTCTTATCTGATTCAGTAATTGCTTTTCTCCAGAACTCTGCAATCGCTGGACTTCTATCAGGCCCATCTGAAAAAGGAATCTTGTAGTCGCTTGATTTGCCAGGAAGAGTTGTCCAATTTTTAGCCACAACCCACTCCACCTTGAACTTTCCTTCACTTACGGTGTCAAACCACTCCGAAAGTAAGTTCATTTGCGTGTCTACTCTAGATCTAAAGTTTGGCTCACCTTTGATGTCTGAAAAATCTATGGGTACAAGCGCCCATTTAACAGTGCCTGTTTTAGTTGCAAAAGGGAATGTAGCCCTTGGAAAACCCGTAGGGAGGGAATTTTCAAAGCGGGGACGATTACTGCTAATTTCATTGATTTTACACAAACTCACATCAGAACTTGGTTGTGAGGGAAGAGCATTAGCGATCCCTTGAGTTGTCTGAACAGGTTTCCTGACGATGACGCCTTTACTCCACAGCAACTTACTTCCAGATTTCAAACAAGTGAACTTCTTTCCTTCAAATGTTGAGAACGCTCCAACCTTTTTACAAGTTGCACCTGCTTTGACAGCAGCAAAGGAAGGAACTGAAAGAGATGAACCAATAAATGCCAGGGCAATCAAGAATGCAAGGGACTTCTTCACCATGTTAGAAATCATACTTTGCGACATAGTCCAGGGATAGGGATTAGATTGATCAGAGTTACCTCCCCTCAAGGTGAAATCAAAGTTATGGGTTACTCACCATTGCCTTGAGTAGTACGAGTAGCCTTTACTCATGAAAGGCGCCCTGGCACTTGCTGGTTCTGGAGAGTATCTGCCTGTCATGCAGGACCTTGAACAATCGCTACTAAATAATGCGATAGCCCGTGGCAAGAAAAATACGTATATTCAAATTCCAACAGCTGCTGGTCAAGAGAGCGCCGAAAGATTAAATTTTTGGAAAACACTCGGAGGCGAGCAAGCTGATCGTTTGAATACTCAGCAAATCTTTCTTCCGATATATACCCGCGAAGATGCAATGAATCAAGATTTTGCCAACCAAATTAAAGATGCTGGCCTTATCTATCTCTCCGGTGGTGACCCTGGATATCTTGCGAGCACATTGATCGATACGCCAATCTGGTCAGCAATTGAATTAGCTTGGAAATCTGGAAGCTCACTTGCAGGTTGTAGCGCGGGTGCAATGGCGATGGGTAAACATGTTCCTAATTTTTTTCGACCAAAAGAAGAGGGCACCGATGGTTTTGGCTTGATCGGTGAAATCCGAACTATCCCCCACTACAACAAGTTCTTTGGTTGGATTCCAGATTCTGCAGCGCGTAAATTACTGACTGCGCCGGCTGGAACAACTGTCATCGGAATTGATGAATCAACAGCTCTTGTAACAGGATTAAGTGATGATCCTGACGTTAGTTTTGAAAACAATAGTTGGCGCGTGCATGGTGAAGGCCATGTCCATCTCTTAAGGGGAGAAGGCGATCATGCTCATAAGTTTGCCCACGGAGAAGTAGTCAATCTTTAGTCGCAATTTCTATTTGCCTGTTTTACAACGTTCTGAGCAGTACTTAACGTTTTCCCAATCCCGTGCCCACTTTTTGCGCCACTCAAACTCCAGTCCGCAACGCTGACAGATCTTGGGTGGAAAACCATTTTTTGTCTTGGCTCGCATGGGCAGATCTAACTCTTTTGCTTTCTGTCAAAACGTGAATTTGATTGATTAATCAATCGATGTGCGATCCTAACCATAAAGGAGTTTCTGTTGTTTGAAACCCATTGATAACCCCAACGTCCAAAACTTCCTGATGTAGTGATCAACAAAGAAAGCACTCGGTTCCCACGCTTTTTCATTAAAAAAGCGATTGCGGCTGCACCAACAAATACTGTGCCATCTGCAACTACATGGACGGACTTTGAGCACTGATCAAAAGTTAATCCGTAGCTGGCTAAATCTGCATTCTGGAAAGCCTTTGCATCCACAACTAACCTCTGAGAAATCCAATCGAGACTTGCCTGGCAGAACTGGCATAGACCGTCGTATATAACAACTATTTGTTTATCCATCGCAAGGTAAAGAGTACATGGCAGAGGATAAAGCAGATGTTTGGGTAACCTATTAGATAGCAAAAACCAGCACTGACTGTTTGTTTACAGCCAGTGCTGGTCAGGGGTTTTGCTATTTCAGATTACTCCCAGATGAATCTGCCTTCACCTGTTAGTGCTTTGTATCTGATATCTGTGTCTGGAATTGTTGGCAAATTATCAGTGCCTTTTGGGAAGCTCTGTAAATAGTCAAACAGTGACACTTCATAATCAACTCCAATAGATGAGTACTTAAGCGCTGCAAGAGTTGCATAATTATCGCCACCTTTTGCAGTGAAGTCTGTGGTGACAATAGTTACGGATGGTGCGGTTGCTACGACTTCACCATTTGTCACCAATGCGCGACCATCTGCCAGTGTTATTGATTTAACTCGCGTACCAGGTGTGGTGATGCTGCCTGCGGTTGCACCAGCTGCTGGGGTTGATACAACCTGCGCAGTTCCTGTTCGCAAGCAAACTACTTTCAACCCAGAAGTTTGCAGGAATTGTCCGCCACCTGCAGTTGAAACTGAACAAGATCTTTCAAAGATCTCCTTCATCTGTGTAGCCGTCACACCAGTAATAGCAACCATGGTGTTTCCAAATGGCAGAAGATCAAAAGTATTTCCTCTTGAAATCTTGCCTACAACTCCAGTTACTGGCAGAGCAGTCGCTGGATTTTGTCTGATTGAACCACCATTTGCAATCACAACCATCGGTGTTGCAGTAGATGGTTGAGGTAGGCCAGCTTTTGCGTAACGTTGGTTATAGCTATAGGCAAATGCATCAGTCACCAAGTTGCCGCCATTTGTCTCTGCAGTTCGAACTCCTAATACTGTTGCGCTACCGCGATCAGTATTAAAGACCACATTACTTGCAGCAATTGGTGCTACGAAGTTAGATAAACAGGCCGTTAATGGCGTATCAACTAATTTCACAATATTTGCCTTTGGTACAACCGCATCGGTAACACCGGCAGCAGTAGCAGTATCACTGACTGGGACTACACGACGTGGATATGAGGTGTCTGGCTTTACTTCAACTAGATTACCCTTGGCATCAAAGATGATGTCAGCTCGACCAAGGTATTTGTAGTTTCCACTTGTTGTAACAAGTGGTACTTGCTTACCCGTTAGGTCAGAGAGAAGTGTTGGGTATGTTCCAACTGGTGCTGATTCTCCAGGGATTAACTCAGTCGCATTATCAATTGCAGGGTTCTGAAGTAACTCATCGCCACCACCAGCTACTGCAACATCTACACCCTTGAGTAGAGCAATTAAATCCTTGTCATTGCTGGCAGCCTGTAGATGGCTGACCATAATAATCTTGTTAATTCCCATGCGCTGTAGTGAATTAATCTGTGCTTGTACAACTTTTGCAGTTGATTGCAGATCACTTGACTTTAACTCAACCGATCCTGGGCTTGAGATAGTTCTGAGTGTCCACGTAACAGCTGAGACAACACCAAACTTGTGCTTTGTTACTGGATCGGTGTGAATATAGCTTTGACCCAAAACCTTGCCGTTAACAATTTGTCCATTAGTTTGAGTAGCTTTTCCGACCATATTTTTTAGATCAGGGTTTTTACTGAAATCTAAATTGCCAGAGATGAATGGGTGCTTAGGTTTTCCATTTGAACCAAAGGCTTTGATATAGCGAGCTAAGAACCCTGTTCCATAATCAAATTCGTGGTTGCCTAGGATATGAACGTCATATGGCATCTTTGCCTGGGCTACTGCATCTAGAACTGGTTTCTTTGATTTTGGCTCACCTGGCTCGCTACAAATAATGTTTTTACTTGGCAAGAATGAGTCACCAGCGTAAACAGAGAGAACCGCATTTCCAGTTGATCTAGCATCTTGTACTTCGCGATCAAAAACTGCGGCAAAAGCTGCAGCACTGCCAGCCTTTATATCTCCGCTAGTGGATTTATAAATTGCATCGGCGCCTAGGGAGGACTCACCGTCGTTATTGTGGAGCAAAGTTAGGATTACTGAAGAATTTGGCTCAGCAGCAATTGCTGGCTGAACCAGATTAACCGTTAGTAACTGGGCAGTTACTAAAGCAAGCGTGATTGATAAAACAGATCCCTTGCGCATCGTGATTTTTCTACCTTTCCGTAGTTTGGGGGAATCCAACTGCGGAAAGGTTGTAATTAGAGAAATTAAATCGAAACTTTTGACGCTCTTTCAATGAACAATAAGGAAACTAGCCAAGAGTAAAAAGTAGAGCCTCGGAATAGCTGGTGCTATTACTTAGCCAGTGGGCCCAGTAGATACATACTCAAGCGTTGGGCGGGATTGCTTTGATTTCCATGCTTGGACTTGAAAGATGCTGTTCCATCCACACCACATAACGAAGTAATTGCACTTGAGCCACCGGGGTGTGAAGCAATCCAATTAGTTAAGTTATACACAGATCCATCAATGATGCTCCAACAGCTTGCGCTTCGATTATTTGATGCAACTTGTGAAAGTGTGTAGCCAGTAACAGCAGGTGCTGCTGATGCAGTGGGCGTAGATGTTGGGCTTGGTGAAACAACCTTGGTAACACCTCTTTGGACTTCGCCAGGAACCTCTCTATCACCGACTGCAATTGTCACTGCAGATTTAGCACGAGAGGTAAGTAAGAAACTATATGTACCCGCCTCTGCTGCAGCCGAATACCTTCCAAGATAGAGATAGTTAGTTCCACCGTATGGTTCAAAGAATTTAGTGCGCTCATTTAATTTCATCGTAAAGCGTTTGCCGGTAGGTGAAGTCACAACAAGAGAAGGAAGCTGTGAAGCTTTTTGAGAGTTTTCCGGCTTTTTATCGACGATTAAATATTGAATCTCTAATGAGTCACCTAATTTTAAGTTTGCTCGGAATCCACGTTTTTCTCCGGCCTTAGAAAAAGATGCACGAATGGCAAAAGAAACAGTTCCATCAACTAGTAATGGACCGTTTGCTGCCGAAGAATCACTTGAAAGCAAGGGCACAGGCTGGTGAGCAGATGCTTGAAGCGGGGCAAGAAAAACAACTGCAAAAACAAAGATAACCAAGCGCTTCATTTAACAAAAGTACCGTAATTACTAAAACGGTTCACCTTTAAAATTTTCTGAGTGTTAAGAATTAATACGTGGACTTGCTTTGCGAGCTGCCCGGGATAAGAACAGCGCAAAGACCAAGGCTAAGACAATTCCAGTGTTGACTCCCATTTCAGTCAGGGCGCGGTTGAAATACTCTGTGGTCTTTTCCTTCTCCATAGTCAACGACGCACCAACGGTAAGAATGTGTCGCACGGCTGCAATTACACCGATAATCAAAAAGCTATCTAGTTGAAAAATTCCATCAGTAAATCGCACAATTACAGTGCGCATGATTTCTAGGATAATGACAACAAATAAAATGTCGTTGATTGCTTGAATCATTCCAAGCGGAAAGAATGGGCGCGTTTCGATCAGACGAATCAAACTGTAGGCAGCGGCAAGTATTGAGATAATAAAAAGAATTATTCCAAGAAAGCCGTGCAAAATATCTTCAAGCTTGTCAATGAAAGTTACAGGGATCAGCGACTCATCACTTTTCAACAAACCCTTAACGGACTTGTATTTCATTGTGGCCGCCTTCACTAGATTCCATCGGATTGCTGGGCAAAACGGTATCTATCTACCCATAAGGGTAAATGCAATATCTTGGAGTTGCAACTCCTTCTCGTCTCATGTCAGCGCGTAGTTTTGGTAAATGACGATAAAGTTATGAAATGGAACGGCTCATCTATGTTGCCTTCGATCACCTCAACGAAAACTATGGCGCACTCAAGGGTAGTAATCCCAAAAAAGATGTCATTGTTTTAGTTGAAAGTGCGCGTATGACAACTGGCAGAAATTGGCATGGCCAGCGCCTTCACTTTTTGATCTCATCAGCTCGACACTTTGCAGCACACCTTGAAAAACTTGGCTACACAGTCCGGTATGAAAAAGCTGCCACAACGGTAAGTGGACTTGAAAGAGTAAAAAAAGATTTTCCACAACTGCCAGTTATTTGCGCCGAACCATCTTCATTTCGACAGTTCAATGCGCTTAAAGAATATGGGGTTGAATTTGTTCCCAATGATTTTTTCTTAACTCCGCGGCCGCTCTTTGCACAATGGGCAGATGGACAGAAGAGTTATTTGATGGAAAATTTCTATCGCTTGCAACGCACTCGCCTAAATGTGCTGATGGAAAAAGGTAAGCCGGCAGGTGGTGCGTGGAACTTTGATAAAGAAAATAGATTGCCTCCCCCAAAGAACTACACCTGGCCCCCATACCTAGAACACACAAGAGATCAAATAGATCAAGAGGTTGCTAGCGAAATTGGCTACACGCCTGATTTAACATGGGCAACATCTCGCAAAGGTGCACTGGCTCAACTAAAAAACTTTATTGACAATCACTTTGCAGAGTTTGGCCCCTACGAAGATGCGATGGCTGCAGATAACTGGGCCTTGCATCATTCTCTTTTGTCGCCATATTTAAATAACGGTCTGCTGCACGCTCAAGAGGTTATCGATGCCGCTGTTGCTGCCTTTAAAACAGGTGACATACCGATTGCATCTGCCGAAGGATTTATCCGCCAAATAATCGGTTGGCGTGAATATGTAAATGGAATGTATTGGTACTTGGGCCAGGACTATCGAGAGAACAATCAACTAAGTGCCAATCGCCCTTTGCTACCTCTGTTTAACGATTCAAATAAAACACAGATGAACTGCGTAAAAACTATTGTCTCGGACATTGAAAACCGTGCATGGGTCCATCACATTCCGCGACTTATGGTGTTGAGCAACTTGGCATTGATAACTGGCACAAATCCGCAAGAGTTTTTAGATTGGATGAGAGAGGTATTTATCGATGCCAGCGAATGGGTCATGGTTCCAAACGTTATCGGCATGGGATTACATGCAGACGGCGGGGCAATGATGAGTAAACCCTATGCAGCAGGTGGTGCCTACATCTCTCGCATGGGCAGCTACTGCAAGAGCTGTGTTTATGATCCAAAACTACGAGTTGGCGACACCGCATGTCCGTTTACAACGTTGTATTGGGATTTTCTTGATCGCCACAAAGAAACTTTTGTTAAAAACCACCGCATGAGCCAGCAAGTTAATGGATTAAAAAGGTTGTCAGATTTAGAAGAGTTAGGAGTGCGAGCAGAGCAAGTGTTAAAGGGTCTTGATAAAGGAGCTATTTAGATTCGTTTTGCGCCAACAAATGGCTTGCGGCCAAAACTTCTAGGAAATTCCACTACCTCAACACGCTTGCCGGGTCTTGGCGCATGAACCATTTTTCCACCACCCATATAAATAGCCACGTGGCTAATTGGCTTACCAAAAAACACTAAGTCGCCAGGCTTTACAGAGTTAAAGGAAATGTTCTTCCCGTACCGAATCTGTGCGCGAGATGAGTGTGGCAAAGAGACGCCTGCATTTTGAAACGCCCTCATTGTTAATCCTGAACAGTCCCACTTAGTTGGCCCGGCTGCAGCCCATACATAAATGTCACCGATCTGTGCCAGAGCGTATTTGAGAGCCTTTGATCCTCGTGTGTTGTCACCAACAAAGCTAGAGGCGTATTTCTTTGAAGCATCAAAAATTCTTCCTTCGCGCTCACTTTCTTCTCTTGCAAGGCGCTCACGATCTTCCTTCTTTAATGTGTTCAAAAGTTTTTCAGCAGAGGCAAGTGATGACTTAGCTTTTGCAATCTCTTTATTCAAAATTGCTCGCTCGCGAATCAACAGCGCCGTCTTATCGGACACAACAGACTGTGATGCATCTACTCGCTGCTTACTAGTTGAGTACTGACGAAGCTGGCGCGCGTAGTTGGTTGATACAAAATTTAATGTTGAGGCATCAGCTAAGTACTGAGAAGGATCGGCTGAGAAAACTAGACCTATTGATTGTCCAAGGCCGCCGGACATATAGTTTTCGCGGGCAATCTTTTCAATAACAGAACTTGCTGCATCTAAATCTTTACGCAAAACCACTTCTCGGCCCTGGAGAATTTGCATCTCTTTTTCTAGGGCTCTAATGCGAATATTTGCCTCATTAGCTGATTCATACTTTTCAGCAGCCAGTGTTCTAAGGCGGTCTACTTCTCGTTGAACACTTGCAACCGATGGCGCAGCAACAGAGACAGAAGGCACCAAAGAGATGGCGAGCGCCACTGCCATAACCTGGATACCCCAGATCCGCACGCGCCTAGAGCCCAGGCGTTCAAGCATCGCACTGGCTACTTTGATCAACACGAAAACATTCTAACCAAGGCACTTGTGAACAGTGCCATCGAAGTTGCATTGATCCAGGCGTAGCAGTCAAGAAACTTGTCACAAAAGTACTGTGTAAATGCTGTGCCCAGCGTGGATGAATTACGCAACATTCATGTTGCGTAAATACCCCCTTGGCGAGTAGAGTCGGCGAAGATACGCCCCGCCAGGGCCCCTATGCCCCAATAGAAAGTGGACTCTGTGTTCAATGTGAAGAAGTTAGCCTCCATGGCTACCGCTGTCATGATGCTTGGCCTTGTTGCTGGCTGTTCCTCTTCTACTAATGAACAGGCCGGTGATGTCACAGAGTTAACTATTTACTCGGGTAGATCCGAAGAGTTCATTGCGCCTTTCTTTGCTGACTGGGAAGCATCAACTGGAATCAAGCTCAACGTTCGCTATGGGGATTCGGCCGAACTTTCTGCACAGATTCTTGAAGAAGGTAATAACTCCCCTGCAGATCTATTTCTCTCACAAGATGCTGGATCACTCGGTGCTATTTCACAAGCTGGCTTGTTTACTCCATTGCCAAGTGATGTTGCAGCAGAAATCCCTTCAGCATTTGTTGCGGCAAATCGTGAGTGGGTAGGTATTACAGGTCGCGCTCGCGTATTTGCATACGCACCAGATCGAGTAAAGACTTTGCCTGTTTCAATTACAGAATTAACTAAGCCAATCTATAAAAATCAGATTGGAATTGCTCCCACAAATGCCTCTTTTCAAGCATTCCTCACTGCGCTGATTGAGAACAAGGGAACATCTTTTGCTAAAACTTGGCTTGAAGGCTTAAAGACTAATGGAGTCAAAATCTACCTAAAGAACTCGGCCATCGTTGAAGCAATCGATAAGGGTGAGATCTCCATGGGGCTTGTTAATCATTATTATGTTTGGGAAGTCTCAGAAGCCCTAGGCCGTGAAATTAATGTAAAGATTGGTTATTTTGCCCCCGGTGATCTTGGCAATCTGATCAATGTTTCAGGTGCGGGAATCTTGCAAACAAGTGCAAAGCAGAAAGCAGCACAAGATTTAATCAACTACTTAACCTCTGCGGCGGCCCAGCAAAAGTTTGTGAGTGATACTCATGAATACTCACTTCTAGATGGTGCTATGCCGCCTGCCCAGCTGCCTGCGCTCGATAAAATTGGCGCTCCATCAATTGATCTAAAAACCCTGAGCAACATTAAAGCCACACAAGATCTTCTGATTCAAGTGGGTCTGTTGTAGAAAAATGTTAACCACTCTCTCCCCTGCATTTCAGGAACAACCTTCTATTGGCCCGCAAAAGCGCAGCAGGTGGAGAATTGCACTGCTTACGGCGGTAGGGGCGGTTGCTGCAATTTCGATGATTCCATGTGTCTATCTCTTGGTGCGGGCAAGTGATAAACCTATCGATGAGATTGTCCAGTTACTTTTCCGCCAAAAAACATTAGAAGTTCTTGCAACTACTGCCTCACTTGTGATCTGCGTGGTGGCAATCAACCTTGTTTTAGGCGTTGCCATTGCAAGCGGTCTTCACTTTGTTCAACTGCCATTTCGCAGGCTTTTGGTGATTCCAGCCGTACTCCCTCTTGCCATTCCTTCATACGTCTTTACCTACACATGGGTGGCACTCATACCCTCTTTTTCTGGCTTTGCAGCTGCAGTCTTCATTCTTTCCATTTCGACAATTCCCTACATTATTTTGGCAACACTTGCTGGGCTACGAAGTATCGATGGATCCCAGATAGAAGTTGCTAGGTCACTTGGACTAAATCCTAGGCAGACATTTTCTAGAGTTGTCTTTCCTCAAATTCGTGGCCATGTTAGCGCTGGAGCGCTTTTGGCCGGTCTCTACACGATGAGTGATTTTGGAGCTGTCTCTCTTCTAAACGTTGAAACACTAACGGTCTCGATTCAAAACATGTATCGCGCCTCTTATGATCGAAGCGCTGCAGCTGTTATCTCCTTTGTCTTGATCGCATTTTCGATTCTCTTTGTTTTAGCTGATGAATCAATTAAAGGTAAATCAACTCAGACGCAACTACTCAAATCTCTTTCAGTTAAAACAACACCGATACAAAAGGGATACCTGCGTTTTGTAACCATTTTAACCATCACAGCCTTTGCAACAGTTGCCGTAATACTTCCCTTTTATGTTCTGCTCACCCGCTTTTTCTCTAACCCAGTTGCTATTGATTGGGCATCACTTGCCAGTGCAACGATCTCTACTATCTCGTTTGCAGCATTTGGCGCGCTCATCGCACTTGTTCTTTCTGCGCCCTTGGGCCTCTTACTCTCTGGCGGAGCATCACGCTTTGCCGCCGTTACAAACAAGATTGTTCTCATCGCACACGCTCTCCCTGGAGTAGTTGTCGGTCTTGCACTTGTATCGATCGGTTCAAAACTTGGACCGCTGTATCAGACAACATTTTTACTGGCATTTGCCTATGCAATTTTGTTTTTGGCCAAATCAGTTACCAGCATGAGCTCTTCTCTTGCCCGTGTGCCAAATAGCGTAAAAGATGTTGCAGCAACACTTGGTATGAATCAATGGGCAGTTGTTAAAAAAGTGATCGCACCCATTGCAGCCCCTGGTATTGGCATTGGAACTATCTTGGTATTTCTCACTGCAATGAAGGAGCTTCCTGCAACTTTGATGCTTCGACCAACCGGCTTTGAGACTTTAGCAACACAAATCTGGTCGTTTGGTTCGATCAATCGGTTTAACGAGGCCGCACCTTATGCATTAATCTTGGTTCTTGTAGCAGCGATTCCAACGTTTTTAATAAGCAGACCAGATAAAGAAGATCATTCTTATCTCCAAGAGAGCGCAGGTGAACAAAAGTGAACGCACTTGAAGTCTCCCATCTAAAAGTTTTACTTGGTGGCAAAGTAGTTTTAGATGACCTTTCCCTCTCACTTGCACCTGGCCAGATAGCAGCTTTGCTTGGCCCGTCTGGCTGTGGCAAGACAACGCTGCTTCGCTCTATCGCAGGCTTAATTCGCCCCAGTGAAGGCCAGATCCGCTTTGGCAAACAACTTGTCTCATTTTCATCTGTTCATTTACCACCACATAAGCGCAAGATTGGTTATGTTCCACAAGAGGGTGCTCTATTTCCACATTTAAACATTGCAGATAACATCTCATTTGGAATCGATACTGCAATCTTTACAAAAGATCAGATCCGCCAAACAACTAAAGAGATGTTGGCCTTAACTGGCATGGAAGGCTTTGGAAAGCGAATGCCACATCAGCTCTCTGGTGGTCAGCAAACACGCGTTGCTCTAGCCCGAGCCCTAGCCATTAAGCCATCAATTGTTTTGCTCGATGAACCATTTTCGGCGTTAGATGCTGAACTGAGAACAGAGCTTCGAACAGATGTCATCAGTTTGCTTCGCTCACAGAACACAACAGCAATTTTAGTAACCCATGATCGCGAAGAAGGTCTTGTTTCAGCCGATGTCATTGCACTGATGCGAGGTGGCAAGATTGTTCAATCAGGCTCTCCTGAAGATGTGTACTCATCACCAATCTCCCCAACAATTGCAATTAGCACGGGAGATGCGTTAGTTCTGCAAGCTTCCAAACTATCTGATGGCTCAACTGACTACATTCTTAACCCGGTTAAGTCATTGGCACAGTCGATTACATTAGGCCACATTGTTATTCGTCCCGAGGAGATCAAGCTCAACAAATCCGTAACTTCTGGATCTATTAATGGGCTTATTACCAAAATTGATTACTACGGCCATGATGCAATGGTTGCAATTGATGTTGCAGATCAACACCTACAGGTGCGAATCCCAGGACCGTTTGATTTTAATGTCGGGCAAAACGTTGCTTTGGAGCACGTAGGTCCAGTTCGCTTCTTTGCAAACAATTAGTGGATTGTTACGCCACCGTCGATAAAGATCGTCTGGCCGGTAACCATGGCAGATTCTGGTCCCAGTAAAAATAGAACAGACTGTGCAACATCTAGCTGTTCTGCCATTCGGCCTAATGGAATAGTAGAGATTTTATCTTCCATAAAAACAGGATCAACCAATAACGGCGCAGTCATGTTACTTGGCACAATCGTTGGTCCAACTGCATTGACGCGAATTCCATCTGTTGCCCATTCAAAGGCAAGAGACTTAGCCATAAACATCACGGCAGCTTTGCTTGCTGAATATGAGACAGTGTTGAGAACAGCAGAATGCCCACTTGTGGAACCAATATTAACGATCGTTCCCTTTACTTTTTTAAGCTCTGGATAAACAGCCTGGCTCATAAAAAATGTTCCGTTTAAGTTGATCTCAATGACATCGGTGAAGTCTTTTTCTGACATCTCACTGGCCTTTGCACGGCGCACAATTCCAGCATTGTTTACGAGGTGATCTAGGCGCCCGTGCTTTGTAACAACTTCCTTTACTAAATCAACACATGATTGCTTTGATCGAACATCTAATTGGTGGCGAGTGTGAGGGGCAGTTAGTTCACTGGTCCACTCTGCATCCGGCAAAATATCTGCAGATGCGACAATGGCGCCGCGATTTGCCAACTGCTGGGCGATGGTTGCACCGATACCACGACCGCCGCCGGTAACAATTGCAACCTTGCCAGCAAAATCATTAGGTGATGACATGTGAATTAATTACCAATGATGTTGCTGCTATCTCCCCAGAAAGCAAACTTTCGTTGGAACGCCTTGACAATGATGTGAGCAATAATTCCCATGGCAGAAAGCACTAACAAAATCGCAAACATAGTAGGTGTTTCAAAGTTGAACTGAGCATTTAAAACCATGTTGCCAAGGCCGGCTTGAGATCCTAAGAACTCACCGACGACTGCACCAAGAATTGCAAGCAGGATTCCAACATCAAGGCCTGCAAAGAAGAATGGAAGAGCGCAAGGCACTTGAACTTTAAAGAAAATCTGTGCTCTTGATGCACCGAAAACGCGCAACATTCTTATTTGATCATTATCGGCAGACTTTAGACCTTCAATAATATTAATCAAGATTGGAAAGAATGCAATCGTTGCAGCTAGAACAACTTTACTTGTTTGACCAAGACCAAACCAGATAAGAAAAATTGGAGCAAGTGCGACCTTAGGAATTGCCTGAAAACCAACAAGGTATGGCATGAAGGTTTTATCAACGATTCTGATTTGAGAAATAAATGTTCCTGCAATTATTGCAAAGAGTGTTGCGAACAAGAATCCCAGTAACGCTTCTTGGGAAGTTACCCATAAGTTTGACCAAAAAAGCTCTGTCTTTACCTGAAACAAAAGTGCATCACCAATTCGTGAAGGAGTTGGAAGAATAATTTCTTCAACCTCAAGTAGGTTTACCAGGTTTTCCCATAAGGCTATAAAGATTACGAAAACAACAGGGGTCAAAATGAGCTCAGGGCGATTACGAAGGCTTTTCATTCTTATATCCCCTTTATTCAATCACGTTTGCAGCGTTAAAGTAGTGGCGAATCTTCTTAACAAATACTCCCGCAGCATCACTATTCATCATCTCTAGTGTGCGTGGTCGTGGAAGATCAATTGTGATGATTTCAGCAATACGACCTGGACGAGGGCTCATAACAATCACGCGGTCTGATAAAAAGACTGCCTCTGTAATTGAGTGTGTTACTAGAGCGATTGTCTGATTACTTTCTTTCCAAATTCTAAGTAGTTCTAGGTTCATATACTCACGAGTCATCGCATCTAACGCACCAAATGGCTCGTCCATCAACAAAACAGATGGTGAATGAACTAACGCGCGACAGATTCCTGCGCGCTGTTGCATTCCACCACTAAGCTCGTTGGGATATTTGTCTTCAAAACCATCTAATCCAGCAAGAGTTAGAAGTTCTTTAGCTTTTTCTAAATGCTTTTTCTTATCAAGCTTTTGTACCTCAACCGGGACCATCACATTTTCTAAAATTGTGCGCCAAGGAAGCAACGTTGGTGCTTGAAATACCATGCCAATTTCTGGCAAAGGCTTTGAAACTTCGTGCCCCGAGACAGAAGCACTTCCCTCAGTCTTAGAAATCAATCCTGCAAGAATATTGAGTAGCGTTGTTTTGCCACATCCAGATGGGCCAACAATAGAAATGAACTCACCCTTTTTTGCAGTGAAGTTAATGTCAGAAAGTGCATGTGTTGTACCGCCACCTCTGGTGTTGTAAATCTTATGCAACGCGGCAACGTTAATCCAGGACGCCTCATTTGAGGCGTCCTGGATCTTCGACTTGTTATTTGTCATAACGTTATTCTATACAGATTTCCCTTTACTTTATTACTTAGGTTGCTTATTTGCCGCTGCAACAATCTTTGCGCGATCAAATGAGTTTGCACGAGTAATAAGTGATGCATCTAGGAAGTCTGCAAGGTCTACACCAGTAACAATTGTTCCTGCTGCCTTGGTGTAATCCTGTGACTTCTTCCAGTCGCTTGAAGGAATATCACCTAGTCGGTTCCAACTGAGTGGCTTACCTGAAGTAGGTGTAGCTGTTTCTAGCCACGCCTTCAACTGTGCCATTCCAAGAGGAAGTGACTCTGTTGCAGTCTTACCTGCTGCAATAGAAGTTGGGAACTCCGCAAAGCCAACATTTGTTGCTGCCTTAACGTTAGTTGTTGAATAGATAAGTCCCTTGTTTGCCGCACGTAGGTAGCGCTCGAATACTTCTTCGTTAGCTGCAAACTTGTCTGCGTTTACAACCCATGAAAGTGAACGAACACCGGTAAGTGCTGCTGGGTTTGGAAGGTATGTGAACTTAGAACCATTGAACTCTGCACCAGCGTAAGCGGACTTGAAGTATGCAATTGCATCTACGTCACCCTTGTCTAGCTGCAATGCAGCTACTGCGACAGCAGGACCTGTTGGAATCAATGTGACATCAGATTCCTTCAAGTTATTTCCTGCAAGGAATGCCTTTGTGTATGGGTAGCTTCCAGAACCGAATCCAATGATTCCGATCTTCTTGCCCTTTAGGTCTGCAGCAGTCTTGATTGCTCCACCTGGCTTAACAGCAATGTTCCATGGGAAGTTCTGAACCAAACCACCGATGATTACGATGTTTGCGCCCTTTTCAATTGCCTGCATTGCAGAGCCTAGATCTGCTCCACCGATATCAATACGGCCAGCACTTACAAGGTTTACAAGGTCAATTGATCCCGCTGTTGTAACTGCAGAAACAGTTAGGTTCTCTTGCTTGAAGTAGTTGAGCTTCTTTGGAACTGCATAAGTTGCAAACTCTTCCTTTGGCTGCCATGTTGCAGCTGCTGCGCCCCAAACGATTGTTGCTGGCTTGTACGCAGTCCACTTCTTGTTCTTGCAAGCAACAGTGTTGCCATTTGCAATGTTTCCAATTGCACCATCTGTAGCACATGCTGCACCTGTTGTTACAGTTGCTGCATTAGATACAGGTGTTGCAGCTAGTAGCGAACCAGCAACCAAAACTGCAAAAAGTGCAGCTTGTGATTTCTTAGCTCGAGAAGATGTTGAAAAATTCATTCGTACTCTCCTTTGTTGCTTGTTAAGAAGCAGCGCTCACCAATAGAAGTAAGCCTGCTTTTGAGTGGAGTGAGCCTATGGCCGGGGGCAATAATCGGCAATACTTACTGTGCGGTAGAAGGTCTCGTTTTCATAACTTTCCCGGGGTGATTTGGACCAGTCCCTGTGAAAGTACTAAGCCCCCTAGCGTGAAACTAGTTGCGAAGCCACGGCCTTGGCCGCAAGGTATGAAAACCCAAAGGCTGGAAGCAGTCCATTGCCGGCCAGGTATCCATCTGATCCATGGCCTGAGATTCCAACTGCTGCCCCACCTGCTGCATATAAACCTTTAATCACAGAACCATCTTCGCGAAGTACTTGTGCATCTGCATTTACTTGCACGCCACCTTGTGTGTGAAAAAGTGCGGGGCGAACTTTGATTGCGCCAAATGGTCCCTGCAATCTTTTCTCAAAAGCTTTTCGTCCAAAGCGATCTTGGCCTTTACCGTCATGGACAGCATGCGCGTTTTCAACTTCAGCCGCTAATTTATCTGCAGGCACTGCGATCGCAGTTGCTAACTCTTCAATGTTATCTGCCCAAATAATTGCTCCACTTGCAGCCGTGTATTCATACTCTTTAAACAGTAATGAGCCTTCATGGATTGCTTTATCAATAATGATCCAACCAGTATTTCCCTTTTGATCATTGAGAATAGCTGCATACTCTGAATAACCTGCAGATTCATCACCAAATCTTTCACCGCCAGTGTTGACGATAAAGCCGCCCTGCATGATTGTTGTCCAACCCACCAAAGTCTTTGCATGAGATGAAATCGCAGCATGGCCTTGATAGGAATCTAGATATCCATAGCCGGCGCCGTGCTTCATACCAATTTGCAGCGCCTCGCCCTTTGAATATCTAGATCCGTGATAATAAATATAGGAAACCTCTTCATTGTGCTCTGCCAATAGTTTTTGGTTAGCGCCATAGCCATTTGTTGCCATCAAAACATTATCTGTTGCAATCTCTTCTTGGCTTCCATCGGCTTTTTCAACAACTGCTGCAACAACCTGGCCATCTTTGATAACAACATCAACTAAACGTGTGCTTGCCTTAAAGTCAAAAAGTTTTTGATCTGATGCCACTTTCCAGATTGGACCCAACACCAGCTGACCCATACGACCTGGAACAGATAGACAGCGATCTACAGAGTGACCTGGATAGTGAAAATCTGTCACTAACTCCCATGGCACACCTAGTGAATCGGCCATCCATTCAAAAACTTCCACGCTGACATTTGTTAACGCCTTTGTTGCCACAACATGGCCAGAGTTCTTTGTCTTTTTCATTATGTCTTGAGCAAAGATCTCTGGAGAATCAACGATTCCCTTTTCTTTTTGCCAACGTGATCCACTTGCAGGAAACATTCCAGAGGTCATGGAGGTATTACATGTGTTTATGAAATCTGGAGATGCATCAATCAGTAAAACTTTAACGCCAAGCTGTGCTGCTTTGATGGCACCTACTAATCCGCCACCTGCGCCTGCAACAACTAAGTCGTATTTCTCCACGATTAAATTGTGACCTTACTCTTTTGCTCCAAAATCAACTTCAATGCAAGCTCTGCCGGATCTACAACTTCAAGTGATAACTGTGATTGATCCACGTTAACTGCAGAGCAGCCATTGATCACAACAGTTGCACCTTTTGCAGCCAAGTTCTCCACGCCAACTTTTAGCGCTTTGTGCCACAACTCTTCATCATTGATTGCATCAAAACTTAAGTTCAAAACTTCAAGACCTGCAAAGTGATCAGCAAAACCATATTCACCAATGCGACGCACAAGCTCTGCGCCAATTGTCTCGTTGCGAGTCACAGCCCCAATTTTGTGACCTTGTGCCACAAGATGTGCTGTAACACTTTCTAACATTCCAACTACTGAATCATTTGAACCGGGACGAAAGCCTGGATCCAAAACACAATCTGGCATAACAACATCTGCCACATCGCCCTTCACATGACACATGTCGTCCATCAACGCTGCATCACTTGAAAGCACATCTGATTGCAGATCAAGTGCAACAGGGCTTGCTGTGCTCAGGTTTCGAAGTTCAACAGTTAATCCAGCTGGTGCAAGACGGGTGTAGCGCTCTTGGCGGCGTGCTAACTCTTCATCAGTAACATGAATCGGTGTAATCGCTACTACTCTCATCAGTACTCCCCTTAGTTGCTTGACTCTAGTTTTACGATGTCTGAAATAGTAAGCCCAAGGCAGGTCTTCCACAATCCTAAAATTCAGATTTTGACCTGAGCGTGATTCAAATCGAACTACTTCTTAGTCTGGCGCCAGTGATAGAGATAAAGCGGTGCAGCAACAGCGATAGTGATGAAGGAAGAGAAGATTCCCTTAATCGCTTGTATCTGATTATCTCTTTCTTGCTGCTCCACTAGCTCAGGCAATGGCGCGTTTTCAGGCTTTGCATATACGTCTATATAAACAGGGTTAGGAAATATTGTGTTCATGATCGCATTGATCAAAGAAACAGTTGAAAACAAAACCACGAGCAAAGTAATCAGGCATACGGCATAGAGATAGAGAGAACGCCAATCAATGCGATCACCATGTGATTGCACTGCTGGGGTTTTTACAGATTTTGCAACAGATTTCTTTGCAACCTTCTTAGCTATGGCCATAGTTATCTCCTAGTGCACTTGATGGGTTGAAGTACTCTCGTGCTGACTTTAGAGACCTTTGAGGAATCCAAAAAAGGCCATTGTGCCTGCGGCAATTAGAAACAAGCTAAGGGGAACCCAACCAAAGATTCTATATGCGGTGATCTTGCCAGTCTTTGATCCCATTTCATTCTCTCTATTCATGTTAAGAAGGGTATCGAAGCGGGGATTAACTTTCAAAATCCCCGCCGCGACCCGTCAATTTATTCTTATTTCGAGATGGTGCCTCATAGCTGATTATCAACACAGCAATAATCGCTGTGAAAATACCGACTGCAACAAGTACACCTTTCATAATTAACCTAAAATTGCCCAAGCAGCCAAAGCAAATGTTGCAATTCCCATGGCAACAATTGCAACAGCAGTTAGCTGTAGAAGAGCTGCTGAATCTGCAACTTTCTTAGCCAATGCTGAAGGCTTATCAATCTTCTTCAAATCCTTTACAAGCGCCTCTGCTTCACGAATCGCTGCGTACTGGCTGATGATTGCAAGAGCGCCAGTTACTGCTGCCACGCCAAGTGTGAAGAACTTTGTAGCATCTGATGCCATTGAAAACTTATCAAAAGCAGCAACAACAAAAATTGCTACCAACATCAAAGTTGGGCCAAACTGTGCTGCAATTATCTGTGAACGCTTTTCATTCCACAGTGAGAGTAGTTTCTTTTCATCCATTTAAAGCACCGATTCCTTGCCATTTAAGAGGCTCGATTTGAACCTAGCCCCAAGGGTAACTGAGGGCATCTCCTGCCGCCCTTTAAGAATAGGTTAACTCTCGAAGAAGTTATCTCTTTATGGGCAGATCTCTTGATTGCCAGGGCTAAAGACACGATGGGTGATATTTCGCAGTTAGTTGCATGTGGGGGTGTTGCCCAATGGTCAGTTTCTGTATTCTTGAGCCTATGAAGATGCGAAAACTGTTGATTCCAGTAGCAGCTGTGTTGATTACATCTCTTATGCCACATATTGCAGATGCAGCCACTGCGCCAAAGGTGAAAAAACCAAAGGCAACTGCTGCGCCAACGCTCAAAAAATACAGCGTCACAATGGCTAAGGCGCACCTTCCATCTGCTCCTAATAAAGGCACAGATGATTACCGTTGCTTTTTGCTTGATCCTAAGGTCAATGAAGATTCAATTATTCGCTCCATCGAATTTATCCCACAGCGCAAAAACTACGTGCACCACGCAATTATCTTTCGTGTGACAGAGGCTGATATCCCAGAAGCAATTGCAAAAGATAAAAGCGGAATCGGCTGGCCATGTTTTGGTGGCACCAGCCTTGGCGGAATGATGTCATCATTTGTTTCATCTCCATGGATTAGCTCCTGGGCACCTGGAGGCCGTAAAGATGTCGCTCCTGCAGGCTATGGAACACCCTTTAAAAAGGGAGAGCGTTTTGTCTTGCAGGTTCACTACAACTTACTTGCAGCAACAGATGGAAAGATTGAAACTGATCAATCCACAATCAACATGGAAGCTGTGCCTGCAAAGGGATCAAAGATTAAGCAATTACAGCTAGAATTATTTGCAGCCCCCGTTGAACTAGCCTGCCCACCAGGTGTTACAGGACCACTCTGTGATCGCAGACAGTCCATACTAGATCTTGCATCCAGAACAGATCTATTAAGTGCGCAGCAGGCCAATGCACTTAATTTTATCTGCGGACAAAACCCCAACAGACCAACACCATCATTGACTTCCAGATGTGACAAAGTCATGGGCAAATACTTCAGCATCGTTGCAGCAGGCCCCCACATGCACTTACTCGGAACATCGTTAAAGATGACTCTTAACCCAGGGCGAGCAGATGCAAAAACGATTCTAGATGTGCCCTATTACAACTTTGATGATCAATCAACAACGTATTTGAAGACACCTATTGCTGTAAACCCTGGTGACACAATTCGTGTTGAATGCACATTTGATCCAACGCTTAGACAAAAGATCCCGCAGTTAAAGAGCCTAGAACCACGCTATGTCACATGGGGTGAAGGATCATCAGATGAAATGTGTCTGGGAGTTCTAGCCGGCACTACAGAGCTCGGGCAAAGCAAAGCACAGCGCTCCAACCCGCCTGCCAGCAAAACACCAAAGCTCCAGCACAATCACTAACTTCAACAACTCAATTAGGCCAGCATGAGATCAATTAGAAAAACCTTGCAGGCTGGCTCCATTGTTTTTGGTGCATCTGGGCTCTTTCTTCTTATTCTGCCAGCGCTATTTCTAGATCTTCTAGCGCTAGAGACAAACGAGCAGTTAGTTTGGTCAATGCGCATGATCGGCATAACAGTCTTTGCACTAGCCGGAAACATGTGGAACAACGCCGCCCACAGCAGTGATGTGCGAGTAGCAAACGTTGCCAAAGTAATGTGTGTCAGTGCCACGGCCTTAGGTGTTCTAACTCTTTTGATCCCAGCAGAGCTAACCTGGTTTACCTATCTATATGCAGCAGTGGGATTTGGTTTTGGTATTGCCTACTTAATAGGTCTTATCCGTAGATAGTGTCTTGCTCTAAATCATCACGGCCAGTAACAGGTGGCTTTGCCTTTCGTGCTCTCCATGCACCTGTGCACCACAGCGCCCACACCACCAATAGCGGCTGAAAGAACAAGCGCACCAAGCGCGATGTGTCACTATCTAAACCAAATGCATCTATGCCGTTTAGATACTGAGAGATGTTGCCAGGAAAGATAGCCACAAAGAAAGCTGCAACAACCCAACCTACTTGAACGCGATATCCCCACAACCCAATTAGGCAAAGACCTAAAACAATTTCAACCACCCCAGATGCCACAACAACAAAATCTGCATAATCTTTTAACAGCAATGGAACCTGTGCCTGAAACTCCTGGCGGTTAGTAGTTAAGTGCCCAATACCTGCATAAACAAGGGCTAACCCCAATACAACTTGTGCGGCCTTACGGATGAGTTCCATGGGGTAAGTAAACACTGCAAATAGAGGTTATGTAACTCCTACATATCAAGCCTAAAATAATCAAAAACTTAGTAATACTACCTAACCTCATCCTGAGCCCGGCTTAATCGCTGTGAGATATAGACGGGGATGAGTGAAATTAATACAACTAGCGTTGCAACAACGTTAACCACGCTTGCCTGATTAGGTCTAGACATCTCTTTTAGGATCCATAGCGGCAAGGTGTCAACGCCAGGTGGTGCGGTGAAGATCGTTACTACTACTTCATCAAAGCTTAGAGCAAAAGCTAATAAGGCTCCGGCAACAAAGGCGGTTCTAAATTGTGGAAAGGTAACTAATCTAAAGGTTTGCCATAGTCCTGCACCTAAATCTGCCGATGCTTCTTGGAGTGAAGGGTTCATTCGCTTCAGGCGTGCAAATACATTGTTAAAGACCATCACAATACAAAATGTTGCGTGGGCAACAATCATGCCGAAGTAGCCAATGTTAAAACCTGCAGGTGATAAAAAGGTGTTATAGGTATTACTAAATGCCACACCAGTAACAACACCAGGTAGTGCAATTGGCAGTACTACTAAAAGATTTACTGTGCCCTTGCCAAAGAAATCAAAACCTTTAAGAGCAAAGGCAACTAGCGTGCCCAAGAAGGCAGCAATAACTGTGGATCCTGCTGCAACGATGATTGAGTTAAGTAGAGCGGTTCTGATGGGTTGATATGTTGCAGCAAATTGCCACCAATCAAATGAGAAGGCTGCAATTGGCCAACTGGAGATATTTGATTTGTTAAACGAGTTCAATATCAGCACTAGTAGCGGCACATACATAAAGATCAAAATGAATGTGACTATGGCAATTAAGGTGATTTTGCTGGCTCTAGAAAGTCGCAACATAATTACATCCGCTCCAAAGAACCTGTACGGCGGGCGACCATGAGATAGATAAGCACAAATGCGATTGGCACCATAGAAAATGCTGCTGCAACCGGGGGGTTGAGGTTAATGTTTGAAGCAATGATCGAGCCGATCATCTGTGTGGAGCCACCGGTGAACTTTGCTACTAAGTAATCACCAAGGCTTAAAGAGAATGTGAAGACTGAGCCGGCGATTATCGCTGGAACGATTAATGGCAAAACTACGCGATAGATAGTGGTGAAACCTTTCGCGCCCATATCACTTGATGCATCAAAAAGATTGGGCGGGATTTGGCGGATAGCTGTGTAGACAGGCAAGGCCATATAGGGAAACCAGAGATAGGTAAGGGTCAGAATAACTAGCGGAATAGAAAAAGTAGGTCCAGATATACCAATGGGTGCAAGTGCCCAGTTAAAAAATCCTTCTTCTGTAAAGACCAAACGCATTGCGATGATCTTTACTAAATAGCCAGCCCACAGCGGCAATGTGATTGCAACAGCTAATGCATTTCTAACCCACGGGCGAGCAATCTTTGCCATATAGATACCCAGCGGAACAGCAAATAGAACTGAAACAGCAGTGACAGCTAATGCAATCAAGAGCGTTCTAATTGATGTTGATAAATAGGCAGGGACTGTGAAGATGGAAATAAAGTTATCGAGTGTGAAGCCCGGAATTACCTTTGATGTGAAGGGATCAACAAACCAAAAAGCGGTAATTAAAAGTAGGAATAGAGAGAGAATGTAGACGCCCACGATCCAAAACATCGGCAGAGCGATTAAGCCAAACAATCTCAATTTGGCGCGCTTATACAAATAGGCAGAGATAGGCCTGCTGCCGGCATTTGTTGTTTGCGTGCTCATCTTCACCTATCTGTGGCTATCTTATTTTTGTTGTGGATAGAGAATGTGGGGATCTATTTCTAAATCCCCACATTCACTATCTACTTGTTATGGCCTTACTGGTTAACCTTTAACGGTTGCCCAAGCATTAGTCCATTCCTGGAAGCTGGTGCACACAACATCTTTGCGACCATCAACACAGGTTGTAATTGGAGTTGTCCAAGGCCAGATTCTCTTGAAGAACTCTTCATCTTCGGCTGCAAACTCATCACAGTGAGCTTGTGCTTCGGCACTTGACTTACAGAAGGCAATATTTGCAGGTGCCATACCGAAGTTCATTGCGATTGCGCCGTTAACAGATGCAGTGCTTGTGTAATCCATCCATGCGTATGAACAGTTAATGTTCTTAGTCTTTGAGCTAACCAACCAAGAGTCATACCAACCAGTTGATCCTTCTACTGGAAGTGTGGTCTTTAGGTTTGGCTTAGCAGCAAACTTGCGAAGGATTTCCCAAGATGTGCCGACAACAGTGTTGCCACCAGCAAATGAGGTGATCTGTGCGACTGCATCTGACCAGTACTCGCCAACAATTGTGTTCTGTTGCTTGAGCAATGCGATTGCAGCATCTAGTTGTGCTTTATCTAGAGCATATGGATTCTTAATTCCTAGCTCTGGCTTGTGATACATCAAGTACACAGCAGCATCTGCGATGTAGATAGGTGCGTCATAAGCTGTGATCTTGCCCTTGTATGGGCTATTTGTCTCCCAAACAACATCCCAGCTCTTTGGAGCACCCTTTGTTACATCATCGTTGTACTGAAGTAGGTTTGCTCCACGGCCGATTGGAACACCGTATGGCTTGCCATTTACAGTGTCATAGATGTTATTGCGCATTCCTGTTGCAATCTCATCGCTAAAGTTTGGAATTAAGTCAACGTTAAGTGGCTGAACATCTCCACCTACGATTAAACGTAGTGCAGCATCACCTGATGCGGAAACAATGTCATATTGACCTGTACGCATCAAAGTAACCATTTCATCACTTGTTCCAGCTGTGCGAGACTTAACGATGCAACCGGTATCTGCTTCAAACTTATCGGTCCACTTAGGATCGACGAATCCAGCCCAGTTAACAATGTTTACTTCGCCTTCAAATTCACCCATTGATTCATGCATAGGAATATCTGGCACTTCAATCTTCACGCCAGATGCGTCACCACTTGATGAGCAGCCAGAGAGAATTAAGGCCGATACTGCTAGCAGGCTAAATGCGGATAGCTTCTTGCCTTTCATTTAACTTCCTTTCGCCTGACTATTTCTAGTCATATTAGGTAGGTATCACTGCCGAGTGGTCGCTTTTCCAAACGGCACCGACCCGATCACCAGTTCTAAATCGGTTGATTTGATCTGGTAATTCTTCATTTAATCTGGTGGCAA
>Ga0315905_10001406_pt1 | contig 25865 bp, 23 predicted proteins | sample LakEriMetagenome_5_FD_203522 | JGI IMG/M metagenome (GOLD analysis project Ga0315905, IMG submission 203522) | Freshwater fungal communities from buoy surface, Lake Erie, Ohio, United States - Buoy 4 MA121 | ecosystem: Environmental > Aquatic > Freshwater > Lake | place: USA: Lake Erie, Ohio...
CACGAGTTGTAGTAACACCATCAGTTTTGATCTCTCTTTTCCATGATATTTCTTCTACATCTTCAAAACTACCATGACAAGATACAACAACTGGTAAGATAGGTTCTAGTGTTAGTGCTTCTCCTTCTTGCCTGAGAATACGACGAATTTCATCTTTTTGAATATTCGGTGAGTTAATTTTGTCAATTCCTAAAAAAAAGCTTCCAGCACCAATAGCTAGTGCATCAAGAATTGCAGTTTTACCTGTAGCATTATCACCAATAAGAACATTAAATTGATCGGAAAACTCAAATGTTTTTTGCTCAAAGCATCGAAAATTTTGAAGTTCAAGTTGTCGTATTTTCATAATATCCAATGTAGTTTTATCAGGTAAATTACAGCAGTTTCCGATATTATGAGGTACAGATATTAATGATATATTAATGATAAAAATCTTGTGGTGCGGGCATCTTGCCCGCTAAACAAAAGTGTACCTCACCCTTATGGTAATCCGCTGTAATTAACAAATTATTAACAAATTATTAAAATAGAGACGCGAACCGGATAGGATTTTCGTCTCTATACCTTCTATGCTGTGACTTCTTCCTTCACCTCTCGCTGTAATGCAGCATACAATCTATTAAGTGCATTTACGTAAGCCTGAGCCGAGGCCACAATAATATCTGTATTAGCTGCATGACCTGAAAATACACGGGATTCATGGCGCAAACGAATTGTTACCTCCCCTAAAGCATCAATTCCTCCGGTAACGGATTGTACAGAAAACTCAATCAATTCATTTGGGACATTCACCACCCGATTGATAGCTTTATATACCGCATCCACTGAACCTGTACCAATGGCCGCGTCGGTTAATTCTTGACCGTCAGGAGTGCGGAGTGTCACGGTAGCGGTAGGTTGAGCCTTACTACCACAGGAAACCTGTACCAACTCTACTTTAAATAAATCTGGGGCTTGTTGGATTTCGTCGTTAACAATAGCTTCCAAATCCCAATCAGAGATTTCTTTCTTTTTGTCCGCTACTTCTTTAAATCTCACAAAGGCTTTATTCAGGTCATTTTCTGATAGTTCAAAGCCCAATTCTTTCAACCGTGTCCGAAAAGCATTTCTCCCAGAATGTTTACCCAATACTATTTGATTATCAGATAAACCAATCAATTGGGCATCCATAATTTCATAAGTGAGTTTATTTTTCAAAACCCCATCTTGATGAATTCCAGATTCATGGGCAAAAGCATTTGCACCCACAATGGCTTTATTTGGTTGTACCAACATTCCCGTTAAATTGGAAACCAAACGGGAGGTTTTATAGATTTGTTTGGTGTCAATATTTGTTAACGGTGCTTCCGAATTTTCAGCCCGTCCCAAAAAGGGATTAAAATATTGTCTACGGACGTGCAAAGCCATAACCAACTCTTCTAAAGCCGCATTTCCGGCTCTTTCCCCAATGCCATTAATGGTACATTCTAATTGTCGAGCGCCGTTTTTCACCGCTTCTAAAAAGTTAGCAACTGCTAAACCTAAATCATTATGGCCGTGAACAGAAATAATGGCTTTGTCAATGTTGGGGACATTTTCCGTAATGCCTTTAATGATCCTACCAAATTCGCTCGGAGTGGTATAACCTACTGTATCAGGAATATTAACAGTTGTTGCCCCGGCTGCGATCGCTCTTTCCAAGACTTGATACAAAAATTCTGGATCAGATCGTCCCGCATCTTCTGGAGAAAATTCTACATCATCGGTGAAGCTTTTGGCATAGGCTACCATTTCTTCGGCGATCGCAATTACTTCCGGTCTAGTCTTTTTTAACTTATATTCCAGGTGAATATCGGAAGTAGCAATAAAAGTATGAATTCTCCCCTTAGCAGCCGGTTTTATAGCTGCTGCTGCGGCTTTAATATCATCATGTCTAGCTCTGGCCAAACTACAAATTACCGGACCATCTTCCGTTCCTACGGTTTGAGCAATTTTGCTAACCGCTTCAAAATCACCAGGACTAGCAAAAGCAAATCCGGCCTCAATCACGTCTACTCCTAGACGCGCTAATTGTTTAGCAATCACTAGCTTTTCGTCTATATTGAGAGTTGCTCCTGGACACTGTTCCCCGTCGCGCAATGTGGTGTCAAAGATGATAATTCTATCGGCTTGTCTGCTCATTAGCTTAACCTCTTTTAATTTTGATAATGGGCTGAATCAAAAAAATAATGGAATTAGAATCAATATTTCGATTTGTTAATTCTACGGAATTTATGATCATTTATTGACTACTAATTCCTATATTCTTTCTTGATAAAATAGCTTGAACTATGAACTTTAGTTTTTAATTTTGAGATTTGTAAATAAATACTAAGGTAATTAACCGTCAGTTTTTTCTATTCTGTCTCTAATATCATTCAAGTCTATATATCTATCAGTAGCATTGCGTAGCTCTCTGGCGATCATTCCTTCTGTTGACACTACTGTAATATGCGTATTTTTGGAGCGTAATAACTCAATAGCCCTTTCAAAATCACCATCTCCGCTGAATAATACAACTCTGTCATATTGATCTACCGTATTAAACATATCAACGACAATTTCAATATCTAAATTGGCTTTTTGGGAGTAACGACCGGAAGCATCATCATAATACTCCTTGAGGATTTTCGTGCGGACTGTATAACCTAAACTAATGAGTGCATCTCGAAAACCGCGTTGATCTTGGGGGTCTTTTAATCCAGTATACCAGAAAGCATTGATCAATGTTGTGTCAGACTGTTCATACTTGAAATATTCTAAAACACGGCGGGGGTCAAAAAACCAACCATTTTTCTGTTGAGCATAGAACATATTGTTTCCGTCTACAAAAATAGACAGACGATTCATTGGAGAACCCATAAAAATTTACACCTAATAATAGATAAGAATGTTAGAGGTAAGAATAGATTATAGCAATTATCAAGTCGTAATTTTGCTAAGATATTTAATGCAGATAATTATGTATAGCTATGATCTTACCTCTTTTCCAGCCAAAACTTGGCCAAAATATCCCAGATCAGATCCTAATTATTTAACTTGTTCCACCTCCGGTACTGATCAAGATGTTGTCAAAAGAAGAAGATGTTTGAGAAGTCAGAAAGTATACTACCCCTCTTGTAAATCTCTTCCCCGCAGGAGGAGAGACTGTGACTCTTACTCCCTCAGTAACAAAAGTTTTTCCTTTTGTCTCTTCTCGTAGCAGGTAGGGAAGGGATTCAGGTTGGTTTACTGAGGCTTTAATATTACCAAAAATACTTTTAAAACATCCTCTGATCAAAATTTACCAATAAAATTGACCTAGTAACAGCATTCCGAACTAGATAATATTCAATTTTACTACTAAAGGGGTATGATAACTAATTTGGGGTAGAGAATGGACGGATATTCATCAATATATTTTTGCATCAACTGTAGGCATGAGTTGAGAGTATTATCAATACTTCACTTTACTTTAGGAGTTTGATCAAACATCAATTTACAAATTATATGTGTGTAAAGTTACTTTAGCACCACTTGAGAAAAATCTTGCTCCACATCAAGGAATATTTACATAACTAATTACATAACTAACCCAGTACCAGAATATTTTCCCTTCCTCTTCAGTGTCCATTGGTGCGGTAAATTTCCCAGGGGCAGTATATCTATTATCAGTGTTAACTGTCATTTTTACACAAGTAAGGAGCTTTTGCCAAGTAATTAGGGACATTTTTGCCGAAAGATACAAACAAATGTCCAAATTTTTGCCAATATAGAAATATTATTTTATAGAAAATAACTTGGCAAAAATCAGCATGAGTGAAAAAACCATAGAAAATTACGGGAAAAGTTTTCTCGTTCTAATTTTGCCTATATCATTTGTGATTGTTTTACTGGTAAATACCTGGAAAGTTTTACTCGTAATCTTATTGCTGTTAATGGTTTTGACTATTTGGCAGCAATATACATGGGAAAAATGGTGTAACCAAGTTAACCCACTTTTCTACGAGTTAATTCGGGAAAACCAGGGGAAAATTACACCCATGGATTTGGCAATTAAGGCTAATTTTTCTGGAGAAACAGGAAAACGCTATTTAGATGCTAAGGCCAAGGAATTTGGTGCTAGTGTACTCGAATCGGAAAATGAGGGGCAATCCTACTATTTTATCACTGCCAGTATTCTCGGCGATATTCTGGATAGTAGTGAATCTTCGGAAGATATTCCCAGACAACCAGTTACTAAAGTTGCCCGTTCATTTTTAGCTCAACCGACTTCAGTACCCCAGGAAGAGAAATCTGAATCTTTACCCGAACCAACGCTGAAGGAAATCAAAAAACCCCTAGAAAAACAGTTAGTTTTCGGTTCGCTGATTCAATCTGAATTAGCTAAACGACTCAATGTCTATTCTAGTACAATTTACAAGCGACGCAATGACCCAGATTTCCCTGAGTGGAGTCGTAGTCGTGATCCTGATGGTATCGCTTGGTCTTATTCTCGTAGATCGAAGGATTTTTTCCCCATACAGAGTCAAAAGGAGTAAACTACCATACAATCCAAAATCCAAAATCTAAAATCTAAAATCCAAAAAGGATTTTTTCCCCATACAGAGTTAAAAGGAGTAAACTACCATACAATCCAAAATCCAAAATCCAAAATCTAAAATCTAAAATCCAAAAAGGATTTTTTCCCCATACAGAGTCAAAAGGAGTAAACTACCATACAATCCAAAATCCAAAATCTAAAATCTAAAATCCAAAATCTAAAATCCAAAATCGAATCAGCTATTACCCACCCCTATCGCTTGACTGATAGAAGTCAGTCCCTTTTCTTCCAGTTTGGTTAATAAACCGGCGAGGATACGACGTACCATCATTGGACCCTCATAAATCCAGCCTGTATAAGTTTGGATCAGGCAAGCTCCCGCTGTGATTTTTTCCCAAGCATCCTCAGCGCTAAATATACCACCTACACCAATGATTGGCATCTGTCCTTGGGTTTGTTCGTAAATAAAACGAATTACCTCTGTAGAACGATTTCTGACTGGTTTTCCACTAATTCCTCCCCCTTCCTCTTGGGGGGATTTACCTGTTTTTTCAATGATTTGGGTTTTCAGTCCAACACGACTAATAGTGGTGTTAGTAGCGATTAAACCGGCGATTTGGTAAGCTTTAGCTAGACTAATAATATCCGCTATGGCTTCCCATTCTAAATCGGGGGCTATCTTCACAAATATGGGTTTATTTGCCTGATTTTCTCGTTGCAATACATCTATGATTTGACTGAGCATAGTAGCATCCTGGAGCGATCGCAATCCCGGAGTATTAGGAGAAGAAACATTAACTACAAAATAATCACCTAAATTTTTCAGTAATCGAAAACTCTCTAGATAATCCTGGGCTGCTAATTCCAAAGCTGTGATCTTGGATTTACCTAAATTTATACCTATAGGTATAGGTATTGGATAATTCAAGTTCTCTTTCCCCTCCCTCAGTCTTGCGGCCATAGCAACAGCACCAGCATTATTAAAACCCATCCGGTTAAGTGCTGCTTGATCTAAAGGTAAACGAAATAAGCGCGGAGGGGGATTTCCCGGTTGAGGGTGATAAGTAACAGTACCCAATTCAGCAAAACCAAACCCAAAATTATGCCACAAAGTAGCGCCAATACCGTCTTTGTCAAATCCAGCAGCCAAACCTAAAGGATTAGGAAATTTCATTCCCAGTATAGTTTGTTCTAGTCGTGGGTCTTGGAGAGATAAAGATTGGTAAAGGAGATGATTTAAACAATTATTAGCCGGATAATAGCTGGTTTTTGCCAGCCAATTGACACTACTAATAGTTTGTTTGTGTAACCACTCTGGGTCTGTTTTCACCAGAGTAAATAAAAAATGACCAACTAATGCTTTATAAATATCCAATTTAGGTTACGAGTCAGTTAAATTAGGGAATTTCAGAAAATAGTTAACAAAGCCGTAACCCACCCTACCTATGTTTTCTATCATGTCCGGCCAATCACTGACGATATAGTTCATCATTGTATTGCCTTTTCCCAATTACCAATTACCCATTACCAGCTTCAACAGATATGATAATTGTTCAACCGGACATGATATCACAAATCAAATGTTAGTCCTGTAGGACTTACGAATAAGGAAAAATTGGAGACGTTATATACAACGTCTCTATTAGGGTTTTAGGTTACGTACATTAATTAGATGTTCACCTTGGTGACTTAGCGCGAGATAACTCTTAAGAAGCCACAGCAGTAGAACGAGTACGTCGTCTTCTTCCGTCAGCAACCTTAACAGGAGGTTCTTCCGGGACTTGCATTAGTAGAGTCAAAGCTGGTTGACATTGCAACTCTCTCCGCATAGAACGAGCTAACTCCCGTTCTAGAGTTTCCTGTAATCCACCCCAGTCCGTATCTGCGGGTTGTCCTCCAGCGGGGGAGAACTCTAACCAACGTACACCAAGAATTTCCTCAATGCGTTGTTGCACCCATTTTTGTAGAAGCGATCGCTCAATACTCGTTACTACACCTTGCATATGTAGCTCTGGTTTGGCCATTAGCTTACCACTCCAATCAATAGCCGCAGCAATAGTTACCATACCTTCTGAAGCCATGCGTTGGCGTTCTTCCAAGACTTTGGAACTAACCATACCCGAACTAGAAGTATCTACCAATTCAATTCCAGCGGCCACTTGACCGGAGACGCGGATAGAATTTTCTGTCAATTCTATGACATCACCATTTCGGATAATGACGATATTTTCCGCCGGAATGCCCATACTTTGAGCAGTTTCCGAATGTTTAACTAACATCCGATGTTCACCATGGAATGGTACAAAGAACTTAGGACGAGTTAAAGCAATCATCAGCTTTTGTTCTTCTTGACAGCCGTGGCCGGAAACGTGGATACCTTTATCCCGTCCATAGACCACTTTTGCTCCCTGAATCATCAATTTATCAATGGTATTAACCACTGCAATGGTATTACCGGGAATGGGGTTAGCGGAGAATGCAACTGTATCCCCTGGACGAATCTTAATATGGGGGTGTTCTTTATTAGCAATTCTTGTCATTGCTGCCATTGTCTCACCCTGAGAGCCTGTGGTTAAGATTAATACTCTTTCATCTGGCATTCCTCGGACAGTATGCAGCGGTTGAAATAGACTATCTTCACATTTGATATAACCTAAATTCCGCGCATGGGCGATCAAATTTAACATGGAACGACCTACAACTGTGACAACACGATTGTGTTTCTTTGCCAGTTGCAGAATCATGTTAATGCGATGGACACTGGAAGCAAAGGTAGTAACAAATAAACGTCCAGTAGCCTGGTAAAATACTCGGTCAAGGTTGGGAAAAACAGAACGTTCAGAAGGTGTAAATCCTGGAACTTCTGCATTGGTGGAATCACTTAATAAACAGAGTACGCCTTTTTCACCATGTTCTGCTAAACGTTGCAAATCAAAGGTTTCACCATCTACGGGAGTATGATCAATTTTAAAATCTCCTGTGTGGATGACTACGCCTAATGGTGTGTGAATAGCAACGGTAAAGCTATCAGCAATGGAGTGAGTATTGCGAATATATTCCACAAAGAAATGTTTACCAATTCGCACTACGTCACGGGGAAGGACTGTTCTTAATTCTGTGCGGTCTCTGACTCCCGCTTCTTCTAGTTTACCTTCCAGCATGGCCAGCGCTAGTCTTGGTCCATGAATCACGGGAATATCAAATTGCTTCAAATGAAAAGCAATACCACCTATATGGTCTTCATGACCATGAGTGACGATCATGCCTTTAATTTTGTGGCGATTTTCCCTGAGATAAGTTGTATCAGGTAATACTATATTTACGCCGTGCATGGCCTCTGTGGGAAAGGCTAATCCTGCATCTAACAGGATAATTTCGTCCTCATACTCGAAAACACAAGTATTTTTACCTATCTCGTGTAAGCCGCCCAAAGGAATAATTTTTAGAGCGGAATTAGCTTCGGTTTTAACCATTTTCTCCTGGAGATTGTTTTTTGTTGTGAATCAGTTGCTAGTTCGGTTTCTTGTATAAAAGAAAACGTTACACTTCCGTTTAAATCCAGCTTTTATAGAGTCATATTTGATTTCATTTGCATCAAATTGAATCGTTTTTATATTAGATTTTTCGCATAATTGCTTAATTTGTTATATTAAGCGCAGGTAAACATCTTGAAGATTTTTCTTTGGTTGGGAATGACATATATCATGTTTGGACTTTTGCAAAAGGTCTTTTGTCCAGTTATAGCACAGGGGCTTAAATTGTAATTTACTAACGAGTACACATTATTTACACATTATTTATTAAATAAATAAATCGCTCACCTATTTTTGTTTAGATTAAATTCAGCTTTTGCATCACTGATTCTAACTTATTCAACACATCTGTATCAGCTTCACACAGGGGTGGACGGGTTGAACCTACTTCCCAACCTTGTAGCTTCAGTGCTTCTTTGACAGGAATGGGATTTGTAGTTAAAAATAAAGCTTTAAACAATGGGAACAGTTCTAGATGAATGTCGGTAGCAATTTGCATTTTTCCTAGACGAAATGCTCGAATCATCTCCTGTAGTTGATTACCTACTAGGTGAGAAGCTACACTTACCACACCTTCAGCGCCTATTGCTAACATGGGTAGGGTTAAAGAATCGTCTCCAGCATAAATCTGAAATTCTTTTGGTGTCAAGCGGCGAATTTCACTAACTTGATCTAAGTTACCACTAGCTTCTTTAATAGCGACAATGTTATCAATTTCCGCTAACTCTACCACTGTCTCTGGTAGCAGGTTCTGACTGGTCCTGCCAGGAACATTATATAACATCATGGGCAGATCGGGACAAGATTCTGCTATTGCCTGAAAATGTTTATATAATCCGGCTTGTGGTGGTTTGTTGTAATAGGGAACTACTTGTAAAGAACCATGTACTCCTATTTTAGCTGCTTTTTGGGTGGCTGCGATCGCTTCTTTGGTGTAATTAGAACCACACCCAGCTATTACTTTAGCTTTTCCTGATACAGTCTGCAACACCTCCACAAATAATTGGTATTCTTCTTCCCAACTCAGTGTTGGTGATTCCCCTGTTGTTCCACATACCACTAGTGCATCTGTACCGTTATTCACTAGATGGTCTGCCAGTTTTGCGACTACATCATAATTAATACTACCGTCTGCTTGAAACGGCGTAATCATAGCGGTTACTATTGTCCCAAAATCTCCCACACTCTTTTCTCTCCTAAGTTAGTTGTCCGTTGTTCGTTGTCAATTACCCGTGAGAAATCACTCAATTAAAATTTATATTCTAGTAGATTTTAGTAAATTTTTTTCTACTAATAATTCTGCTATTTGTACTGCGTTTAAAGCTGCACCTTTACGGATTTGATCTCCACACAGCCACAATTCTAAACCACAAGGATGAGAAATATCTTGACGAATTCTGCCTACTAAAACTTCATCTTTCCCACTAGCATCTATAGGCATAGGGAAATAATTTGCTTGCCAATCTTCCACTAATTTAACACCCGGTGATATTCTTAAAATTTCTCTAGCTTCTTCTGGATTAAAGGGAGTGGCAAATTCTAAATTAATTGCTTCCGAGTGAGCGCGGAGGACGGGAACACGGACACAAGTGGCGGTAATTTTGATCTCTTGACTACCAAAGATTTTCCGGGTTTCGTTGACCATTTTCATTTCTTCCTCACAATAGCCCCAAGGTGTTAAAGGGGAATTATGGGTAAATAAATTAAATGCCAATGGGTAAGGTAAGACCTCCGCGACTGGTTGCTGTCCTTGTAGTATAGCCTCACTTTGGACTTTTACTTCCTCCATGGCTTTAGCTCCAGCACCACTGGCAGATTGATAGGTAGCTGCTACAATTCTTTTCACTGGTTTGACCTGATGTAATGGCCATACTGCCAATGACATGAGAATTGTCGTACAATTGGGATTGGCGATAATTCCCTGATGATTAGCTGCCGCTTGGGGATTTACTTCCGGGACTACTAAAGGTACATCTGGGTTCATGCGGAAGGCACTAGAATTATCAATTACCACTGCTCCCTTTTCTACCGCTACTCCAGCCCAAGTTTTGGAGATGCCACCTCCAGCACTAGCTAATACTATATCCACATTTTCCCAGACATGATCACTTACTGCCTGAATGGGGATATCCTCACCTTTGAATTTTAGTGTTTTTCCCGCGCTGCGTGGCGATGCTAATAATTTTAGGTCAGCTAAGGGAAAGTTCCGACTTTCTAGTAATTCCAGCAACTCCGTACCTACAGCACCGGTTGCGCCCAAAATAGCGACACGATAGGACTTAGACAAACTCGACTCCTCCTTTAAGAGGTAATTAACATTTTTTTAGCACAATTCAAAAAATTATCTCTAAATTATCTCTTTTCTTCCTCTCACCGGGGGCATTAAATAATAAAATTTGCATATTTTTGGGATATTATCTTATTTTTTGAGGTTTATCGAGGAATTTGAGACTTAATTAGATGGTAGTTGACGACAATTCAGTGATGAAAATCAAATATACGACATTATCGGATAATATAACATTGTACAGCAAAATGCAAGAAAAGGAAAACCAAGGCCATTGACATTTAGGTATTTTTAATCAGCCCTGATTGTTACGTTATGTTACCGGGATTAGGGCTGCTATGTGGAAATAATATCATAAAGTGTTCAATTCTCAACTTTTGGCGATAAAATGGATATCTGCTAAGAGATATCTATCCACCAATAGAAGGAAATGGTGCCTGATCAGCACATCCTACGTGAGAACTCAAGATATAATTGCCGAGGCTATTTTAGCTTCTCACTGTAGTGGGCGATCGCGTCTTGTATATGATCCTCAGATCAAAATATCATAAAAACAGAAACAAAGCATGAAAGTTACCCAGGAAAAACTTCCCGCCAGTCAAATTGGCTTAGAAATAGAAATCACATCGGAAATTACCAAGCAAAAATACGAGCAAGTCATCAAAAATCTCACTAAGACCGTAAATATTCCTGGGTTTCGCAAAGGGAAAGTACCCCAGCAAATATTAGTACAACGACTGGGAACGAGTCGTGTTAAGGCAACTGCTCTAGAAGAAATTATTCAAGAAGGTATTGAGCAAGCAATTAAACAAGAGGCCATTAGCGCCATTGGACAACCTCAACTACGCTCATCCTTTGATGATTTAATTAACAACTATGAACCGGGACAACCCCTAATTATTGCTGCTGCCGTAGATGTAGTACCAGAAATTAAGTTGAACAAGTACACTGGTTTAGAGGCCAAAGCAGAGGAAATCAAGTATGACCCCAGCCGCGTAGATACCGTTATTGACGAACAAAGAGATAAATTAGCCACATTAGTACCTGTAGAAGGACGGGCTGCGGAAATCGGTGATATGGCAGTTATTGATTTCAAAGGTGTAATTGCTAAAGCTGAAGGTGATGATCCTGACAGTGAACCCAAACCAATTCCTGGTGGTGAAGGAACAGATTTTCAAGTTGAGTTACAAGAGGATAAGTTTATTCCCGGTTTTGTTTTGGGTATAGTGGGGATGAATCCTGGAGAAACCAAAGAAGTAGCGGCTCAATTCCCAGAACCCTACGGTAACGAAGAATTATCTGGTAAAGCGGCCTTGTTTACAATCACACTCAAGGAAATTAAAACCAAAGAACTGCCAGAATTGGATGATGATTTTGCTCAAGAAGTCAGCGAATTTGAGACATTAGAGGAACTGCGGGCATCATTGACACAGAGGTATCAAAAAGAAGCGGCTGATAAAACCAAAGAAAACCAGCGGGAGGCTTTATTAACCGAACTACTTAATCATGTCGAAATAGACTTACCACAAACCTTCATTGACAAAGAAGTTGATGCTATGCTGACACAGACAGCTATGAGTTTGTCTGAACAGGGGATAGACGTGAAAAAGCTATTTACCCAAGAAATTATTCCCCAATTGCGGGAAAGATCAAAACCGGAAGCTGTGGAACGTATTAAGCGTTCTTTATCCTTACAAGAAATTGGTAAACGGGAATCTATCGAAGTGACCAACGAAGAAGTGGAAGCCAGAGTCACGGAATTGATAGCAGAATACCCTAATGAAGACTTGGATAAAAATAGACTGGGTGGCGTTGTCAAGGAAGAACTTTTAACCAAAAAGATCGTAGACTGGTTACTAGAACGCTCATCTGTGGAATTAGTACCGGAAGGTTCTTTAAGTTCTACAGCAGCAGAAATAGATTCCCAAGTCCAAAGCACGGAAACAGTACAGGCAGAAGAAACTAGTAATCCTGAGTAATGAGTAATGGGTAATGGGTAATTGGTAATGGGTAATTGGTAATTGGTAGTTAGGAAACATCTTTCCCCTACTTCCTACCCCCTGCCTCCCCTACCTTCTGAATTGTGCCCTAGGGCATAATGGTTAACAGTTCACAATTCGATTCCATTTATTGTTAAATATTCTAGTATGCTTGTATCGCAGTCAGGAAATTACCCAATTACCAGTTTGAGTTCTCTAAGCAATAGCCGCAACCTAAGCAGCCCCAGCAACATCGTCCCGATGGTAGTAGAACAGTCTGGTATGGGAGAAAGAGCTTTTGATATCTACTCCCGCTTACTGCGCGAGCGGATTATTTTTTTAGGAACACCCATAGATGATGTGGTGGCTAATTCAATTGTCGCCCAATTACTATTCCTAGATTCTGAAGACGCGGAAAAAGATATCCAATTGTACATTAATTCTCCCGGCGGTTCTGTTTACGCTGGTATGGCAATCTATGATACAATTCAACAAATACGTCCCGATGTGGTAACTATCTGTTTTGGACTAGCCGCGAGCATGGGGGCCTTTTTACTAACATCTGGAACTGCTGGAAAGCGGATGTCTTTACCTGACTCCCGGATTATGATTCACCAGCCCCTGGGTGGCGCTCAAGGACAGGCTATTGACATTGAAATTCAAGCGCGAGAAATTCTTTACATTAAGGGTGAATTAAATCAATTAATGGCCAAACATACTGGTCAACCCCTGGAAAGAATTGAAGCTGATACAGAGCGCGACTTTTTCATGTCAGCAGAAGAGGCGAAGAATTATGGTTTGATCGATCAGGTCATTTCTAGGCAAAATCTTCCCACAGCAGGGTAAAACGTTACTATTCTGAAATAAGAGGCTGATATGTCTAAGTACGACTCCCATTTAAAGTGTTCATTTTGTGGCAAGTCTCAAGAGCAAGTACGTAAATTAATCGCAGGTCCGGGAGTCTACATCTGCGACGAATGCGTTGACTTGTGTAATGAAATCCTCGATGAGGAATTGCTGGATACAAGTAATGCCGCCTCAGCGGCACAAAAGTCAGAACCACCAGAAAAACGCCGCACCCGTTCGTCTAATCTTTCCTTTAATCAAATCCCCAAACCAAGAGAGATTAAAAAATATTTAGATGAACACGTGATTGGCCAGGATGAAGCTAAAAAAGTCCTGTCGGTGGCTGTTTACAATCACTACAAGCGGTTGGCGGTTCTTGAGTCTAAGGCTAGTGGTAAACCGGGTGCTGATGATGCTATAGAACTACAAAAGTCTAATATTTTACTCATTGGACCGACTGGTTGCGGTAAGACTCTATTAGCACAAACTCTGGCCAAAATCCTGGATGTTCCCTTTGCGGTAGCCGATGCGACAACCCTAACGGAAGCGGGCTATGTGGGGGAAGATGTAGAAAATATCTTGTTGCGACTGTTACAAGTGGCAGATTTGGACGTGGAAGAGGCTCAAAGGGGGATTATCTACATTGATGAAATTGATAAAATCGCCCGCAAAAGTGAAAATCCTTCAATTACCAGAGATGTTTCTGGGGAAGGGGTACAGCAAGCTCTGCTGAAAATGCTAGAGGGGACTATTGCTAATGTACCACCCCAGGGCGGACGTAAGCACCCGTACCAAGACTGTATTCAAATTGACACCAGCAATATTTTGTTTGTCTGTGGTGGTGCTTTCGGCGGTTTGGAAAAGGTTGTAGATCAGAGAATTGGCAAAAAGTCAATGGGCTTTGTGCAACCAGGAGAAGTGCAAACTAAAGAAAAACGCGCTGCTGACACCCTGCGTCATCTACAACCGGATGATTTGGTCAAATTTGGCATGATTCCTGAGTTTATCGGGCGCATTCCCATGGTGGCTGTAGTAGATCCTTTGGATGAGGAGGCACTGATGGCAATTTTAACAGAACCACGGAGTGCCTTGGTCAAACAGTACCAAAAACTACTGAATATGGATAATGTCCAGTTAGATTTTAAACCAGATGCGTTAAAAGCGATCGCTCAAGAAGCCTATCGGCGGAAAACTGGAGCGCGAGCTTTACGAGGTATTGTGGAAGAATTGATGCTAGATGTGATGTATGAGTTACCTTCCCGTAAGGATGTGACTCGTTGTACTATCACTAAGGAAATGGTGGAAAAACGTTCTACTGCTGAATTACTAGTACATCCTTCTTCTTTACCAAAACCAGAATCAGCATAATTGTCAGTTGTCAATTGTCAATTGTCAATTGTTGCCCATCAGTTGTCAGTTGTCAATTGTCAATTGTTAGTTTTGAATTGTTAAGTAGGTTGGCGTTATGAAAAGGGAACAGGGAACAGGGAACAGGGAAGAGGGAACAGGGAACAGGGAACAGGGAACAGGGAAGAGGTTTTGGGAAACTTTACTTTTCGTTACTTATGTCGGTTTTTTTCCGTTCACCTACTTAGTTTTTAATTGTTAGTTTTTAATTGTTAGTTTTTAATTGTTAGTTCTTAACTGTTACCATGACTTATATAAATGTTCGGGGTGTTGATCATTATTACGAGTGGGTCAAAAAACCATCAAATATTATTAAACCAGTAATGGTTTTTATGCACGGTTGGGCGGGTTCAGGCAGATATTGGCAAAGTACCGCTGAAGCATTATTAGATAATTTTGATTGTTTACTTTATGATATGCGCGGGTTTGGGCGTTCTCATGTTCAACCTGATTTAAGTTATGAATTAACAGAATATGCAGAAGATCTAGCGGTGTTATTAAATCAGTTAAATCTGGAGCGCGTTTATATTAATGCTCATTCTATGGGTGCTTCCATAGCGACTTTATTTCTCAACCGCTATCCAGAAAAAGTAGAAAAAGCAATTTTAACCTGTAGCGGTATTTTTGAATATGATGAAAAGGCCTTTGCAGCTTTTTATAAATTTGGAGGATTAGTAGTTAAATTCCGTCCTAAGTGGTTAGGAAAAATCCCCTTAGCCGATAGAATGTTTATGGCTAGATTTCTCCATAGTCCTATTCCTAAATCTGAACGTCAGGCTTTTTTAGAAGATTTTATTAATGCTGATTATCAAGCCGCTTTGGGAACAATTTTCACTTCCGTGAGTAAAGAACAAGCGGAATTGATGCCCCAAGAATTTGCTAAACTAACTGTACCAACCCTGTTAGTAGCGGGGGAATATGATATTATTATTCCTGCTGAATTGGGTAAAAAAGCAGCAGCTTTAAACGATAAAGTTAAATTAACAATTGTTCCTAATACTGCACATTTTCCCATGTTAGAAGATGCAGCAACTTATTTAGCAACAGTGAGAGATTTTTTAAATACAGGCGTTTAACACAAGATAATTGACGATTTTTTGTGGTAAATTACCCCATTGATTTATGATCTTGGTCGTTAATTTATCTAGTAAATCAATTGTTACACAGTCAATACCTGTCTATTTTTGATTTTAGTCCTAGATTTTTTAGCGGGAAACCTAGAAAACCAACTTATTACCTTTCCTAAGAGGATGTTTTAAAAGTATTGGGCCAATATAATATGGCTTCGCCTCCCGTCAGGGATACTAAGTCTACACCTCGACAGGCTCTGTTACCACCTGGGTGGACTGTAGACGCAATTTCTAATCGCCAATTTTAGCATTAATATCATGTCCGCCCAATCACTTACGATATAGTTCATCATTGTATTGCCTTTTCCCAATTACCAATTACCCATTACCAGCCTCAACAGATATGATAAGTGTTCAACCGGACATGATACAATTTAGACTTTACAAACATCCTCTAAATAATCTAAAATCCAGTAGTGAATAGTCTGATAATCCCCAAGATAGTGCCTAGAGGACCAGCTACAGTATTAACTCTATCACCAGTTTTAGCTAAAACGTTGCGATCAACTACGACAACATCATTATTACGCAGGATCGGATTAGTTTCCTCATTAATTCCTTTAGATAAATCCACTTTAATTGCACGTTTAGTAACTGTACCATTGGCATTAAGGCGGATCAGTTCTATACTTCCTTTACTGGCCCTACTATCATTGAAACCACCAGCAGCTAATAATGCCTGATTTAAAGAGCTATTGGGTTGTAATTTTACTGCTCCCGGTCTTTTAACTTCACCGACTACACCCACTTCAATGGTATTTGGCGATAAAGTAGTGGTGGCCAATTGCGTAGCTTCAGCCGCACTAATGTCCATAGCTGTAGGAATGACAATTGTATCCCCATCTTGTACCACAATGTCTTGATTGATATCACCACTTTGCAGTAATTGCCAGAGGTTGATATCTATAGTTTGTTCCGTACCAATGCGAGTAGGACGGCGTAATTTAATCTTCCGTACATCTGCAAGGGACGTAATTCCTCCAGCTAGTTGTAAACTCCGCATCACAGTGGGTAAACCACCACCAGCACCACCACCCTCTGCTCCACCCGCATTTCCAGCGGTGACAAGATAAGAACCAGGACGGTAAACCTGACCAATTACCACCACTGTGCGGGGTGAAGTTTGACTAGCAGCAAAGTTAGCCGCAAAGAGATTCCGAGCTTCAGCCACATTTAGGCTAGTAGCAGTGGGAACAATAATAGTATCTCCGTCTCGTAAGGTAATTTCCTGGGATATTCGCCCTGTTTGAGTCAATTCCTTTAAATTTAGGGAAACCGTCTGCTCCCCAGCACGCCCTACTCTGCGCCTTAATTGCACTTGAGTCACGTCTGCTGCTAATGTCACACCCTGGGCGCTAGTCAGCGCAGCTAATACCGTTGGGTATTGTACACCGGGGTTATTTCCTGCTCCTCCTTGTAAGCTGAGGGTGTAAGCTCCAGGCCTGGTCACTTCTCCAGCTACAAACACATTTATGGGACGAGGTGATAATAAGTTAACGGAAATCAGGGGACGTTTGAGAAAGCGAGAATATCTTTTAGCAATGGTATCAGAGGCCTGTTCAGTTGTTAAGCCAGAAACGGGTACACTACCAATTAAGGGCATATTAATTGCACCACCAGGAGGAATTTGATATTCACCTGTATATTCTGGAACTTCAAATACATTTACACGGATGAGATCACCACCTCCTAGTAAGTAATCTGTAACTATACTAGATGTTGATTTTACTGGCTGCTTCTGTGCCATACTCACAGATGGTAAAGCGATGTTGACCGTTGTTAACAATGCTAAACTCGTAGTCGAATGGGTGAGGAATTTACACAAATTTTTATTAAGCATACTTACCTGAGACTTGGAGATAACGATATTTGCAGTTATTCTGAAACATTTTAACGTTGATTACACTTAAACATCGCAGTGGCTCAACAATTTTATTTTCCCATAAATCTTTAGTTTTCCGGACATAAATAGTTATAATTGATTACTTTGGGATCTGAATTTTATATTTTCCATGAAGTTAATTACCCTCTCAATTTATTTACACAATTTAATTTTCAATTTCTACAATAATTTTTGATTCTATATTTTTCACTTCTCCCCATAGATTTTTTAGATATCTCTAGACACTTACCTCCGTCTTTACCTTGTTTAACTTTTACCTCAGATGATATTTTAAAAGTCTTCGACAAATACAAATATAAATATGAATCTAGACTTTTCAAACATCCTTAAATCTACTATGCTACAACAGATTAATTTGTTAATATAGCAGTCTTGTGAAAAATGAAATTACCACTTAGGGCTGATTTATCCATGAAAATTTGCCAATGTTAGTTATCTTAATCACTAATTTATTCACAATAGTTGATAATCTGATTAAATCAATTAAGGGCATGATTTCGGCTTTGAATTTGCTGAATGAAAAATTCTTCTAGAGATTGACGTGATAGGTTCATGCTGATGATTTTTCCTCCCATTAAACCCAAACTAGATAGAAAATCGTCATCATCTTTTTCGAGTGTACCTTGCCAAGAACCATCCACACCAAATTCTAAACTAGCTATCCATTTTTTCAAGATTTCTCTATCTCCTCCTTGGCCTTGAATATGATATGTGTTATTTTCACCCAAAAGTTGATTGAGAGAACCGGAACAGATTAATTCTCCTTGAGCAAGAATAGCCACACGGTCGCAAATTTTTTCCACTTCATTCAACAAATGACTATTAAAAAATATGGTTTTACCAGATGCTTTCAAAAAAAGAATAATTTCTCGCATTTGATAACGTCCCAGGGGATCAAGTCCAGACATAGGTTCATCTAAGAAAACCAAATCAGGATCATTAATTAAAGCTTGTGCCATCCCCACACGCTGAAGCATACCTTTAGAATAACGCCGCATTTGCTTTTTACGAGCATCAGCTTGGGATAAACCGACTAATTCCAGTAATTGGGGAATACGTTGACGTTGTAATTTTTGGGGAATTTGAAATAAACTCGCTGCTAACTCTAAAAATTCCCAACCACTAAGGTAGTCGTATAAATAGGGATTTTCCGGGAGGTAGCCAATATGTTGTTTAACTTTAACATCACCTATGGGTTGACCTAATAATAATCCCCTTCCAGATGTGGGGCGGATAATTCCCAACAACAATTTTAACAAAGTGGTTTTACCAGCACCATTGGGACCGAGCAAGCCAAAGGTCTCTCCAGGATACACTTGTAAAGAACAGCTTTTGAGGGATACAACTTTTTGATTGAGCCAAAATCCCGTGCGATATACCTTTCGTAATTCACAAGTCAGAACTACAGGTTGTTTCTCTAGGGGATTTTGTCGAAAATCGGGGTTGTCTGCAACAAAATTCATGGACGTGAAATTACCAATTACTGACTATTGAGAAGTATCTACATATTAACCGATATCGGTCATTATTTTTATAATACACCTTTGGAACTAGGAATGGTTTCTGCTCGACGTGGATCAATTTCCGCTGCTATTCGCATAGCTCTAGCAAAGGCTTTAAAGGTAGCTTCAATAATATGATGGGAATTAATACCATCTAATTGACGAATATGTAAGGTCATTTGGCTATGATTTACCAAGGCCACAAAAAACTCTCGCACCAATTGTGTATCATAGGTCCCCACCCGTTGAGTAGGAATTACTAAACCATAACTGAGATGAGGTCTACCGGAGAAATCTAAGGATACTTGTACCAAGGCTTCATCTAAAGGAGCAGTAAAATTACCGAAACGGACAATTCCTTTTTTATTTCCCAAAGCTTGAAATAAGGCTTGTCCTAGAGTAATTCCCACATCTTCATTAGTGTGATGATCATCAATTTCCCAATCACCTTGAGCTTGAATATCCAGGTCAAATAACCCATGGGAGGCGATTTGATGAAGCATATGATCTAAAAAGGGAATACCTGTAGATACTTTACATATACCTGTACCATCAAGGTTGATAGTCACATAAATATTAGTTTCACCAGTAGTACGGTGAAGTGAGGCTATACGAGGTGTTTGTTTGTTGTCGGTTGTCATTTGTCCGTTGTCAGTTGCAATAGGTAATGGGTAATGGGTAATAGGTAATGGGTAATAGGGGCAATAAATATTATCCCTGCCCCTGCTCGTTGCCTGTTCTTACATTCCCATAATTTCATATCCTGCATCTACATACAGGATTTGTCCAGTAATACCGCTTGCCAAATCACTACACAAAAAAGCGGCTGTATTACCTACTTCCAATTGAGTGACAGTGCGACGGAGCGGGGCTACTTTTTCAACGTGATGAATCATATCTAGAATACCACCGACTGCGGAGGATGCTAAGGTGCGAATAGGACCTGCCGAAATGCCATTAACACGAATATTTTCAGGACCAAATTCGGCTGCTAAATAACGAACACTGGCTTCTAGACCTGCTTTAGCCACACCCATAACATTATAATTAGGAATTGCTCTAACTGCTCCCAAATATGTAAGAGTAATAATACTTCCGCCTTCAGTCATCAAAGGTTTAGCAGCACCGCTCAACTGTACAAGAGAATAAGTGCTAACTTCTAAAGCCGTATTGAAACCAGAACGGGAAGTTTGGCTAAAACCGCCGGTCAAATCTTCCTTTTTGGCAAAAGCCAAACAATGGACTAGAATATCTAATTTTCCCCATTCTTGCCGGATAGTTGCAAAAGTAGATTGAATTTGCTCGTCATTTTCGACATTGCAGGGCAGAAACAAACTAGGGTTGAGCGGTTCTACCAATTCAGCCACTTTTTTTTCCATTTTACCCTTGTCATCAGGCAAATAGGTAATACCTAAATTAGCCCCCGCTTTGTGCAGTTGCTGGGCAATTCCCCAAGCGATAGAACGGTTATTGGCAATACCTGTAACTAGGGCATTTTTTCCAGACAGATTCAGCATAAACTTTGCTAATATAATTCATCATTAGGAGCATACTAGAATCTGACCCTAGTTTAACTTTGTGCGGCTAGAAATTTTCCAAAATTGGCAAAGAGTAGGCAGTAAGTACCTGGCAAATCATCACCATATTTGTAAATTTTCTCAAGAAAATTCCCAGCTTTGGGGCAAAACCCGGAGACGATAACTAGCAGAACTACTTATCAATAATTACTAGCTAACCTGAACCAAAATCATGTATCATAATCAACGAAGAACTAGAAAATATGAATTTGGGTATAGGAAAAACAAAAAAAATAACGGTGCTTTATTGATTTTTCAGGTGTATTCTTAGGTAATTAGTTTTTGTTTTTCTGGCATTGGGTAGGGGAAGGGAGATGATCGTGACACAAGACAAAGCCCTAGCAAATGTTTTTCGTCAGATGGCCACCGGGGCTTTTCCCCCGGTTGTCGAGACGTTTGAACGCAATAAGACGATCTTTTTTCCGGGAGATCCTGCTGAACGAGTTTATTTTCTTCTCAAGGGTGCGGTGAAACTGTCGAGGGTGTATGAGGCAGGAGAAGAAATAACGGTGGCTCTGCTGAGGGAAAATAGCGTTTTTGGCGTGCTGTCTCTATTGACGGGTAATAAGTCTGATCGATTTTATCATGCAGTGGCATTTACCACTGTAGAATTGCTTTCAGCGCCAATTGAACAAGTGGAGCAGTCACTCAAGGAAAATCCAGAATTATCAATGTTAATGCTGCGAGGGCTGTCTTCGCGGATTCTCCAGACGGAGATGATGATTGAAACTCTGGCTCACCGGGACATGGGTTCACGGTTAATTAGTTTTTTACTGATTCTTTGTCGTGATTTTGGCGTTCCTTCTGCTGATGGTATTACCATTGATCTGAAGTTATCACATCAGGCGATCGCTGAAGCAATTGGTTCGACTCGCGTTACTGTGACTAGACTTTTGGGAGATTTACGCGAGAAAAAAATGATTTCCATTCATAAAAAGAAGATTACTGTGCATAAACCTGTCGCTTTAAGTAAGCAATTTACTTAAAATTTATAATTTATGGGGTCAGGTCAATAAATTTTGGATTTTGGATTGACTCTACCCTAAAGTGTGGAGCTTGAGGATTTTAGATTGGTGAAACATTGGATTAGTTCCGCTCTGAAATTGTACGGGTCAACGGCCGTACGGGTCAACGGCCGTTGACCCCTACTTGTACCGAAAATTCCCAATCTAAAATCTAAAATCTAAAATCTAAGATTTTTTGGTCAGGTAATGGAATTGGTACGGATTTTCAGATATTAGGGGCAACCAATTCCAAAATTACCCCCACTCCATTGATTATTTATCCACAGACAATGGTTGAACGTAGTAGGCTAGATTGGTCAGTATTTCACTAGCTAACAATGACCACTGGTTACATCCTAATTGTAGCAATTCTTATCCTGGGAGGCGTAATTGCCACCGTGGGCGATCGCATCGGCACACGGGTTGGTAAGGCACGTCTCTCACTCTTCAATTTGCGTCCCAAAAAAACGGCTGTAATTGTGACTATTTTTACGGGTGGTCTGATTTCTGCCACCACTTTAGCAATTCTATTTGCTGCTGATGAAGGATTGCGAAAGGGTTTATTTGAGTTGGAGGATATTCAAAGGGATTTGGGACAAAAGCGGGAACAACTAAAAACCGCAGAAACTCAAAAAGGTCAGGTAGAACGTGAGTTAAATCAAAGCAGACAAGAACGAAGTCAGGTACAACAAGAATTACAAACTATCAATAAATATTTGCGAGCGGCAAATACTAAACAAAAAGCTACACAATCTCAATTGAATCGTACTCTTAACCAACAGGCTAAAACTCAAGTACGACTTTATGAAACTCAATCTCGTCTCGGTGGAATTGTGGTTCAATATCAACAAGCTAAAACTGAATTACAAACTCTTTACAATCAGCGTCTGACATTACAAAGTGCAGTGCAAGAATTAAAGTCAGAACGAGAAAGATTGTATGCTCAAAGTAAGCAAGCTATTGATGAGGCAAAGACGGCTATTGAAAAACGCGATCGCAAAATTACTAAATTAGATAAGCTGATTCAAAACCGCAATCTACAAATTAAACAACGAGAAAAAATTATTCTGACAAGAGAATCTCGTTTACAAGAATTGGAAAAACAACAAAAATTTTTAGAACAAGAAGTAGCTAGATTAGAAAAATATTATCAGTCTTACCGTGATCTCCGGTTGGGTAAATTAGGTTTAGTTAGGGGTCAAGTGATAGTGGCAGGGTTAATTACTGTTGATAAACCTATTATGGCAACTCAGGCAATTATCCAAATTTTACAAGAAGCTAACCGCAATGCCAATATTCAATTAACTGAACCTGGCGCTAAATCTACAAATACAGAAATACTGCGTGTTACTAAAAATCAAGTTGATCAATTAATTGCACAAATTAAAGATGGTCGAGAATATGTAGTACGAATCTTTTCGGCAGGTAATTACGTTAGAGGTGAAAAGCAAATCGAATTTTTTGCAGATGCAGCCCGAAATCAACTAGTGTTTTCATCAGGTGAGGTACTGGCTACAACTACAGCCGATTTAATTAATATGACATCTGACCAACTGCGTCAACGTCTAGATTTACTAGTTTCTGCTTCTCAATTTCGCGCTCGAAATGCGGGAATTGTTGAAGCTGTAGAAGTAGAAGGGACTTTTATTCGCTTTGTTACTCAATTACAGCAAACAGAGCAAGAGGTAGAAGTTAAAGCCGTAGCCGCAGAGGATACTTATACTATTGGTCCATTAAGAATAAAATTAGTGGCTTTATTAAATGGACAAATTCTTTTCACTACGTGAACAATCAAAAATCAATTTAACATAAACTAATAACAAAGCAGAACTTTACACAATTACTAAATTAATTTACAATAACAAATGATTGACTTACAATAACAAATGATTGACTTACAATAGCAAATGATTGACTCACAATAACAAATGATTGACTTACAATAACAAATGATAATAACAAAGAATTAAAAATAATGTATCCAATGACTAACATACAACCTGTAGTTTTAGGATTTGATCCTGGTCGTGATAAATGTGGTATTGCGGTAATGGGATTAGATAGACAACTGTATTATCATCAAGTGATATTAGCAGAAGAGGCGATCGCTAATATTGAAGTACAATTACAAAAATTTCCTGTATCGTTAATAGTGATGGGAGATCAAACAACAGCTAAAAAGTGGAAACAGCAACTTAATCAAGAATTAAGTAAACCAACAAATATTATTTTAGTTGATGAACGTTATTCTACCTTAGAAGCACGCGATCGCTATTGGCAGATGTATCCACCCCAAGGTATGATTAAACTATTACCCAAAGGAATGCGTCAACCTCCCAGGGCAATAGATGATATTGTGGCAGTCCTTCTGATTGAAAGATACTTAAACCGACTAACTAACCAATAATTTAAAGTTCAGCCCGAATTGTAAAAGCATAATCTCCCCCAGGTTCTAATTGATAATCTTGTTGTTCTAAAAACCGTCCTAGAGGTTCTTTAATTAAAGCACGACCTTGGGAAGGCTTTACAGAAAGTTCCCCCCGACGAAAATGCCACTGGAAATGCCATTGAAAATTACCAGCGCTGACTTCACCTTCAAGAAAGCCCTGTTGCCAAGATTGGCGGATAATTCTAACATGGGCCGTAGTTTCTGGCAGACGTTTTGCACTCACGCTTATTTAATGTCAGGTATGGGATAAAAGCCAATTATTTATGTAGGCTATTTATTTTACGTACTAAAAATAGCTTAAATCAATAAACTAATAAAGACAACATAAGATAGTAAGGTCTGGGTTTTTAACTGCTGATTTGTAGTCAAACAAGGATAAATGCAAGATAATTATGCAATAATTTCATTCTGGAATGAATTTTGTTACGAAAATAACAGATAATAAGAAGGACATTGTTTATTACTGCGATCGCCCACTACAAAATATACAAAGTAGTGGGTTTTATCTCAACTTGAGGATTATTCACCATGGAGTCCCGTCATTGACTTGCAGCTAATGTTATATAAAACTATTTGTCAAGACTGTGCTTTTTATGTTAAATCACAGTGTACTCACCCTGATGAGTTAGATGTTAATTGTGCTACCGTAAATTTTTGTAGTTCATTTACTCCAGCGGTAGAAATTGATAGTCCTTGTGTGTCTTTTGGTAATGATGATAAATATTAATTCAGTTGCTTGAAAACTCGCAATTTTTACTATTTGTTCAGAAATAATGTACAATGTAATGTATACATTAAATATACTTCTAAATTGTGTCAACCAAAATTCGCAAACAGATTTACATCCAAGCACGTCAAGAACATCTACTAAAAGAGATTGCACAACAAACAGGTGTAAGTGAAGCCGAGATTATCCGTCAAGCCATTGACCTTCATCTTGGGGAAATAACTGTCCCCCAAACTGATATCTTACTCTGGGAAGCCGAAAGGGAATTTATTGCACAAATCAAAACTCGACCTGTTCAAGCTGGAGGTAGGGACTGGAAGCGGGAAGACCTTTATGAACGGTAGAGTTTTTATTGATACGAACATTCTTGTGTACATCTACGATCCATTAGATACCGCAAAACAGGAACAAGCGATCGCAGTTGTTGATAGGTTAATTCGTTCTGGAAAGGCAGTAATTAGTACCCAGGTGATAGGGGAGTTTTTTATGGCTACAACCCGGACCAGAAGATCACTTTTAACTCCCGCTGAGGCACTGATGCGAATGCGTAACTACTTAGCCATTTGCCATATTGTTAATATGACAAAATTAATCTCCCTAGAAGCTATTCGTGGTGTAGAAACCCATAACTTTAGTTTTTGGGACGCGCAAATTTGGGCAACAGCAAGACTTAATCAAATTGAAGAAATTTACAGTGAAGATTTTCCATCAGGTGCAACTGTTGAGGGTGTAAAGTTTACAAATCCTTTTAAGCGGAATGTGGGATAACATTCTCCTAGTGGGATACACAACTAACGTAGTTAACCAAGGTCAAACAGTGTCAATTGCTGATAGTTCGCTCTCTGATTGACCTTACTCGTAAAATTACCTTCAGGTTCTAGAGTCTGGGGCTGATCCTTGCCCGTTATCGCTGCGGTTTCCATCAAGGAATCCCGAAACTTCTGACTTCTTTTTAACAAGATTTTCTTCACATCGGAATGT
>Ga0315905_10001407_pt1 | contig 25846 bp, 20 predicted proteins | sample LakEriMetagenome_5_FD_203522 | JGI IMG/M metagenome (GOLD analysis project Ga0315905, IMG submission 203522) | Freshwater fungal communities from buoy surface, Lake Erie, Ohio, United States - Buoy 4 MA121 | ecosystem: Environmental > Aquatic > Freshwater > Lake | place: USA: Lake Erie, Ohio...
GTGACCGCGGTTTTTGGTCACTTTGCGCAGCTGCATGTTGAGGCTCTCGATCGCGTTGGTCGTGCAGATGATCTTCCGCACCGCCTGTGGATAGACGAAAAATGGGATGACTTGCTCCCACGCGCGACGCCAGGCGGCGGCGATGGCCGGATACTTCCGGCTCCATTCCCCAGCCTCGAACTCCTCCAGCCGCTGGCGCGCCATGACCTCGCTCTCTGCGCGGTAGACAAGCTTCAGCGCGGCGGCCACTGCGGGGCTCTCCTTGTGGCCGCAGTAGGCCAGGCTGTGGCGGATGAGGTGCACGATGCAGGTCTGCACATGCGTCCTGGGGAACGCGGCGGTGATGGCTTCCGGGAAGCCTTTGAGCCCGTCGACCACCGCAATGAGGATGTCTTCCACACCGCGGTTGCGCAGCTCGTTCATCACCTTGAGCCAGGACTTCGCGCCTTCGTCCTGCTCGATCCACAGGCCCAGCACCTCGCGGGTGCCGTCGGCGGCCACGCCCCGGACCAGATACACCGCTTTGTTGCGCACCGTGCCCTCGTCGCGGAGACGCACGCGCAGCGCATCGAAGAACACCAGCGCATACATGCGCTCCAGCGGCCGGTTTTGCCGCTCAGTGACCTCGGCGTGCACCGCTTCGGTCACGCTGCTGATGAAGTCGGGGCTAACCTCAATGCGGTATTGCGCCTCCAGCATCGCTTTGATGTCGCGCACCGTCATCCCGCGGGCATACAGCGCGATGATTTTCTGCTCAAAGCCCGGGAGCTTCTTCTGCCATTTGGGCACCAGCAGCGGCTCGAAGCTGCTGTGCCGGCGGTGCAGGTGGCAGCATTCTCGACAAGAGGCGCTCCGGTCGCAATAAGGCGCATCTCCCGGCTCCAGCCGGGCCAAAATGGCACAGGATTCACTTGTGGTCGGCCAAGTACAACCAAGTGGGCGGGCGACTACAAGCCGGATGGCGGGCTGGTTCGGTGGGATTCGAGGACGAGGACGATGGGGGGGGGGCCGAATCTTGCCCTCAGCGGCATCAGCCGTGCCACTGGCGGAAGGCCTCGATGGCTTCGTATTCCGCCATGCCGAGGGCGTCGTAGAGGCGGGCGGTCTCGCGAATGCGGTCGCCGCTGAGGTTTTCCGGGAGGCTGTGGGTGAGGAATTTGTGGGCGGCGGCGAGTTTCCGGCTCATCTGGTCGGGGCTCATGGGCACGGCCATTTCGATTTCATGTGGCTCGAACTCCTTCTGATGGCAGCGGTAGAGCCAGACGCGGCAGTGCTGACGCCATGAAGCCTGGGCACGGTCCGCCATGGCCTGACGGAAGGCGGCGAAGGCCAGGCCCTGCACGCTGCTGGGGTCGGCGAGGTCGCCGGTGATATAGACCTGGTGGGGCTGCAGGCGGTCGAGCAGGGCGCCGACGCGCGCGGCGTCTTTGCCGCTGAGGCGGAACTGACGGTAGCGGCCCTCGTTGTAGAACGGCAGGTCGAGGAAGTGCAGATGCTCCGGCGGCACGCCGAGACTGAGCGCGGCATCGCGGGCCTCCCCGCGGCGGATGAGCGTCTTCAGATCGCGCAGACGGCGCGGCGGATCGCCAAACATTCCCTTCTCCGCGATCTCCTGGATGACGCCTTCTGCATAGCGCATCGGCTCCGCCCAGCGGGCCGGGTCGATTTCCGCCGTCTCCTCCAGCACGCGGGCAAAGCGCAGCGCCTCGGCATCGGTGACTCGCAGGTCGCCGGTGGTCATGCAGGCCACATAGACTTTGTGGCCCTGGCTCACGAGGCGCTCGATGGTCCCGCCCATGCCGAGCACATCGTCCTGCGGCTCCGGGGCGAAAACGAGGCAGGTCTTGGGGAATGGCAGGGCGCGTTCTGGCCGGGAGGTGTCATCCGCATTCGGCTTGCCGCCGGGCCATCCGGAAATGGTGTGCTGCTGGCGGTTGAAGATGTCGATGTTCAAGTGATAGGCACTGCCCCAGCGGGTGAGGAGTTCCGCCATGCCGTTTTCGTTGTACTCCTCGTCGAGGAGCTTGAGGATGGGCTTCAGTTCGCGCTGGGAAAGCCAGCACACGGCGCGGCGGGTTTGCTCCGGCGTCCACTCCGTGCGGCCCACGAGCCACGGGAGTTTCACCCGCGTCAGGGCACTGCTGGCCGCGGCATTGATGAAGAAGCGGGAGTCCGGATGGCTTTGCAGGAAGCTGGCCGACACGGCCTCGGTTTCCGGGCCCTCCACGGCCTTCGCCACGATCTCCGCCTTGTTTTCGCCCCATGCCATCAGCACCAGCTTCCGCGCCCGCAGAATGGTGCCCACACCCATGGTGATGGCGAAGCGCGGGACATTCTCTTCGCCGAGGAAGTCCGCGGCCGCATCCTGACGGGTCACGCGATCCAGAGGGATGAGGCGCGTGAGCGAGTCGCGCGACGAGCCGGGTTCATTGAAGCCGATGTGGCCCGTGCGGCCGATGCCGAGAATCTGCAGATCCACGCCGCCGGCTTCATCGATCATCCGCTCGTAGTCCGCACAGTGATCGAACACCCCGTCCAGCGGCACCGTGCCGTCCGGCAGGTGAATATTCTCCGCCGGCAGGTCAATATGCGCGAACAACTGATCCTGCATGAAGCGGAAGTAACTCTCGCGGTGGTCGCGGGCGAGACCGTAGTATTCGTCGAGGTTGAAGGTGATGACATTCTTGAAGCTCAGCCCCTCCTCGCGGTGGAGGCGGATCAACTCGCGGTAGAACGGGACCGGCGTCGAGCCGGTGGCCAGTCCCAGCACGGCGGGTTTCCCGGCGTCATTTTTGGCTTCGATGAGCGCTTTCACCTCCTGCGCCAGCGCAGCAGCGGCATCCGCAGCGGCGGGGAAGACGATGGTGCGCACTTTCTCAAACTGTTCTTCGGGCTTGGTTCGCGATGACATGGCAGGAATGGGAATATCGGGTGCTGGGAATCGGGAAAGGCACGGCATTTTCCGCGTGCGGGTGTGCCGCCGGCAGCCAATGGTGCGCCACCTTCTTTCCTGTCATCCTCCGTGTGCCCAAACGCAACCTCTGATACAATTCCCGCACCGCCGCCGCTTCCCCGCGTCATCCTGCTCATGGGCGTGTCCGGCTGCGGCAAGTCCGCCGTCGGCAGCGCCCTTGCTCAGTCCATCGGCGCGCACTTTGTGGACGCCGACGACCTCCACCCTCCGGCGAATAAAGCCAAAATGGCTGCCAAAATCCCCCTCACAGACGCCGACCGGCTCCCGTGGCTGGATACCCTGCGCCGCACCGTCATCGACGCCACCCTGCCCGGCCAGCGCACCGTCCTCGCCTGCTCTGCCCTCAAACGCACCTACCGCCACCTGCTCATGGATGGCGCGCCGGACATGCGACTGCTCTATCTCCACGGCACCTTCGAAACCATCGCCGCGCGCCTGGCGGCACGGAAGGGGCACTTCATGCCGCCCGAACTTCTCCGCAGTCAGTTTGCCACCCTCGAAACGCCCGGTGCCACAGAGGGCGACACCATTTCCATCGACGCACCGCTCGCCGACGTTGTCGCCTGCTGCCGGACGGCGCTCGTGAAGCCGCTGGGTGCCGTGGATCAGGAATAAGCGCGCGCCTTCCTGACAACTACCGCAGGACTGGCGTTAGGAGACCAGGCAGTCCGCGAGAAGGGTGCGGGCGAAGTCATTGGGCGGTTTCAAGTTCCAAGTGGAACGAACCTCGGCTCCGCGACCCCAGTCACATTCCCGGAAAACACTGCCAGCACGAAGCAGGAACAGCGTTTTTCCGAAAAGGTGACTGCTCACCATAAAGGGGTTGCGCGTTCCACTTGTAATCTGAAATCACAAGAGATTCCGCCAGGTTGATGACTTCTGACGCCAGTAGATCGTCATCGAGAACAAACTGGAGGGTGTGGCGCTGACGGGAGTATTTGCTCCGGCTTGAGTAACGGTGATCATGCCACCATTATAAGTCCGCGGCCGTTTTTCGTCTTTAGCATTCCTGCCTGCAACGATGCCGAATAAATACAAATACAAACCCGCCACCCCGCGGTCCCCTCTGGAGATCATGCGGCGCGACCTGCACGCCCAGGCTCCCAGCCTTAATGTCATGGAACAACTGATGGAGCGTGCGGAGGACATTGTCTTCTGCATCAAAAACCGGAGCGGGCAGTATCTGGCGATCAACGACACCCTCCTCCGGCGGACCTGGCTCCATGCGCAGTCGCAAATCCTCGGCCGCACTACACGCGAGGTATTCCCTGCCCTGCTCGCCGCCGGCTACAAACAGCAGGATGCCGCCGTCTTCCGCAGCGGCACTGCAATCCGCGACCGCCAGGAAACCATCACCAGCCGCGACGGCACGCTGGGATGTTACCGCACCGACAAGTGCCGGTGCGCTCCGCGGACGGCTGGATCATCGCGCTCGCCGCGGCTTCACGTGACCTGTGTATCGCGGAACTGGCGTGCAAAGCCGTGCTTTCCGAAATCGCCATCGACTGCGGATTCTGTGATCAGCCGACCTTCTGCCGGCAGTTTAAGGCGGTAACAGGGATGTCGCCCGGAGCCTATCGCCGCCTGTCGCGCTCCGCCGCGGCGAACGGATAAGCGGCGTGACGAATCCCCATTTGAAACATATTTAAGACAGCTGAAACAGTTCGCCCATCATGCTCCCCCGCCTCCATCCGGCCGGTTCTCTCCGCCATCAGCTTCTGCTGGCTCTATACCTCGCAGTCACTGCGGCTGCCCAGGCACCCGTGGATCCCGCCGCAGGAGCAGCGGCGAAACCGGCCGCAGAGATCGCCAAAGCGATGAAAGAGGGCGTGGAGGCGATGAAAAAAGGCGAGTGGAAGAAAGCGGAAGCCTCGTGGCAGCAGGCGGTGAAGCTGGACCCGGCCAGCGCGGGATCCTGGGCCAATCTGGGCAAACTGCAGCTGCAGCAGAAGGCCCCGAAAGACGCCATCGTTTCACTGGAGAAAGCCGTGGCCCTCCAGCCGACACTGGCCGGTGCATGGCTCACGCTCGGCATGGCCTATGCTGAAAGCGGAGCCACCATGCGTGCTGTTTCCTGTGTCACCCGGGCCGCCCACGAAAATCCCGCGGACGCCCGCACCCGGAATTCGCTGGCCATTGTGCTGAAAAAGCACGGCTGGACAGGCGCAGCGGAATCTGAGCTGCAAAAGGCGCTCGATCTTGATCCGGGCTATGCCGAAGCGCACTTCAATCTCGCCGTAATGTATCTGGAGCGGCGGCCGCCTTCGCTGGAAATGGCCCGCCGGCATTATGAAGCGGCCCGGGAGCTTGGTGCGGCCCCGGATGCAGACATGGAAGCCCAGCTTGCAGGAGAGGGTCCGGCAGTGAATGAATCCCCTGTTCCCGCCCCGCCGCCAGTTCCGGCAAAACCCGCGCCCAAACCGGCAGCGAAACCTTCAACGACCAGACCCAAGCCATGACCACCCGACGCACGTTCCTGCGCACTTCCCTGTTCAGTGCGGCCGCGGCCGCCGTTCCCAACATCGTATTGGGCCAGAACCGGCTGCCTCCGCCGCCGCTCATTGATTCCAAAGCCTGCATTGTCATTGATGCCGTCACCGGTCAGCCGCTTTTCGAGCGCAGCGCAGACGCCCGCCGCGCCGTCGCCAGCACGCAAAAGCTGCTCACCGCCCTCGTGGCAGTGGAAACCACGGACATGAATACCATGACCACCGTGACTCCCGCGGAGACGAAGGTCGAGCCTCACAAGCTCTTCCTCAAAGCCGGGGAAAAGCTCCCGCTGCGCACGCTGCTGCACGCCACACTCATCGAAAGCTGCAACGACGCCGCGCACGTTCTGGGCCGCACCTGCGCCGGCAGCCTGGCCAGCTTCTCCACGTGGATGAACCGCCGCGCCGTCCAACTCGGCATGAGAAGCAGCAACTTCATCAATCCCTCCGGTCTGCCGGCCGATGGACAGTATTCCACAGCCCGCGACATGTCCCGCATTGCCCGCGCCGCGCTCTACAATCCCACCATCCGAGGCATTGTGGGACGCCATGAAATGACCATCACGCGCGGCGACGGACGGGTGCAAAAACTCCGCACCACCAACTACCTGCTGCGGCCGGACAACAGCTTCCACCTGCCCGTCTGCACCGGCATGAAAACCGGCTTCACCAACGCCGCCGGCAAGTGCCTCATCGCCTCGGCCACCCACCGCGGCCGCACGGTCATCTGTGTCATGCTCGGGAGCAAAACCTCCGCAATCCGGTGGAAGGAGACGCGTGCGCTGCTCCAGTGGGCGCTCGGCATTGCCAATCCCTGACCGATTTCATGCCCGCCAGCGACGTACCCCCCAGCCATCCGCGCTACCACTCACTGATGGCGCGGGAATTGATCGTTGCCGGTGTTGCCCGCGGCGTGACTTCCCCTCACGGGCTCATTGCGCACGGCCGCGGTGAAGCCTTCGACTATCTGCTCGGCGAGCGCACGCAGCCCTTTGCTGCGGGAGCCATAGACGCCGCGGCCGCCCTGCTGCTCACCTCCCGCCATCCCGTTATTTCGGTGAATGGAAATGCCTGCGCGCTCTCCGCAGCCACCCTCGCCGCTCTGGCGCAGGCCTGTGGCGCGAAGCTGGAAGTGAACATCTTCCACACGTCCCCGGAACGCGAGCAGGCCATCCGCGCTATGCTCCTCGAAGCCGGCGCTGCCGAAGTGCTGCTGCCGTCGAAGACTCACGCCCTGGAGCACATCGACCACAACCGCCGCTGGATTCATCCGGAAGGCATTTTCCTGGCCGACACGGTCTTTGTGCCCCTCGAAGACGGTGACCGCTGTCATGCGCTCATCCGGAACGGCAAACGCGTCATCACCATCGACCTGAATCCGCTCTCACGCACGGCGCGCACGGCCACCATCACGATCGTGGACAACATCACCCGCGCACTGCCGCTGCTGGTTTCTCAAATCAATCAGGCACGCCCACAGCCCCGTGCAAACTTGGAGGCCCTCGTATCCGCATGGGACAATGCCGCAGCCCTGAAGGCCGCGGAGCAGGCCATGCGACAACCTCAATGAATCTGGCCCCCTCCAGTTCTCCCTCCCTGCGCTGCTGGGCGGAAATCGACACCCAGGCCCTGCAGCACAACGCCCGCGTGGCCGCGCAGCTCTCCGGCGGAGGCCCGGCAGCGGTCATGGCTGTCGTGAAAGCCGATGCCTATGGCCACGGCATTTCCATCGTCGTCCCGGCGCTCGCCGGTGAATGCGGTTCCTTTGCCGTGGCGAATCTACCGGAAGCCGAGGGTGTCGCCCGCTGCCCGGAATCCGCGGGACACCCTATTTTCATCCTCAGCCCTTCACTTCCCGCAGAAACCGTTTCCATCGCGCGTCAGGGATTCATCCCGGCCGTTTCGACGCCGGAGGAGGCGCTCGCCTTCGCCGCCGCCGCGGGGGATGCCGGGGTTAAACTCTCCGTCAATGCGGTCATCGATACCGGCATGGGCCGCATGGGGGTCCTGCCGGAACACACCGCAGCACTGCTGCGCTGTATTACCGCACGCCCGGAACTCACGCTGCACACGGTTTCCTCCCACTTTCCCAGTTCGGATGAGGATGAAGTCTTCACGCGCGAACAGGATGCCGGATTCCACCAGTTGACCGCCGCGCTGCAGCAAGAGTTCGGACCATTCACGACGCACATTGCCAACAGCGCCGGCATCCTGCACTACCCCCGCGCTCATGAACCCGTGCGCGCCGGGCTGCTCCTCTACGGACATTCCCCGCAGCAATCCTATCAACACCTGCTGCGTCCCGTGCTGACATGGAAAACGCGCATCACTCTCGTGCGTGAACTCCCCGCCGGGTGGACCGTCAGCTACGGCCGCACCTGCCGTCTGGAAAAGCCGACGCTCACCGCCACCCTCGCCGCCGGTTATGCCGATGGCTACCCGCGGCAGGTTTCCGGCCACAATGCCTGCGTGGAAATTCACGGCAGGCGCTGTCCCATTCTCGGACGCGTCACCATGGACCAGATCGTGGTCGACGTCAGCGACCTGCCCGGCCGTCCTGTGCCCGGCGCTGAAGTCCTCCTCATGGGAGGCAGCGTGCCCATTACAGAACTGGCCGCGCAGGCCGGCACCATTCCCTGGCACATCCTCACCGGCATCACCGAACGCACCGTGCGTGTCGCCGTGGACACTGCGGCCCCGGCTACAGCCCGCTGATCTTCAGACGGAAGAACGAACGGACGCCCGTCCCCATCGGGCCGCTCAGCATCCGTTGCCCTCCCGCAGCTGGAAAAGACGGCGTATTTCCGGGCACTTCCCACGGCGTCCAGTTCTGCTGATCCGTGCTCGTTTCCACGACCACAGCTCGGCCGGCGGGATGATCGAAAGTGAGAGTGACGCTGCCTCCGGCATTACTAACGGCCGGCTGCCACGGTATGCCTGGGGCTTTCGGCGGAGTTCCAAGAAGAAACTCCTGCGCGTTCTCCACGCTGTCGCCGTCAGGATCCGCTGCAGCCGCCGCGGCCGCTCCTGGCGAAGCACCGAAATGCGTCGTCTGCCACTGAGTGAAGCTCTGGCGGCCCGGCAGCCCGGCGGTGATCCAGTCGGTAATGAGCTGCTCGGCCGCGAGGTCCCGCTCGCTGGTGCCGAGGGGCGGCATACGGTTCACGCCGGCACCCTGGAGGCGTTTGAGAATCATGCTGCGTCCCGTGTCGCCGGGCACGCACCAGCGGTTGGAAGGATTGCCGCCGTCATTCACCAGCAGGCCATTGATGAGACCCGCCAGATCAGTGGGCGTAGTGCACCTCGCGTCCCAGTAGCCGGTGGTGGCCCCGCCCGGCTGGTGGCACTGCACACAGTTCACTGCGAGATAGGAACGCACGCGCCACTCCAGAGAAGCGGCAGTATCCTGCGCCGCCGCATACGCAGGCAGACCGGCCACGCCGCCGGAAGGAGCCGTGAAGTAGCCCGCCGCACTCAAGGCGCTAATCTGATTCTGCGTTTGCGCGCCAAAGAGCGCACTTCGATTCAACTGCGGCAAGTTGAAGCTGAGCGCGAACCCGCCGCCCGGCGTGTGGCACACCCGGCATTCTGTGCGGCTGGGATACCGCCAAACCTGCGCCGGACTGCTCGCTGGAATCGCTTCCGTAAGCCCCTCTTCGCCCACCAGGTCCCCGTCCGTTTGGTCCGCGCGCCATTTGTAGGTCAGGCCATAGACATCCGTCGCCGTCTTGACGAGGAACCGCGTCTCCAGCTTGCGCCGTGTCGCGGGATTGCCCCGGGTGGTTTCGATGTCGAAATGCTTCACCCACACCATGCCGGCGGGAAACGCCCAGTTGCCGGAAGGATTGTAGCCGATGGTGTCCACACTGTTCCGGATGGCAAACCAGCGCGATTTGATCGCATAGTCGCTCCAGAAGGAAACATTCGGCGCGTACGCCACGAGGCCAGGATTCGGTGTTAGCGTACTCAGGCTTTGGAATGCACCGGTGGCGGAAAGCGTCGCCGGCGGAGGGGTGCCGGTGGTCGTGCTGCGCGCAAGGCGTTTCACCGTGCCGCTGCCGTGGTCAATGAGCAGGGCGTCATCATTTCTCGGATCGTAGCCCCAGCCGGAAATGTTGTTGTCGGTTCCGATCCGCACGCCGGTCCAGGTGCCGTTGGCCTGCTCCGTCAGGGCCACGATGAAGCCGGTGTTGTAATCGCAAAGCAGATACTTGCCGTAGAGTTCCGGGAGCCGGTCACCACGGCAGACCACGCCGCCGGTGATGGATGAGCCATAGATGACGCTGTCATTGCCGCTGCCTGCATTGTCGTTCGTGTGGTCGTATTCGTAGATCGGGTCCTGCCCCAGAAAACCCGCAGGTGCCGTGGTGGGAGCCGAGGCCGGCGTGTGGGCGTGCTTACCCTCGCGCCAGCTCCATCCGGCATTGAAGCCATTGGTCACGATGCTCACCTCCTCGTATCGGTCCTGTCCCACATCGGCCACAAAGAGCCGGCTGGTTTCCGGATCGAAGCTCATGCGCCAGGGATTCCGGTAGCCGATTGAATAGATCTCCGTGCGAATCGCCGACTTTGGAAAAGTAAACCCGTTGTAGCTTGCGTTTCCGGTTCCCTGCGCGAGAGCGACGAACGGATTGTCCGGGGGAATGCGGTAGCTGCCCGCGGTGATGGCGCTGTCTCCCACCGTGGCGGTGCTGCTTTCATCGTGGGCATTCGGGGCCAGCGAGCCAGGCTTGCTGTCCACGTCGATGCGGAAGATGGCCCCGAAGAAATCCTTCGCGATGCGGCGGCCATTATCCGCGCCGTCATACTGCGGCCCTTCGTCTCCGGCCGAGAAATAGAGATAGCCATCCGGTCCGAAGGCGAGATCGCCGCCATTGTGATTGCCCGCGCTGTCCCGCTGGGTGATGAGCGGTGCCTCCGTGGCCAGGTCCGCAGTCGTCGCCGCGTTGAAATTGCCCGAGGTCCCCGTGGCCGTGAATCGTGCCAGCCGCTGGTAGCGCGCTCCGCCAATCGTGGTCGTGTAGAAGACGTAGAAGTAGCCGTTTTGATTGTAGTTCGGATGAAACGCCATCGAGAGGATGCCACTCTCACTCCCGGTATCCACCGGCCGCCCCTGCGCAGTCAGGTAAGACGCCAGCGCCAGAAAGCTGGACTTCGTCATCGTCGTCAGATTCACCATCTGGATGCCCACGCCGCGCTCCACCACAAAGAGCCGGTTAGGCACACCCGGCGGCGAGGCAATGTCCAGCGGGCCGGTGAAGGTCAGCGTGCCCAGCGCGTTCTGCGTAGTGAAAGCCGTCGCGGCGGGCAAGTCCGCCGGCAGGTTCAGGGTCGTGTTGGGCACTCGGGTGAGTTGAGCTGCGGCACCGGCGGCAGTGAGGAGAAGGAGGGGGACGCACGGGGACATGCGCACTATTTACCGGAATCACCCGCCGCAGGCAAGCTATGTCTCTATTCCACCTGCAATGGTTTCCGGGGAAGCGGGCGGGATGATTCTCGACAGGCATCGCGTCCGCGTGCTTCGTCCACCATGAAACGGATCCTGCTCTACATCCTCACCGCCGCGGTGCTGCTTTCAGATCGCGCCCCCGCCGCCATCCGCGAATACTGGCTCTACAAGTCCACCAACCTCCTCGTGGACACGAACGTCGCAGAGCTGCAGGCACTCATAGAAAGAGCCAAAGCATGCGGGGTCACGCATTTGCTGCTGACCGATTCCAAGTTCTCGCGGCTCGCCGAAATGCCGGAGCGCTACTTTCGCAATGCCGGCGCTGTCAAGTCAGCGGCCGCGGCAGCCGGTATCGCCATCGTGCCCGCCGTCTGTCCTGTCGGCTATTCCAACGACCTCCTTCATTCCGATCCCAATCTCATCGAAGCCCTGCCCGTGAAGGGAACGCCTCTAACTGTGAAGGGAGGCAAGGCCCTGCTGCTGCCCCCCGGGCCGCCGCTGCTCAAAGGCGGCGACATGGCCGACCTCTCGCTCTGGGGCTGGAAAGACGAAACCGTCATCGCTCAGGATGGCGCCGCCTGGGTGAAGGATCCCGGCGGCCGGAATGCCCGCATCACCCAGAAAGTCACCGTCACCCCGTGGCGGCAGTATCACGTCTCTGTGCGCATCAAGACCCACGAATTTAAAGGCACTCCCGAAATCAAGCTGCTCACCGCCGCAGGCAGCTCCCTGAACTACGACTACCTCAAAGTGGAGCGCACTCAGGACTGGCGGGAGCATCACGCCGTCTTCAACAGCCAGAACCACACTTCCCTCACACTTTTCCTCGGCTGCTGGGACGGCAGCACCGGGGAACTCTGGTGGGACGATGCCCGCATGGAGGAAACCGCCTTCGTCAATCTCGTGCGCCGCCCCGGAGCGCCGCTCACCATCCGCACCGGAGACGGGCGCGTGCTGCGGGAGGGCACCGACTTCACCCCGCTTTCCGACCCGCTGCTCGGCACCCAGCCCTACGCCGGCTGCTACACCGTCTGGCACCAGCCACCCGTGCTCACCACTCCACTGCCGGAGGGCACCACCCTCACGGCCGACTGGTATCACGGCGCCACCGTCCACGACGACCAGGCCGGCATTTGTCCGTCCGAGCCCCGCACCATGGAACTCATCCGCGACCAGGCGGAGCGCGTGCAAAAGCTCTGGCAGCCCGCCGCCTTCATGATGAGCCATGATGAGATCCGCGTCTGGAACCACTGCGCTGCCTGCCGGGCAAAAAATCAAACCGCCGGCCAGCTGCTGGCGGACAACATCCGCGCCTGCACCGCCATGCTCCGCAAGGTGAACCCCAGCGCCCGCCTCTATGTGTGGAGCGACATGTTCGATCCGCATCACAATGCCCGCGACCATTACTACCTGGCCCGCGGCGACTTTGCCGGCTCCTGGGAAGGCGTCGATCCATCCGTAACCATCGTGCCGTGGTATTTCGAGAAGCGCGCGGAAAGTCTCAAGTTCTTCGCCGGTCGCGGCCACCGGCAGGTCATTGCCGGCTACTATGACAGCGACCCTGCCGCCGTGCGGGAGTGGATCAAAGCCGCCGCGCCCTATGATGCCGTGGAAGCCGTGATGTACACCACCTGGCAGAACAACTACCGCGACATGGAGACCTTTTTCCGCATCGCCCGCGAAGCCGCCGGCAAGTAACGGGACCGCCGCTCAGTCCCCATCCTTCGCCACCGCAGGCGGTTCCAGGTCCTCTTCGATATTCATCACCAGTTCCATCGGCTCCTCCTCCTCCAGCGGGGCTTCCTCATCGGCTTCTTCCGCTTCCCCGGAAGCTGGCGGCGCTTCCGCTGCGTCGTTCGCTTCCTCCGCCTCCTCTACTGCGGGAACAGACTCCGCAGCAGGTTCCACTTCGGCTTCCTCCTCCGCGGGTGCTTCTTCTTCAGTTGGCGCAGGCTCCGCCGTGGCTTCGGGCTCTGCCTCCTCAGCGGGCGCGGCTTCCTCTGCAGCAGACGCAGGGGAGGGCGTGGTCACGGTTTCTTCTGCGGCGGCCGCCGGTTCCCCCGTTGGCTCGTCTGCGACCTGCTGGCGCTGGCCGTGGGTGAGCAGCAGCGTCACCTCCCGCTGCACGGCCTCCACCTGATCCAGGCGCAGTTCCGGATCGCGAATGAGATACACCTCGCCGGTTTTGGGGTGTTCGTAGATGAGGAAATTCGCATCCTCCGTTTCCCGCGTGGCGGTGTGCTTAAGGATCTTCTTCCGCTCCAGCATGATGGCCAGAATGTAGCGCGTGTTTTCCGTGCCGGGGCTGTCCTCCTCCACCAGACGCCGCAGCAGTCCCTCGGCGCTCTCCTTTTCCACCACCTCCACCCTGGCCTCAGAGCGGGGCGCTTCATAGACGCTCTTCCAGAACGAGAACGGCTTCAACTCCCCCTTCATCGCCTCCCACGACGCCAGCGAGTAGTCCCGCCGCGCCAGTTCCTCACCCTTCTCCGCCTCAAACAATGCCGTGTAGAATGTCTCACCGTCAGTGAACGGTTCGCCGCTGTGGGCGCAGGTGTGCGAGCGGCTGCGAATATTCCAGTTTTCGTTGATGGGCATGGTCTTGAGTGAAAAAAGCGGAGGGCGGAAATACCAGCCACGGCCACAAACTCAACTGTTTTCCCTGCCCTCGCCGCACTCCTCGGGCCCGCAGAAGGCATCACCGCCACCCCGCGCCGCTTTCACCGCCACCCTCGGCCGCGAACCCGACGCCGCAGAACTCCAGCACGCCACCGTCTTCCTCAACAACCGCCCCGCTGACCCCGCCGCCAGCATCCGCGACCTCCTCTGGGCCCTCCTCACCTGCGCCGAATTCCTCACCGCCCGGCGCTGAGCGGTGAGCGGCCCTTCTTTCGCCCCTCCGGGACTTGGCTCCCTTATGGCGGCTCTGTCCGGTGGTTTCGTTTCACTCCACCACCGGCTACCTCACTCCACCACCGGCTACCATCTGGCGGCCCACCGGGCCGTGGGGATTAAGATGTGGTAAGCCAGGCAAAACGCACATGGCCTGCGGCACATTCACGCTACGGGGGCTTCGGAGGCGGGTGTGGCGGGGGCGGTTTTCACTGGCATTGGGTGAAATCATGAAAATTAGTTTGTCTCCGTTGACAACCCATGGGGTGGCAATAGAATCGCTGCCCTTTTCCGGGCCTTTCAGTCCAGCATTCGCTGCTTCCATTCCATTCTGCGGAAGCTGGCAAGCTCCGGCAAAAACCTCCCTCCAACACTTCAGCATCTTTTTTCGTTATGTCCAAACGCACTTATCAGCCCTCGAAGCGGACCCGCAAGAATCAGCATGGTTTCCGCGCCCGCATGAGCACGAAGAATGGCCGCGCCTGTCTGGCCCGCCGCCGTCAGAAGGGCCGCAAGCGCCTGCTGCCGAAGGGTGCCGAAGTGCACTATGCCCGCCACACCCAGTCCTAGTCCGGGGCTGAGTTTCAGGCTTTTCCTTGCGCCGCATGGGTGATCCCCGTGCGGCTCATTTTTTCATGCCACTGCCCCGGGAACAGCGCATCCGCCGCACGGGCGAGTTTACCTATGTCCGGGAGAAGGGTCAGTCCCGCCCCGGGCGCTGGCTGATCCTGGCGGTGGCCCCGCTGGCAGAGGAGAAGCGGCCGCGGTTCGGGTTTACCGTGTCGAAACGGGTGGGCAATGCGGTGAAGCGCAATCTCATCCGCCGCCGGCTCAGCGCCGTCGCCGCCCGCTGCGCCGCTGATATTCACCAGCCCAGACTCATCGTAACGGTGGCGAGGCACACTGCGGCTGCAGCGAACTACCAGGAACTGGAGGCGGAATGGCTCAAGCTGGCGCGCCGTGCCGGTCTGCTGTCGCCGCCGCTCCCGGCGGCTTCCTGAAATGAAATGGTTCTTCCGCATCCTGATCCGGTTTTACCAGCGGGTGATTTCCCCCGTGCTGCACTGGCTGGGCGGACCGAATTCGGGCTGCCGCTACGAGCCGACCTGTTCCCACTATTTTCTGGAGGCGGTGGAGAAGCATGGATCGCTCCGCGGCTCGTGGCTCGGAATTCGCCGCATCTGCCGTTGCCATCCCTGGGGAGGCTGCGGATATGACCCCGTCCCGGAACCCCGCGGCAAGGCCCCGAAGCCCCCAGCTCCTCCCGGAGATCCTCCCCCACCCTCCCCTTAAGTTTTCTCCCGCGGTGCCTCCGCACTGCAGCGTCCCCCTTCTTTACTGCCTATGAAATTGAACCGCACCGAGTGGCTTGTCGTCATTCTCTGTTCCGTCGCTCTCGCCTGGATGATCACCCGGCCGAAACCGAAAACGGAAACCAAACCCGACCAGAAGCCAGCGGCCACTGCTGCTGCCGCCGCGGCTGGAACTGAAACAAATGCCGCCACGCCCGCTCCCGCAGCCGCTCCGGTGGTGCCGGAGACCACGGTCATCAAAAACGAAACGGCGGAATACACCTTCACAAATATCGGCGGTGGCCTGCAGTCGATGAAGATCCTCAAAGGCAAGTTCAGCGGAGAGACCGAGCAGGTGCTCAACGGCAACGGCTATCGCGGGGCCATCGGCGCCCTCAGCCGCGCGGCGGGCGACATTGAAAACCTCCCCTACACCGTGGAGGAAAAGACGGACCGTTCCATTACCTACACCGCCGTGGCAAACGGCATGAAGATCACGAAGCTTTGGGAAATGGCGAAACCCAAAGATGACGGCAAGGAGGAAGACGGCTGGGGCTATCTGTGGAATCTGAGCGTCACCTTCACCAACACGACGGACATCGTGCAGGCTGGGCCGTATTATCTCTACACGGGCCTCGTCACCCGCCTGCACGACAACGACTGGATCATGCCCGCGGCCACCTGGTATGCCGACGGGGATGCAGAGGAGATGGATTACAACAAGTTCGACCGCTCGACTTTTCTCGGTCTCTGGGAGACGACGCCGAAGCGTCAGGAGATCAAGAAGGACCTCGTCGAGATGGTCTTCGGCGGGGTACACAATCAATACTATGCCGTCCTGCTGAGCCCTGCGGGTGAAGTGAAGGAGGAAAGCAGCACACCGGTATGGATGCAGCGGCAGTGGGTGACATTCGACGATCCCGGCCGCGGGAAAGTGACTGGCCACGGCATGGAGGCGGGCGTCGGGCTGGATTCGTTCACGCTGACAAAAGACCAGAGCCACACGTGGAAGGGGCAACTCTATACCGGCCCGCGCTCCGGCTCGGCATTGAACAAGATCGAAGGCGAGCGCCGCCAGGCCATGCACTATGGATGGTTCCGCACGCTGAGCCGCCTGTTCCTCGGCCTGCTCAACACCTTCCACAACTGGGTCACCAACTATGGTGTGGCCATCATGATGCTGACGCTGCTGGTTCGGATCTGTATCTGGCCGCTGCACATCAAGGCCACCCGCGCCATGAAGCGCATGAGCAAGCTCGCGCCCATGATGAAGGACATCCGCGAGAAGCACAAAGAGGACCCGCAGCGCATGAACGTGGAGGTGATGAAACTCTACCGCGAGTATGGCGTGAACCCCCTCGGCGGCTGCCTTCCCCTGCTCTTCCAGTTCCCCATCTTCCTCGGCTACTACAACATGATGAAGAGCGCCGTGGAAATGCGCGGCCACTCCTTCCTCTGGGTGCAGGACCTCTCCATGCCGGACACAGTGGCACATGTCATGGGCATCCCCATCAACCCGCTGCCCATCCTGATGACCATCACCATGTTCATCCAGATGAAGGTCTCGCCACAGCCCACCATGGCTGACAATCCTCAGATGCAGATGCAGATGAAGATCTTCAAGGTGATGCCGTTCCTGTTCATGTTCTTCTGCTACAACTTCGCGAGCGCTCTCGCGCTTTACTGGACGGTGCAGAACATCATTTCCATCGGCCAGACCTGGCTGATGAAGCTCCAGCCCGAGCCGGAACTCGTCAAAGTGCCGCCGCGTCCTTCCTTTATGGAGCGCGCCATGGCCGCCCAGCAGGCCCGCCAGCAGCAGATGAAGAAAGGCGGACCGAAGCCACCGCGCACCGGCGGCGGCAGCGGCAGCGCTTTTCGTGATCAGCAGCGTAAAAAATAGCACTGCGCCTCTTTTTGACTATTACTGCGCGTAGTAACTGCCATGAATGCCGCCCACGCCGCCAGGGAGATCCTGGAAATTATGCTCCGCCACCTCGGCTACACTGCTGAGGTGACGGTGAAAGAGGATGCCGCCTCCCCTGGGCTGAGCGTCCACGTTGCCGATCCCAATGCCGCCGCCGCCCTCACCGGAAAGGGCGGCGAGCGCCTCAATGACCTGCAGCACCTCGTCAACAAGCTGCTGCGCCAGAAATCGCCGGATGCCCCGCGCGTCCATGTGGATGTCAATGAGCACCGCGGGCAGCAGGACGATCACTTCCTCGAAGAGGTGCGCCACCTCGCCCAGCAGGTCCGCAGCACCGGACAGGCCGTGAAACTGGAGCCAATGAACAGCTATCAGCGCCGCCTCGTGCACAACCTCTTTAAGGACGATCCCGACCTCAAGACGTGGTCGCCTGAAGACGAAAGCCGCCTCAAGCGCATCACCATTCTGCCCAGAAACCTGCCGCCCCGGACGTAATATTTCCCGTCCATACCGCTGATTGCGCCCGTATTGTCCCTGTGATAATGCTTTCCCCTAATTCCCTACCCTCTCATGTCTGAGCCAACGCAACGTCCCCCCTCCCAGGAATCACCTGACCGCCGAGGTCAGGGCAGCGAGCCGCAGGGATTTAACTGGAAAGGTCTAATTCTCCTCTCCCTCGCCATCATTATTCTTGCCAGCGGCCTGATGTATAAGTCGGGTAATTCCGGCGGAGAGATGGTTTACCCCAAGTTTCTCACTCACCTGAAAAATGGTGAAGTGGACAAAGGCAGCGTCAAAGTGATGCTCGACCCGGCCGGGGAATATGTCCTCGCCAAGCTCAATGATAAAGCCGGCAAGGATGTCGCCGGCAAGTCCTACAAGATTCCCTTTGAAGCAACCCTCGAGAAGGACCGCCTCATCAAGGAACTGGACGCGCAGGGCATTACACCGGAATACAAGCACGATGCCAGCGTCGGCTGGACACTCTTCGCGAGCCTGCTGCCCGTCCTGCTGCTGCTTCTCGTCCTGTGGTTCTTCTTCCGCCAGCAAATCAAGATGGCCGGCCGCGGGGCGATGAGCTTCGGCAAGAGCCGCGCGCGACTGCTGTCCATGGACAAGAACAAGGTCACCTTCAAGCAAGTGGCCGGCTGCGATGAAGCCAAAGAGGAAGTCTGGGAACTGGTCGAGTTCCTCAAAGATCCTAAAAAATTCCAAAAGCTCGGCGGCCACATTCCGAAAGGCGTGCTGATGATCGGTCCTCCCGGAACCGGCAAGACACTGCTCGCGAAAGCCATCGCCGGGGAAGCAGATGTTCCATTCTTCAGCATCAGCGGGTCCGACTTTGTCGAAATGTTCGTCGGCGTAGGTGCCAGCCGCGTGCGCGACATGTTTGAGCAAGGCAAGAAGTCTGCTCCCTGCCTTATTTTCATCGACGAAATCGACGCCGTGGGCCGTCACCGCGGACATGGTATGGGCGGCGGTCACGATGAACGCGAACAAACACTCAACGCCCTGCTCGTGGAGATGGATGGCTTCGACACCCAGGAGGGTGTCATAATCATTGCCGCCACTAACCGCCCGGATGTGCTCGATCCTGCGCTGCTTCGCCCTGGCCGCTTCGACCGTCAGGTCACAGTCAGCCTGCCCGACGTGAAAGGCCGCGAAGCCATTCTCAAAGTACATTCCAAGAAGGTCAAGATGGCCGCTGATGTGGACCTCGCGGTCATCGCCCGCGGCACCCCCGGCTACTCCGGCGCGGAACTCGCCAACGTCATGAACGAAGCGGCTCTCCTCGCAGCCCGCAAAGGCCTCAAGGGCATCACGCTCAAGGAACTTGAGGAAGCCCGCGATAAGGTGCGCTGGGGCAAAGAACGCCGGAGTCTCGCCATTTCCGAAAAGGAAAAGGAGAACACAGCCTTCCACGAAGCCGGCCACGCCATTCTCCTCGAACTCCTTGAACACACCGAACCGCTTCACAAGGTCACGATCATCCCGCGCGGTCCCTCGCTCGGCTCCACCATGTGGCTGCCACTGGAGGATAAATACACCCGCCGCAAAAATGAGCTGCTGGATGACCTTGTCGTCACCATGGGCGGACGCGTTGCCGAGGAACTGGTCTTCGGTGATGTCACCAACGGTGCCGTCGGAGACATCCGCCACGCTACCGCGGTGGCACGCAAGATGATCTGCGAATGGGGCATGAGCGCCAACCTCGGTATGGTCGAATACGGCGAGAATCAGGAGCATGTCTTCCTCGCCCGCGATCTCGGCAGCAAACGCGACTACAGCGAGGACACCGCCCGGAAGATTGATGCGGAAATCAAGCACCTCATCGACACTTCCTACCAGCGCGCCAAGGATCTTCTCATCAAACACCGCGCCGAGATGGACGCCCTCGCGAAAGCACTGCTGGAGTACGAAACTCTCGACGGCGTGCATGTTCGTGAAATCATGGAGCATGGCCAGCTGCTCAATCCACCCCGCAGCAAGCCGCCGGCCCCGCCGCCTGTTCCTGCCGAGGCCCCGACCCGCACCGACAGCGAAGCGGACGAGGATCTGCCGCCAGGCCTCGCTGGCGCTCCAGCTTAAGCCGCCCGGCAAACCATCCTTCCTCGAAATACCGGGACCTTTGCGTCCCGGTATTTTTGCTTTTTGCAGCCACATTGCCCCTGAATGCCCCGCCGATTTCCTGACATCCCCGCCTGATTGAGCGGCGCGCGAAGTTGCCCTTCGCTTCTCCATACAGGCTCCTTAATCGCTGGAGCGAAGTCCAATTTCGCTTTCCGTTTCCATCGTCGCCCGCCCGGCAGCCGGCTGCATTTTACTGAAATCCGTTTTGACCTTCCCTTTACGCTCCCGGATTGGTCGGGATCCACCCGGTGGTTTCTCCAATTTCCCGGTGCTATGAAGATGTGCCCGCCACGGCATCGCAGACTTTGGCCGCAGCATCAAGCACAGCCAGGGAACACATGGCCCGCGAGAGCGAGGCCAGCTTATCGGGATCCGTCAGCAGGCCGGTGAGGATGGCGCCGAGTTCCCCTGCAGCAATATCGCGTTCCTCCACCTGCACTGCAGCCCCGGCAGCCGTGAATATCTCTGCATTGCTCCGCTGGTGGTCATCGGCAGCCGTTGGATAGGGCACTAGCACCGGGGGCAGCCCCCAAGCGCTCAGCTCTGTGAGGCTGCTGGCTCCGGATCGGCAGACGGCGACGGCTGCGAGAGCATAGGCGAGTTCCATGCGCTGACAGAAAGGCACCACCCGGGTGGTGAGCGCCGACACGGCTTCACAGGCCTTCTGCACGACTTCATAATCGCCCGGACCGGTGATAAACAGAACCTGCACGCGGCCGGCATGTGCCGCGAGGGCAGGCAGCGCGGCGATCACCGCATTGTTCACCCCGCGGGCTCCCTGACTGCCACCCATGACGAGAATGGTCTGCTTTTCCTCAGGCAGATTGAAGAACTCGCGGGCGGCCGCAATGTCGGCGGGCGGCATGAGCGAAGGCCGCAGCGGCGTGCCGGTGACGAGGGTGCGCCCGGCCGGGAAATGCTTCGCGCATTCTTTCAATCCCAGCAACACCTGACGGCAAAATCGCGCCGTCATGCGGTTGGCCTTGCCCGGCACCGCATTCGACTCATGCACAAAAGTCTTCAGGCCGAGTTTCCGCCCCGCCATGGCCGGCGGTAACGAGGTGAAGCCCCCCATGCCCAGCACCGCGGTGGCACGAAAGTCGCGCAGGAGTTTCACGCAATGCCGCCGCGTCTTCCAAAAGCGCCAGAGGAATTTCACCATCGCCAGTGAAAGCGGCCGGGGCATAGCCACCGCGGGGACTTTTTCAAACCGCAAATCATCCTGCCCCTCTGTGGCGAGGGCATCAATTTGCTTTTCTGAGATCAGCAGCAGCGTCTCCCAGCCCCGGGCGCGGGCCTCTCTCGCGACCGCGATGCCCGGAAAGAGATGTCCACCTGTACCGCCACAGGCGATGACAAGGCGTTCGCTGCTCGTGGGAGACTGTAAATCACTCATAGGAAAGGAAATATACGCTGGATTCATGCATCCTTCCGGCATCCGGATTCGCAAGGCCGGATTGGCCCTCCCGGGTGGCCCCGGTGCTCCAGAACCTCATTCGGACAAACCGGCTGCTTCCGGCAAGGCTCTGAACATTACCGGCGCACAACCAACCGGATCATCGATGCGGCGAAAGACCAGCAGTGTGGAGGCCGCGAGGGATCAATCTTCATTAGCTGTACCAAAAGCGTAAGGACGTATGAAGAAATTATTGATGTTTACGAAGCAGGAGGGCATCTATGTGGCCTCGCTGCGTGGATTTTCACAAGGTTCCGCAGAACATCCAAACTCAGTCACCACCAAACCCACTAACATGAAAAGCCTCTTCGCTGCGTTGATCGCCGGACTGATTCCCGGCTCATTTTCCTCAGCCGGTGAACCCGTTAACAAAAAGTGCCCCATGAGCGGCAAGGATGTGGATGCCGCCGCCAGGACTGAACTGACTGTCAACATCGGCCTCTGCTGTGCCAGGTGTCAGGGCAAGTTTGAGGTCGATGCTGAAATGAAAGAGGATGCGGTGCGCAAGCACGCCGGCTCCAAAGAATCCCCGGCGAACACCAAGTGCCCGGTCAGCAACAAGGACGTAAAGAAGGAGAATACTTCCGCCGCCTCGATGACCGTGGCTTTCTGCTGCGACATGTGCAAATCCGAGTTCGACAAGGACCCGAAGAAGCACATCACCAAAGTGAAGTAAGCGCTCCGCCTTCAGGCGAATCCCTTCAGAGACCGGCCGCCCGTCAGGCACCGGTCTCTTTTTTTGGCATTACTCCCAGCAGAGAAAGCTCCGCAGCGAGCCTTTCCATCGGCAATCCCACCACATTCGTCCAGGAACCCTCTACAGCCGAAATGACCTTGTCACCGTGCTCCTGCGCGGCGTATCCTCCGGCTTTATCAAGCGGATTGATCAGGGCGAGATAGGCGCACCGCTCCTCTGCATTCAGCGGCTTAAAAGTGACCGCAGTTACGACCTCAAAGCGCCGTTCCAGGCCCGCCGTATCACAGCGCAGCACCACGGAAGTGCAGACTTCATGGGTATGGCCCGCAAGTTTGGCGATCATGCGTTCGGCATCCTCCATGTCCGCTGGCTTGGTGAGGGCGCAGCCATCAATGGCCACGAGTGTATCAGCCGCGATAACGAGGTGATCTGGAAACAGCGCTGCCGCGTGCCTCGCTTTGGCCGCCGCGTTCTCCATCGTCAGTTCATGCAGGCCGGCAGTTTCATCATGGACTTCCTCCACATTCGATGGCTCTACCCGAAAGTCATACCCGGCCTCCGTCATGAGATCGCGGCGGCGAGGAGAGGCTGAGGCAAGGATCAAAGGCTTTTCCAGAGTTTCGGGAGAAAGAAGCATGGCCGCAGGCTAGCCGTAACCCCTTTTCTGCAAGCGGCAGCGCGCAGATCATTCATAATCGCAAAATTGAGAAAGGCGTTATACTTGAGTGCGGAATTTTATAAACTTATGTAGACGAGTGAAATTCTTTTGTTACACTCCGGTCCAGGAACTTCAAATGCCGACAGCCTGTCTACGGCCCAGGAACTTCTGAGATTTGTTGGTAACGAGGAACAATCCGCCCGGTCTGGTCGCCGGGCGGATACCAAAAGTGGGCCTCTCCGGGCCGGTTTCCCGGGGAGGCTCGCTTTGTTTTCAGCCGGGTCAGTTCCGGCCGCGCAGCGCAGATTCCACAGAAAGCGAAAGTGGTTCTTGTAGGCCTGGTCATTCCTGAGTAAAATGAGGTTCAGAATTGATTCGATGACGCCGGTTCCCCCCATGCCAGCAGATATACCGCCCGCCGAATTGCATCGCCGCAGAGTCCCTGTGGCGCTGGTGGCAGCCTGTGGCTCCGCCGTCATTGCCGGACAGAGTGCGTGGGTGGATGCCCCTTCTGAAGCTTGGTATCAGGTGTCTCCGGCAGCAGCCACTGCAGTGCACCACCCGCTGGCTGGCGTAGCGGCCGCAGTGGCAGCCGCCGGGGGACTTCTCGCTGCCGGAACCGGCTGGGCGCTCGACTCATGGGGGCGGCGCAGCTTGATTCTAACGGCCGCCGCCGGACTTGCAGTAACACAGTCGCTGCTCCTGGCGCACCGCTTTCATGTGGACTGGGAACCTCTGTCTCTCATCGCAGCACTTGTGACGGGCATGGTGGCCGGCGGGATAGCGGCACCGCGGCGGGAGTCAGCCGCCCAGTGGTTTGCAGGACGCGCCGGACAGGATCTCCTTGCCCGGCTCTCTGCCGCGCCACCCGGCATTCTGGTGCCGGACCAGCGTGAGGCTTCAGTCCTTACCTTCCGTCTGCTCAATGAAACCCAACTCCGCGAACGGATTCCGGCGCGGGAATTTCTAAAATTCACCGAAGCATTGCGGCAAACAGCCTCCCGGCTACTCACCAGCCAGGGTGCTCTGCTTGATGCCCCCGAAAGCGGCGTCGTGCGGGCCTTCTTCGGGCTTCCGCTGGCAGTGGAAAGTCACGCGACCCAGGCCGCACAAGCAGCGCTGTCCCTGGATGAAGTGATGCAGGAATTTGCGCTCACCCACATGCGCCGGGACCACCCCGTTGCAGAAACCGGTATCGGCATTGCCTCGGGAACCCTAACCGCCGGCCTGACCGGAAACCATTATACCGCCGCCGGTGATGCCGTGGAGCAGAGCCGCTGGCTCGCAAGTCTGAACGCGGAGTTTCACACCCGCCTGCTGACAGATGAAGCCACACACCTGCAAGCCAGCTGTGTTGAAGACCGTCCGCTGGAAATCATGAACCCGCCGGAAGGCGCGGCCGTCGCTATCTTCCAGCTGCTGGGCGCAGAGGGAGCCCTTTCCATCGAGGCCCTGCAGCGGCGAGATGCCTTCCGCGATGCCATCGTGCTGCTGCGCGCCGGCCATGCCGCGGACGCCCTCGCTCGGTTCGCCGATGCCCGCGAGGGTCTCATCCACGAGGACGCAGTGCTGGAGCGGTTTGTCGCCGAAGCCGAAGCCCAGTCCGCCCGCGACGGCATCAAGCCGCCTCTGCGCAAAGCCCCGCTGCCACGCCCCTCCGCACGTAAATCGCCGCGCCTGTGAGCAAGATCGACTATCCAGGCGAAATCCGCGCGCTCATTGCCCAGTTGAAACGCCTGCCCGGCGTCGGCCCCCGCAGCGCAGAGCGCATCGCCCTCTGGCTGCTCCGCTCCCACCAGAGTCCCGGCACCGCACTCGCCTCCGCCCTTACAGAAGCCACCGCGCAAATCCAGCTCTGTGACCAGTGTGGATTCTTCGCCAGCCGCACTGACGGCTGCATCATTTGCGAGGAAACCGGCCGGGACACCTCCATGATCTGCGTCGTGGAGCAAAGCACAGACATTCTTCCGCTGGAGCGCACCGGAGCCTATAACGGACACTATCACGTGCTGCACGGCCGCATCAGTCCCCTGGATAACATAGGACCGGAGGACCTGCGCATCGGCCAGCTACTGCATCGAGTGCAAGACAATGCCGTGCGCGAAATCATCCTTGCCACCGGCAGCGACGTGGAGGGCGAAGCCACCGCCAACTACCTCACCACGCTCCTCAACAGCACCACTCCCGGCATTCACGTCACCCGGCTCGCGCAGGGACTGCCCGCCGGCGGCGGGCTTGACTCGGCCGACGAACTCACCCTCTTCCGCGCCTTGAGCGGCCGCCGCCGCATGATTGAGACAGCCTGAAATGCCGCGCCCGCGGCCTGCGTTTTAGTGCGATGCTGTTTTCTCCCGCCAGCCGCCGCCACGCACTCTCCCGCATTGGATGCGGCTTTGGCGCGCTGGCCCTGGAGGCCCTGACAAGACAGAGCCACGCTGCAGTGAAACCCGCTGTGTCCCTGAACCCCACTGCGCCCATGCAGGCCCGGCGGCCCCATTTTGCCCCGCGGGCAAAGTCCGTCATCTTCCTCTACATGGTCGGCGGCCCGGGCTCGATGGATACCTTCGACTATAAGCCGGAACTCCAAAAACGCGGGGGCCAGAAAGTGCCTGACTCCCTGCGCAAAGGCGTGGAGGGCACCCGCTTCGCGAACATCTTTCATGGCTGCAAAGAGGAACTGCTCGCCAGCCCTTGGGAGTTCAAACCCTATGGTGAGTCCGGCCTCATGGTTTCGAGCCTCTTCCCGCACACTGCCCGCCACGCCGACGACCTCTGCCTTATTCACTCCATGCAGGCGAACAGCAACAACCACGCGCCTGCCAGCATTCAAATGCACACCGGTGAGATCACCGGCGGCAAGGCCAGCATCGGCTCATGGGTCACCTATGGTCTCGGCAGCGAGAACGAAAACCTTCCGGGCTATGTGCTCCTCTTCGACGCCGGACCGCTCGGCGGGGCCACCAATTATGCCAGTGGCTTTCTGCCCGCCGCTTTTCAGGGCACCCGGCTGCGCGACCGCGGCACGCCCATGCTGGATTTGCTGCCGCCCCCGGAATTTGCCAGCGGTCAGGCCCGCACTTACGCAGCGCTGCGGCAACTCAATCTCGTCCACCGCTCCGCGCGCCCCGGCTTTACCGAACTCGACGCCCGCATCGCCAGCTACGAACTCGCCTACCGCATGCAGGCCGCTGCTCTGGAAGTCGGCAACATTGAAACCGAGCCCCTGCCCCTCCAGGAACGCTTCGGACTCAATCATGCCAACAAAGAAACCGCCTCCTTCGGCCGCAAATGCCTCCTCGCCCGGCGTCTCGTCGAGCGCGGGGTCCGCTTTGTGCAGCTCTATGACATGATGGAAAAGGACGGCTGGGATGCCCACGACAA
>Ga0315905_10001408_pt1 | contig 25845 bp, 27 predicted proteins | sample LakEriMetagenome_5_FD_203522 | JGI IMG/M metagenome (GOLD analysis project Ga0315905, IMG submission 203522) | Freshwater fungal communities from buoy surface, Lake Erie, Ohio, United States - Buoy 4 MA121 | ecosystem: Environmental > Aquatic > Freshwater > Lake | place: USA: Lake Erie, Ohio...
AATAAAAAAAATCAATGCCAAGAGCGTCAAACCTCCAATAATGTTCTGCTGCGTGACATCCACCTCCCCAGCAGCATCCATGTTCACATTGGTAGCTACTTTCTGAGATCCAGCAATCCCTTGGGAATACATAAATACAAAGTAACCCGCGGCAATTCCATAAGGAATCAAGCGCAGCGGGTTTCGTAGAATCAACAACAGGTTATTGACGAAAATCAAAAAATCCTTTTTCAGGAGTAGGCGAACCTCATTCATCTTTGGTCAATTCTAAAAACAAATCCTCTAAACTCAATCCAGATTCAGCCTGCAACTTCAAGTTGGCGATGCTGTCGTTGCCAATTATCTGGCCTTCCTTCATGATCATAATTCGATCGGCTATCGACTCTATCCCCTCAATCAAATGGGTAGAAACCAAGATGGTTTTACCCTGCTCCTTTAAGGTTTTGAATAGATTCTTGGTGTTCTTAATTGCTTTGGGATCCAATCCAATCATGGGCTCATCAAAAAATAGGAGCTTTGGATCTGGAAGCAAGGCGCAGCAGATGGAAACTTTCTGACGCATTCCTTTGGACAAGTCCCTGCCCAGCTTCTTCTGCTTGTCCTCCAACTCATACATTTCCAACAATTCCAAGGCTCTGGGCTTCCAATCTTTCACGCCATAGGCTTGCGCCACAAATTGCATGTGCTCCCAAATGGTCAATAAATCGTAGACATAGGGAGTTTCAGGGATGTAGCTAAACAACTTTTTGGCTTCCACAGACAGGTGGTCGTAGCCGCCAATCTGAATTTCACCCTCTGTTTTGCGAAGCAATCCCACAATGCATTTCATGGTGGTACTTTTCCCCGCTCCATTGGGGCCTAACAAGCCTACCACTTCTCCCCCATCGAGGTGAAAGCTGACCTCTTTGACAGCTGCTTGCTTGTTGTATACTTTGGTGAGTTGCGTGACCGTTAACATATCCCTAGTTTTTGCATTGCTGTAGAACTTATAATTTATTGAATCTAAAAAATGGGGTCTTATAAAATTAAATCCTTAGCCTAAAAGTTTAATAGAGTACGATGTTACTCTAATTTTTCCTTATCCTTTCGCCCCAGCCAAAAGATAGAGCACTGCCATCCGTACCGCTACCCCATTTTCGACTTGGTCTAGGATTATGGAGTGCGAAGAATCGGCTGCATCAGAACTCAATTCCACACCTCTATTGATGGGGCCTGGGTGCATGACTACAATCTCCTTGTTGAGGCTATCCAGCAACTTCTTGTTGATACCGTAGTACAAGGAATACTCGCGAAGGCTTGGGAAATACTTGATCTGCTGCCGCTCCAACTGAATTCGAAGCACGTTGGCGACGTCGCACCATTCCAAGATCTTGTGGAGATCCAACTCCACCTTCACCCCAAGGCTTTCAATGTACTTCGGAATGAGCGTTACCGGTCCGCATACACGAACTTCCGCGCCTAGTTTTTGAAGGCAGAAAATATTGGAAAGCGCCACTCGAGAGTGGAGAATATCGCCGATGATGGCTATTTTTTTCCCAGTGAGGTCTCCCAATTTTTCCTGCATGGAAAAGGCATCCAAGAGTGCTTGCGTAGGATGTTCATGCGTGCCGTCTCCAGCATTGACCACATTGGCTGGTACATTTTTGGAGAGGAAATGCGGGGCTCCTGGACTGGCATGGCGCATCACCACCATGTCCACCTTCATGGCCAAAATGTTATTTACCGTATCAACTAAGGTTTCTCCTTTTTTGACAGAGCTATTGGAAGAAGAAAAATTGACTACATCTGCACTGAGTCGCTTCTCCGCAAGTTCAAAGGAGAGACGGGTGCGGGTGGAGTTTTCGAAGAAAATATTGGCAATGGTGATGTCACGAAGGGAAGGAACTTTCTTAATCGGTCGGTTGATCACCTCCTTAAAATTGGTGGCGGTCTCTAGCACAAGTCGGATGTCCGTCTCGCTGAGTTCTTTGATGCCTAAAAGGTGCCTGGTGCTGAGTTGCGACATAGTTAGCTCGTTACTTTCTCTGTGATCCATATGGCATCCGCGGGATTTCCCTGAGCCACCCACTCTACCACTACATATTGACTATCTAACGTATTGACTTTTACGCCGTAATAATCCGGCAAAATCGGGTAATCTCGGGTGAGTCTTCGATCAACCAAAACCATTAATTCCACTTTCAGGGGTCTTCCAAAGGCAATCATGGCATCCATCGCTGCACGAACTGATCTGCCCTTGTACAATACATCGTCGATGAGCACCACTTTTTTTCCTTCTACCAAGAAATCGATTTTGGTTTCGTTGGCCTTCAGTGGAAAGTCTCTTCTTCGGAAGTCGTCGCGGTGGAAGGTGGCATCTAGGTAGCCCGAAGGAACCGTCACTCCAGAAATTTCTTTAAGTAGTGCCACAATTTTATCTAGAAGCAAGGTGCCTCTCGGCTGTAATCCCAAAAAAACCGTGTTTTCGAAATCGTCGTGATTTTCGATAAGTTGGTAGCAGAACCGCTTCAGTGTGATGTCAATCTGCTGCTGATCGAGGACTAGCCGTTTTTGCATGGATTAAATTTGCGGTAAATATAGAAAATAAACTAGTTTAAGTCGGCATTAGGCACATACAAATCCCCGTTCAAAAGTAATTTTTGGATAAAAAACACTTCTCGTACCTCCTCTTTTTGTTGTTCGTTTGTAAAGCGGATTTTTTGCAGTCCTGACAACACAAAATAAGGCCCATACCAATGCAGCAGTCGTAGCGATCCCAAATCGGTGAATTGTATGGTTCCCTTCGATTCGTCAAGTTCCAAGGGTATCGTTTGATTTTCAAGCAGTCGCTCTCCATTTTTGAAGTAGCTGAGTTTGATTTGATCGTTGACGAGGTAAAGGTGAAATACATCTTCCCCTTGCACCGAAACCTCCGCAAAGGGCTCCGGATACGTCGTATTGACATCCTCATATCGGGCGGAATTATCCCAAATGACCTGCCCTGTTTTTGCTACTTCCATAAAATGGGCCGAACGATAGGTGTATTCTGTGACTAGGGTATAAGTTTGGATGGGTCCTCCGAATGAATTATAGGGATCCATGTAATAGGGAATGTAACCCATGCGGTTCGATCGATCGTAGCGGTAGCGCTGTGAAGGCAAAGTGGGTGCTACTGTACCTGGTCCGCGGGAACTTGACACTGAAAATTGATCGAAATAGATCAAATACCTATCCTCGAATTCCTTGACATCTCGAATCGCATAGGCATTCCGGATGTAAGGAATTTTACCTTTTTCAAATTGGTCCGCAAGGATTTCTTCTTGCTTTAGACGCTGTTTTTCGGGCAAATACGTGTAAAAATTAGGAAAATCGGCCAGGGTATACAGCCCTATATTTTGCTCACCAAATTCATTGATTTGCGCCAAATACATCCCCTTGTAGGAATTTCGCACTTCTTTGCCGTAGGCTCCAATTAAGGTTTGCCCATATCCTGCACCAGCAAGGAGCAATCCATCCAGTATTTCCTCATTCGGATCACCCAATGGAGCCACCTTGAGCTCGCGCAAGAGTGTACCCTGCAAGTCAAAAGTTAGGATAAACGTGTCTTGTGATTTGAAAGGCCCTCTCCGACGAATGACTACCTCCAGTCCCTCTAGCTCGGGAAGCTTTAGAATCTGGACCACATGGGTTTCATTGCCGTAAATCCCCTGCACGGTTTGGACCGTTTTCTCTTCCAAAGACAGAATCTGCACCACCGGACGAGCTTCGGCATTGCCCATAAAAATTGCCTTTTTGTCCAGTACCAAAAATTCCACGAGGTCCATAGGAAGCAAATTGTCCGCTGCATACTCCACCCCTATTTGGGTGCTTAGATCTAGGTGCAGCACGTATTTTTCTGCCGCAGCCTCATCCCCCTCTGCAAACAATACATACAACTGATCTTCATCCACATCGTAGCCAATCATGTCAAAACCTTCCTTAATCTTGACCTCCTTGATGCCATCGGATTCGAGGATTTCGGTAGTGAGGTAGTATTCAAATACAAGATCTGCATTTAGCTTTCTTGGCTGGAAAGTACGAAAGGCCACAAGCCCAGAGGGGATTCGCATCAATTCAAAGATTGGTTCAAACGAATCTGCAGGAGCTTCCATCCGCTCCTTGAACTGCAGTTGGGCAGCTACCGGCAAGGCAAGGAGCCCTAAAAATAAGACGAGTAGAAACCTTTTCATAAACTTAAGGTATGGATCAACTGGTACGCTGCTTCGCTGAGGGAATGTACGGATAGGCGGGACTGCTTGAGAAGGGAAATTTCAGCTAAGCTGGGTTCGGCTTGTAGTCGACTTAAAGTTACTGGGTTGGATAAGGGCTGAATCGCTTTGAGTTTCACTGCGACCCAAGCTTCATCCTGGGGATCAGGAAAGGCTTCTTGGCTCACTTGCGCCAGGCCTACCAGCGCTTTTTCGGCACCCGAATGGTACAGCAACACCAGGTCTCCAGGCTGCATCAACTTTAAAAAATTTCTAGCCTGATAATTTCGCACTCCATCCCAGGTATCCTCCCCTTTGCTTTCCAAATCGGTCCAAGAATAGGTGCTGGGCTCAGTTTTTACAATCCAATACTGCATACTTTTTCTTTTTCAACCTTTCACAACTTCTTGAAAATTGGTACGTCTTTACAGGTAAGTTAGTTCTCAAGCGTTTAAATTGAAACTATATTTGTCAACATTTGTGTTGAAAACCCGCTAAAAAATAAAAATTTTGGACCACAAGGCTATTCTAAACCGACTCAAGCTGTGCATTCAGCTCATGGAACTTCATGAGGAAAATCCCTTTAAAATTAGAAGTTACCAAGGAGGATTGAATGCCTTGGAGCGTCTGGAAGGAGATTTAATGGAGCTGAGCGAGCAGGAACTGGCGCAGGTTCCTGGAATCGGAAAAAGCATCCTTGAAGCAATTCAATCCCTCAAGAGCAACGGGAGCTTTTCCACGCTCGATGCGCTGCTGGAGCAAACTCCCACGGGCGTCTTGGAGATCCTGCAAGTGAAAGGTCTGGGCCCTAAAAAAGTACAGGTCTTGTGGAAGGAGCTCGGGCTTACTTCGACGCACGAACTCATGGAAGCCTGCCAAAGTGGAAAAGTAGCCCAAACAAAGGGCTTCGGAGAAAAAACACAAGAAACTATCATTCAAAACCTGCTTTTCAAGGCTTCCACTTCCGGAAAGTGGCTCTATGCCGATATCGAAGAGACCATTCTTGGGATTGCAGCGCAACTACAGCAAGTGATTCCTAAAGCTCAAGTGCGTGTAGTGGGCGACTTTGCACGAAGAATGGAAATCCTCACAAAAGGGGAATTTTTGATTGCCTCGGAAGACCTAGTAGCTACTAAAATTGGTTTGAGTCAAGTTGAGGGAATTGTTTGGAACAAGCCAAACTCCGGCCCCATGACTTGGAGAGGAAAATTGGAAGAGCCAGAACTACAGCTTGTAATTCATTTTTGTAGCCTAGATGAGCTTGCTACCAAAGAATTGCTTTTTGTGGCCTCCAAAGCCCACCTCGGTACTTGGGTCAACGAGCAGGAGACGGTAGGGGAACTGATTCGAAAAACAAAATTTGAAAGCGAAGCGGAATTTTTTCAACTTAATGAAATGCAGTTTATCCCTCGCGAAATGCGTGAAGGCATGGGAGAAGTTGAGCAGGCAAAGGCAGGAACGCTGCCTAGGCTACTCGAGAACAGCGATCTCAAAGGCATTTTACACAACCATTCCACCTACAGCGATGGAAAACATACGCTCCGTCAGATGGCTGAGTACTGCAAGGGCTTGGGATACGACTACCTGGGCATCTCTGACCACAGCCGCACAGCGAGCTATGCAGGAGGCTTAGAGATCGAAAAAGTAGCCAAGCAGCAGGCAGAAATCGATGCGCTCAATCAAGAATTGGCACCCTTCCGTATCTTCAAAGGCATCGAATCCGACATCCTTCCTGACGGGAGCTTGGACTACCCTGCTGAAGTCTTGCGAAGCTTTGATTTTATTGTTTCTTCCGTGCACTCGGTACTCAACATGGACCTCAAGCGTGCCACAGACCGCTTGCTTACTGCTATTTACAATCCCTACACTACGATCTTGGGGCACCCGACCGGAAGGTTACTGCTGCGAAGGGAAGGATATCCCATAGACCACAAGTCCATCATCGACGCTTGTGCAGAGAAGCAGGTGGTAATCGAAATCAATGCCAACCCTTGGAGATTGGACCTGGACTGGAGATGGGTTCGCTACGCGATGGAACAAGGAGTCATGCTCTCCATCAATCCGGATGCACACGAGATGGAAGGCTATGCCGACATACAGTATGGGGTTTGGATTGGCCGAAAAGGAGGGCTAACCAAGGAGCTCACTCTCAATGCGCTTTCTGGAAAGGAACTTGGAGTCTATTTTGATACTCGAAAAGCAAAAATCTAGGGAAAGAGACAGATTCCCCTAGCATAGTCTTGTTATGGGTACTTTATTTACCTTTGCGCATTAGCCCCAACCTTATGAAATGGTCCGCCTTACCTGAACCCGTCCTGCTCCAGCGTGCATTCCTTTTTGGAATTACAGGCATTTTATTGGGCACTATCTCCCTGCTCAATACGCAATTGCGTTTGTTGGACGCTCCGATGGGCCCACTGAATGGAGTCAGTTTATTGCTTCAATTTTTTGGAATAGGCTTAGCTGTCATTGTCTTGCGCCGTCCTAAAGTTGCCGTGGAGTTTAAAGAAAAATCACAACTGATGATTCTTATCCTTGCCGTAGCACTTCTGTTTTTTATTTTTTCGCTCTAATTCATTCAACCACTGCCTGTCTTCTTTCGTATCTTTTAGTGCGGAAAAAGAAATATAGAAAACTTTTTTTCCTCCCCGCAACCTTTCCTTTGCTTCGTGCATCTACCTTTTTGAAAGTTAAACCAAATGCATTTACCTCCCCAATTCTCCGATGAGGAAGAACTGATCTCGGGATGTCTCTCTGGAAACAGGCAGGCCCAGCGACAGCTCTACGATACCTACTCGAGTAGATTTATGGCGATATGCCTGCGGTACCTCAAAGATCAAGAACAAGCCGAGGATGTGATGATCCAAAGCATTATGAAAATCTTTGAAAAACTTTCCCAATTCCAAGGAAAAGGGAGTTTTGAGGGATGGATGAAGCGAATCGTCGTGACGCAAGCGCTGATGGCCATCCGAAGCAATCGCTCCCTAAGCCTATCTGTCTCTCTGGAGGATGTGGAAAAAATCCAGGAGCCAGCTGCCGAAGACCTGAACCAGCTGGAAGTAGCAGAATTGATGGATTTGGTTCAAAGCTTGCCCTTGGGCTACCGAACAGTCTTCAACCTGTTTGCGATCGAAGGGTATTCGCACCAAGAAATCGGGGCGCTTCTCGGAATTACCGAAAGCACCTCCAAGTCACAACTCAACCGCGCACGAAGCGTGTTGAAAGAAAAAATTACGAGTCTTCAACTCCAAACCAAAATTACGCATGGCTAAATCAGACGAAGTATTGGATCGAGTGTTTAGAGAAAAACTCGAGAATCACCAGGAGGCCCCTAGCCCAGCTGCATGGGATACCTTGGCTAGTCAACTAGATTCCAAGCAAGCTCCAAAAAAGGCAAGCTCTTGGTGGGCGATTGCGGCAGCGATAACCCTTGCTCTTGGTGCTGCATTCCTATTTTGGTCTACAGGGCAAGAGTCCGAAATAAATGCACCCTTGGCTGAGGCGCAAGAAATAAATGCTGAAGTAGTAACCACAACTCCAGTTACCCCTTCTTCGACTGTTGAGGCTGAAATTGAGGCTCCATCGACGAACGGCGTTATTACAGCTAGTAAACCTGTTCAAACTGGAATCAAAACCCAGCAACAAAATCCCAACACATTTGTAGCAGAAGTGCATACACTGAATGAGGCAGTTCCTGCTAGTATTCCTGTTTTCACAGCAGAAGTAGTACCAAGTAATTCCCCTCAACCGGTACACAGTCCAGCTCCTGCCCTAGCAGAAACCAATGCAGTTTTCACTCCATCGACCAATGAAGCGCTAGAAGAGGAAGTTGGCACTTACCGCATCCGTATCTATTCGGATGGACTCCAAAAAGCGGCTCCAAAAGAAAAAAATCTCGTGACTGAACTCGGTAAGGCTGTCGGGCAAGTAGAAGGACTATTGGGCAAATTGGATGAGGGATATGAAGAAATCCAAGAAAAAAAGGAACGCCTTTTTTCTTCCCTAACAAGTAGAAGAGAGGCCTCAATTGAAAAACAATAAAACGAAACCAAACGATACACTAACACAAAAAACGATGAAAAAACTATTCCTTTTACTCGCCTTTTTAGGCCTGGTTCAAGTGGCCATGGCAGCAGAACGCCCAGAGCAACTTCTCGATAAAAAACAACTTATCCTCAAGGACAGCGTGGTGATCGAGTTTGGTAAGGCTGGTAGAATTGTAATTCTAGTGCAATCCACAGAAGATTTTGAAAAGCTCAAGTTGATGAATATCAACCAAATCATCAGTGAACTTGGCGTCAAGGAAAACAAAGCTACCGGGGAAGTAACTCTCGTAGAAATCCACCAAAAGGATGGCTCGGTAAAAGAAGTTGTTCGTGTCAATGAAAATGGTATGGAAACGGAAGTTCGCCTGGGAAGAATGCGTGTCCTGGTAGACGAATCCGGACTGGATACCAAAGTGAAAATCGAAACCGATCCCAAGGAAAAAAAGGACCCTCCTTTCAAAACCAACTTTACCCTTGATTTAGGTGTCAATAATTTCTTGCAGAAAGGAAGCTTCCCTACCTCGGATCAGCCCTACGCTACGAAAGGCTGGGGTAGCTGGAATGTGGGATTGAATTCCATGGCGTCGCTGCGTCTAACCGAAGCGTTGAGATGGAATTTTGGATTGGCTTTTCAATGGTACAATTTCAAGTTTGAAAACCGAGACTTCCAAGCAGTGCGTGGCCAAGATCAAATTTCTTTTGTGGAACGCACAGACGTCACTGGTGTAAAAAGCAAGTTGTCCGCTTCTTACCTTACTGCCATGACCCTACTCGAAGTAAACTTAGGGAAGAACAAAGGTAAGGGCCTCACTCTTGCCGCTGGGCCTTACATAGGCTATCGTCTGGGAGGTAGATCCAAATTTGTGTACGAAGAATCAGGACGCGCAGTAGATCGAACAGAAAAAATCAATACAGGCCTTTACTTGGAAAACCTACGCTACGGGTTCCGTGGAGAGGTGGGCATCGGCAAGAACGTTACCTTTTTCAGTACCTACGATTTGAACGAACTATTCCAAGAAGGAAAAGGACCCGCTTTGAATCCAATCACTTTTGGCATCAAACTTTTAAATGACTAATCGAACTTTTAAATAACTAACCGAATTGCTATGAAAAATTACACCTACGCAAGTCTATTTGCCTTGCTCCTACTCGCCTCCACCACTTGGGCAACTGCCCAGAATGTAGTGGTCAATACCACCAAAAAATATCCGAACATCACCCAAATCGAGGTGGAAAGCGGTTGGCTGGACGTAAGCTATGTAGGTGGATCCTCGGCCGAAGCAGCAGTTGAAGCCTATCTAGAATCCAATGTAACCGACCAAGACATTGTATTCGTGACAGTGGGAGATGTCCTTAAAATCAGCTACAAGCATGGTACTGGCAAATACAATTGGAACAGCAAAAACAAGGGATATATCAAAATCACCGGGCCAGTAGCACTTGCGCTTCAATTAAGAGGCACTTCTGGAGAAATAAGCATACAAAATCTGGAATCGAAACTAACTACCCTGCTGCTTACTTCAGGGAATGTGGCTGCTACTCAAATTAAGGGAGATCTTACCTTAACAGCCACCTCGGGCAACTTAATCGTCAACGCCATAACTGGAAATGTAATCGCTAGATTAACTTCAGGAAATAGCACGATAGATGGCGTTCAGGGCACGGTCGATTACGGTTCTACCAGCGGGAATTTCACAGCAAAAAATATAGGAAGCCAACTGGATGTCCAACTTACTTCTGGGAATGCCAAACTGGAAAATGTGAAGGAGCTGGGTTTGATGAAAATCACTTCAGGGAACATGACTGCCGTGAACTCTGGAATAGGGCCGAAGACTCAATTTAACGGTACCTCGGGCAACTTTACCGTACAAACCCCTTCAAACCTTGGAGACTTCAACTATGCACTTAAGTCGACCTCAGGAAACCTTCGTGTGGGGAATACCAGCACAGAAAAATCCTTGGACATCAACTATAATGCCGCTAACACCGTACGAGGTAACGTTACCTCAGGCAATATTACCATCGTAAATTAATCAGGGTTGACCTTAATCAAAAACCAACTAAGCAGGCCGGGAAATTTCAGTTAGAAGTTCCCGGTCTTCTTTTTTCAGCTTCATCAAACGTACCATCCGATCCGGAGAGGGCTTGCCCAGAGAAAAGAACACCAGTGCCAGCGTAAACAGGAAGACAAAACCTGGGCTGCCAGACCAATAGAGACCTGCAGTGCTGATCACTGAAACTAAAAAGAGCAGTAAAAAGCGTTGTCGAGTGGCAGCGGCATACAAACCCACCTTTTCCAAAAGCGATTCTTGCTGCAAGGACTGCTTTATTTTTTGATGAAATAACCCATACTGAAGCACCAAAAGGAGAAAACCTGCTCCAAGGAGGAGGTATTGAGTCCAAGTTGGAAGTAGCGGAAGGGTCTGAGTAAAACGCCCAGATTGCTGATATAGGTACACCAACCCAAATGCAGGAAGTGCAAGAAGTAAAACCACCACAGTAAGACGCTCGGTACGGTGATAAATCGTGCGCAATTCTTCTTTTTCCATTATTCGATTCGGATTTGAATTTCCTCGGACTGAGGCCTAGAAACGCAGCACAACACATAGCCATCTGCGATTTCCTTTTCACTCAAGCCTGCATCTTCATCCATTTTAACCTGGCCAGATACCAGACGGCCGCGGCAAGCAGTACATAGCCCACTTTGACAGCTGTAAGGCATGTTGAGACCTGCTGCTAGACCAGCTTCCAAAATCGTTTTTCCAGGATCCACTGTCACCAAATGCTCCTCCCCTTCAACCAAGATGCTTACGTCTCGAGAAAGTAGTCCAGCTGTGATGCCGGCCTTGGCCTCTACTTTTGCTTGTTCGGCAGCAGCCGAGAAGAAGCTCTCGCTGTGAATGCGATCACTCAGCACTGACAACTCCTCCAGCACATTCTGGGTCGTTTGCATCAGTCCTTCTGGACCACAGATAAAGTACTCTTCCTGATAGCGCGGCTCGTACTCGGCTTGCGCAAATAGCTCCTTCAAAACAGACGCAGAAAGCCTGCCTTTCAACCCTGTCCAGGAATCAGCAGGCTGACTCAAGTTATGGATAACCGTCAAGCGATCTGCATTCGCTTTTTCTAGGAGTTGCAACTGTGCTCCAAAGATGATTTCCTCTTCCTTACGGCTGCAGTAGATCAAGGTAATGCGCGATTCAGGCTCGTTCACCAACACGGACTTCAGCAATCCCATCATCGGCGTAATGCCGCTACCTCCAGCAATTAGAAAGAAATGACGGCGGTTTTTAGAATGAAAGGGGGTGGTAAAGTTCCCCATCGGCTTGAGGACGTTGAGGGTCTTTCCAGGAAAAATCTTGTCATTCAGGTAATTGGAAAACAAGCCTTTTGGAACCCGCTTTACGGAAATACCTGGAAAAGGATCTACAAAAGGGGACGTGCACAAGGAATAGGATCTGCGTTGTTCTTTGCCCTCCAAGTCCAATACCACCGTTAAAAATTGGCCTGGCAAGTATTCCAAATAGGGTTCAGGCTGTTCAAAGTATATGGTAACGGTATCGGAAGTTTCCTTCACGACCTCTCTGACTTTGAGAGGAAGGTAGCTGGAGTTAGTTTCTGTCTTTTTCTTAAAGAAATTGAACATGCGTATGAAAAGTTGGGTGGATGCAAAATTAATCCCTTGGCTCAGAAAACGAACCTTAGTGGGATAATTTTCTAAGGATAACCCCAAATGATTGGAGGAAGTTTACCGAAGCGAGAGAAATCCATCGGTACGTTCAAGATTTTGACGGCAAAGGCGTACCTTTGGTTGGTAAATCGTACCCATTTTACCTTTTTTCGCTCAGCAAATTTTATTTTATGGAACTACAGGCCCTCACCGCTATCTCCTCAGTAGATGGACGTTATGCCGGCAAGACTGCCCCACTTCGTGCCTATTTCTCAGAATTTGCCTTGATCAAGTATCGGGTGCAGGTAGAGGTCGCCTATTTTATTGAATTGTGCGAACTTCCCTTGCCACAACTTGCAGGTTTTGACAAAAGCCTGTACCCAAAATTGAACGCTTGGGTGAGTGATTTCTCTCTTGAAGATGCCGAGTGGATCAAAACTGCCGAGCGCACAACCAACCATGACGTCAAAGCAGTTGAATACTTTTTGAAAGAGAAATTCGATTCATTGGGGCTAGCCGATTACAAAGAATTCATTCACTTTGGCCTTACCTCCCAGGACATCAACAATACCGCAACACCCTTGATGCTCAAAGAAGGACTTCAGGAAGTCATTCTTCCTGCACTTCAGGGGATCATTTCACAACTTTCAGCACTTTCCTCAGAGTGGGCAAAGATTCCCATGCTGGCCAAGACACACGGACAACCTGCCTCTCCTACCCGGCTGGGAAAAGAAATTGAGGTATTTGTGGTGCGATTGCAGCAGCAGCTGGCGCTACTTGCACAGGTGCCCTATGCTGCCAAATTTGGAGGAGCTACGGGAAATTTCAATGCCCATCATGTCGCCTACCCAGGAATCGATTGGAATACCTTTGCCAAGCAATTTGTAGAAAAGTCTTTGGGGCTTACCCGCTCCTATCCGACCACCCAAATCGAGCACTACGACCACTTGGCCGCTATTTTTGATGGTTTAAAGCGCATCAACACGATTTTACTCGATCTTTCTAAGGACGTGTGGCAGTATGTAGCGATGAATTATTTCAAGCAAAAAATCAAAGCTGGCGAGGTAGGCTCCTCTGCCATGCCACACAAGGTCAATCCCATTGATTTTGAAAATGCGGAGGGTAACCTTGGTATTGCCAATGCACTTTTGGAGCACTTGGCCGCCAAGCTTCCCATCTCTAGATTACAGCGAGATCTAACCGACAGCACCGTACTTCGGGTAGTGGGCCTTCCACTCGCCCACATGCTGATATCTTTGGAGTCTCTCCAAAAAGGATTGGGTAAATTGGAGCTCAACCGTGCTGCGATTGATGCGGATTTGGAGGAAAACTGGGCTGTAGTCGCTGAAGCGATTCAGACGATTTTGCGAAGAGAAGGCTATCCCAAGCCTTACGAGGCGTTGCGAGATTTGACGCGCACGAATTCAAAAATCACAAAGGCGTCCTTGGCAGAATTTATTGAAGGATTGGCTATTTCTGCCGCCTTGAAGGCCGAACTCAAGGCCATTACCCCATTTACCTACACGGGTATCTAAATCAGTTAGTTACGTAGTAAAGCTAGGAGGGGAATCACTCCTTGGAGAGGCATCGAAGGACTCCTTATTTTTTAGGATACCGGTAAAGTGTAGGCGTTACACCATTTCGTTTTTCGCTCAAGGTAAAGTAGGCATCCCCTTTAAAATTAAATCCTATGGCTTCACCTTGTGGTTCGGGCACGTAAGGAAGTCGCATCGGAGCCACTTTTAGTGCTTCCACTAGCGATTGCTTGTCAGTTCTTTTCCAATAAAAAACGGCCAGATAGGTTTTGATCAGGATTTGGCTTCCATCTTTTGAAATGTCTCCGGCCACGGAACTGTTAAAGTCAAATTCATGTACTTTTTCTAGCGTCGCGCTACCTTTTTCAAAGGCCGTAGCAGGAACTTGGTAGACTGCGTTTTTGGGTTCCCGCTTGGACACCAAAAATAAGGTGCCAGAAATCGGGTCAGCGAGGAGCGTTTCTGCATCCTTCGGTCCTCCAGGAAATTGGAGTGTCACCTTATCAATGGCAGTACTAGGAATCGCTTGCAATAGCTCAGGCTCTGCAAATCGGTAGAGGTAGATCTCCTCGTATTTGGCCTCGTTGTCTCCTATTTCAGCTACGTAGATATACGAAGTCCCATTGGGCCCAGGACCGATCGCGATATCCTCCCAATCCCGATTTTTCAGCCCAGAGAGATCCAATCTCCCCAGTTCATTCCCTAGCGTGTCCAACACAAAAACAGCAGCTTCTCCTCCACTATCCGTTTGCACATAGAGGCGGTTGGGGTAGCGCTGTGATGCAACCAATCCACTCACCTCCTCCAGGAGGTGATTTGCTACATTACCTTGAGGGATACCCGCTAAAAAAAGGGAGTCGACTTTTTGATTTATCGAGTCAATCTTTTCAACTACCTGGGTGTTTCCCTCTGCACAGCTTTGGGTAAAAAAAGCGAGCAAAATTAAACTAAACAGGAGATTGATTTTCATCCTTCAAAATTCGCCAAAAAAGAGCTTCTTGGCAAAGGATTGCTTGGATTTAAAAGATCAGCAAATCTTTAGCGATCAATTTCCAGCAGAAGTGAAGTTTTGGACTTTATAAACTTCAGGATGAGGTAGAGGATACCCGAGCCAACACTTAACCCGATTAAAATTCGACTAGTATAATGGTCCGGGTTGAAAAGGAGTACGGAAACATCGAACAAAAAGAAAATTAAAAACAAGGCGGAGAGCCCATTTTTTTCTTTAGTCAACACTTTTTTCCAGCTGAAGGAAATTTTTGGAGTGGTGAAATTCCTGAAATTGGGCAGAAAAGCAGGTACTCTAGCACTCCATTGGAGGTAAACTTCTCCAAATTTTTTACGAAGAAATTGCTCTTCAGCAAACATGATACGTTCGTAATACACCCAATAAAGCAGGCAGAAGGAGATGATAAACCAAAGATCTACCGTGACTAAGGCAGGACCTAGCCACATTAAAAAATTGCCCACATAAAGGGGATGGCGAACCAGGGAATAGATGCCTGTTTGGTTGAGTGTATCTGCAACCTGACCTACTTTGGTATTCCGTCCAGAGGTATTGCGAGGGGAATAACCTACGGTGTATACTCGAATCAACAAACCCAAGAGACCTACGCCTATGGCAACTGCAAAGTAGAATTGTTCGTAATCAGCTACATAAAGGGGGAATTCTTCAGGGTGAAGCACCCGTCGTAGGTATCTTGCCCAACCCACCAAAATAATCACGATAGGCAAAAAACTCCGGTAACGAAAGAGCCAGTTGCCTTGGGTTTCTAATTCTTCTTGAAGAGCCATGTTTCGTTTTTAGAGGTTTAACGGGAAGTAGGTTACTTTAATTTAAATTTAATGTTAAATTAATGTTAACAAAAATAAAGAAAAAAATAGTTATCCCCAATCCTACTAGCGGCTTCCAAGATGTTGAATCAAATTGTCAATTGTTGACGGTCAATAGTCGACAGCCATTTCGTGGTGTAATGCAGTTTAGCCTTCAAATTTTGAATATGTGATTGTATCCTAGCAGGATCAACGGTGGACTGTTGACCGTTGACAAAAAAAAAGTAAAGAGTCTACAGCTGAACGCTTCCCCTTATTTTTTAGAATCCTGAAAAGATTACTCACCAATTTGGCAACTTCAATTTTTTGAGCGCCTTTTTTTTGAAGTCTTGGCTAAGAATAAGTTGCCCGGTAAATACATCCGTCAAGATCTCACAGGCACGCTGTCCATACTTAGGCATAAGTAAATTTCTTGCAGCGGGCATAAAATAAAAAAAGCGGGCCATCACCTCGCTAAACCGAAGTTCCGGAAGAAGTCGTTCTTCCAAGGCAACTTGGTAAGCATTGGCAGCAAGTTCTGGATCATCAAATTGTCGAGCGATGCTTTGTCCCGCCAGGATCCCAGAATAAATAGAGTTGGTCAAGCCTTCCGCAGTCAAAGGATCTGCGAATCCAGCGGAATCACCGGTTAGGAATACCCCCTTTTTGGTAAAGCCATCCGTTCTTGCTCCCACAGGAATTTGGAAACCATGCGCTTCCTCAAAGGTGGTTTCGTGTATCCCCAATTTCTGGAGGTAGGCTTGGTAGTAGGTTCGGAGTTGAATTTTCTTGGGTGCAAATAACCCCACTCCAATAGAGAGGTGATTGGCCTTGGGAAAGCACCAGCCATAGCCTTGTGGAATGGCATCGATATCAAAGCGAGCTTCTTTGGAGAGGCGCTCGAAATCTGCTGGGCTTACCCCTACTTCGTACTCCAAGGCAGGGATGAGTTTGCGTGTTTCCTTCCATCCAGCGAGCTTGGCAGTTGGACCCAACACCCCATCTGCAGCCACAACATAGCGTGCATGGAGCACTTCTTTTTGGGTTTGAAGACTAATTTTATCTGTAAACTCTAGTTGCTGCAGCGCCTGCCCTTCGAGAAGAACGGCCCCAAGTTTGACCGCTTCTTGGACGAGCAGGTGGTCAAACTGATCACGCATGACCATACTCAGAATTGGAAAGTTGCGTTGAGCTGTAAAGGGCTGTGGCAGGTTGTCGAAATACACCGCCAAGGAATCGAATTCCTTTTCTATGGCGGCTTGTACAGAGATGGGGAGCAGTTCGCGTCCACGAAAAACGAGGCCTCCTCCACAAGTTTTGTACCTGGGAAGGGTTTCTTTTTCAAGAATAGCAACTTTTCGGCCGGCTTTTGCCAGTTCGTAAGCGGCCATCGCCCCTGCGGGCCCGGAACCAACGACAATCACATCCCAAGTCTGTTCAACACCCATACAAGCAATACCTAATTAAATTTATAGTAGGGTGAAAATTACAGAAGAAAAATAAGGCGTCAAGAATAAAGGTCGATTTTTCTTCAGTGAAGATCTCCGAAAACTAGCAGCGTACTAAGTCTGGAAATTCCTAAAACAACTTAGGAACCTAGCTTGGCAGCACTCGATTTGATTAATAGCCCATTGTATATGTAGGTTACTCCAAGTACTAAAACGCCAGCGATAACCGCGAGTAACACATTGTAATAGGCAGGTGCCGATATGGTCAAGCGAAGAAAGAGTGTGGCTAGGGCGAAGGAAGAGTAGCGAAACAAGTTGTAATACTTGCTGGAATACCGCAGCGAAAAGATCAAGATAAAGATGTCGGTGAAGATCAACAGCGTGTAAAACGACTGGATGCTAAAGGAGACCACTCCTGTATTGAAGGCTCTGCTGATGTCAAGAAACACAATTAGGAAAAATACGAGTGCGAGGTAGAGAGAGATGACCTTCTTGACCGAGATAAACTCCGCCTGTTCCTCATTACTCTGCGTGATTTTCTGGTGCTTTTGGGTACGGTAAAAGAGGGCTGTCATCCCAAAAATAAGTACCGCTCCAAAGCCATCTGCCACCATGGGCAGAAGCTCAAGCAGGAGTTCGGGCTCCCAATTCAGGTCCCCCATGTAATGGCCAAATTCTTTGAATGCATCCCGAAGGAGCAGCAGGGAGATGATTTCAAATTGCTTTCCGATGGAATCTGCCACCGACTTAGGAAGTAAGAAAATCAAGCCAAGGATCTCAAATACCAACAAAATGGTAAAGGCAATCTCTACGGCAAAGAAGGGGGATAGCGTAGGAAAAGGAAAGGGTACTTCTAAAAAGATGAGCAGCGGAACCACCGAACCCAAGATAAAAAATACAACCACCAGATTACTGATCCAACGTGTACTTCTCGGACTCTCCCAGTGGTGATCTAGCCAATCAAATGCTTTTAGATGAGAAGAAAGTAGTGCATTCATAGACCTGATATTCAATGAAATATCATTTTTTTTTCCATGATTTCAAACTTATTTGAAATTTCTTCTAGAGAATACCCTAAAATACACCTCAACCCTTTTCAAATCGAAAAACAGAAGGAAAGATTATTTAAAGCATTATTGATGCCTTGAAAATTAAACCAAGTAAAATAGCACCGGCAATTGCTGTAAATAAGACCTTGTACGAAGCAGGCACCAAAAGGGGCACCTCAACTAGGATTTAATTCAAATATTATTTCGACAAAGAATTCGGATTTTTGATTTTTAGAGGATCTCTAGTACATTTAAATCAATAAATATTCACCCTACTTAAATACACTCACTCTTATGAAAAGACACTCCTCAGACAAATGGCTTGGTGGTGTATTGGGCGGTATTGCTCGTGCACTCGGCATTTCCTCCGGCCTATTGAGAGGCCTATTCCTCGTATTTTTCTTTGGGGTTGGAGGCTTAACCCTAGGTATCAGTAGCGGTGCCACACTCGTGATCTACCTGGTTTTTTGGTTCAACACTAGGGAAAAGCTAAGTCCTTGGTTCAATGTTTTTTAGTCAAGAATCGGTTTGATTAAAAAATAATTCCGAAACAATACAATAATTCTGAATTATTGCTGATTTCAAAAATTCCTTATAAATTTAGTTAATTAGATATTTAAAGAGTTTTAATTACCTTTTCTAATTTTCAACCTTACTGACAACCGTTTAACATGAAAAAACAACTAGTACTTATCGTAGCCCTTGTTTTTGCGGCTACAACTTGGACTCAAGCGCAGACTGTCCTAGATTTTAAATTGGTCAATAAAACTGGCAATACCTTCTTTGCCGTGTATTTGACAGATACCAATACTGAAGATTGGGGTGAGGATATCCTTCCTGACGCCATGGTGGAAGATGGAGATGTTATTGACATTACATTCGATTATACGGATGACGAGACCATCTGCACTTGGGATCTTAAGTTGACAGAAGACGCCTCAGAAGAAACCTGGGTCTATCTAAACGAATTGGACCTATGCGAGGCTAAAATTGTAACAATTTACATCGACGAAGATGGAGAGTATGCTTTCGAAATAGAATAACCTTCTTTTCTCTTTCCCAAACGCCCAAGAAATTTTCAGTTGAGAATTTATTGGGCGTTTTTTTTGATCAGTTCGCAAACCTCAACTCAATACGTCGATTGAAAATCCCCCGATTGGGGCATTTTTTAAAATCAAAAAATTATTCTCCCCTCAAAAAATAACAGATGCCGTCAATGCATTGATCCGAATCTAAGTAGAGTATTACACAGTAAATACCTGTATTACACATTTTTTAGATGACCCAAGGGAAAAACCACTTCCATTTCTTCTTGATTTAGAAATAATTAATGACTTAGGGATCTTTTTACAAAATAATAATATCGCCTCATTGTAGATTTCAAAATTTCCTAATAAGTTTAAGCAATTTAAGTTATAAATAATTTTAATCTTTCTCTGGGGTTCTACCCTTACTAAAAACCGTTTAACATGAAAAAACAACTAGTACTTATCGTAGCCCTTCTTTTTGCGGCTACAACTTGGACTCAAGCGCAGACTGTCCTAGACTTTAAATTGGTCAATAAAACTGGCAATACCTTCTATGCCGTGTATTTGACAGATACAAATGCTGACGAAGATGATTGGGGAGATGATATCCTTCCTGAAGATATAGTGGAAGATGGGGCTGTCATAGACATTACATTCGATTATGTTGATGATGAGACCATCTGCACCTGGAACCTTAGATTGACCGAAGACGCCTCAGAAGAAACCTATATCTATCTAGACGAATTGGATTTATGCGATGCTAAAATTGTAACAATTTACATCGACGAAGATGGAGAGTATGCTTTCCTGATCGAGTAAACTGATTTTCAATAGTTTAAACGCCCAAGAAATTCAACTTAGAATTTCTTGGGCGTTTTTTTTAGTATAACTTTTACTTCAATCCGGCATTAAGGTGGGGGTTGCCTTTTAAAAATAATGTTTGACTTGCTCCCAAGTTTTGGTTGAATTGGCTCATGGAAAGAAACTTAAATTAAGAGTTAAGAAACTACATGCCTACTAGTTTGAAAACTTGACTAAAAAGTAGGGCGAGAAAAAGTTGAGTACCTTGAACAAGCTATTTTTCAACTATAAAGTTTTTGATTAAAACAAGAATGTTCAGAAGGTATACCAATCAAAAAAAATCCCTCAAAAAGGTTTCTTTTTGAGGGATTTTTCAAAGGGGAACTTGGATTATTTGTCTTTCGGTTTATCCCGCTGCATCTCTACCATATCTACTGGTGGAGGACTGCTGTCTCCCAATAAATGGGCTACAAAGTAATCGCCCATCTTCCAAAAGAAATATTCATTCATGTCTCCATATCCATGACGCTGTCCAGGAAGTAGTACGAATTCAAACCGCTTTCCTGCTTTAATCAAGGCATTGGCCATGCGGATAGTGCCTGCTGGGTGCACATTGTTGTCTACATCACCCGTGCTGAGCATCAAGTGTCCTTTTAGGTTTTTTGCCAATTCAGAGTTTTTCTCAATCTGATACACAAAGGTCGTGTCTCCGCTTGGCAAAACACGCTCCTGAACTCCATGGTGCTTCTCCGACCACCAGCGGTTGTAAATGTTATTTTCGTGATTGCCCGCCGAAGAAACAGCCACCTTAAACACGTCTGGATAAACTAACAATGCCGCGGTGGACATAAAACCTCCACCCGAATGCCCATGAATCCCCACCTTGCTGCGGTCAATAAAGGAATGGCGATCTGCGAGTTGATCTACAGCTGCCTTTTTATCTGCCAATCCATAATCACGGAGATCTCCATACCCATAGTTGTGGTACCACTTGGAGCGAGCCGGGTGACCTCCACGGTTGCCTAGTGTCACGACCACGAAGCCAAATTGGGCCAAGCGATCCGTACGGTCCATACCTCTACCAAAAGATTTATTAACCGCCTCAGTCTGTGGGCCAGGATACACGTATTGCACCAGCGGATAAGTACGCGTGGAATCAAAGTCAAAAGGCTTGTACATCACTCCAAACAAGTCGGTGATGCCGTCATCTGCCTTGAAGGTAAAAGGCTCTGGAAACTGGTATCCTGCAGCAAGAAGTTGGCTCAGGTCTGCCGTCTCCAAATCCATGATTTTGGATCCATTTCGATCGTACAAAGCTGATGCAGGAACCGTATTGACTCTAGAAAAATTAGAAACAAAGTAAGAAGCTGCGTCATTGATGTTGATCTCATGGTTGAAATCCCCCTTATTCAAAAGGGAAACTGCTCCACCATCAAGGGACACCGAATACAAGTGCTCGTAGTAAGGATCCTCTCCTTTTTCTTTGCCATTGGCAGTAAAGTAAAGCTTACGAAGGGAAGCATCTACTCGAGCAGCACCAGCTGTATGGTACGGCCCTGAAGTAAGTTGACGTTTTAAAGTACCGTCCTTTCCATAAAGGTAAAAGTGCCCCCAGCCATCGCGCTCTGACCACCAGATCAGGTCATTGCCTACCAACTCGGGTTTTTCAAAATCGATGTAGGTATTGCTTCTTTCTTCGATCACCACTTCCTTCTGATTGGTCTTCAAATTCCAACGCAAAACATCGACACGCTTCAAGTCTCTGGAGGTGATGGAAAAGTAAAATTCAGTGCCATTACCCAACCAGGTAGTGGGACGAAAATCATCATCCCGTGTATTTGCTGCAGGAGTTGTTGACCAAAGCGATAGGGTTTGGTCTTTGAAAGTGGAAATTGGTAAGTTACTCAATTTTTGAGTTTCAAAGGAATAATGGATCAAGTCAGTGATCGGCTGCTCCTTCTCCCCTGGCATGGCATACTTGTAAGTTTCCAAGGTGGGTCTCGGATCTCGGGTATTGTGAATCACCCAGAGGTCTTTCACTTTTCGCTGATCCGTGCGGGTAAGAATAAATTGCTTGCTATCTGCACTCCAAAGCACAGGAGCTCGCTTTCGATCATTTTTCTTTTTTTCAACCTCCTCATTGTCATCACCACGGTCTCCCCAGCCATACTCGTAATCTGCTACTCCATCTTTAGTAATTGCAGTTTCTACGAGGGTAGTATCCTTCAAATCCTTAACCGCTTTCAAAAAGTTGGCTTTATCCATCCAATACAAGTTGAAGTTTTTCACATACACCACCTTGGAGGAGTCAGGCGCAATGTTGGCCCAAGCAAGGCGCGTAGGCTCTTTAACAGTTTCGATTTCTTTGAGTTGCTGAGAAATCAAATTGAATTGAAAGGTATGCACCTTCTTTTCTAGTGAGTCTTTGGAGTTTTTGTTTTTTGCTTTCAGCTCAGCCCAATCCTTTTTGAGTACCTCTGCTGTGCTTTTCACCGAGAACTGAAGCGTATTTTCATCGGCTAAAAGCTTCATGTTGTCCAGCTTGAGGTGCTGCCCATCGAAGGGGTCTTTGACCGCCCGAGTCAACTCAGCCGCTAGTTTGTCAGTATCAAAGAGCGGGGTTTTTGTTCTCCGTACAGGATCTACCAGCAGCCATTTTTTTCCTTGAGAAGTTTCGTATTCGTACCAAAACCGATCCGATTTCTTCATCCAATGCGCATCTACGCTGGTGGAAAAAATCATTTTTTTCAGTTTATCGGGTGAAAAACGAGCTGCTAGCTCGTAATTCCCTTTGGAGGCAGGCTGTTGTGCAACGCTTGAAAAAATGACAAGCAGGCAACTTAGGCTAAGGACAATCTTTTTCATAGAAAGGGTGGGGTTCAAGAACGAAACTAAGGATTGTTGAGCAAGTGTTTCAAACCGCTTGCATAATTGTTGATGGATTATTCTATCAGGAACTTGTTTAAACTAGTTGATATACATCCTGATTTTTAACTTCTAATTAACCTAATTTTAATTTAAGTGAAATAAAATTTCGTTTTAGACACAAAAACATAACATTTCAAACATAGTCAAGTGACGTTTACTATCCAATTTGTGAATCAAAACTACCTACGTGAAAACTCACTACAAAACCATTATTGTTTCGGATGTCCACTTGGGAACCAAGGGCTCCAAATCAAAAGAAATTGTACGGTTTTTAAAACAATTTCACTGCGATAACCTCATCCTAAATGGCGATATCATCGACGGATGGCAGCTGAAAAAGTCAGGAAGCTGGAAACGGAAGCATACCCGATTCTTCAACCGTGTGTTGAAAATGATGGAAAATCAGTCTACCAAGGTCTTCTATCTTCGAGGAAATCACGATGACTTTTTAGATCAGATCCTTCCCCTACAAATCGGCGGTCTGCAAATTCTGGCAGATATGACTTACGAAAGTAATGGAAAAACGTATTTCATTACCCATGGGGATGTTTTTGATAGCATCACTACCAACCTACGCTGGATTGCATACCTCGGTGATGTAGGATATACTTTTCTCCTATGGCTCAACCGAGTGGTCAATTACTACCGAATGAGAAAAGGACTCCCCTACTTTTCACTTTCCCAATTTGTAAAAGGGAAAGTAAAGAAGGCAGTTTCTTACATCGACGATTACGAAATGGAATTGGCCAAAATGGCGAAGGCCAAAGGTTGCGACGGAATCATTTGTGGCCACATCCATAAACCCGAAAATCGAATGATTGATGGGATTCATTACTTGAATTCTGGGGATTGGGTGGAGACCATGAGTGCCTTAGCTGAAGATTTCGAAGGAAATTGGGAGTTGATTTATTTCAACGAGATTGATTTCAAGAAAGTAAGTGATCCAATGCACAACAATCTGAGGATAGAGCCAGACCATTTGGAAGAGCGCATTTTACCCCACGTGGCCTTTACGGGTATAGAAGACGAACAGCTCAGTTCAAGAAGCATCCAGTTGTAAACCATGCGGTTCTTATTTTTGATTCAAGGGGAAGGGCGCGGACACCTCACCCAAGCACTTTCCTTCGCAGGAATCCTACGGTCAGAAGGTCACGAGCTAGGTGGAGTTATCGTGGGCAAAAGCCCAAGACGAAACCTTCCTGAATTTTTTATTCAAAAAATTGGAGTTGAAGTCACATCAGTGGAAAGCCCAAACTTTGCAACAGATGGCTTAGAAAAGCAAATTCTTCTTGGGAAAACGATCACTACCAATCTGCTTAAGCTTCCCACCTTTTGGAAGAGTTTGCAACACATCCATCGAGTGATTGAAGAGAAACAACCCGATGTAATACTTAATTTTTACGAACCATTGGGAGGCCTTTACTCCCTTCTATTTAGACCAAAAGCAGCTTTTTGGACCATAGGTCATCAATACCTTGAAGCTCACCCAGATTTTGTATTTCCTACAGGGCGTAGGCTAGAAAAAATTTTTTTTAGAATGCACACCCGGCTCACGGCTTTTGGAGCTGAGGAGCGTCTCGCTTTGTCTTTTCTGCCGAAAGAAAATCAAACTGGACTTCGAGTAGTCCCTCCATTGCTCCGCAAAGAAGTGAAAGAGTTGAAGGTGAGTGAGGGTGATTTTTACTTGGCTTACATGGTCAATCCTGGTTATGCTGAGGAGGTTCTCTCCTTCGCACAGCAGCATCCTGAGGTACAAATCAGGGCATTTTGGGATAAAAAAGGTGCGCAGGAAGTCGAGTTTCCACTGCCAAACCTAAGTTTCCATAAAGTAAATGATCAAGGCTTTCTAGAGGCCATGGCTGCCTGCAAAGGGCTGCTTTGCACTGCAGGTTTTGAATCAGTCTGTGAAGCCATGTACTTGGGAAAGCCAGTGATGATGGTGCCTGTAGCTGGGCAATATGAGCAAGCCTGCAATGCTTTGGATGGCGAACAATCGGGTGCAGGAAAAAAAGCTGATTTCTTTGACTTTTCACTCCTCACAACACTACATCTTCCAGATCCAAACCACACGGTAAACTACCGGGAGTGGACTGAGAGTTGGCCCACAGAATTCAAAAAACTAGTGCACAAAAAGGAGCAAATCGCTCAAAACGACAGCACTGAACTAGTTCTAAACTAGCAACCAAGACTTTCTCTTTCCTGCTGAGTTAGATCTTCAAATCTTTTGTAGGTCACTTTTCCAGCTACCTCAAGTTTGGCATAGGGGAAAGAAACCCGTTTTACTTTTCCCCGCTCTTCTAGTGGTATTTGGGTGTAAAGTTGATCCAATACGTTCGACTCCATTCGTAGTGCTTCGATTTCTTGATTTGTTGGAATTGAAAATTGGCGGTTAGCAAAGGCTTTCAATTGAAATTTTCCATATAGCTGATTGTAGGTTTTTACCAAATCAGAGCCACTTGTAGCATATTCACTACCCTGACTCACAAAACTTACAGGTGCATCCTCAGAAAGGGCTATAGTATTGAAATTAGAGCTATTTAATCCCTCCTCTGCTGTTGATTTCCGGATTACTCCGAAATAAATGCCAGTAAAAACTAGCACAAGGGAAATCCCGAATAGGAGCCTAGACTTCATCGGAAAAGAATTAGAGTTTTTCATGGCCTTTGGAAATAGAGTCGGAAATCAAAAAATAGAACACGAATTTAACTTAATTTTTATGAATACGATAGTTAATGTTTATTAATGCCTGGGTTGGAAAAATATAATTCAATCGGTTATTAGTAGAAAGTGGATGAATCAAAGCCTATTTTTTTTGATAAGGAGGGGTGTTTTTAAGAAAATGAAGTAAATTCTTTTGCTGCTATGTGCGTTGAAAATGATAAATTCACCCCCTCGCCCAACGAAACACAAGTTTCATGTCTGCCGAACATACACGACTACAAGAAGATAAAGAAAAAAAGAAGCATTGGAAGAAATGGGGACCCTACCTCACGGATCGCCAATGGGGTACGGTGCGTGAAGATTACAGTTCCGACGGAGCAGCTTGGGAAAATGTCACCCACGACCATGCACGGAGCAAGGCCTATCGCTGGGGAGAAGAGGGAATCGCAGGGATCTCCGACCACCGGCAAATTATTTGCATGGCTTGGGCCTTTTGGAATGGCAAAGATCCATTTTTGAAAGAACGGTTTTTTGGATTGACGGGCAACCAAGGGAATCACGGGGAGGATGTCAAAGAAGTTTACTTCTACCAAGATTCTACCCCTACGCACAGCTACATGAAAATGCTGTACAAGTATCCA
>Ga0315905_10001409_pt1 | contig 25839 bp, 22 predicted proteins | sample LakEriMetagenome_5_FD_203522 | JGI IMG/M metagenome (GOLD analysis project Ga0315905, IMG submission 203522) | Freshwater fungal communities from buoy surface, Lake Erie, Ohio, United States - Buoy 4 MA121 | ecosystem: Environmental > Aquatic > Freshwater > Lake | place: USA: Lake Erie, Ohio...
TCGGCGTGATCTCGCTGGGCGGCATGGTGTATTCCGGCTCGGTTCGCGTCGGCGGCGACAAGTTCGATGAGGCCATCATCAACTACATCCGTCGCAATTACGGCATGCTCATCGGCGAGACCACGGCCGAATCCATCAAGAAGGAAATCGGTTCGGCCTTCCCGGGCTCCGAGGTCCGTGAAATGGAGGTCAAGGGCCGCAACCTGTCGGAAGGCATTCCGCGGGCCTTCACGGTGTCTTCCAACGAAATCCTTGAGGCGCTCACCGATCCCCTCAACCAGATCGTCTCGGCGGTCAAGATTGCGCTCGAGCAGACGCCGCCCGAACTGGGCGCCGATATTGCCGATCGCGGCATGATGCTCACCGGCGGTGGTGCCCTTTTGCGTGACCTCGACCGACTGCTGATCGAGGAGACCGGGCTGCCTGTGCTGGTCGCCGACGACCCGTTGACCTGCGTGGTGCGTGGATGCGGTCTGGCGCTTGAGCGCATGGACAAGCTGGGCACCATCTTCACCAGCGAATGATCTGAGCCCGCGGTGCCATGGACCGCAGCCCGCCACCGTTCTTCAGGCAGGGCCCGTCCGCCACGGTCCGCCTGCTGCTGTTTGCAGCGCTCGCCCTTGCACTGCTCATCACTGACGCCCGCACCGGTCTGCTGATCGCGCTGCGCCAGGGGCTGGGCACGCTGCTCTACCCGATTCAACGCGCCTTGCTCGTGCCTCGCGACACCGCGGGGGCGCTGTTCGAGCATTTCGGCGAAATCGGTCAATTGCGCCAGGAAAACACCGAACTGCGACGCCTCGAGACCGAGAATGCCCGCCAGCTCCTGTTGGCCGAGCAACTGGCTCAGGAGAATCGCCAGCTGCGTGAGATCGTTCAGGCGCGTGATCGAGCCATCACACGGACCGTGGTCGCCGAGGTGCTGTTTGAGAGCCGGGACCCCTATGCGCAGCGCTGGGTCATCGACAAGGGTCTGCAGCACGGCCTGGTCGCGGGGCAGCCTGTGGTGGACTCGCAGGGCGTCATCGGTCAGATCACCCGGGTCTTTGCTCTATCGGCTGAGGTCACGCGGATCACGGACACCACCCTGAGCGTCCCGGTCCAGTCGCGTCGCACCGGTCTGCGCTCGATGGCCAGTGGTTCGGACACGCCCGGCCGGCTCAGCCTGCGCTTCGTATCGGCCCACGCCGATCTGGCGCCAGGTGACGACATTGTGACCTCGGGGCTCGACAGCCTTTATCCCGCCGGACTCGCGGTGGGTACGGTCCGAGAGGTTGTGCGAGAAGCCGGTAGCCAGTTCGCCCGGATCGAGTTGCAGCCCGCGGCGCAGGTTGATGCGGCCAGATGGGTGTTGATCCTGCTGGCCGAGCCTCTGGTGATGCCGGCGCCTCCCGCCTCCGACCCGGCTCCAGGCAAATCCAGACGGGCAGCCGTGCGCAACCCGAAACCGGAGGGCCGGCCATGATGGGAGGTCGTGCCGCACCCTTGCAAAGGCCGGTGAGCAGGCTTTTCATCGGTTTGTCGATCCTGACCGCATGGCTGCTCGAAATGCTGCCTTGGGGACGCGAGGGCTGGGTCCCGGATCTGGTGGCGCTGGTGCTGGTGTTCTGGAACATTCATCAGCCGCGCAAGGTGGGGATCGGGGTGGCCTTCCTGGTGGGCCTGCTGGTTGATGTCCATGCCTCGAGCCTGCTGGGTGAGCGGGCCCTGACTTACAGCCTGTTGTCGTTTGGCGCCATCAGTCTTCATCGTCGGGTTCTGTGGTTTGGCGCGGCGGGTCAGATGCTTCAGGTCGGTTTGCTGATGCTGGCCGCGGTGACGGTGTCATGGCTGATTCGCATGGCACTGGGTGCAGGCGATGCCTCCTGGGCCATCTGGGTGTCTCCTGTCACGACCACCCTGCTCTGGCCCCTGGCCGACAGGCTGCTGTTGTGGCCGCAGCGCCGCCCCGTCGATCGCGACGAAAACCGCCCGATCTGAGCTCCAGTCTTTCGAGATGATCGAGATCTCCGACCCCGAACGTGCACGCCGAGAGGCGCGCAGCCGTCTGCTCTGGGCCGCCGTGTTCGTGGGTCTGCTGTTTGCTGTCCTGCTCGCCCGCTTCGTGTGGCTGCAGGTCATCCGCCATGAGGAGTTCCAGGCCCAGGCCGAAGACAACCGGATTGCCGTGGTCCCGGTTGCCCCGGCCCGCGGCCTGATTCTCGATCGCAACGGTACGGTGGTTGCCGAAAACATCTCCGCCTTCACGCTGGAGCTTGCCCCTCGACAGATCGAGAATCTCGATCGCACGATGGAGGAACTGGCGACACTGGTCGAGATCGGTCCGCGCGAACGGCGGCGATTTCGTCGTCTGATGGAAGACCACCGCGGCTCCGAGTGGCTGCCGCTCAAGACTCGGCTGAGCGACGAAGAAGTGGCGCGGATTGCAGCCCATCGCTACCGCTTCGAAGGGGTGGATGTTCGCGCCCGGCTGTTTCGAAGCTATCCCCTGGGCACAACCGGCTCACATGTGGTGGGCTACATCGGACGCATCTCCCAGGAAGACAAGCGCCGGCTGGAGGATGCGGGTGAGTTCTCGCAGTACGCCGGGGCCACTCACATGGGAAAGATCGGCATCGAGCAAAGCTACGAGACCGTTCTGCGCGGCGAAACCGGATTCGAACGGGTGGAAGTCTCGGCCGGTGGACGGGTCGTGCGCGCGCTTTCGCGGATGCCGCCGCGGGTTGGCAGCAATATCGTGCTGTCGGTGGACATGACGCTGCAGCGGCTCGTCGAGCAGTGGTTCGGCGAGCGCAAGGGCGCGCTGGTGGCCATCGAACCCTCCACGGGCGAGGTCCTGGCGTTTGTATCGGTGCCAACCTATGACCCCAACCTGTTTGTCGATGGCATCGACACGGCGTCGTGGCAGGCCCTCAATGACGACCCGGACAAGCCTTTGCTGAACCGGCCGCTGCGGGGCGCCTATCCGCCCGGGTCCACCTACAAGCCCTTCATGGCCCTGGCCGTGCTCGACAGCGGGGTGCGCGGACCCAACACCGTGATCAGCGATCCGGGGTTTTTCATGCTCGGCACCCACAAGTTTCGCGATTCCAACCCCAACGGAAACGGCGCGGTGGATCTGCGCAAATCGATTGTCGTGTCCTCGGACACCTACTACTACGGGGCTGCACTCGAGATGGGTGTCGACCGCATTCATGACTACATGAAGCCCTGGGGATTCGGCCAGCTGACCGGCATCGACATGGCACACGAGGCCACCGGCATCCTGCCTTCTTCGCAGTGGAAGATGAAGCGCTACAAGCAGAAGTGGCTGCCCGGAGAGACGCCCTCGATCGGTATCGGGCAGGGCTACAACAACTTCACCATGCTGCAGCTGGCCCATGCCACAGCCACTCTGGCCAACCGGGGTCAGGTTGTGCGGCCCCGGCTGGTGCGGGAAACGCAGGATCCGGTCAGCGGGCAACGCACCCCGACACCGGTGCAGACCGGGCCTGCAATCGCGATTCCTGCACAACACCTGGCGCTGGTTCAGCAAGGCATGGTCGAGGTCAACCGGATCGGCACAGGACGGATCGCCTTTGCAGGGGCCGAGTATGTGGCTGCAGGCAAGACCGGCACGGCCCAGGTGATCGGCATCCGTCAGGATCAGAAATACGACGCCCGTCGGATTGCCGAGCGCTATCGCGATCACTCGCTGTTCATGGCCTATGCGCCGGTCGAGCAGCCCCGGATCGCCCTGGCCATCATTGTTGAAAATGGCGGCTTCGGTGCGCAGGCGGCTGCGCCCATCGCAAGACGGGTCTTTGACTATGTTCTGGTGGGCAAGGTCTCACGCGATCCCCCTGCCACGCCAGCCGGCGTGCCGGCGCTCAGCGAAAGCGAGTTGCGTGATGTGCCGGATGAGGCCGAGCGCGAACCCGCCCCGCCGGTGCCGGGGAATACCCCATGAGCACGCGGATCTCGCGCATCGGCCTGAGCCGCCGCTCCTGGATCGAAAGAATCCGGCCGTGGGTTGCCGTGTTCGATCGGCCTCTTCTGATTGCTCTGATCGTTCTGGTGGCCGTCAGCCTGCTGGCGCAGTACTCGGCTGCCCTGGGTTTTCCGGGGCGCTTCGAGGGCCATCTGCGCAACCTCGGTATCGCGGCGGTGGCCATGTGGCTGGCTGCGCTGGTGCCGCCCGGCAAGCTGATGCGACTGGCGGTGCCGCTCTATGTTGTGGGCCTGGCGTTACTGATCGCCGTTGCGCTTTTTGGCGTGACCAACAAGGGGGCGCAGCGCTGGCTCGATCTGGGGCTGATTCGCATTCAGCCTTCAGAGATCATGAAGCTCGCCATGCCTTTGCTGCTGGCCTGGTTCTTTCAGCAGCGCGATGGCTGGCTGCGGGCGCGCGACCATGCGCTGGCCGCCCTGCTGCTCGCTGTTCCGGTGCTGCTGGTGGCGCGCCAGCCGGATCTGGGCACGGCCATCCTGGTGCTGGCTGCAGGAGCCTATGTCATCTTCTTTGCCGGACTGAGCTGGAAGGTGATCGGGGCCCTTCTGGTTGCCGGGCTGGCCAGCCTGCCCCTGCTCTGGATGGTGATGCACGACTATCAGCGCCAGCGGGTGCTGACCCTGATCGACCCGACGGCCGATCCGCTGGGCAAGGGATTTCACATCATCCAGTCGATCATCGCGGTGGGCTCGGGGGGCTGGTTTGGCAAGGGCTGGACCGATGGCACCCAGGCCCATCTCGAGTTCATTCCCGAGCGCACCACCGACTTCATTCTGGCGGTATTTGCAGAAGAGTTCGGACTGTTCGGTCTGCTCATTCTCATGGCGATCTACCTCGCCATCATCCTGCGGGGTCTGGCGATTGCCGGCGCGGCCCAGTCGGTGTTCGGACGACTGCTTGCAGCCGCCATCACGCTCAGCTTTTTCACCTATTGCTTTGTCAACATGGGCATGGTGATCGGACTGCTGCCCGTGGTGGGCGTCCCTCTACCCTGGATGTCCTATGGCGGCACGGCGATGGTCACCCTGGGCCTGGGCGCGGGCATGCTGATGAGCATTGCGCGGCATCGCGGCCAGAACGCCTGAAGTGTCGGTCACCCGAACGGTCGTTCGGATGACCTCCCCGGTATGCGTTGAGCGCCCTGATCAGGTGCTGCTGCGCCCGACCTGCAGCATGATCTTGCCGATATGCTCTGAGCTTTCCATCAGCGCATGGGCTTGCACAGCCTGCTCGAGGGGAAAGACCCGGTGAATATGGGGCAGCACGCGGCCCTGCTCGAGCAAAGGCCAGACCTGTTGGCGCAGCGCCTGGGCGAGCGCCGCCTTGTCGGCTGCGGATCGTGGCCTCATGGTGGAGCCCGTCACGGTGAGCCGCTTGATCATGATGGGCATGAGGTCGAGTTCGATGCGCGAACGCTGCAGGAAAGCGATCTGCACCAGACGCCCCTCCACCGCCAGCAGGCGCAGGTTCTTTTCGACATAGGTGCCACCGACCATGTCGAGGATGAGATCGACTCCACGCCCCTCGGTCAGGCGCTGAACCTCGAGCAGGAAGTCCTGCTGTCGATAGTCGATCGCTGCATCGGCGCCAAAGCCTCGGCAAGCCTCGGCCTTCTCGGGCGAGCCCACGGTGCAGTACACCGTCGCGCCCCAGGCCTTGGCCAGCTGGATCGCCGTCACGCCAATGCCCGAAGAACCCCCATGAATGAGGATGCGATCCGAAGCCTTGAGCCCGCCTCGCTCAAAGAGATTGGCCCAGACCGTGAAATAGGTTTCGGGCAGGGCGGCTGCCTTCACCCAGTCAAGGCCTGCGGGCACGGGTAAAACCTGACCGGCCGGCGCGCTCACATACTCGGCATATCCACCGCCATTGACCAGAGCGCAGACCGCCTCACCGACCTTCCATTCGGTCACGCCCTGACCCACGGCTGCGATCCGACCCGAGACCTCCAGCCCCAGATGGGGCGAGGCCCCCTTGGGTGGCGGGTAGCTGCCCGCGCGCTGGGCGACATCCGGGCGATTCACGCCTGCAGCCTCGACGGCGATCAGGACCTCCCCGGCACCGATTTCGGGAACCTCGGCCTCGATGACCTGCAGAACCTCCGGGCCGCCACCCGAACCGTGATCCACCAGGCGCATGCGTGCGGGAAGACTCATGAATACTCCGTCAGACAGAAGGGGGTGAGCTGGGGGCTTCGACCGGGGACAGCATGCCTTCGATACAGGCCTGCACGACCAAGGCATCCGCAAAGCGGGCCAGCGTGTGGGGTTCTCCGGCGAGCATGGCCGCCAGCTGATCGAGTTGTCGCTGGTAGGCCGCCTGGCGCGGATCAGCCGGCAGGCCGGTTACGGGTTCGCCCTGCGGCGAACCAGCATGCATCCGCTCCAGCCGATACCAGTCGATCAGACGAAGCTCGGTGCCGGCGCCAATGAAACGCGCCTCAATGAGATCGGGCGGTGCGCCGCCCGTGCAGCCCAGAATCGACACGGGGGTGCGCCCGGCGAGCAGACTGGCCGAGACCGAATGTTCAGCCACACCCGCCGCAGGATGCAGCGCAACGGCGCCCTGCAAGCGAACCGGCCCGAGCAATCGAAGGGCAAGATAGACAAAGTGCGAGAGCACCTCGCGGGTGAAGCCGCCCTGGTCGCTCTGGTTGAGCCAGGCGGCGCTGGCCTGCCAGGCTCGGGGCCACTGATGAAATCGTGTGCGGATCTCGAGCGCGCGCAGATCGAACCCACTGGACCCGATGGCTTCGGCAATCGCCTGGACCGCTGCAGATGATGCAAACGGAAAGTTGATCGCACCGGGTCGGCCGCTTCGCTCGACCTCACTCACCAGGGCGCGACTTTCAGCCAGATCGATGCCGAGCGGCTTTTCGCAAAAGACGGCCTTGCCTGCCGCCAGCGCTGCGCGAACGCTCGCCGCATGGGCCAGCGGCGGATTGGCCACATAGACCACATCGACATCGAGCCGCTCGATGGCCTCGGCCTGCGAACCGCTGAGGGGAACAGTCGGGAAGTCGGCTGCAGCCTGCTGGCGTGCCGCCGGCGAGAGATCCCAGGCCGACACGACCTCGATCGACGGATGCTGCGCGGCCTGCTCGAGCATGCGACGGCCCACCACGCCCAGGCCGATCACGGCCATGCCATAACGCTTCACAACCAGGGCTCAGCGCATGAACTGGCGCACATGGTCGGCCCCGAGGCCGACCGACTCGAAATGGGCCCGGTATTTTTCGATGCGCGTGAACACATCGTCATAGCCGGTGCTGCGCCCCTGGGGATCGACGTACATCAGCGAGCCATGCACGGTAAAGAGCGTCACCATGTCCTGGCAGTCATCGGGCACGACCAGGGTATGGGTCTCGCCGGGCGGCTCATAGATATAGCTGCCCGCCTGTGCAACCCAGTCATGTTCGAGGTAGTGCCATTTGCCGCGGATCACATAGGCATGCACACATCCGGAATGCCTGTGGCGCTGCAGCAGACCCGAGCGCTTGACGCTCAGCAGGTGCACGTAATAACCCGAGGTGACATTCAGGTGGATCGGCCGAGACCAGATCCCGGGCGAGATCGGCGCCCACAGGCGCTCGTCGCCGCCCAGAAGGTCGGGCACGACCATGTCCGGGGTCATGCCCCAGGGCTGGGGCAGGGCGTAAGGAATGCGGTCATCCGCAATGCGTTCGTTGGGTGCGTTCATGGGGCGAAGCGTACCGCAAGATTGATAGCATCCCGGTCATGAGTTCCCCTGAACCCGCAACCGCCGATCGCGTCCTCGATGCGGCACGCGACCTGCGCCAGGCCCTGGCAGGACTGGCCTTTGCCGAGCCTGTCGCGGTAGTGCTCAATCCACTCGACTATGCCTGGGCGCCGCACGAAGCCTATGTCAGACGATTTGCCACAGGCCCGCGCAGGATCGTGCTGCTGGGCATGAACCCAGGGCCGTTCGGCATGATGCAGACGGGCGTGCCCTTTGGCGAAGTGGCGGCCGTGAGGGACTGGATGGGCATCGAGGCTCCCGTCGGCTTGCCGGCCCGTGGGCATCCCAAAAGACCCATCGAGGGATTTGCCTGTCAGCGCTCCGAGGTCAGTGGCCGGCGCCTCTGGCAATGGGCGGCCCGGCATTGGGGCAGCGCTGATGCTTTTTTTGCCGAATGCTTCGTCATCAACTATTGCCCGCTGGTGTGGCTTGAGTCCACAGGACGCAACCGCACCCCGGTGCAACTGCCCGTGGCCGAGCGCGCGCCGGTCGAAGCGAGCTGCGACCGCCATCTGGCCCTGGTGCTGCAAGCCCTGCAACCGGACTGGGCGATCGGAATCGGGGGCTTCGCCCAGCAGCGCCTTCAGTCGGTCGCGCAGGGCAACCTGCTGGACAGCGTATTAGCCCGCAGGATGAAGATCGGACAGATCCTCCACCCGAGTCCGGCCAGTCCGGCCGCCAACCGCGGATGGGATGAAGCAGTACAGGCACAATGGCGGGCGATGGGACTGACCCAGCCCCTGTCTGACTGATCCGTTTCCATGCTGCTGCACGCCTGCACCATCGCGCTTTCCGCCTTCCTGCTCTTTCTGGTGCAGCCCATCATTGCACGCCAGATCCTGCCCTGGTTCGGCGGGTCGGCCGCGGTCTGGACCACCTGCATGGTGTTCTTTCAGGTTGCGCTGCTGGCCGGTTATTTCTATTCCGACTGGGTCATCCGCCGCCTGCAGGCGCGCCAGCAGGCCATCTTGCATACCGGCCTGCTCGTCCTGAGCCTCGCCTTCCTGCCGATCATCGCCTCGCCCGCATTCAAGCCCGACGATGCATCGCAGCCCATCGGCCGCATCCTGGTGCTGCTCACCCTGACCATCGGCCTGCCCTATCTCATGCTGGCCACCACCGGCCCGCTCGTGCAGGCCTGGTTCAGCAGGGAGTTCAGCACCGCAAGGGTCTATCGACTCTACGCACTGTCCAATCTGGCTTCGATGATCGCGCTGATCATCTATCCGCCCGCCATCGAGCCCCTGGCCAGTGGCCGCGTACAGGCCATCGGATGGTCGGTTGCCTACGGCGCCTTTGCGATCCTGGCAGGGCTTTGCGCCTGGCGTGCCGTGCGCCACGGCTTGATCCACCAGGCGCCTGTTGCCGCAGTGCCTGCAGCAGCCGATCCCATCGAGCCGATTGCGCTTGAGGGCTCCGCGGGTCGATCGACCGAGGATCCGGCCTCGATCGAGCCCAGCGCCGCCCCTTCGCTCGGGGAGCAGGGTCTGTGGCTGCTGCTGGCGGCCCTGGGTTCACTGCTCTTGCTGGCCATCACCACCCACATCACGCAAAACGTGGCCTCGGTGCCCTTTCTGTGGGTGCTTCCGCTGGCGATCTATCTGGTCACCTTCATCCTGTGTTTTGACGGCGAGGGCTGGTACCGACGCCGGGTCTACAAACCGCTGGCAGCCGTGGTGTCTGTCCTGCTTGCGCTTGGGCTGTCCTACAGATTCTCCGAAGGGGGCTTCGAGCGAGGTCTGCTCGAGATCCTCTATGCCGTGCCGCTCTATGCCTTCGGTCTGTTTGTACTGTGCATGTTTGTGCATGGCGAACTGGTCAGCCGCAAACCTGCCCCGGCCCATCTCACCCGGTTCTACCTCATGGTCTCGCTCGGCGGTGCGGTCGGCGGGTTGCTGGTCGGGATCGGCGCGCCTCTGGTCTTTGACTGGTACTGGGAGTTGCCGATCGCGCTGATCGTGATCGCGCTGCTGGTGGGGTCGCTCTCGGACGGCGTAGGCCGCTGGATCGGTACGGTAGCCCTGATCACCTGCGCCTTGCTGGTGGGCGATTACAGCAAGTGGATTCGGGGGGAGATGATCGAAATCTCTCGCAACTTTTATGGAACCCTGAGGGTCCGCGCCGTGGACACTGTGCTGGCCGACGGCACCAAAGTCAGTCGCCGGCAATTGGTCCATGGCGAAATCCTGCACGGCGAGCAGCGCTCAACCGATCCACGCCTGCCGACCACCTATTACGGACCTGGCTCGGGTATCGGCCGCCTGATCTCCCTGCGTAACGAGGGTGGCCCGGCACGGGTCGGGCTGGTTGGTCTGGGGGTGGGTACCCTGGCCACCTATGGCCGCGCCGGTGACATCTACCGCATGTACGAGCTCAACCCGACCGTACTGCAGTTCGCCCAGCAGCACTTCAGTTACCTGAAGGACTCGCCGGCCAGCATCGAGAACATTCTGGGTGATGCCCGATTGATGCTCGAGCGAGAAAAGGACCAGCGCTACGACATCCTGGCGATCGACGCCTTCTCGAGCGATTCCATCCCGGTGCACCTCATGACCCGCGAGGCCATCGCGGTCTATCAGCGGCATCTGGTCAACGACGGTGCGATTGCGCTGCACATCACCAACCGCTATCTCGACCTGTCGGGTGTTGTGCGCCGGCTTGCCGACGAAGCGCAGATGCAGGCTGTACTCATCGCGGACGCCCCGGCCGCGGGCACGCCCTTCTATCGCTCGACATGGATCGTTCTGACCAAAAATCCCCAGACTGTCCAGCGCCTGATGGAACAGGGCGGCCAGGCCATCGAGCCACCGCCGAGCCACCGGGCCACCTGGACCGATGATCACCACAATCTCTTTGAAGTGCTGCGATGACCCTGCGCCCCGACAATAGCCCGCCCGCCAAGGCCCAAGGTGCCGGTGCTGCACCGCATACAACGAGCGCAAACACGGCCGGCCAGGGCAGTCCCGGGAGCATTGGAACGCCACTTTCGCCAAACGCCACGCGATTGATGTTCCTGGGCGCCGGCGAACTCGGCAAGGAAGTGATCATCGCCCTGCAACGCCTGGGCGTGGAGGTCATCGCGGTCGACCGCTATGCCGATGCGCCGGGCCAGCAGGTGGCCCATTCGGCGCATGTGATCGACATGACCGATGGTGCAAAGTTGCGCGCCCTGATCGAGCAGGTCAGGCCGCACCGGATCGTCCCCGAGATCGAGGCCATCGCCACCCCCACCCTGCTCGAGCTCGAACGTGAAGGCGTCGTGGCTGTCACGCCCACCGCGCGCGCGGCCTGGCTCACCATGAACCGAGAAGGCATCCGTCGACTGGCGGCCGAGGAGCTGGGGCTACCGACCTCCCCCTACCGGTTTGCCAGCAGCCTCGATGAACTGCAGGCCGCCATCGACGGCGGGATCGGTTATCCGTGCATCGTCAAGCCGGTGATGTCCTCGTCGGGCAAGGGACAGTCCAAGGTGGATGGCCCCGGCGAAGTGGCGGGGGCCTGGACCTATGCCGGCACCGGCGGACGGGTTGATGCCGGCCGGGTGATCGTTGAGGGATTCATTGATTTTGATTACGAGATCACGCTGCTCACAGTACGGGCACGCGGTGTATCGGGTGTCATCGAGACCCACTACTGCGAACCGATCGGCCATGTGCAGGTCTCGGGCGACTATGTCGAGAGCTGGCAGCCACAGGCGATGAGTACCCGCGCGCTGGAGCGTTCGCGCGAGATCGCCCACAAGGTGACCGAAGCGCTGGGGGGCACTGGGCTCTTCGGTGTCGAACTCTTCGTCAAGGGCGATGAGGTCTGGTTCTCGGAGGTAAGCCCGCGGCCCCATGACACCGGCATGGTCACGATGTGTACCCAGCATCAGTCCGAATTCGAGCTGCATGCCCGGGCGATCCTGGGCCTTCCGGTGGACACCCGCCTGCGCAACCCGGGCGCCAGCGCCGTGATCTATGGGGGTGTAGAGGCCCGAGGCATCGTGTTTGACGGCGTGGCCGATGCACTGGCCCTGCCCGGCACCGACCTGCGCCTCTTTGGCAAGCCCGAGTCCTTCACCAAGCGGCGCATGGGTGTGGCGCTCGCCCGGGCAAATGACACGGAGTCCGCGCGCACCGTGGCCAAGCAGGCAGCTGCACGGGTCAAACCTCGAGCCGTCTGATCGGCGGGCAGCCCGAGCGCTGATGCGAGCTCAAACGCCTCGCGCTGGCACTGAAGTCTCGCCCTGGCACTGAAGTGCAAGGTCTGAAGCCTGGGGGGTGAAGCCTGCGGTGTCAGACCGTTGCAAACCTCACGACACCGTCTTCACCCTGCTGACGCTGCAGACGCCCCTCGTACCAGAGGGCATGCAGGTGGGCGAGTGCCTCGCCCAGGGCGAACATCATCTCGTGGGTATCGAAGGTACGCCCGAAAATGATCTGCACCGCTTCAGCCCCATGTCGCGGCCGCTCACGGCAGGCCTGCTCGATGGCGGTCAGTCGCTCGGCATGATGGGCGTGCAACTGCTGCAGCCTGCGATGCAGGCCCCGGAACGGGCGGCCGTGCGAAGGCAGCACCAGGGTTTGTTCGTCACAGATCTCGTAGCGCCGCAGCGACTGCAGATACCAGGTGAGCGGATTGGCCTCCGGCTCCATGTCGAAGACCGAGACGTTCGTTGAAATGCGCGGCAACACCATGTCGCCCGAGATCAGCAGGCGATCGGCCGCGCAATGCAGGGCCGCATGTTCGGCCGAGTGCCCCGTGCCGATGATCACCCGCCAGGTGCGCTCGCCAATCACGATGTCTTCGTGGTCGCCGATGCGCCGGAAGGCATGGGGCATCTCGGGCACCAGACTCGGATAGTGCGATCGGGTCTTGGTGCGCAGCGCATCGAGCTGGGGGCTGTCGGCCACCCCATTGCGCAGATAGTGCTTGTAGGTCGCCAGCGGATCGGTGCCGGGCATCTGCACCGACAGGATGCGGCCCATGGCGTATTCGCCCACGGTCATCCAGAGCGGCGCGCCAAAGCGGCGGGTGAGCATGCCGGCCAGGCCGACATGGTCGGGATGGTTGTGCGTGCACAGCACCCGCAGCAGGGGCAGCCCCTCGAATTCATGCTTGATCAGGGTATCCCAGTGCCTTCGGACATCCTCGGTCGAAACGCCACAGTCGATCACCGTCCAGCCCTCGCGGCCCTCGATGCGATCCCGCAACAGCCACAGGTTGATATGGTCGAGTGCAAAAGGCAGGGGCATGCGCAGCCAGTACACGCCGGGCGCCACCTCGAGGCGGCCCCCAAAGGCGGGCAAGGTGTCGCCCAGGGGGTAAGTCAGTTCGTGTTCAAGGAGGTTCATGCCGAATCTGAGCGAAAATCGGATGTTCAGTCTAACCCTGCCCCCCAGCGAGCCATTCCATGATCAATCTGCCCGGCCTGCAGTTCGACCTCGGCGAGGACATCGCCATGCTGCGCGACACCCTCCAACAGTTCACGGCTGCCGAAATCACGCCCCGTGCCGGCGAGATCGATCGCAACGATCAGTTCCCGATGGATCTGTGGCGCAAGCTCGGTGATCTGGGCGTGCACGGCATCACGGTCTCGCCCGAGTATGGCGGTGCAGACCTGGGGTATCTGGCCCATGTGGTGGCCATGGAAGAAATCTCGCGCGGCTCGGCCTCGGTGGGTTTGTCGTATGGCGCGCACTCCAACCTGTGTATCAACCAGATCCACCGCAACGGCACCGAGGCCCAAAAGCGGCACTACCTGCCCAGACTGGTCAGTGGCGAATGGATCGGTGCGCTGGCCATGAGCGAACCCGGCGCCGGCTCGGACGTGGTGTCCATGAAGTTGCGGGCTGATTTCAAGGGCGATCGCTGGGTGCTCAATGGCAGCAAGATGTGGATCACCAACGGGCCCGATGCCGATGTCATGGTGATCTACGCGAAAAATGACCTCGAAGCCGGACCCCGCGGCATCACCGCCTTTCTGGTCGAAAAGACCTTCCCGGGGTTTTCGGTCGCCCAAAAGCTCGACAAACTCGGCATGCGTGGCAGCCACACCGGGGAGTTGGTTTTCCAGGACTGCGAAGTGCCGGCAGAGAACGTGCTGGGTGACCTGGGGCGCGGCGTGAATGTGCTGATGAGCGGCCTGGACTTCGAGCGGGCGGTGCTCTCGGGCGGACCGCTGGGCATCATGAGTGCCTGCATGGATGCGGTGGTGCCCTATGTGCATGAGCGCAAGCAGTTCGGCCAGCCGATCGGGGAGTTTCAGCTCATGCAGGGCAAGCTCGCCGATCTGTACAGCACCATGATGGCCTGCCGGGCTTATGTCTACGAGGTGGCCCGGCAGTGCGACCGTTCGCATGCAGGTCTGATCGATGTGCGCACCCTGCGCAAGGATGCGGCCGCAGCCATTCTGTACAGCGCCGAGAAGGCGACCTGGATGGCCGGCGAGGCCATCCAGTGCCTGGGCGGCAATGGCTACATCAACGACTCGCCCACCGGACGGCTCTGGCGCGATGCCAAACTCTATGAGATCGGCGCGGGCACCTCCGAGATTCGCCGCATGCTCATCGGGCGCGAACTGTTCACCGAGACCCGCTGAGCGACCGCATGCCTCAACGTGACTCCACCGCCGCGGCCATCGCCCTGGCCATTCGCAACGGCTTCGATCGCCACTACGCGCTCTTTCGGTACAACGCCCAGCAGGCGAAGTCCCGCTACGAACGCGGCGACTGGCATGCCATTCGCAATCTCGCACGCGAGCGTATTGCGTTCTATGACGCACGGGTGGCCGAAGCCCTCGATCGCATCGAGCGCGAGTTCAACGCTGCCGAGCTTGCTGCGGGCAACTGGCAACAGGTCAAGCGCCACTATGTGGCCCTGCTGTCCGATCACCGTCAGCCCGAACTCGCCGAAACCTTCTTCAACTCGGTCTGCTCCAAGCTGCTGCATCGCACCTACTTTCACAACGACTTCATCTTCGTGCGGCCTGCGGTCGCCACCGACTACCTCGACAGCGACCCGCCGAGCTACCGGTCGTACTACCCGGCCCAGGTGGGCATGACGGCTGCACTGCGCCAGATGATCGTCGACATGGGGCTGGCCTGCCCTTTCCTGGATGTGGTGCGCGACCTGGACTGGGTCGAGCGAGCGCTGCGCGAGGCTGCGCCCGGTGAGGCCCTGGCCTCGGACTGCCAGTTCAATGTGTTGCGCACCCTGTTCTTTCGCAACAAGGGCGCTTACATCATCGGTCGCTACATCAACGATGGTGAACTGCTGCCCTTCGCGATTCCGGTGCTGCAGGACAGCCATGGCAGGCTGTACCTGGACACGGTGCTGTTCGGCACCGAGCGCATCGATACGCTGTTCAATTTTTCGCGGGCCTACTTCATGGTCGACATGGAAGTGCCCTCGGCCTATGTGCGGTTCCTCAAGACCCTGATGCCGACCAAGCCCGAGTCCGAGCTCTACACCATGCTCGGTCTGCACAAGCAGGGCAAGACCGCCTTCTACCGCGATCTGCTGCATCACCTGCGGCACTCCAACGACAAGTTCATCATCGCGCCCGGCATCAAGGGGCTCGTGATGGGGGTGTTCACGCTGCCTTCGTTTCCGTATGTGTTCAAGATCATCAAGGACCATCGACGCAAGGATGTCAGTCGCGAGTTCATCCAGAGCCAGTATCAGCGGGTCAAGGTGCACGACCGCGTGGGCCGCATGGCCGACACCTGGGAATATGCCGACGTGCCGCTGCCGCGCGCGCGCATGGACGAGGCCCTGATCGCCGAACTCCAGGCCACTGCGCCCTCCCTGCTTGAAGACGGCGGTGACACGCTGGTGATCCGGCATGTGTACATCGAGCGGCGCATGGTGCCGCTCAACATCTACCTTGAGCGGGCCGACGATGCCCAGCGCGAGCGGGCGATGATGGAATACGGCGACGCCATCAAGCAGATGGTGGCCGCCGACATCTTTCCGGGTGACATGCTCTACAAGAATTTCGGCATGACCCGACAGGGCCGGGTGGTGTTCTATGACTACGACGAAGTCGCCTATGTCACAGACTGCAACTTCAGGCGGATTCCTCCGCCTCGCACCCCGGAAGACGAGATGGCGAGCGAGCCCTGGTACGCGGTCGGTCCCAACGATGTCTTTCCGGAGGAGTTCGGCACCTTCCTGCTCGGCGATCTGCGGGTGCGTGAAGCCTTCATGCGCCACCATGCCGACCTGCTCGATGCAACGTTCTGGCAGGAGCGGCAGGCCCGCATCCGCCAGGGTGCGCTGGAAGATGTCTTCCCTTACCCCGAATCCCTGCGATTTCGGAACCGATATCATCCCTGAGGACAACGCCATGAATGATCCGATCGTCATTGCCTCCATTGCCCGAACACCCATCGGCAGCATGATGGGAGAGCTCTCGGGCTTGGCCGCCCACCAGCTCGGTGCCCATGCCATCAAGGCTGCTGTCGCGCGGGCGGGTCTTGCCCCCGAGCAGGTCCAGGAAGTGATCATGGGCTGCGTGCTGCCGGCCGGCCAGGGCCAGGCACCGGCACGCCAGGCCTCGCTCGGTGCCGGATTGCCCCTGTCGGCGGGCGCCACCACCCTCAACAAGGTCTGTGGCTCGGGCATGAAGGCCGCCATGCTGGCCCACGATCTGCTCACCGTGGGCAGCCAGGACATCATCGTGGCGGGCGGCATGGAGAGCATGTCCAACGCGCCTTACCTCATGCTCAAGGGCCGGGGCGGCTATCGCTACGGGCACGGCACGCTCTTCGATCACATGGCCCTCGATGGCCTTGAGGATGCCTACGACAAGACCCCCAATGGCGGGGGCAAGTCGATGGGCACCTATGGCGAAGATTGCGCGGCGCACTACCAGTTCACCCGCGAAGCCCAGGACGCCTTTGCCATCGCCTCCACCGAGCGCGCACGCGCAGCCAACACCGACGGCGGCTTTGGCTTCGAGATTGCACCGGTCACGGTGGCCGGTCGCAAGGGTGATGTGATCATCGACAAGGACGAGAGCCCCTTCAAGAGCGACATCAGCAAGATTCCGGGGCTCAAGCCTGCCTTTCGCAAGGACGGCACGGTCACGGCCGCCTCGTCATCCTCGATTTCGGACGGTGCTGCGGCGCTCGTCATGATGCGCGCCTCGACCGCCAAGCAGCTTGGCGTCACGCCCATTGCGCGCATGGTGGGTCATGCGAGCCATGCCCAGCAGCCGCAGTGGTTCACCACCGCACCGGTGGGCGCAATTCGCAAGCTCTACGACAAGACCGGCTGGAGCAGTGCCACCACCGATCTCTTCGAGATCAACGAAGCCTTCGCGGTCGTGGCCATGGCCGCCATGAAGGAGCATTCGCTGCCTCATGAGAAGGTCAACATCCATGGCGGCGCCTGTGCGCTGGGTCATCCGATCGGGGCTTCCGGGGCGCGTCTGATCGTCACGCTGATTGGCGCGCTGCGCAAGACCGGCGGACGCCGGGGCGTGGCCTCGCTGTGCATTGGCGGGGGTGAGGCAACCGCCGTGGCCATCGAGATGCTCTGAGGAAGAACACTGAATGCTGATGTCTGATGACCTGGTGATGGTGCGCGACGCGGTGCGTGCCTATGTTCGCGATGAGATTGCGCCGAATGCCGCCCAATGGGACCGTGACAGCCAGTTTCCGCATCAGGCCCTCAAGGGTCTCGCCGAACTCGGCTGCTACGGAATCACCGTGCCCGACACCTGGGGCGGTGCCGGTCTGTCGTATCAGGCCCTGGCGGTCATCCTCGAGGAGATCGCAGCCGGCGACGGCGCCACCTCCACCATCATTTCGGTCAATAACTGCCCGGTGTGTTCCATCTTCATGGCCTGGGCCAATGAAGCCCAGAAGCAGCAGTGGCTGACGCCGCTGGCCCGCGGCGAGAAGCTCGGCGCGTTTTGTCTGACCGAACCGCAGGCGGGCTCGGATGCCTCGTCGCTGCGCACCACGGCTCGCCTTGAAACCGATGACCAGGGCCAGCCGGTCTATGTGATCGATGGTGTCAAGCAGTTCATCACCTCAGGCCAGCAGGCTGATGTGGCGATCGTGATGGCCGTGACCGATCCGGCCGCCGGCAAGCGCGGCATCTCGGCCTTCATCGTGCCCACGGATACGCCGGGCTATATCGTGGAGCGACTGGAAACCAAAGCCGGTCAGCGTGCATCCGACACCGCACAGATTCGCTTCGAGGGCTGTCGCGTGCCCGCAAGCCATCGGCTGGGCGATGAAGGCGAAGGCTACAAGATTGCGCTGTCGGGTCTCGAAGGGGGGCGCATCGGCATTGCAGCCCAGAGCCTGGGCATGGCCCGTGCAGCCTTCGAGGCAGCGCTGCGTTACGCCAAGGACCGCGAGGCCTTTGGTGGCCCGATCTTTGAACATCAGGCCGTGCAGTTCCGGCTCGCCGACATGGCCACCCAGATCGAAGCCGCACGGCAGCTCATCGCCCATGCGGCCAGGCTCAAGGACGCGGGCGTGCCCTGCCTCACTCAGGCCGCCATGGCCAAGCTCTTCGCCTCCGAGATGGCCGAACGGGTGTGCTCCGATGCCATTCAGATCCACGGCGGCTACGGCTATGTGAGCGACTTTCCGGTCGAACGCATCTGGCGCGATGTTCGCGTGTGCCAGATCTATGAAGGCACCAGCGACATCCAGAAGATACTGATCGGACGTGCTTTGGCGCAGACGGATTCCGTCTGAGCAAGACCTGCTGATCGAGACCCGCAGATCACAACCCGGCTGGCCCTGGACTCCCGGGGCCACTGAAAGAAACGAGGAGACCTTGCGATGGAAACCGTCACGATCGAAGCCCTTGATGGCGCGAAGATTCGCGCCTTTGTGGCGCGCCCGGAGGGCCCGCCGCGCGGCTGCGTGGTCGTGGTTCAGGAAATCTTTGGCGTGAACGACCACATCCGCTGGGTTGCGGCCGCACAGTACGCGGCAGCCGGCTACCTCGCCGTGGCGCCTGCCTTTTTTGATCGCGTCGATGCTGGCCAGGGCGCCGAACTCGGCTATACCCCCGACGGGGTTGCGCAGGGCCGCAGTCGGGTCGACGCGCTGGGTCTGGATGCTCCGCTGCGGGACATCCGCGCTGCTCAGCAGCAGGTGGCCATGGGTCTGCCCACCGGCGTGGTGGGCTACTGCTGGGGTGGTTCGGTGGCCTATCTGAGTGCCACGCGCCTGGGCCTGCCTGCGGTGGGCTATTACGGCGGGCGCACGGCACCCTATCTGCATGAGCGGGCACAGGCGCCGCTCATGCTGCACTTTGGCGAGACCGATGCCCTCATCCCCATGGAGACGGTCCGGCGCATCAGTCAGGCCCAGCCCGCAGCGGCCTGTCATGTGTACCCGGCGGGTCATGGTTTCAATCGCCAGGGCCATCCCGACTGGCATGAAGACAGTGCGCAGACCGCGCTTGAACGCAGCCTGGCCTTTTTCGGTCAGCATCTGACCGTCGGCGCCTGAATCACTTCCGATTGACGCTCCTGATCCGCGCCACGGTGATTCAACGATGAGTCACTGCCGCTGGATCTGCCCTTTCGGACTCACCCTTCCTTCAGCAATTTCCGAGATTCCTCCATGAGCACTGCTGCAACCCCCTCCACCCCCGTGCGGGTCATTCTGTCCGGCGTGACCGGCTGGGCCGGATCAGCGCTGGCCCACGGCATCCTGAGCCAGACCGATCTGGCGCTGGTCGGCGGCATCGCGCGCACGGCAGCGGGCCAGTCGATCAGCCAGGCTCTGGGGTCCGACGCAGGGGGCGGTGCGCGGGTGCATGCCACGGCACAGGAGGCCCTGGGTGTGCCGGCTGAGGTGTTCTTCGAGTACAGCAAGCCCGAGGTCGCCAAGGCCAATGTGCTGGCCGCGCTGCAGGCCGGGCTGGATGTGGTGGTGGGCACCTCAGGGCTGACCGACGAGGACTATGCCGAGATCGATGCGCTCGCCAGGGCGCGCGGACGGGGCGTGCTGGCCTGCGGCAACTTCGCGATCACGGCCGTGCTGCTGCTCAAGTTCGCCGAAATGGCCGCGCGCTATCTGCCCGATGTCGAAGTGCTCGACTACGCCAAGGCCTCCAAGGTGGATGTGCCCTCGGGCACGGTGCGAGAACTGGTCGTTCGGCTCAATGCCGCCCGAGGCAGCGCCCAGCCGAGCGCTGTACCCACCGACGAGGTGCGCGGCCCGCGCGAAACCCGGGGTGCAGCCATGTCGGGCATTCCGGTGCATGCGCTGCGCGTGCCGGGCTATGCGCTCAGTGTTGAGGCGGTCTTCGGTGCGCCCGACCAGCGTCTGCAGATCCGCCACGACTCGGGCAGCAGTGCCGAACCCTATGTCGATGGTGCCCTGCTCGCCATCCGCGCCGTACGGGGCCGTGTCGGTCTCACCCGCGGGCTTGACCGGGTCATGAAGGACTGAGCCGCCATGCCCGCCATTGAATCCAGGCTTGATCCGCGCAGCCCCGAGTTCCAGAGCAATGCCCAGGCCATGGGCGACCTGGTGGCCGATCTGCAGGCCCAGGTGTCGCTCACGGCGGCAGGCGGTGGCGAGGTGGCCCGGGCACGCCACACCGCACGAGGCAAGCTGCTGCCGCGAGAACGCATCGATACCCTGATCGATCCGGGCAGCGCCTTTCTGGAGTTCTCGCCCCTGGCCGCCCATGGCATGTACGACGGCGAGGCGCCCTGCGCCGGCATCATCACGGGCATCGGGCGGGTGAGTGGTGTGGAATGCGTGATCGTCTGCAACGATGCCACCGTCAAGGGCGGCACCTACTACCCGGTCACGGTCAAGAAGCATCTTCGGGCCCAGGAAATCGCAGCCGAAAACCGGCTGCCCTGCATCTATCTGGTCGACTCGGGCGGTGCCAACCTGCCCAATCAGGACGAAGTCTTTCCTGATCGGGAGCACTTCGGACGCATCTTCTTCAACCAGGCCAATCTTTCGGCCCGCGGCATTCCGCAGATCGCGGTGGTGATGGGCTCGTGCACCGCCGGTGGCGCCTACGTGCCGGCCATGAGCGATGAGTCGGTGATCGTGCGCAATCAGGGCACGATCTTTCTGGGGGGCCCGCCCCTGGTGAAGGCGGCCACCGGTGAAGAGGTTTCGGCCGAAGACCTGGGCGGCGGTGATGTGCATACCCGGCAATCCGGCGTGGCCGACTGGCTGGCCGACAACGACACCCATGCCCTGGCCATCGCCCGGCGCATCGTCAGCAATCTCAACTGGAAAAAGCCTGACTCGCTCGTGCTGCAGCCCGCCCGCGCGCCGCTCTACGATCCGCGCGAGCTGCACGGCGTGCTGCCCACCGATACCCGCAAGCCCTACGACGTGCGCGAGGTGATTGCCCGCATCGTCGATGGCTCGGAGCTCGACGAATGGAAAGCCCGCTACGGCACCACCCTGGTCACGGGCTTTGCCCATGTTCACGGCATGCCGATCGGCATCATTGCCAACAACGGCATCCTGTTCTCGGAATCCGCGCTCAAGGCCGCACACTTCATTGAGCTGTGCTGCCAGCGCAAGGTGCCGCTGCTCTTCTTGCAGAACATCTCGGGCTTCATGGTGGGCCGCAAGTACGAAAACGAAGGCATCGCCCGCAACGGCGCCAAGATGGTCACCGCGGTGGCCTGTGCCAGGGTCCCCAAGTTCACCGTCATCATCGGAGGTAGCTTCGGGGCGGGCAACTACGGCATGTGCGGACGGGCCTATTCGCCGCGGTTTCTCTGGATGTGGCCCAACGCGCGCATCAGCGTGATGGGTGGCGAGCAGGCGGCCTCGGTACTGGCCACCGTGCGCCGCGATGGTATGCAGGCCCGTGGCCAGACCTGGAGCACCGAAGAAGAAACCGCCTTCAAGGCGCCGATCCGGGCCCAGTACGACGTGCAGGGCCATCCGTATTACGCCAGTGCCCGCCTGTGGGATGACGGCATCATCGATCCGGCGGATACCCGTCGGGTGCTGGCGCTGGGGCTCTCGGCCAGCCTGAACGCACCGATCGAGGAGACCCGCTTCGGGGTGTTCCGGATGTAGTGCGGGTTCAGCAGGGATGCATCACGGGCGCATCATGGTTGCCTTGCGAGCGCATCATGGATGCACTTCGGATGCATTGTGGATCCATGATGGATTCTGTAATCTGAGCAGATCTTTCATGGATCCGCGCGGGCCTTTCATGCCGGTCAATCTGTCGATCAAGAACGTGCCCGATGCTCTGGCTCAGGCCTTGCGAGATCGGGCCGCCTCGCATCGGCGCTCGTTGCAGCAGGAGCTCCTGTGCCTGCTCGAGCAATCCGTAGGTCAAGAGCAGGCTTCTGCAGCCGAACCTGAGCGCAGGTCTGTGGTCGACCCCACCGTCGATCCTGAGCCCGATCCCGCAACCCACACCGACTGGCATCTGCCCGCGAACCGTCCACGCAAGAGTCTCCAGGAGATTGCCGAGAAGGCCAGGCGCCTGTTTCCCGAGGGGACCGAAGACTCCACGCCCATCCTTCGTCAGATGCGTGATGCCGGCCTGCGGGGCAAGGCCTGAACAGCCCACGAGATGTCGCCCCGCCTACGCCCGTCAGGGCCTGTCCATCCCGGTCGTCTTCATGTCGCAGAGCCTCCACCCGGCTATGCGCTCGGCCGGCTGGTGATCGACGCGAGTGTCCTGGCTGCCTGCGTGTTCCAGGAATCCCAATCCGACAGCGCCCGCCTGCTGATGTTCAATCGGCTGCTCCATGCCCCAACGGTTCTGCCCTACGAACTGGCCAATATCGCCACGCGCAAGGCCCGCAACCAACCCGAACTCGCAGCAGGCCTGTCCGAAATGCTGCAGGAGGCGCTCGAACTCGGCATCGCACTGATGCCAGCCCCTGCGCAAATCATTTACCCCTTGGCCGACCGTTATCGACTGTCCGCCTACGACGCAGCCTATCTCTGGGTTGCCGAACGGTTACAGGCACCTCTGGCCACCTTCGATGCCCGGCTCGCCCGTGCCGCCCAGCAGCATCTGAACTCACCACAAGACCCAGCCGCCCTCTGAGGGCAACGACAGTGCACAATTCACTGGGCTGATCCTCATCGACCGCCCTCGGACACCCTAGATCCCAAGGTCACCCATCGGCCGCAATACACACCGGAGACTCTTTCGCATGCCCCTGACCAGCCGCGCCCAGGCGATCGCCGAGCTCACCGCTCCCGGCCAGACCCACGAACTGCAAACCCGCCGATTCAGGGGCCGCGACCAGAAGATCTTCGTCAATGCACCCGCCTCACTGCGGGCGCTCTACGAATCCGCAGCCAGTCCGCAGACCTTCATCGTCTTTCAGGATGAGCGCCTGAGCTTTGAGCAGGCCTGGGTCGAGGCCGGGCGCATCGGTGCACTGCTCGTTCAGCGCTACGGCATCGCGCCGGGCGACCGGGTGGCCATTTCCATGCGCAACTTTCCGGAGTGGGTGCTGGCCTTCATGGCCATCACCTCCATCGGCGGTATTGCGGTCGCCATGAACTCCATGTGGCAGCCCGACGAAATGGCCTATGGCCTGACCGACAGCGGCGCCAAGGTGCTCTTTGCCGATGCCGAGCGCATCGAGCGACTGAGCCGCGCCCGCGCGCGCCCGGCGGTTCAGGTGATCGCCGTGCGCACCGAGGCCGACACGCCCGAGGCTCCGCGGTTGTCCACGCTCCTCGCTGATTTCCCCGGTCCATCCAGTGATGCCTTGCAAGACTCTTCAGGCCTGGGCGTCATGCCGGCGCAGGCCCCAGCCAGCGACGACCCCGCCACCCTTTTCTACACCTCGGGCTCCACGGGCCATCCCAAGGGGGTGCTCAGCACGCATCGGGCCATCCTGAGTTCGCTCATGTCGTGGGAGCTCGATGGGCAGGCTGCCCTGCGCATGGAGGGTCTGGAGCCGCCCCCGCCTCCGGCCCAGCAGCCCGGCACCCTCATGGCTGTGCCGCTCTTTCATGTCACCGGCTCGCATGCGGTGTTTCTCATGAGCTACCGGATGCAGCGCAAGCTCGCCTGCATGCTCAAGTGGGATGTCGAAGAAGGTGCGCGCCTGATTCAGACTGAACGCCTGACCTCGTTCATCGCACCCGCTGCCATGACCGGCGATCTGGTCCGCCTCTCGCGCGAGGGCCGCTACGACCTCTCAAGCCTGGTGGCGGTGGGCGGCGGGGGCGCACCGCGCGCGCCCGAGCAGGTTGCGCAAATCGGCAAGTCCTTTGGCCAAGCCCTGCCCGGCACGGGCTGGGGCATGACCGAGACCAATGCCATCGGCTGCGGCATCGGTGGCCAGGAATACCTCGACAAGCCGGCCAGCTCCGGACGCTGCTCGGCCGTCATGGAGCTCAAGGTCATCGATGACAGCGGCCGCAGCCTGGCGGCGGGCGAGCGAGGCGAACTCATGGTGCGCGGCACCGGCATGTTCGAGGGCTACTGGAACCGGCCCGAGGTCAATGCCGAGATGATCGACGCCGAAGGCTGGTTTCGCACCGGTGACATCGCCTATCTGGATGACGAGGGCTATGTCTTCATCGTCGATCGCAGCAAGGATCTGATCATCCGGGGCGGCGAGAACATTGGCTGCGGCGCGGTCGAGGCCGCGATGCTCGAGCATCCCAAGGTTCATGAGGTGGCGGTCTATGCGGTGCCCGATGAGCGCCTGGGTGAAGAGGTGGGCGCCACCCTGCATGGCGCGCCCGATCTCGACCTGGAGGAACTGCGCGCCTTCCTGATGAAGCGTCTGGCCCGCTTCGAGGTGCCGCGCTACATGATCACCAGCGCGCAGCCTCTGCCCCGCACACCCTCAGGCAAGATTCTCAAGCGCGAGTTGCGTGATCTGGCGGTGCAGCAGTTGCAGCCGGGACCCTGAAACCGGGGCTCAGCCCACTTGAGGCATGATGCAGGCAACAGATCGCAAGCCCATGCAGCCCGCGGTCGCAACCAACGAGGAGACAGGGACATGACCACCCCCGCACCGAGCATTCCGGGCTACGACCTGCCGAGCGTCGAGGCCTGGATAGGCGCCAACATCCCCGAACTTGCTCCGCCCTTTCATTGGCTGCGCCTCGAAGGCGGGCACTCCAACCTCACCTACAAGCTCACCGATGCGCAGGGCCGCGAAGCCGTGATCCGGCGTCCGCCCATGGGCGAGCTGCTGCCCAAGGCCCATGACATGGGTCGTGAATGGGCCGTCATCAAGGCCCTGGGCGCCACGCCGGTGCCGGTGCCGGCTGCCTACGGATTCTGCGAAGACCCGGCCGTGACCGGCGCGCATTTCTATGTCATGGGCCTGATCGATGGCCATCCGCTCTACAGCGCCGATGACACGCGCAAGTGGGTGCCTGAGGCCAATCGGCAGCGCATGGCCGAATCCTTCATCGATGTGCTAGCCGACCTGCATACCGTGGATGTCGATGCGGTGGGCTTGTCGGATCTAGGCAAAAAGGACGACTACATCGGCCGCCAATTGAAGACCTGGTACCGCTCCTGGCTCGCCTCGGCCGGGCCTGCCCAATACGATGATCCGCGGGCCCATGCCCTGCAGAAATACTTTCTCGAGAACATCCCCAACCAGGGCCCGGCGCGCGTCGTGCACGGCGACTACGGCCTGCACAACACCCTGATCGGGCCCAGCGGCGCGCTGGCCGCGGTAGTCGACTGGGAGATCTCCACGCTGGGCGATCCTCTGGCCGATCTGGCCTATGCACTGAACCAGTGGTTTGATCCGTCAGATCCGCCCAATCCGAGGGTCGAGCCGCCCACCTCACTGCCGGGCTTTCCGTGCCGACCCGAACTGGCCGAGCGCTATGCGCGGCGCACCGGCCGGGATCTTTCGCGGCTCGATTACTACGTGGGCTTCAACCGATGGAAGTCGGCTGCCATCGTGCACGGCGTGTACGCGCGCTACTGCGAAGGCAAGAAGAGCGCCGAGGGCGTGAACATGCCTAGCCTGCGTCTGGCCGTCGATCAGCACCTAATGATGTCGGAGCAGGCCGTGGAACGGCTCGAACGACGGGCGGGATGAGGCCAGGCTCCTGAAGCAGATCTGACCCGGGCCCGGGTCAGTTGCGAACGCCAACGCCCGCCATCATCAGTCGATTCTC
>Ga0315905_10001410_pt1 | contig 25838 bp, 25 predicted proteins | sample LakEriMetagenome_5_FD_203522 | JGI IMG/M metagenome (GOLD analysis project Ga0315905, IMG submission 203522) | Freshwater fungal communities from buoy surface, Lake Erie, Ohio, United States - Buoy 4 MA121 | ecosystem: Environmental > Aquatic > Freshwater > Lake | place: USA: Lake Erie, Ohio...
AGCCCGGGGCGAAGTCGTCGACCAAACCGCATTGGCACAGGCCCTGAGCGAGCGAAGGATCTTTGCAGCGGGTTTGGATGTGACGACCCCCGAGCCCATCGCCCCAAACGATCCCTTGCGTCGATGTCCGCAGTGCTTGATCCTTCCGCATATCGGCTCGGCGACGGAGCATGCAAGAAACCAGATGGCGACGATGGCCGCAGAAAATCTGATCGCGGCGATATCGGGCCAACCGATGCCCTTTGGGGTGGGATTGTAATCCCTGTAGCGATCCTGACGGGCTTTGCTTGGATTTCGTGTCGGTGGGTCTAAACTGGATTTTTTCGTGGAAAAATCAGGCCCATTGATACGGTACTTCGTGAGGAATCACAGTGCCAAAGCGTGCAGGAGATTTGACACCCCCCGCTCGATCAATAGAATACACACAGAACGCGAGACAAGCAGAAGATCACTTCTGCCCTCAAGCCCCCCATATTTCACCCCCCGGGGTACCGGTTATGTTTGGAATTGGAACACAAGAGCTGATGATCTTTTTGTTGATCGCAGTCCTTATTTTCGGTAGCTCCCGATTGCCATCCCTGATGCGCAACCTTGGACGTAGCGCTATCGAATTCAAAAAAGGGATGCGAGATGACGATTCGGAATCCCCGTCTGAAACCACCAAATCGTCCTAGTTCGGACCACACTCGAGGTATGTCATGTTCGGAGGAATCGGCACCACGGAAATGGTCGCTTTTGGAGTTTTGGCCCTGATGCTCTTCGGGTCCAAATTGCCTGAGGTAGCCAAGAACCTCGGTGGAACCTACCGGCAGTTGAAGAGGAATGTCGACGATTTCAAGCGAGAGTTTCACGCGGTCGACACCTACGAACCCCCGAAAATTCAGCCGAAAACCGACCTCGACGAACCGCAGATCGTCGAAACCTCAGCCCCAAAGTTTGAGATTCCCAAAGACGATCAGGCTTAACGAGTTCCGCTTGGTTTCCTGCACTGCTGGGCGATAGAAATTGCCCTCGACTCAGACCTTGGCATTTGTGTATTCCCGATTGCATACCGCACGGGAAATGCCCTTCGCGAATCCGAGTCTCTCTACCCAGGACCCTGAGCCATGAACCGCCTCGAAAGCTTCTTGATCGGATTGGCCTCTGGCATCGCCACTCTTTATTTGGTCATGCATTTTACACTCGTACGCGGCAGCGATGGTTTCCATTTCATCCCCAAGCTCAATGCCAAACTAGATTTGCCCTTCGAGGACGTACGGGACTTTCAGGCAGAGCATTGGCAACGACGCCCCGCCTTGACCATGTCGATCCTTCGGGCTCGCAAAGGCCACCTGATCGATGAACGCACGCAGCGATCCATTCAGAAGACGACCCAGCAGATGATCTCCCAAGCAAGGTCTGTGCACCAAGCTGGTACTCCATCGGTCGATCACACTACCGCAGGGCCAGCGGCGCTGCTGGCTGGTCACTCCAGCCCATTGAGTTCAAGCCGATAGCTCGGGCAGCTTAGGCTTCGCTGACTCTTAGCTTGAAGCATCGAGAATCGACGCTGTTGAGCTGCTCGATCGCTTCATGAGCTTTGCTCGCATCCGACTCGGTGCACACATGAGTCATGATGATCAGAGGAACTCTCGACGGATCGCTCGCCTCGGCCGGCTCATGCTGGATGATCGAAGAAATCGAGATCCGATAATTCCCAAGAATCCCAGTGATTTGCGACAGAACCCCAGGCTCGTCGGCCACGAGGTAACGCATGTAATAGCGACCGAGCGTCCGAGCGTAGGGTGTCAACTCGATCTCGCATTGGCGGTCCGACCAGAGTTGCAGACGACGGAAAGTGATGTCCGTTCGTCCTGCTGCCGTATCGATCATGTCGGCCACGACGGCCGACGCAGTGGGCATCTGCCCGGCACCTTGGCCGTGAAAGAACATATCCCCCACGGCATCTCCGACAATGGTAATGGCGTTGTAAGGCCCGCGGACCTCGGCCAAAGGACGACCGTTGCGAATCAGGGTAGGTGAGACGTGGAGTTCGAGGTTGTCATCGATCAGTTGTGCGGTCGCCAGCAGACGGATCCGATACCCGAGTTTCTCTGCATAGCGAATGTCTTCGATGGTGAATGCTTCGAGGCCGTGGCGTTCAATGTCTTTCCAATCGATACGAACACCGAAGGCTAGGTGGGCAAGGATGGCAAGTTTCTGAGCCGCATCGCTACCGTCGACATCCATGGCAGGGTCGGCTTCGGCATAACCCAAGTTTTGAGCGATCTCCAAGGCTCGATCGTAATCGAGCCCCTTCTCGGACATCTGAGTCAGTATGAAATTGCTCGTACCATTGAGAATTCCTTGCAAAGAAATGATTTGGTTGGCAGTAAAGCACTGCGTGATGTTGGCGATGATCGGGATTCCTCCCCCGACGCTCGCTTCGAAGGCGATCGTTCGACCGAGACTTCTTGCTCGGTCGAAAAGCTCTTCGCCGTGTTGGGCTAGCAGGGCTTTATTGGCGGTAACTACGTCCTTGCCCGATTCGAGCAACTTGAGCATGATCGTTCGCGCAGGCTCGATCCCCCCGATCAAGTGAGCCACGACTTGGATTTGGGGATTCTCAAGGATCTCCTGAAGATCGTCGGTAAGGACCCCTGCGGGCAGGCCACTGATTCCCCGATCCTTGGACAGATCCCGCACCAAGGCCTTATTGAGCCACAAAACTCTCCCAGCGTGCCTTGCCAATCGGTCCCCGTGATCGAGCAGAAGCCTCGCGACACCGGATCCGACGGTTCCCATTCCGACAATTGCTACGTGGGTTTTCTCCATTCCGCGCCAGCGGTCTGTGCGCCAAGGCTCTTTCGATGGTTCGTCCAAAATTTCTAACCTGCAATTCCTATCCGACAACTTCTATGCGGCAATTTCGATCCTGGCTACCCTGTCGTAGCCCGTTTCCACCGATCCAGAGACCTCAGGGATCTTAGATTTCCCAGAAAAAATCGCAATCCTTTCTTGCTCGAGTTTTGAAGGTATTGATGAAAAACCAGGGATTTGAAAGGACAAAAACGAATTTCCAGACCGAAAAAATGGGAAGAAATCATGATTTCGCAAAAAAATCTGGTTCCACTCGAAACCCCAACGATCCCCTTGGGTTAACCTACCCCTAGTGGTTTGCATTCTATCACGCTATCTCGGAGCGATTTTAGACGTAAAGGCCACACACACCGAACACACACACCGAACGCTGCATGAAGGGACTTGCTCATGCTCGGCCTAAGAATCACTCGTATTTCGTTTCGATCTTTGCTTGGTCGGAGATCTCTCAGTGGCTTTGCCTGCGTCTATGCATTTGGACTCATGGGCGCCGAAGGCTCACTGAGAGCTCAGGAAGCAGGTCCAAAGTTAACCAAGCAAGAGACGCAGTTTTTCGAATCTCGCATCCGCCCGATCTTGGCCTCCAAGTGCTACAGTTGTCACTCAGTTGAATCCGGCGAAGCCGAAGGAGGCCTGAGGCTCGATTCCCGCGAGGCGATGCTCCGAGGCGGTTCGGCGGGTCCTGCAGTCCAACCCAAAGAGCCGACCAAAAGCTTGATCATCAAGGCCATCGAATATCACGACCCGAACTTGGCCATGCCTCCGAAGAGTGCCGGCGGCAAGTTACAAGCAGGCGAGATCAAGGACCTGACACGTTGGGTTCGAATGGGTGCTCCGGACCCTCGCAAGGAAGAGGAGCATCTGATTGCCAAAGAAGAGATCAACGAATCGGCCAAACAGTGGTGGGCTTACCAACCCCTTCTAAAACCTTCGATTCCCAGCGAGGACTCCTGGAGCTGGACGAACATCGATCGGTTTTTAAGCCAAAAGCACCGCGAGACGAATCTGCAACCCGTCGGCGATGCGAAACCCGAGTCGCTCTTGCGGCGCTTGTATTTTGACCTGACCGGACTTCCCCCCTCGGTCGATCAAGTTCGAGCGTTTTCAGAAGATCTGGAAAAGGGGCTTCCTCGCCAAGAAGCGATCGAGAAGGTCGTCGACCAACTCCTCGAAAGCGACGCATTTGCCGTTCAATGGGCAAGGCATTGGCTCGACGTCGCACGGTACGCCGAGTCCTCCGGTCGCGATGTGAATATTCCTTATAATCAAGCTTGGAGGTACCGCGATTGGGTGATCGATGCGTTCCGGAAGAATAAACCCTTCGACCAATTTCTCATCGAGCAAATCGCTGGCGATCTGATTCCTGCAGAGGGCAAGCAAGAACAAGCCGAGTCGATCGTCGCTACAGGGTTCCTGGCCATCGGATCGAGAAACATCAACGAAGGAAACACCAAGCTCTTTGCGTTGGACCAAGCCGACGAGCAGATCGATTCGGTTTTCCAAGCGACGATGGCCACGACGATGTCCTGCGCCCGATGCCATGACCACAAGTTCGAGCCTATTTCTCAAAAGCAGTACACCGCTGTTGCTGGCATCTTTCTTTCGACCGATACCCGCTTTGGTGCGTCGGGTGGCAACAACGGTCGCAATGGCTCCGACCCGATCGAGCTCTCGAGCGAGTGCGATCTGCCGAGCCTGCCGGCTCCTTGGGGAGATTCGGAAATCGCCAAGAAACGCCAGGAATTGGCCAAGCTTCAACGACAGATCGCTTCGATTGTCGATGAAATCGAAGAGAAGCGAAAAGCGGCCAAGTCCAATGGGACTTTCGACCGAAGCCGCCAGCAAGAGTTACGAAAGCTGTCTCAACAAGCCAACGAACTCGAGTTCCAACTCTCGGCACTCAACGATGACGACACCGTTCGGCCCCTTGCGATGGGAGTCATCGACCGACCGACCGAGGCTCCCAAAACCGATTCCAACCGCGAAAAGTTGAACCGGTACGCGGGGGCACTTCGCCGAACAGCATTCCCAACGATCGACGACAGTCCATTTTTCGCAAGAGGCGACGTAGGCATGCCCGGCGAAAAAGTACAACGGTCCGTCCCGGATCTATTCGGAGACGCAAAGGATTATCCAGTACCGCCGAACGCCTCGGGTCGATTGCAATTGGCCAAGTGGATTGCGAGCCCTAGCAATCCAATGACCGCCCGCGTGGCAGTGAACCGTTTTTGGCACTGGATGATGGGCCAGGGCCTCGTCGATAGCGTCGATAACTTCGGAACCACCGGTAGCCGACCATCCCACCCAGAACTGCTCGACCATCTGGCCGGCGAGTTTGTTTCCGAGGGATGGGACGTCAAGAAACTCGTTCGTCAAATAGCCCTGAGCCGAGCTTATCAGCTTTCGAGCGTTGAGCCGAATCCATCGGCTTTTTCAGCAGATCCGGAGAACAAACTCCTTTGGCGAGCCAAGGGTCGGCGATTGCAAGCCGAAGAGATCCGCGATGCGATGCTCAGTCTCTCCGATCGGCTCGACGATAAGCCGATTCTCGGGACCGCCATGGCCAAGAAGAACATTGGAAACCGCGTCGACCCTAGCTCAGCGAAAAAGCGGGGCAAAGGGGAGGTCTTCCCCGAAGACATTTGCCGCTCGATCTACCTGCCGATGCCCCGAGGTGCCTTGCCCGAAGTCCTAGAGCTATTCGACCTACCCGATGCCATGGTCGTCCAAGGAGCCCGGGAGACGACCAACGTGCCTTCCCAATCCCTTTACCTACTGAACAATCCTACCGTCGCGGGCCATGCAGGCGCCGTGGCCCGCAAGGTACTCGAGTCTGTACCTGGTCGAGGTGCTGAAAACTTTGAACCCAGACTAGAACTCCTGTACCAAATCGTCCTATGCCGAAAGCCCACCGGAGATGAACTTTCCTTAGCGGACGAGCTATTCAGAAGCAGCGATAGCAGCGAAGTCGGTTGGGTAAGCCTCGCAAGAGGACTGCTCGCAACGGCCGAATTCCGATACTTAGATTAACTCTACCTGTTTTAGCCCTAAAGCCACCCAAGTAACCCCCGATCCTCGTAAACCGATCTTAGAACCCCTTTCCTGAAGGAAAAACGCCAATGTCTCTATGTCAAAATCGAGTCGACTTGCTGTCGCGTAGGAGCGTCCTTCAAAACACCGCATGCGGTTTCGGATGGTTAGCCCTTTCGGCACTTTTGGCCAAACAAGGGCTCGCCAATGGAGCAACAAGAGTTGCAGGAACGCATTTCCCGGCCAAGGCCAAGCGGGTCATCTTCCTCTACATGCGAGGTGGTCCCTCCCACGTCGATACTTTCGACTACAAGCCGGAATTGGCTAAGGCCGATGGGCAAAACGGCCCTCGGGGCGGAAGCAAATGGATGAAGTCGCCTTGGAAATTCCAGCAACGAGGCCAAAGCGGATTGTGGATTTCCGATCTGTTCCCGGAATTGGGAAAAGTTGCCGATGACATGCTCATCGTCAATTCGATGCAAACCGAGGTGCCGGCCCACGCCCAAGCCACGATCCGCATGCACACCGGTACGAGCCAGTTTGTACGCCCTAGTGTAGGTTCGTGGGTCCTCTATGGCCTCGGGGCCGAGAACGAGAGCATCCCGGGTTTTATCAGCATCGGTGCGGCCGGCAGCGCCCAAAATTATGGAAACGCCTTCTTGCCAGCCTACTACCAAGGCATGCGATTGGGAAATGGAAATCGTGAAGTCGATGAAACCCAAATCGCGAACCTCGCTCCCTTGGTCGGCAGCGAAAGGCAACGCCGCGAGTTGGATTTCATCCAAGGCATGAATCAAAAGAAACTTCAAAACGACCCAGGGGATCAAGAAATCGAAGGAGTTATCCGCTCCTACGAGATGGCTTACCGAATGCAATCGGAACTCCCCAAGGTTCTCGATATCAAGTCCGAGAGCGAACAGACCAAAGAGCTTTACGGACTCGACCGCAAGGAAACCAAGGGCTTCGGTAGCAAATGCCTCGTTGCCCGACGCATGATCGAAGCCGGAGTTCGCTTCGTCGAAATCTCCCAAGGCTCCTGGGACCATCACTCGAACTTGAATTTGAATTTGACCAACAACTGCGGCCAAATCGATCGTCCGATGTTCGGCTTACTTACCGACCTGAAGCAACGAGGCCTCTTGGACGAAACGCTCGTCGTCTGGGCAGGCGAATTCGGTCGAACGCCTTACGCCCAAGGACGCGATGGCCGAGATCACAACCATAAAGCGTTCAGCTTGTGGATGGCAGGCGGTGGAGTTGCAGCAGGAAAACAATACGGCCGAAGCGGTGATTTTGGAGTCGAAGCGACCGAAAACCCCGTACCAATCGTCGATTACCACGCAACGTTGTTGGCCCTTTTGGGACTCGACCACGAGCAATTGACCTACCCTTATGCAGGCCGCGATTTCCGATTGACCGAAACCAAAGGCCAAGTCGTACGGGATCTAATCGGCTAAATTTCATGGGGAATTCGTCGAGCCACGCCGCTCGTTGCTCCAGATCAGGTCGACAGGTCCAAAAAAACCAAATTCCTCGCGTTTCTCCAATCCCTCCAAAGATTTCCTGTTAGATTAAGTCGACAAATAGCTAGATTTAACGGTTACCCGTTGAACGGACGCTGCGGACCAATCATCCAATGATGTCGTCATTGGCCAGCCCACTTGGGATTTTAAACCCCCGGGGCGGTTGCTCGTGCAATTCGACCGGTGTACGATTCGACGGAGTTTTGCGGGGCCTACAGGAGACGCGTGGCAGTGAAAAAATACAATCGAAAATCCCTCGCCGGTTTCACACTGGTCGAATTGTTGGTCGTCATCGCCATCATAGGAGTGCTCGTGAGCTTGCTCCTGCCTGCAGTCCAAGCCGCACGCGAGGCTGCGCGACGCACGCAGTGCATGAGCCATATCCGGCAACTTGCCCTGGGTTGCTCGAACTTCGAGAGCGCCTACACCAAGTACCCTTACTGCCGCAAATACGACATCTGGGATTCTTACACTTGGACCAGCCAAATACTCCCGTACATCGAACAACCCTTGATGTACAACCTGATGTACACCATGCCTCAGACACCTTATGCGACCACCGTTCCGGGCCCGAATTCCTTCATCGGCGACGATCCTAAGTTGCGAGAAGCCCGACACAATCGCGTGTCGATTTTTATCTGCCCGAGCGATGGCAAACAAACTGAGAATGAGATGGAAACGCGCGCCTACGGTTTTCACCGGGGCAACTATCGCGGTTGCGTCGGCCCTGGAGATATGTATGCGACGGCCACCGACACGAGCCAAGGCCCTTGGGGACCAGGTTTCTTTACCGTGATGCCCAACCAAAGTCTCGATACGAATGCCAGAGTTCGTACGATTTACAACCGCTCGCGCGATTGTACCGATGGCTTGTCCAACACCATCATGCTCAGCGAAGGTCTGATGGCCAACGTCACTTGGTGGGGAGGAGCCATGGGAGAAATTCATTACGGGAACATGGGCGGCTCGCTCTTTTCTACCACGCTGACTCCGAATTCCACCGCCCCAGATCGGATCTTGGGGCCATGTCCGCAAGACCAAAGCGATTCTCGTTACAAGGCTCCTTGCTTGAGCCTAGGTGGGATCGCTTGGTGGACCCGCTCGGGACAACTCGCCCATGCCGCTGCCCGCAGCCTTCACGGCTCAGGAGTAGCCGTTTCGATGGCCGACGGAAGCACCCACTTCGTAACCAATAGCATCGAACTGGCCGTCTGGCGAGGATTGGCAACCGCTAGCAACAACGAAAAGGTCCTCCTGGAGTAAAGCCAGTCCCAAGAGCCACCATCGATCCTCAGCCTGACTCCTCCCAAGACAAAGTCACCTCCTGTGCCCAGATCCAACCCAATGCCCCTCGGTCCATGCCTGCTATTGATCTGCTTGATCGCTACTGCTGTCGGCTGCGGGCAGGCCGGATCGAGCGTCCAAGGCACCGTCAGCTATCAAGGAACACCGATTGAAAAGGGGATGGTCACCTTTACACCTCTCGAAGGCAAAGGGTCGGTCGTGGGTTGCAATATCGAAAACGGAAAATTCTCCGCAACCGGAGTGACCCCCGGCAAAAATGTGCTGACGGTAGCTGCCGTCAAGTCCGTCACCTTCTCACGCAGTTCCGACGAGATGAGCAAGATGGCTGCAAGCAAAGCAGGTAAGGGTTCGATCGAAGGCTTGATCGACCCTGCAGACGTTGTTCCTGCCGATGCCAAAGGCAACGGGGCCGAACACATGATCAACGAAGGTAGTAACACCCTCGATTTGAAACTCTCCAAACCTTAGATCCTCGGCTCGATGGAATCTAAGACTCTCGCTACCTACCTTCTGCATAATCAACCCCATTGAATCTAGGAGAATCGATCATGGCGACTTTGAAAATACTCAGCGGATTGTTGCTCGCGTCGTTTGTGTCGCTGATGGTCGTCAACGCAGGTAACCAGGCCGAATCGAAACCTCAAGCAGACAAAAAAACCATGCTCCGGCACGTTGTGATTTTCAAGTTCAAGGAAGCCAGTCCCGCCGTTGAAATCCAAAAGGTCGTCGATGGTTTCAGGGCACTCGGGTCCAAGATTCCCGAAATAGCCTCCTTTGAGTACGGGACCAACAACAGCCCCGAAGGTCTCAACGAGGGGTTTACCCACTGCTTCTTGGTGACCTTCAAGAGCGAGAAAGATCGAGACGCCTACCTGCCGCACCCGGCCCACAAAGCCTTCGTCGAATTGCTAAAACCGCATTTGGACAAAGCGATGGTCATCGACTATTGGGCCGCCGAGTGACTTAACCATTCGGATACTGCCTGCAATACTCATAGACAGCCATGGTCGTTGCCGTTGCGACGTTGAAGCTATAAGGTTGTCCGTAGACGGGAATCTCAATGACGTCATCCAAGACGTTCAATTCATCCTGCGATAACCCTTCGCGCTCTGCCCCGATGACCAAAGCGGTTTTTTGGGCAAACGAATAATGATAAAGGGACTGCGAGCCGGTCGTTTGCTCTAAGCCCGCCATACGGTAACCGTCTTGACGCAGTTGCTTCAGGACCGGGAGCAGACTTCGGCGCTGGACGACTTGGACATAATCGGCCGCATCCCTTGCAATTTCACGATCGACTTTCCCCTGGCCGCAATGAACAAGCTCCGGGATGCCCGCACACCCACAGAGTCTGACGATACGGCTCAAGTTCACATTGCTACGCAGGGGGGCAAGAGCCAAGATCAGTCCCCGTGGCCGCTGCAAAAGGGTCGGCGGTTTGTGACGGACATGCTCGAAGCGATTCATGACATCAACGCGTCGATGCGATCGATCAATATTTTAAGAAACTCCCGGTCGCTCGAGGGCCTGCCCGGCGCGGTCGACGGGATCGCATCCGAATCGATCACGCCTCGCATCGCAAGCACCATCGCCGCATTGTGCTTATAGGCCGGCACAGGCGGACGAAACGTAAAGCCCCCGAGCATCTGCAGCGCGTCGTTGAGCTCATAAAATCGAGCGTCCTGGTTTCCCCAGTAGATATCGCGAAGTGCAAATGCTTCCGGATAGAACGCCGAGAGCCCGAGCAAGTAGTCGCTTCCCCACTGGATCATATCGATCGCAAGGTCATTGCCAGTGTAGATACGGAAATCCGGCCGATATTGGTCCCTGCATGCAAGCCGTTCCCATTCCATCGCCCTCGAAAGCGAGGAGTGCTTGAGCCCCCCCAGGCTTGGAATATCCAATAAGTGGCGGAACGTGTCGATCGAATAGATCGCTCCAAAAGGGGCGAACATTTTCCCGAGTTCAAAACCTAAAAATCGATCGACCGAAGCGCCGATCCGCCGGTAAACCTCCACGATCCTATCCGGCGATTGCTCGACCAATTCGGAACATTGAAATACGATCGGCGTGCCCCCTAATGCACAGATTTCCGTCGCCTGAGTGCAGTAATTGGCAAGCATGTCTCCATCGAGATCCTCGACGAAAGCCCCGGCGACAAACGGTCGACCAGCGGCCAAACGAGCTACAAGTTGCAGAATCTCGCGTCGCTCGGAGAGCGAAAGTAGGTTTGCAAACCCAGTATCCATATTGATCGCTGGAGTCAAACCACAGGCCCACGTCCGCTCGAGTCCCCGCTGATACGACTCAAAGTCGATCCTACCGACCGGTTTCCAAGGGAGATAGGCCGCCGAAATGCCTTCAGGCTTCCTAGAAAAATGCACTTGGGGAATCGCAAGCATGGTGGTCTTCAAGGGAAAGGAGTCAAAAAAGATCGCCTGATTCTATCAGCAGCGCCGCATTGTCCAACGGTCCAACCCATCGAATTCAGGGCTCGGCTTTTGCCGCACAAACCTCGGTTTGAAGCCAATCCCAGCCACCGGATCGGCTGTCGAGCTTCCAGGGCACCCCCACAAGAGGGGGTTTAGAGAGGAACGCGCGTTAAAATCGGAGGTCTAGGCAAATTAGGAGGTGCAATAGGAAGACTATTCACTAAACTTTAGCGTCTAGGCTCCCTAAATTGATTTTGTGGGGAAACCTGGAGAGATGGATCACGCGTCGACATCGAAGGTCGTGCGGCATTCGATCGGCCTACCCTCAACAAAGAGTATGCAGCCATAGAGTGTACGACGCGGGAAGCGGTATACCCTTTTTTGTTATTGGAGAATTTCGAATGCGTCGATTGATTATTGCTTTGGCGATTGTTGGATGTGCGATCGCGACCTCGTCGAGTGCGTCGGCTGGTATTTTCGGCCGCAAGAAGGATTGCAGCGGTGCTGCCGCTGCTTGCTGTGCACCAGCACCAGCACCGGTTTGCGATGCAGCTCCTGCCTGTGCACCGGCTCCCAAGCGAGAAGGCTTGTTGACTCGTTTGCATGCACGCAAGGCAGCTTGCAGCGGCGCTGCAGTAGCAGCATGCGAACCAGCACCAGCACCGGTTTGCGATGCAGCTCCAGCTTGTGCACCTGCACCTAAGCGAGAAGGCCTCCTGGCCCGATTGCACGCTCGCAAGAAGGCTTGCAGCGGAGCAGCCGCTCCAGCGGCAAGCTGCTGCGATGCAGCTCCAGCACCTTGTGCAACTCCAGCTCCAGCACCTTGTGCAGCACCTGCAGCTAGTTGCTGCGATGCAGCTCCAGCTTGTGACGCAGCTCCAGCTTGTGACGCAGCTCCAGCTTGTGCACCTGCCAAGCGAGAAGGCCTCTTGGCCCGCTTGCATGCACGCAAGAAGTCCTGCGGCGGTGCTGCTGCTCCAGCAGCTAGCTGCTGCGATGCAGCTCCTGCACCAGCCCCAGCACCAGCTTGCGGCTGCAACTAGTTTCAGCTTCATGGCCTAATGCCATTGAACATCGATTCATTGAATCCACTACGAGCGGTCTTCGAAAGCAGGCCGCTTTTTTTCTGCCTTGAGTCAGTCCCTTCCTCGAGATAAATCATGCGATTTAGCCTTTTCCCAACCAAGCACTCTGACCAAACGACCCTTGTCGACGATACGCTCGTCGAAGTCGGTCAGGGATCCAAAGTTGTCGTTTTCCTCCATGGACTTTTCGGATCCACCGAACATTGGACCGGGACAATGGACGCCCTTGCCGAGAATTACCGCTCGATTGCAGTCCAGCTCCCTTTGGACCGCAAAGGCGATCGTCGATCCGATGGCGTTCGATCCATCTCCGAATTGACCGCGACAGTCGATCGTGCCCTCGATCGCGCTCGAATCGATCAGCCTATCGTTTTGGTCGGAAACTCGCTCGGAGGACTCCTTGCGATAGACTACACCCTTCGGTACCCAGAACGCGTCTGCGGATTAGTACTGGCCGGCTCGGCCGGACTCCACGAACGGAGCCTTACCGATGGGAATAAACCAAAAGCCACCCGGGAATTCGTTCGGTCCGTCATCGGCGGGATCTTTTACGATCAAGCTTTGGTTACCGATGATCTCGTCGAAGATTGGTACGAAACCATGCAGGATCGAAACTACACGCGGTTCATCCTGAGGATGTCACGGGCAACCCGAGACCGAAACGTCGAAAAGGAACTCGATCGGATCACCGCGCCGACGTTGATCGTCTGGGGCAAACAGGACCAAATCACCCCACCTGAAGTCGGCATTCAATTCAAGTCGAAAATTCGTGGCTCCGAGCTGGTTTTCCTTGACCGATGCGCCCATGTCCCGAACGTCGAACAGCCCGAATTGTTCTATGAGCAACTGGCCAAATTTCTACCCAAGTGTTTCTAGTAAAACGCAGATTGTCGAAATACGATGCGATTTGAATTCCGCCTTCTTGCGATCCTCTTGATCGCAGCTTTACCTAGCTTGGCATTTGACCTTAGAGCAAATGCCCAAGAGCCCATCGCGATTCGCATGGCAAGCGACTTTAGCCTCTCGCCCGACGGCCAAACGTTGGTTTTCCGTTGGGCCAACGAGTTGTGGTCGACCTCAACCCAAGGTGGCACCGTGAGTCGATTGACCAACCACCCGGCTATCGACGCCGAACCGCGATTTTCTCCCGATGGCAAACGCATCGCGTTTGTAAGCAATCGATCCGGATCGAATCAAATCTATGTGATGGACGCACAAGGCGGAATTCCCGAACAGAAGACCTACCACTCCGAAGGATATTCGCTTGCCGATTGGTTCCCTGACGGCAATAGCGTGTTGGCTCTGGCCAGCCGCGATCATTTCTGGCGCGGCGGCAACCGTATGATCCAGGTCGATATTACGAAGCGGGCGGCAGAAAAGGTACTTCTAGATGATACCGCAGCGAACCCAGCGCTGTCGGCCGACGGGAAAAACATCCTGTTTGTTCGGGAAGGAGAACGTTGGTGGCGCAAAGGCTATCAAGGCGAACGGTCGGCGCAGATTTGGTTGCTCGATCTGACAACCAACACCACCAAAGAGCTACTGCACGAAAAAGTCGAATGCTTGTGGCCTCTTTGGATGCCTGGTGGAAAGTCCTTTTACTTCGCAAAAGGTACCGAGCATGGACTGGACCTTTGGCGTTATCGATTCGCAACCGGAGATCAACCCGCTCGTCAACGTAAAGTCTGGGGCTTCGACGACGATTCGATCGCTAAACCCGCGATTTCGCGCAACGGCTCGACCATCGTCTTTCGGCATCTCTTCGATACCTACATTCTGCGACCCGGCAAGGACCAACAGCCCACGAAACTTGCCCTAAGTGTCGCGGCCGATACGGACCTTCCGGATGACCTTCTCCGGTCATCGGCAAGCCGTGCCGAACAAGTCGCTTTTAGCGACGATGGCCTCGAGATCGCGATGAGCGTCAACGGAGATCTTTGGGTCATGGACACCGAACTCAAAGAGCCCATCCAAGCCACCCGCTCGGATGCTTATGAGGAATCGCCAATTTTTGCCAACGATGGCAAGTCCCTGTGGTTTTCTCGTCGTGAGAACGGACAAGTCGATCTTTGGAAACTCGAGCCCAAAGATCCGTCCAAGTACTGGTGGCAGCAAAAGGAGTTTGTCGAAACACGCATGACCGAATCGACCGGCTCGAAAACCAACCTGCGATTTACCCCCAATGGAAAGCACCTCCTGTTCCAGCAAGGTCGCGGAACGCTCGTTGCCATGAACCTCGAAACCAAGGAAACGATCTCCTTGGTCGATGGCTTTAGCGAGGTCAGTTACTCGATTTCCCCCGATAGCCAGTGGATCGCTTATTCCTCCCAGGACGATGATTTCAACAGCGAAATCTGGATCATGCCGCTCGATAAGCATTCCGACCCAGTGAACGTATCACGCCATCCGGACAACGACCAATCTCCAGTCTTCTCGCCCGATGGAAAAATCCTAGCCTTCACCGGCCGACGGTCCCAAGACGAAAGCGACATCTACTACGTTTATCTGCAGGAGGAATTGGACGACGAGTCTTCACGCGATCGGACCATCGATAAAGCGATCGAAACGATGAAGAAGAAACGCCCAAAACAGCCTGCTACGGAACCGAAAGCTGAAACCAATCCAGCCGAAAGTAAAACCGCCGAAAACAAAACCGCCGAAAATAAAGCCGATGGCAAGGACAAACCCCTCGAGGAAAAGCCCAAAACCGAGCGCACCAACGAAGCCGATGCAAAGCCGTTCCGAATCGACTTCGATAAAATCCATCAACGCTTACGACGGCTCAACCTGCAGGACACCCGAGAGACGAATCTGATCTTCAGTCCAGACGGAAAGAAACTGGCCTTCTCCGCCTCGGTCGAAGGAAAACCCGGTTGGTACAGCGTCGAATTTCCAGACAAACTAACCCCCAAACTCATGAGCGCAACGGTCCTCAACGATGCGCGATGGACCAAGGCCTCGGGCAGCATTCTAGGACTCTCGCGAGGGACTCCTACAAAACTAGAAAACGGCGAGAAGGAAACCGGTTTCAGCTTTTCTGTCCTGCATGACCGCTCGCGAACGGGTCGATTCCGAGAAGGCTTCAACGCCGCTTGGTTAGCGATGAGCGAAATTTGGTACGACCCGGCCATGGGTAACAACAACTGGGAAGAAATCCGACGCAAGTACGTCGATGCGGCTTCAAAAGCTCACGACGAACGTGGACTCGGGGAGATCATCGAATTGATGCTCGGGGAACTCAACGGCTCGCACCTGGGCTTTACCCCGTCTGTCGCCGAAACCACGGAACCGGAAACTCTCAGAAAACGGGAACATCCAACGGCACACCTCGGCGCACGATTCGATCCATCCTTCCTCGGACCAGGCCTCAAAGTCCGGGATGTGCTGCCTGAGAGCCCTAGCGACAAGGCGAAAAGCCGACTCAAAGCCGGTGATATCATCCTGGGTATCGATGGCCAACGCGTCGATCCATCGATGGACCTTACCCAAATCCTCAACGGGCCCCTCGATCGAGATATCCAGTTGACCGTCGAACGCATGAAAGACCAAGCTACCGAGGAAATCGCGATCAGCGTAAGGCCCATTTCCTACGGCCGTATCAAGCCACTTCTCTACGAGCAATGGCTAGAGAACAACCGTCAGATGGTCGAGCGATTGTCCGAGGGCAAGCTTGGGTATTTGCACATCCAAGCCATGGATGAATCGAGCTTCTTGGAATTCGAACAGCAGCTTTACAACGTCGGTTATGGAAAACAGGGACTTGTGATCGATGTCAGGGACAATGGAGGCGGATCGACGACCGACCATCTTTTGACTTCCTTGACCCAGCCCAAGCATGCGATTACGGTCCCTCGGGGCGGAGGGATCGGATACCCCCACGATCGTATGATCTATGCGACTTGGTCTAAACCGATCGTCGTATTGTGCAATCAAAACAGCTACAGCAACGCAGAGATATTCAGTCATGCGATCAAAGCCTTGGGCCGAGGCAAACTCGTCGGCGTTCAAACCGCCGGAGGAGTCGTCAGCACAGGCGCAGCTCGAATCAATGATATCGGCGTGCTTAGGGCCCCTTTCCGAGGATGGTTCTCGATCCGCGATGGGAAAGACATGGAGCTCAATGGAGCAGAGCCCGACTACATCGTTTGGCCCGCTCCAGGCGAACTCCCGGCAGGAATCGACAAACAACTCGAAAAAGGGGTCGAAGTGTTGCTCGGGGAAGTCAAACAGGTACCGGTATTGCCCAAACCCAAGTATGCCACAGGGCATGAATAGCCCGTGGCAGTCGGACCTGTCCACTTCCTAAACGAGGCCTTCGGAATCGTCTAGAGACTGCAACCGGCCGCTTGGAATGCCATATCGAGGACTTGCTGGGTCTGGAGTGTCATCCTTCCCCATGATTCATCGGGAGTAGTAGCCTTGAGCAATCCATGGAAGGTATCGAACATGTTGATCTCTTGACTCGGAGCGTGGCCCGAATCGTACTCAGCCACGGAGAACCGTTGGGATCGACGGTGCATGTGAAAATCGCAAACATCGGTGACAAACTCTGGACGGTTCAGGTCAAACCCGACATTGGAGCCGAAGCATGGCAGGACGAAATCGTCGATCCAAATGCTTCCCTTTTCGCCGCTGATGTGACACCACTGCTGGTGCTCAGTCGCAAAAGAGCAATAAAAGTTCGCGGAAACGCCATTATCGAATTGCAACTCCGCACTGAATTCCATCGGCACAGATTTTGGACTCCCCTGCCCTTGCAACGTCGAGATGCATCGCGCGGTGATTTGAGTCGGCATTCGCCATTGATTGATCCACAGGATCATTCGGATCGTGTACCAACCTAGATCGCCCAACGAGCCATGGGGCTCGTACTTGGAATTCGATCGGATGTTCGTGGTCCTGAATTCCTGATCGCTCTGGAAAGAGAATTGTGTCGCGATTCGCTTGATCGAACCGATCCCCGTTGGACTATCGAGCGTCTGACGCAACTGCTCCAAACGACGGCTGTGCATGAACATGACACCATCCATGAACTGGACCCCATGGGTCTTGCAAACATCGAGGATCTCTTGAACATCGGCGGCCGTCAAGGCTGCTGGTTTTTCCGCTAGGATGTGCTTGCCATGTTTGGCAGCCGCAATAATCCAGTCCTTGCGGAGTCCCGTCGGCAACGGGATATAAACCGCATCGATGTCCTTGCTCTCCAGAAGAGCCTGGTACGAACCCAACGCCACAGGGGCTGACTCAAAGGGGCAATTGGCTTGGCATTCATCGATAAATCGCTGCGCCGATCCAGCGTCGCGGCTTGCCACTGCCGAGACGATACCCTGGGTACTTCGAGAAATCGCTCTCCAATTTTTTTTGGCGATCCCCGCCGTGGACAAAATCCCCCATCGACACGTATCCGACTTCAAAGGCATCATGGTCAAACCGACATCTCTCTTGAATTACAACGAATAATCCTAAATATCCAGGCGACTCCATCCAAATCCGAATGCAAGTTATACTAAAAATCGCGCCTGTGCGATCCCTACGGTGGGATCCGGCTGTTCGGTAGTGAATCTCCCGTAGAGATTTGGCTGCTGGAAGAAATTAACGCAAAGGCGCAAAGACGCAAAGGCGCAAAGACGCAAGGGCGCAAAGGTAGTGGATCTCCCGTAGAGATCCGGCTGTTTGGTATTAGCCCAGAGGGCGGCACTTGACTGCCGGTGTGCGTTAGCTACCGGATTTGGGGGTCGTAAGTCTGTTTGGTAGTGGATCTCCCGTAGAGATCCGGCTGTTCGGTTTAAGCCCAGAGGGCGGCACTTGACTGCCGGTGTGCGCTAGCCACCGGATTTGGGGAGGTTCATCAATCCAATGGAATTTAATGTAATACGAGTTTGTGCCTTCATTTCGACCCCATACGCAGCAACTTGGCGGGCTTATTTAAGTTCCTCGCCGTTGGTTGCGGGTTAAACGAATTTGCGCCTTCGGCGAACTCAAGTGGCGCATAAATTCATGGCGATTCGATCATTCCCCGATGCTGCTCGGTGGGTTGCGCGGCAAGGCCGCTTGACCCACCCTTCGGTAAGCAATGTGAATGCGTTAACCCCCGAACCGCTTGGCCCCCCGTCGCCCCCAGGGCTTTTACGGGGGAGCAAGGGGCGGGGGGGATGAGAAACCGACCGCGGAACGTACCATCAAGCAAGTGGGCCTTTGTGGCTCTTCTCTCCACCTGAATGCAAAGCATTATTCTCGGAAAAAAACGGGGACAGTCCCAAGTTTTTTCCATTTTCGCGAAACGTCCAGTGAATCCACCCGCTCCTTCAATTGGGGCTTGAGTCCCCCCGAGCTAATATACACGAGCACACCTCTAGACGCAACACGAAAGACGTGTTCACCGTGGATCTCGAGGTTGTAGACCCGTTCTTCGCTACCAAGCTGCTCGATCGACTCGATCCGAACGTCGCCATCGAGATTACGAAGCGACTCACCAACGCGAAGCTCTCCGGCTGGCACAAAGTCCAAGCGGTCGGAAGAATAGATCGAGTGATTCGAGGTCACCCCCAGGGGCTCTGCAAGTCCCGCTAGCCTAATCTGCAGGATCCGGCCTCGGACGTGCGTGAAAGTCTTCGTAACGACTCAGCCAACCCCTGAGGAAATGCGAGGAAACATAGAACTCGGGGACTGTCTCCGAGCTTTTTCAATTGGCGAGTGCTAAGTGCCCAGTGGCGGCTCCTACCAACCACTAATAAACACCAATATTCGCTAATATAGAACTACTCATAACCGCTTGGCCCCCTTCGCCCCCAGGGCTTTGGCTGGGGGAGAAGGGGCGGGGGGGATGAGGGGCCGACCGCGCGTAAGGCTGTTTGGCCGTTTCACTTAAGCCTGCTCGTGATAGAAACGCTGGGAGGGTACCGTTCAAGTAGCAAAGGCCTTTTGAACAGGGGTAAATTCGTTTAAAAGGCTAAAAAACCTGGGGTCAGTCCCCGGGGTTTTTTCCATCGGGATGCCTATAGGTAACGTGCCCACCAGAACTGGTAGTAGGTAATGCAAAGCCCTTGTTCGCAGGTCAATAGCCGCCCATTCTTGAACGCTCTTCCAACTGGGGCAAGCTTTACGTTGTTTTGGCGGACTCTTCGCACATTAATTGCAATATTTCATTTGCCAACAATCTCGCAGCAATCATCGCTGGATCGTCGATCGTACACGTGGGACCAGATCCATGATTCACTGTTCTAAGCAATTCTTTGAGTTCCCTGAAGCGTTCGTTCAATTTTTGAGAATACCCCGTACGATCACAAATAAGTGCGTCTGAGAGCCCAGTGTCTGTGTAGAGCTGCTCCACGGCCTCAGAAAATGATGAAACCTCGGCACCGTTGGATCCAGTAGATAGCCAAAGCCGCCTTTGTTCCTCAACGCTACCGAGTTCGCGTAGTGCGTCACGTACAGACTGACTGTCAACCGTACTCATTTAAAAACCCCTGGGTCAAAACGAAAATCCCGAAGCGGGATATGTGCATCTGGCGACTTCTTGGTAGGAAGCACGTTTCCATTAACATCCAATGGCTGCCCATTTCTTTGCCATCGCACATACGGCGATTGCGAATTCGGGAACGGACTTGCAGAATCGCCTGGCATCACACGGACCGCGTTTCCTTTATTTGTCGGGTCGTAATACCAGACTCCACCTTCTCCTTGTGTCGAACGTATTCGCCAACCTTTTGGAATTCCCTGTGGAATCTGTCTAGTACCGGGTGGCGGATTGAATCCATGTGGCTCAAAACCACTTACTGTACCATTTGAGCCTTCCGCCCCCGAGCTATTATGGACCAGCACACCGCTGGAGGCAACGCGAAAGACGTGTTCGCCGTGGATCTCGAGGTTGTAAACCCGTTCTTCGCTACCAAGCTGCTCGATCGACTCGATCCGAACGTCGCCATCGAGATTATGAAGCGTCTCCCCAACGCGTAGCTCTCCGGCTGGCACAAAGTCCAAGCGGTCGGAAGAATAGATCGAGTGATTCGAGATCACCCCCAGGGGCTCTGCAAGCCCCGCTAGCCTAATCCGAAGGATCCCGCCTCGGACGTGCGTGAAGGTCCCCGTAACGACGCGGCCAACCCCTGAGGAAATGCTTGGACATGGTTCGATAGCAAGCACATCGGCCAATCCATCTAAACCCTGTTCAGAAACGACCAGGTGTATCGAAGAGCCAACCTGTGCGTCGCATGACTCCAGCCACCGGATCGGCCTCAAAAGAGTGATGTCGAAGCGATCCCACTAGAGGACCGGCAGAGGTTTACCGATAGATTAAAAACACGGGAAAGGTCTCCACGTTTCACCAACCGTCTCGTGAGCGTACAGCGGCCTGATCGGCTTTTTCTCAGCGCAGGGCTCGCTTGCGGGTAGATTCAAGGTGCGCCCTTGTTTCTATCCCAACTCTCTCAAGGAGATCCCGCTGATGTCTCGCGTACCGTCATCGAAAACCGCCAAAATCTGGGCCGAACGTATCGCCCAGTGCGAACGCTCCAATGCTCCCGTCGCGCAGTTCTGCCAGTCGATCAACTGCTCGCCGACGTCCTTCTACCAGTGGAAACGTAAACTCGCTGCTAAGCCTCAAGCAACCGCCTTTCTGCGTGTGCAAACATCGGATTCAACCAAGGATTCGATCGAGATCAAACTCCCCTCGGGAATCTCTATCCTGGTTCCAGTCTCGGCCGTGGAATCCATCTCTGCGATCCTTGAACAGGTAGCCTAAAAGAGATGCTTACTACGAACCCCTCGGTTCCGATCTATCTGCACTCCGAGCCCATCGATATGCGCAAAAGCTTCGATGGGCTCTTTGGGATTATCACAAGCGACCTCAACCGTGATGTGCGCGACGGAGGGCTATTTATGTTCCTCAACCAACGACTCAATCGCTTGAAAATCCTCTATTGGGATACCGATGGCATCGCCATCTGGATGAAGCGTCTCGAACAAGGCTGCTTTCAAAGGCCGCTTCGATGCGCCGATGGCAAGCATGTGATTATCACCCATGCGGAACTCCAATGCATCCTCTCGGGGGTTGATCTAGCCTCGGTCCGAAAACGCAAACGCTACGTCCCGCCATCGACGAGCGTGGCTTAGCGATGTCCGGCATGCAAGACGACAAGAAATTACCCGACGATTTAGGCACCGCTCACGAGGTCATTCTCGTGCAGTCGAACACGTTGGTAAAACAAAAAGTCAAGATCGAAGAGCTCCACAAATCGCTCCACGAAGCCCTTGCCGAGATCCGCTTTCTTCGGTCTGGCAAGAAGCGAGAGAAGTTCATCAACGCCGATCAATTGCTCTTGGAGTTCCCCGAAGACAAAGAACGCCAAGCATCGCTCGAAGCCGCTAAGAAAGAAGCCGAGCAAGAGATCGAAGAGATCAACTTCACACGAACCAAGAAGTCGAAGCCTCGCAAGGTTGCTGCAGATACATTCCCAGCTCATTTGCCCCGAGAGATTGTCCAAGTCGACATTCCCGAAGAATTCAAAAAACGAATCAAATCCGGCGAAATGATCGTTATTCGCGAATCGATCCTCGAGTCGCTCAAGTTCGTTCCCCCGAAGCTCCTTGTCGTTGAATACAGAGAACCAGTCCTTGCCTTTGCGAATACCCCTGATCAAGAGATCCCTTTTCAGGGAGAAGCGAACTTAGGCGACAAAGGCCGCTATCATCCATCGGTAGCCGCGCAGATCGTCAACGGCAAGTTCGGGCTTCATCTGCCTTACTATCGCCTCCAAGACCTCTTTGCTTCGTCTGGATGGACACCAAGTCGCTCGTCGCTCGATTACTTGACCGACTTGGTCCATGAGACCACTCAAGACCTACCTAAGCTCATGCTCAGTCAGATCAAGAAAGGGCGCTGTCTGGGACTTGATGATACGCAGGTCAAACTGATCATGCCCAAGGATCTTCCCGATAAGCCCGGAGGGCTGGTACATCCTCTGCCGGGGTCGAAGGCCCCGGTTGCAGGTGCAAAGTAAAATCCGAGAGGCCTGGAGGGCCGAAACACAGGATTTATTACGCCACTCATGGTTATGCCTCAGGGTGTTGTGTCAGCCCTCCGGGCTTGATGAATGCCAATCTGTCTGGATCGTTCTGTCTGTATTGTATTAGTGGCCATATGTGGCCATTACAGCCAAGCAGCCTTACGCGCGGTCGGCCCCCTCATCCCCCCCGCCCCTTACTCCCCCGGCCAAAGCCCCGGTGGAGAAGGGGGGCCAAGCGGTTGGATGGAGCGGACGTGAGGTGTGAGGTGTAAGGGGAGCAGCCGGATCTTTTGCAAAATCCACTACCGAGCATTTGCAAGCCCCACGGCCCCAAAAAACCGACTAGGCCGCTGTATGCTTACGACTAAATGAACTGAACCCCACTTTGCTCCTCTACATCTGGGAAAACCGTCATTTCGAACCCCCACCGGGTATTCCTACAGATAGACGCGGCCGCTGTGGCTTCGAATGTCTGTCGCCAAGCCGCCCACATTAGCGACAAAGTCCATGGAGGTGCGAGTTACTCTCGACGGTTCCCCCTTCTTCTTTGTCTGCCCAAGCTCGGCGATCGGAAATCGCTGTGATTCTAGCGGCAGGCGTCGTCCGTATGAAGTCGCGTTTGGCGATCCGCGATCCAGAAATTCCGAACGATCTCCACAAATTACCACCAGCTTGCCTTGAGCATTCTTCGGAAAGCGTGCTCTCTGTGACCCACGTGGTTAACGACCAGTGAGCTTTCGTCAAAATTCTAACTTTGACGACCAAAAGACTTAACGCCCGGCGTCGAGAGATCGACCGCTGGGCGTTTTTTGTTTCTAGGCAGAAATCACAGGGATTTGTGGGTTTTTTTGGCTCGGGTCGCCCAACTCGCTGCGCTCCCTGTTTTCGACGGGCTCCAGAATTAACACAGAGTTTTCACTCGGACCCACGGTGAAAACGGGTTCCAGCTGCCTGTGAAAGAAACCAAATGGCTTCGATTTCATGGAGAAACAAAGGAAGAAGCCAATTTTGGTAAATTTTTTGGAAAATGCTTGACAAGCGGGGGGGGGGGGGCATAAATTCTGCTAATCATGATCGGTGAGGGTTGACTTAATGGTAACTATTTGCTGGAGAAAAGACCATTATGATGATTCGATTTAGAGACTTGGAAGTTCCTGTGGCAGTTTGCCTTTTACTTCTTTCTGCCGCGTTGGGAATTACGGGATGGAATGGACAGCCATCAAACGGCAAGGAGATAACCGGGGGGCAAATTGGAGTTCCACCAGTATTTTTAGTTCCTGCATCAGAATGCCTTGAGGATGGAATATGTTTTGGAACGGCGGCTTGCGCAACACATCACGACGATATGTGCGCGGGATGGTACGAATGGAAATCGACGAGTAGCAACATACAAACAAATTGCTTTCCCACCGCTTGGTGGTGGTGCGCTATACCGGCACAGGGGCCACAGGCGGTGATATGCGCAAAGGCAACAAAGAAATGCAAGAGATTTGTAGACGTAAAGTTCGATGACGATGGAACCCCACATAACGTCTACTCATGCGGTGCAATAGACGTCGACCCAAATAATCCGGGGTTGGCTGAGTTATATTGGGCTGCTCCTTGCATATGACTAAATGGGATGCCATCGCCGGCGATGCGACTACCACTGGCTATAAGCCAACGGATTTGAGCGACAAATGCGCCGCTCCCGAAACGTATCATCAAAGAACGGCCTGTGCCTTTCCGCTTTCAATTCACAGCTATTCGGTGTGGATCCGGGGGGTGGCCCACCGAGTGCTAGCCTTAACAATTCCTGAAGACCCATATTTGGCGAATATAAAATGCAATTTCACCCATTAAGTCAGCGAATTGGTATGGACACCACGTTTAAAAATGCTCCCGAGTGTTTGCTAAACAAAAAACATCTCGCACATTTGTTTTTAATCGTCCTATGCTTGTTTACTTCAGATCTGTCACAATTGCATGGCCAGGAATATGCGCCACAAGATGTTCTCAAGAAAATTAAGTTAGCAATCGAAGAAGAACGCACGATTAATGCGGTAAGCATTGATTGCAAATGGTTTGACAAGCACTCTTTTGCTTTTCCAAAAATCAAAATTGAACGGCTTGGAAGTAAGGTTTCTTTCACCGGGGACAGCTATTTTTTCGATCCGAAGACGAAAGATCATGTCAACGAGGCGTCTCTACAACGCCATGAAAAAGCTAAGAAATTGCTTGGCGACTTTAGGGAATCGTGGATTATTTATGATGGAACGAGAGTGGCAAGTTACGAGCCTGCTCGATACTCGCTGAGAATATCTACCGATGATCGCGAAACTCAGTCAAATGTAATCTTGCAGTTTGATCCCGCAAGGTGGGATTATCCGGCTTTTCCATACAAGAGCGTTCTTCGGTCGTGGGATTGCGTTGCGAAACAAGAAACAAATTACGGGGATGGTATTGTTTTGACGAAACAGTATGTCGGTGAAATCAACAAGGTTCACACTTTTACTGGTCAACTAAGCGGCCCGTTTGCTGGACAACCACTTGGACTCCGAAATTTTCAGATTTCATTTGATGAAAATCAGGGTTGGCACTGGATAAAATTTGTGAATGAGGAGGAAGAAGGGAATCGCACAATCGCCGAACGTGAATGGAAGTTCAAAGATGGGTACTGGTATCCTGCTCGTGGTTCTATTGGATTTGATAAGCCCTTAATATCGTTTGAAATCAACGATATTAAATTTGGACCAGAGAACATCGCATCCTCTTTCACATGGAATGAGAGTGAATTACCCCTTGGAATTCGAATCATCGAGGGTCCCGCAGGCAGTAGGAATCCGGAGCGATTTTCAGGTGGTGAGGAAGGGGAGCGACAATACCGCTTAGTCAAGAGAGCGAATCTTCTCAAAGAAATGAATGAGAAAAAAGAAGGCAGCAAATGATTGCGACCATTATTTCTCTCCTCTGTTTTTGCCCATGTCTTCAAACTGTTGTTACTTTCAATCAGAAGTCTGACGTATTGTGCGGTGCTGAATGCTTGTATTTGATCTTGTTAAGTTCCAACAATGAAACTCGCTCGTTTAAGGAGCTCGTTAAGTCCTTGGGGGATCCGCAACCTTCGGGCTACACGTTGTCGGATTTATATGAACAAGCTAAGAACTCGGGGGCGAAGGTAACCAAGCAAACAACCAGTGGCTTGTTTGATGACCGATTTAAGGCAGGGAATATCGCAATCGTTCATCGCAAGCCTGACCATTTTCAGATTCTGTTGAGTGTGCGGCAGGAATCTGTCATCATTTCCGATCCTCTTTCGCAGATGCCATCTGCCGTCTCCAAGTCGGATTTCTTAGACTCTTACTCCGATACATGCTTGGTATTTGGCGATTTTCGTCAAGCGAGTCTCTTCACAAGCTTGTGGTTCTGGGCCTGCCTGCTTACACTCGCGACGGGCCTCCTTCTTTTAGCCCGTAGGCTTCGTTCTCGATTTCTGGTCGCAGGACTCATTTCTATGATTTCTTTTTACGGTTGCAATCGAGTTGAGCCAGTCCCACAAGTTTTCGTTGGGGACACGAGCATTGATCTCGGATCCGTTGAATTGACGAAATCGGTTCAGACAAC
>Ga0315905_10001411_pt1 | contig 25828 bp, 10 predicted proteins | sample LakEriMetagenome_5_FD_203522 | JGI IMG/M metagenome (GOLD analysis project Ga0315905, IMG submission 203522) | Freshwater fungal communities from buoy surface, Lake Erie, Ohio, United States - Buoy 4 MA121 | ecosystem: Environmental > Aquatic > Freshwater > Lake | place: USA: Lake Erie, Ohio...
GTTTTTGAAAAAATTATTGATGAAATAAATAAATTAAGAATTGAAGATCTTTCAACTCTTAATAATTATACAATTAGAGCTATACTTAAAAAGCTAAATTTAAATTTTTATTATGAACATATACCATATATAATTAATAAACTTAATGGTATTCCACCACCTTCTATTAATAGAGAATTAGAAGATAAATTAAGACAAATGTTTAAAGAAGTACAAGAACCATTTATTTTATACAAACCAAAAAATAGAAAAAATTTTTTAAATAATAATTATGTTTTTCGTAAGTTATTTGAATTGTTGGAAGCTGATCATCTATTATCATCTTTCCCTTTTCTTAAATCTAAAGAAAAATTATACGAACATGATCAAATATGGAAAAAAATATGTGATTATAATAATTGGCAATTTATAGAAAGTATATAATTATAATAAGAATATAATAATATAAAGTATATAATAATATAAAGATTAAATTATATTAAAAAAATATAATGTTAGACTATATTTTTTTAATTCCGATTGGTTCCTCAATTAATGGTAAATTACTTGAACAATATTTAAAATTAAGAACTTGGTGTGATAAAAATAATGCAGATATTTTAATTACTAATGGAAAAATGCATAATTTTGCTAGAAATTATTTAGCTACAGGAGGTAAAGGCTTTGAAACACCAAGTCCTCCTGATGCTAAATGGTTGATTTGGTTAGATAGCGATATTCAATTTACAATTGAACAAATAGAAGCATTAATTAGGATTGAACATCCTTTTGTTTCTGGATGGTATGTTTCAGATCTTGGAAATCAAGTAATGGCTGGAAGATGGGATATAGAATTTTTTAAAAAAAATAAATTTATGCCATTTTTTGATAAAAATAAATTAGTTGAATTAGCAAAAGAAAGACCAAATGATTTTTTAGAAGCTGATTTTGTTGGTTTTGGATTTGTTAAAATTCATAGAAATATTATTGAAAAAATGACATATCCATATTTTACTTTAAATGTTCAAGAAATAGATAATTATAAAGATCTGTCTTCTGAAGATTGTAGTTTTTGTCAGAATTGTTTTAAAGAAACAGGAATAAAACCTATTATAGTACCTACTTTACATGTCGGACATCTAAAAACTATCCACTTATATTAATTAGTATCTACCCATATTTAAAGAAGCATTTCTTTTTGAGGTTCTGAAGGAACATTTCTTGTTTGAGATAAAGAACGAGTTCTAGTAGGTGTAGTTGAAGCTGGAGATGTAGATGGAGATTGAGGTAAAGAATCATTTATTCTTAACTTTTTTGATTGTGTTTTTTTAAATTATTATATCTTTGATGAGATATTACTAAACCTAATAATATATATGCATTATTATATGCACTATATGGTGTATATTTATTTATATACTCTCCGAATTTATAATAATTATGATCTTTTTCTTCTTTGGCAATTTGTGTAGTTTGTAGTTTTAAAATCACACTTCTATCTAATACATCACTTCCCATTCCCATTTTAGTTTTAATTAATTTTAATAATTCTACATTTCCAACTTTAACACTTTGTCCACCATCACCACTGTATTCTTTATTAACATTTAATTCTGCAACAATTTCGTGTTGTGTTGTTATTTTATTACTAGTTTTAATCTGATTTAATTTATCGATTAGTTCATTTTTAACTGCTTGTAATTTTTTATTATCGTCATCTCGTATGTCCTTGATTTTTAATTTATAATCATTAATTACGATTTTTAAAGTGTCGAATGATTTTGCCATACTTTCAGACTCTTTACTATTTCCATTTATATTTATTTTGTTAAAATCTTCATCTGGTATATTACAATCTTTAATATTATTTATTTTATTCTCAATATCTGCAATATTTTGATTAAATTCTAGTATAACTGATTTATTTTTTAAATCAAACACGTCAATAACAAATGATTGATTATTATTTTTTAATATTGTTATTATATATGCATTTGTTATTTTATTATCATTTAATAAACCTTGAAATGATTGTTTATTTATAATTAATTTACCACGTTTAATCTCGTCATCTTCTTTTAATTGATGAAATGTACTAAAATTATGATAAAACTCTTTTAAATCCGATGAATTAATAATTTTATTACAATTTGTTTGTATATCTTTAATTTTTGCCATTTGTGATTCATTGATATCAAAAATTAAAAATTTATCACCTACTTTTATTAAATAATTTTTTTGATCAAAATATTGAGTTGATGATGGAGTTTTAATTCCACTTAAAGAGTATGTTTGAACGTTATTATCTGAATCTGTATCATTATCAATATCTTGACGCTTTCTAGTATAATTATCATATTCTTCTTCTTTTTGTTGTTCTTGTTGTTCTTGTTGTTGTTGTTGTTTTGTTTGTTGTTGCTGTTGCTGTTGATTTAATTCTGTATAATATAAATCTGAATCTGAAAATGAAGCTTGAGCATTTCGAAGATCAGCTTCATAAGCATTTTTTTGTACTATTTTATCTCTTGTTTTTGATACTACATTTCTTAATTTTGTATTTACACTATCTGTTTTTTTTTGTACATTCGTAAATTTATCTGCTACTAATCCTGTTTGTTTAACTTTTTTGTCACTAGCTTCATTTTCTGTCGTTTGTGTTATTTGATTGTATTGATCTGAAGCATCAAAATCATCATTTTTATTTTGTATAGTGTTTATTTGTTCTCTTTCTTCTTTTTTTTCTGGTTTTTTTTTAATTATTGCATCTAATACTTGTTTGTTATCAAGTATTTTATTTTCACATTTATATCGTTCATTATCAAGTTCTTTTAATTTTTTATTAGCTTCGCTCTTACATTCTATATCTTTTATACTATTTAAAAAATTAAATTGTTTAGTATATATATTATTTAGTTTTTCTTTATCTGTAAACTTACATTGTGATATATTATTATCAATTTTGAAATTTTTTATTTTTTTGTCAGTACATTCTTTTACTGGTTGTGGTTGTGGTTGCGATACATCTGTTTTTGTTTTTTTTGTTGTTGGTTGTGGCGGTGGTGGCGGTTGTGGTACATTTGTAGTACCTTTTTTATCTTGTGCTTGGGTTGTTGTGGTGGTTGTGGTTGTAGTGGTTGATTGAGTTGTTAATATTTTTTCAATTTGTATAATTATTTCATCATAATTAGTTTTATTAATATCAAAATCAAAACGAAATATTAAATCATAATTATTTTTATTAATAATTGGTTTATGATTAATTTTAATATCATTTTTTATAATATTTTCTATATCATTCATAATTGATTTTATTTTTTCAATATTTGCATTTGTATTTTTTAGTAATGGTCTTACTGTATTTAATAAATCTTTTATATCATCTATTTTTTTAAAAAAGACAAATACTTGTTCCTTTATTAACATATTTTTTACTTTTGTATGATTATCGGTTGTGTATTTTGGAACTAATGTTAAATTTTTTTTTAACTGATCAATTAATATACTTTGTGATATTAAATTATTGTGTATAGTAATTTCACGGTTATTCTTATTATTCTTCGAATCTGGTTTAAGCTTTAAAAAATTTTCATGTAAGTCTGATTGCGTTCGCACCTTACCACCTCCTAAAATATTATTTTTTAAATCTAAATATTTTTGTTTATATTCTTTATATATAGCATAATAATCATTATCGCCAGATTTTAATTCCATATTATTATAATATATTATATATAATATATTATAACATATTTTATTTTAATATTTAATATATTTATATTAAATCTGTTGAAATTATATATTATAATACTATTGATTATACTATTTTTTTCGTATTGTGTTTGTAGGTATTTTGTACCAGCTTCTCTTTATGTTGTTATTCTTAATACATTTTGTTATATTTTTGTTTTTAATTCTTCAATTAATGCATCATCTATTTGACTTATAACAGTTTTTTATTAATATAAGTATAAGTCTGTATTATTTCTTTTATTTTTGTTGTTTTCCATTAAATGTTATTTGTATATTTTAGTCTATATCATTTATAATAATAATTATAAATTGCTTTATCAATTAGTATTATATAAATTAGTACTTGATTGCTACCATCTTATAAAATATTTATTTTTGTGGAGATTGTGCTAAATGATGTTAATAAATGTTGTGTTATTGCTAGTTTGCTAGTTATATAGCCATGTCTGATATAAAAATTAATATTATTTTTAAAATTATAAATTAATATAAGTATTAATTTATAATTATATATTATATTAATGGGCGGAGGATTACTACAACTAGTTTCTTCGACGAATGAAGATTTATTTATAACTTCAAAACCTCAAATAACTTTTTTTAAATTAGTTTTTTATACATATACAAATTTTTCAATAGAAACATTAGAAGAATTTTTTGATGGAGCGCCAAATTTCGGCGAAAGCGTAACTTGCACACTTGCAAAAACAGGCGATTTAATAAATCATATGTATTTAAAAATAGATTTACCAGAGGTACATATTCCAATAGTTAATAATTCAATTATACATCCAAAAAACAAAACATTTATAAATAATATTATATTAGAATATAATGAAGTAAAACATAATTTTACAAATTATAAACAATATATAAAATATTTTTTTGTTTTATGGAGATTATTATGGAATGAATCAATTAGTATAGCAGGGAATTACAATTCAGTAATGAATATAATAAATATTTTTAAAAAATCAGATAATTGGATAGAATATAATAAATATAATAATATTTATTCAAATGTATTCATAAAAAAAATAAATAGTTACATAAATTTTGATATTGTTTATATGTTTGAATTATCATTAAAATCAGAATATCAATTTTCAAATTATAGTAATTTAAAAAATATAGAATTTAAAAATAAATTAAAAACATTTTTAGTAACTTATCGTGAGAATACATCATTATATAATAATCAATTGTTTAATGAATTAACAAAAATAAAAAATATAATAGACATAGAGAATATAAATTATTATCGTTTTTCATGGGTTCCAAAAATAGGATTAAGATTAATAGATTCCATTGATATTTCTATTGGTGGGCAAGTAATAGATAGGTTGAATGCAGATATGTTAAATATTTGGTATGAACTAACATTATCTCAAAATCATATTAATACATTTAATAATATAATAGGTAATATACCTAAATTAATCAATTATGATGCAAATAAAAAAGAATCCTATTCATTATATATACCATTGCCATTCTGGTTTTCAAAATACACAGGTATTTCTTTACCAGCTTTAGCTTTAAGATATCATGATATTCAAGTAAATTTAAAATTAAAAGAATTATCAGAATGTTGTGTAGTAGAAACAATAGAAAGTAATTTACATGATAATGTAAATATAAATGAACTTATAAATATATTAAATGTGTCATTGTACATTGATTATGTTTATATAGAACAAGAAGAACGAAAAAAATTTGGTAGAAATACATTAGAATATTTGATAGATCAGCATCAATATTTACCAGTAAATAATATTAATTCTATAAACATTAATCAATTATTGTATTTTGTAAATCCAATAAAAGAATTATTATGGACATGTCAAAGTAAAATATGGAATAAATATGAATTTGTAAAAATATATAAATTTAGAACAGTCGCTAATTTAAATAATAAGCAAATAAAATTAATTATAGGCAATAAACATTTAATACAAATAGATGATAATATAAGAATATATAATAGTAAATATTATAATAATATTTATAAAGTTATAAATGTTGACGAGACAACTATTACAATTAACAGTGATTATATTATTAATGACGATGGATATATAGAAATCATAAATACAATATATTCAGAAAATACAATTGATACTTTATCAATTACTTTTAATAGTATAGAAAGAGTTACAAATAGAGAAAGCAACTATTATAACTTAATACAACCATGGAAGCATCATAAAAACATTCCTTCGCCAGGAATTTATTTATTTTCTTTTGCTATCCATCCTGAAGACTATCAACCGAGCGGCAGCTGTAATATGGGATTATTAGATGCAAATCAAGCATTTATTAATATAAATCCAATGTTTTTTGAATATATGAATAAAAATGTATCTATTAATTTTTTTGCACGTAGTATTAATATATTAAAAATATCAGAAGGGATGGCGTCATTAGCTTTCTCAATATAAAAATAAATAATTTAATTTAATTTGTTATATTTAAAGATTAATTATATATTTTATAATAATGAGTTATATATGCCAGGAGGTTTATTACAATTAGCAAGTTGTGCTGATAATAAATTATTAATAGACAATTTAAATTTTAGTCATTTTAAGTTAGTATATAAAACATCATACCCTTTTTCATTTCAAGATTTAAATATAAAATTTAAGGGGCAAAATAAATTTGGTAGTAAGAATAATTTAAAAATACCAAATTATGGTGATTTATTACAAAATTTAATGATGTATTGCGAGTTACCATCATTAGAAGCAAAATATAATAATGATATTCCAACAGAACTGAAATTAAATACAGATAAAAATATTTATAATTTATCAACAAATAATATTAATTATATATTAGAAAGATTAAATGATTTTACATATTTTACATATTTTGAAAATAATAATATAATAAATGTATATAATTGGTTAGATCATACAAAAGAATTAAAAAAAAGTACAGTATATCCAAAAGTAAAAGATTATGATATAGTAGATAAAAGTTTTATATCGCCAGTAACTTATAGCGATAATGTTTTAATTAATGAATTGAATCAATTATGTTATAATTATATTGATAAAAAAAACGATTTATATAATTTTTATTATCCATTACAAATGCAATATTTATTGCATTTATTACAAATAGATGATGAAAGGAAAATAATGACATCGTTTGATTATTACCAAAATTTTATTTCACAATTAACAAATTATATAGTAGAAAATCAAGAAATACAATTAATTAAATATATTGAAGAAAAACAACAAGATTATAGTTTAACAAGTTTAGATAATCAGAAATTTAATGAAAATATAATTATTAATTTAATACTTAATATTTATACAAAAAGTAATATAGAACCTTTAATGTATTTTTATAAAAAAAATGGATTAAACTATGATTTAACAGACATATTAGTAAACAAGAAATATTCAATAACTAATAATAATTACATTATAAAAACAGAGAAATATGTGAATAATGATATTATTATAGAGAAAGAGGTTGTAAATAATACAATTGCAAATAAAATATATTTTATTGGTTCAAGACCTCAAATTGTTAAATCAGAAGATTTATTTCAAATATTAAAAATCAAATTTATAAAAAGTAGAAATAATAATATTAGTATATATACATTAAACCCGAATGAAGCAATAGAATGGGAAGTGAAAATTTTACAAGATACATCAACTATAAATTTCCCTTCTTTAAATAATAATAAATATTTATTATATATATATAATGGTGTAACACCAGAAGAACAAGATATAACAGATTTACAAGGTAAATATATTATAGATAATAGTCAAAAAAAATATTTTGTAGATAAAAATGACAACTATATTCCTATTACTTTTTATATAGAAGATTTAACACAATTAAATATTGATAAATCTTTTGTACCAGTTTTATTATATAGTAATTTACAATCAAATATAGATTTACGTTACAATAAAAAATATTTTTTAGATAAAGATATGAATTTTGTATTAATTAAAGAAATTTACATTGATGACAACGGAAATACAGGAATTATTATAAATTTAAATGATAATAATTATTTTGTAGATACAAGTGGTAATTATATAGGTCCTATTAACTCAAATGAAGATATTAGTGGGAATTATATTGTTGATACAACCGCTGATTTTATTATTGATTTAATCGGTAACTTTACTCAAGATATTACAATTCAAAGTTCATCGGACATTAGTAATAATTTAATACCAGTATACGATTTTATTAATAAAGGTAAAGGTTTTAAATATGTTTACAAAGGCAAATATTATAATTATTTAAACTTGTATTATAAAAATAGTTACAATAAACCGTCTAATTTAATGGATGGTTTTCCTTATCTTTTGCCCTTTGCTGTTATGGAATTATCTACATACTATAATGATTTAATAATTTTAAAGAAAATAAAATTACCAGGGATAAGTAATACAGATTTATACTATCATACATCAGAAATGATAATAAGAAATAATAATATAAATAAATTTATAATATATGGAAATAAATTTATAAATGTGAATGACATAAGTAATAATAATGTTGTAAATATTACAGAAGATTATAAATTAGAGAATCAAGAAATATATTTAAATAATATTTTAAAATATTTTTGGAACAATGATAACTTAATAGATTTAAACAATTCATTGGATTATGTAACATATGAATATTGGCAAGAGAGTAACATAGCATCGCATTTTGTTATTGAATCAAATAATATAGATAATTATAAATTTTTACCGATAACAAATATCAAGTACGAAACAATTAACTATGATGTATATGAAAATTATAAAAATATTGTAACAAAAATTAAAAGTTTAAATTTAGAAAATTACGAGATATATAATATTATTGTTAATAATATTGGTCAAACAATTGATATAAATCATAATATTATTAAAAATATATTTACAAATTTATTTTCATCAAATTATTTTTTTTCTCAATATGCTGTCACTATTACAAATGTAATTTCTTTACAAAGTAAGCTAGTTGCCAATCATGCAAATAATTATTTAAAAAGTATAATAGGAACTTATGATAACAATATTTTTGTTGATAATATTTTAAATAATTGGAATGAATTTTTAGAATCGCAGGATTTATTATTTTTTAAAACTATACAAAATGCAAATAATTATAGTTTTAATATTATAAAAACATTAAAAAATTATGAAACATTTCCGACATTAAAAATAAAAATAAAACAAATTTCAAATGAAATATTATTAAAAAAACCAATTAATCTAATTTTAACAAATGAAAATGATTTGTCACATAATCCTATAAAAATATCTAACTTAAATTATTTTGATAATAATACAAATGTAAAAAATTTTACAAATAATGTAAATTATAATAACATAGACATAAATGATATAAATATATTAAAATCATTAAATATATTTACAGATAATGAATTAAATAATTTAACATTTAGTTTTCATAAATGGATAATATTAGAATATGATATATTAGATGAATATTATGAAATGTATTTAGCTCCACCCGATTATATTGAATATAAAAAATTTTTAGCATTATTATATTTGATTAATACAACACAAAAATTATCATTTTATGTATTTTTTGATATAACAGGATCAGAAAATGTAGCTAGTTTTGTAAATGATAAAATAAGATTAATTTATAATTGGAATTATTTTGATGACAATTATATAGTTAAAAATAGGAATGTTAATGATGGTAAAAATCGTAGTGTATTTTTAAATACAATAATTATAGATTTTTATAAATATTTAATTAATAAAATAACAAGTAAAATAAAAGATAAAAAATTTTTATTATACGCAACATTATATTTTTATAATAATTTATGGCATTTATTACAAGATATTTTACAAACTATTCAAAAAGGTTATTCTTCAATGTCAACATTAACAACTGCAGGGAATATTATTATTATTAATAATTTTTCTAATTATTATGATCAATTTATAATTAATCATATTATTACTAATTTATTTAATAATTATTTTGATTATAATATTAAAGGTAAATGCATTAGTTATTTAGACGGGAAAACATTTAATTTTAACAATAAAACTATTCGATTTTACTCTGTATTAAATACGGTAAATATTACAACTACATATACAGATATAGAATTAAAAAATTTAAAATCAATAGAAGTATTACAATGGTTTGTTTTTTACTTGTGTGATAAACTAGAATTATATTATTTACCAGACAGAAAACCTAGAAATAGTGATATTAATTTTTGGAATACTTTTGATAATTATAAAGAACAAATTTTCAATGGCGCGACATTAACACATATAAATTTTTTCTTAAAATATAGTCAGATTGAATTTATTAATGAAAAAGATGAATTGTCATTAATATATTATGTTATAAATGAGGTTATGATGAATATATATGATATTTTAAATGAAGAAATTATAAATGATAAAGTAAATAACACAAGTTATAAAATAGTTACAGAAGATAACAAAATATTTTTTGGCAATATAATTAATATTAATAATTATTCTATATTTGATATATTAACAGAATATTTAATTCAATTGTTTAAACAATTCTATAACAATTATACATATAATTATTTAATTGAATATTTTAATGTTACAAAAATTAATTTTATAAATTTTTATAAAAATATATTTGATAATGTAAATTTAATAGGATTAACAACATATAATCTTTTAAGAGATATTGAAATTATGACAGGTTTCAATTGGGATAATTATGATTTAATATTTCCAAGAATAAATCCAATTTATAATAATTTAATTGATTATAATTTACAAGTTTCAACAAATTACAGTGATTCAAAATTTTATTTTAAATATGATCTGTTTTTTAGAAATAAAATTATTGATTTTATTAATAATATTTATATATACAACCAAACATTAATTATAAATAAATATAATAAATATAAAAAATTATTCAAATTAAATAAAGTTGACGAAATAGATATAATTAATAATTATATTTCAACTTTTGGTGCAAATTTAACAAATAATTTATATTCAACTAAAGAATTTAAAAAAGTAATAGAAAATGAGATATTTAATGAATTTGGTATAAATAATTATAAATTAAAGATGATAAATAATGAATTAGGATTATATGATAATTCTAATAATAAAATATTAGACTATACAAGTATAGGAATAATAAATGGTAATAATATTTTACAATATATAATAGATAATGGTATGTTTAAAGATGTAAATAATAATTTACAACCATATTTTATTAATAATTTATGTGTTTATAGTATTAATTTAAGTCCCGTTAATAGCCCTATATATAGCTATACCATTGATAATTGTTTATATGATTCTTCTAATAATTTAATTTATGTAATGTATAATAATTTATATTATGAAGTAATAACAGAATTATATGAAGTTATAAATAATAAATTGATTAATACAAATTTAACTATTGTTGAAAAAATTATATATGATAAAAATACAAAAATTGTACATTATTTATTTGACGATTTATCGCCTATTAATATAAAAGATATATATGATGTATCTGATAATTTAACTATAACAAATATGATAGATAATATTTTTAAAGACACTGTAACATTAAATGATATAATAATTAATATTAATAAGCAATTGCAAAACCCTGATTATATGACACCAATATTATTAAATATTATATTAAGAAATTCTATTTTACCATGTGATCAATCTTGGGAATCATTTGTATTAGTGTCATTTTGGAATAATATTTTAAATAAATTTGGTTTGAAAAATTCTGTATTAGAATCTATTAACAATTATAATATAAAAAATCCATATAAGCAAATTAAATTAATCAATAATACTTTTTACATAGATTCATTTAATACTTTATCATTATACAAAGACCAAGATATTATAAAAAATATACATTTTGATATTGAAAAAGAATTATTGACAAAACAAGATTATTATTCTAATTTATCAATAAATGAATTAAATAAAATAAATGAATTAAAACAAGTTAAATTAGAAATACAGAAACAAATATTTAATAATATTTTTAATAATAAAGTATGTGAGAATAATTTTATTATTAATGATAAAAAGTATTGGTATTTAGGAGAATTAGTAACAGATGAAGAAAAAATACTATTAGATAATTTAGACTGGTCAATTGATCAAACAGTAAATGAAAGTTTAAAAATATTAAATGGTGTTTTAATTAGAATAAGTAATTTACTATTTGGTTTTAATTATGATTTTAATAATAAACAAGTTAAGTTTGATCATAAAATAAATAATATTTTAGCTATGAGTTATTATAAATGGAATAAATATAATTTTACTCCTATTGAAAAAAAATATAAAATTAACAATATTTTAGAAATAAATAATATAACAAAAAATATAAATGAAAATAATTATATTTATATAAGTATTAATAATCATAATTTAAAAATCAATGATTATATAGTTATATATAAATTAAATGAAGCGTATGGACCTATGAAAATATTAGATATTAATAATAATATTTTAAAAATTGAATTGAATGATGGTTTTATTTATGAAAATGATTATAAATATAAAATCGGGACAGTAGATAATTTTAATTATATACCATGGCAAAACTATTACAAACAATCTTATACACCAATTAAAATGTCATCAAATATAATAATAATATTAAAGACATTTTTTGATAATGTTATTACTATAGATTTACCTAATATAAATGATGTATCGTTAAATTTTGTAAATGTAATAGAAAATTTAACAAATTTTTCAAATGCTATAAATAAATTCCCTACAGATATAAATAATTTACATAGTAATATTAATAATATATCAAATAATTTAATAAGTATTAATAAAAATTTATCATTTGTACCTTCATTATACAATAATATGTCTAATTTAATGAATGTAAGAGATAATATAACAAATATAATAAATTATACAAAATATTATTCAATAATATTAAAAAATTGTAAAAATATGAATATAACAAAAATTAATAACATATCAAATAATATTTATAATAGCGCTTCTACATTAAAACAACTATTAAATAATTGTGATTTTTTTGGAGAATTTTTAACAAATGCGAATATATTAAAAAGTTTATTTTATCCTTTACGAAAATTCTTCAATGAACAGAATAATGGAGAAGTAGTTAATGTATTAAATAATTTAGAAACAATATTTAATAGTGTTATTGTACCAAATGATTTATCAGAGAATATGACTTTATTCGTAGATAATACTAAAAACAAAAATAGTATATATTTGACAGATATTAGTAGTGCATATGTTAATTTAGGATTATATAGTGTAACAAATACAGAATGGAGAAATATAAATAGAGAATTTGACAATTATAACAATAATATTGGTAATTTATATTTAATAAATGATATTTCAAATAATCTTTTGAATTTTTTTAATTTAGATACTATTGTTCAAACTAATATACAGAATATAACGGATTTAGCTAATTATTTAGAAACTTATGATATTGATAATGTTGTAAATTTATTAAAAAATACAGAATATTTAAAAAATATAATAGATTCATTACATTCACTTAATAATATTAATGATATTATTAATATATTTTTACAATTAGGGTCTCCAACAGATATAATATATAGAGATATAAGTGAAAACATAAGCAATATTATAGATAATAGTTTAAATGCTATTACAAATGATAATATTATTAATAAGTTAATATATATTATTAATAATATATCTAGTATTAGAACTAAAATTAATGATTCTATTATTATATTAAACGAACTATCGTTAATTTCAGATATAACACAAAAAACAGAACAATTAAAATTAGATATATTAGAGATTAAGAATTTTATGGCATTGTTTCCGGTTATAACAACTTTAGCTAGATCTATGCCAAGTTTTAAAGATATTATAGATGAAAAAGAAACACAAATCCCCTTTACAGATTTATATGATTTAACAGCATCAACAAACGATATAATACTAGTATTTAAAACGTTATATTCTGGTTTAATTTCAATAAATAGTAATATAAATTTAAAAACAAATTCTCCTATAATTACTAAATTAAATTTTATAACTGTATTAATTAATAAAATTAATGATTTTAATGAACTTCAAAAAACGGTTACTATTTTGATTGATTTAATGAATACGTATGCAAGTAATTCAAATAGTTTTGATATAATATTATACAATAATATTTCATTAAGAAATAATATAGAAAGCTTTTCATACTTATTCAATAATTATTTTATTAACAATATAGCGAGTAATATTGCTAAATTACCTAGTATATATAATTTAATAACATCTCTACCTAATATTAATGTTTATACTTTAGATATTGCAACAATTAATAATCATTTGGATTATATGCAACTTATAAATCAAAATATTTTACAAACTAATAATATACAATTTACTTATCAAAATTATACAGTTGTACCTATTGATTTTATGTATATAATTGATAATATTAATAACTTTATTAAATTAATTGATAACATAGATGATTTTATAGTTTTAAATAATACATTAAAAGATAATACAATTAATAATACAACAATAATATATAATAATTTAAATAATATTTATGATTTATTAATTATAAATCTAAGTCTAAATGTATTAGAAAATTTAATAGATAATTTTACGGATTTTAAATATAAAATTTTACAATGGTATAAAGAAGATTATAATTCTATATTCTTAATATGTAGAGATGATTATAATTATTTGGATTATTACGATTGGGTATTTTTAAATAATTCTCAACCATTATTTATTCTTGATAAATACGACTTAAAATATAATAATATTAATTATAAAATTATAAAAGTAGTATGGAATAATAATGATTTTATATATGATAGTAACAACACTTATATATTACAAAATGGTATAGGGCATATTATAGAAAAGTTAAATATTTATAATTTATTAAATACAGATATTATTCTTGATATATATTTTACTAAAATTAATTTTAATGAAATTATCAAAAAATATCATACTAATTTTAACAAATCATATAATGTAAAAGATTTTAAAAATTTTATACTGAATGATATAATAACTAATATTGATAATAATCACCCATTAATTAATTTACCAAATAATAAAATATCCAAAATTTATAATCAACATTTTAATAATTTTAGATTTACAAATAATAATGACAATGAAGCATATAATATTATTACGCAATACAATATTAATTTACATAATAAAATTAATAATATAAAAAAATTAAATAATATAATTAATAGACCAATAAAACCAAGAGTATCGTGGATTAAATATATTGGACATTATATTTTTAATAAAATCAGTCTTAGAATAAATGATTATACATTACAAGAACTTAATTCAGATTGGATACATATTTGGTCTCATTGTAATATGAATGAGAATAAATATGATGGATATTATAAAATGATTGGTAATATTGAAGAATTGTATAATTTTGATTCCAATATTAAAAAAAAAAGAAATTTATATATCCCTTTACCTTTTTATTTTCAAAATAAATTTAGTCTAGCTTTACCATTAATCGCATTACAAAACAGCGAATTAATATTTGAAGCTAATACGCGAAATATTAATGAATTGATATTTATAGAAGAAGGTGCTTCTTTAATTGATAATATTAAAATAAAATTTGAATTAGTGGGTAATTTTGTTTATTTAAGCGATTATGAGAGAGAATTATTTGCAAAAATGCGTCATGAATATTTAATAGAACAAGTGCAATATTGTTATGAAAATATTTCACAGAATAACAACGGTAGTATTAAGTTGAATTTTTTAAATCCGGTAAAAGATATATTTTATATACTTCAAAATAATAATTCAATTATTAACAAAGAATATTATAAATATGAAAATATTTATAAAAATATATCGTTAAATGTTAATGGACATAATAGATTTAGCAACGTGCCTTCTGAATTAACTTCTTTAGTTTATCCATATACTTATTATGAAACTACATTTTTAGATGGTTTAAACGTATATCCATTTTGTTTATATCCTTTAACTTATCAACCATCCGGTTCTTGTTCATTTACTTATTTAAATAATAAATTATTTAATTATAACTTGAATAGTACGGTTAATAATGGAATTATTAAAATATTTGCTAGATCATATAATATATTAAGGATAACCAGTGGTATTGGATGTATTTTTATATAAACATTACATTATATTTTTGATTATCACTTCTAAATTTTTCCTTTAATTCATCGTTATCATATTCTTTTTCAATATTAAGATCATTTAGAGATTGTATTAATATGTTATAATTATCTTTTATATATTCTGATATTTCTTCATTTTGATAAATAATATCATATTTTTTATTTTGTAACAAATATTCATATAATTGTTGTTTATTTTCTAGAAAATGTAAAATCTCTACGTTTTCTTCAATAAATGTATCATTGTATTCTCTTTTTTCTAGTTTATCAAATTGTTCAATAAAATTATTATAATTAATAATATCTTTGTTTATTCTATAACATTTAATTAAAAAAAATTTATCCTCTCTTAATTCTGGCGATGCATATTTTAATGCCAATCCACGATTACATACTGCAACTAATACTACATCTTGGTCTTTTCTAAATTCTGGCGATGCAAATTGCAATGATAAACCATTTTGCTGAACTGCAACTAATACTATATCTTTATCTTTTTTAAATATTTTAGATATATAATATAATGCATTGCCATTTTGACAAACTGTAGCTAATATTACTTGTTTATCTTTTTTTAATGCATCTGATGCATAATATATTGCATTGCCATTTTGTTGAACAGCAGCTAATACTACTTCTTTATCTTCTTGTAATGTACTAGAAGTATATTTTAATGCAAAACCATTTTGTTTAACTGCATATAATACTATTTCTTTATTGTCATAGAATATTTTAGGAGTAAATTCTAATGATAATCCTTGTTGTTTGACAGCAGTGATAACAACATCTTTATTATTTTTTAATTCTTCTGAAGCAAATTGTAATGACAACCCGTGTTTATTAACAGCAGCCAATACAATATCTTTATTATTTCTTAATTCTTCTGATGCAAATTGTAATGCTTTTCCGTCATTTTGTACAGCAGCTAATACAACTTCTATATCTTCTTTTAATTGTATTGATACATATTCTAATGCATAACCATAATGCTTAACAGCAGTCAATGCTACTTCTTTATCATTTTGTAATTCTTTGGATACAAAACTTAATAATTTACCTTTTTGTTTAACTGCAGTTAATACTGTTTCTTTATCATCTCTTTTAAATTCTATATATTTATTATCTTGTTGGATTGAAAATAAAATAATATTTATATTATTCATTATTTATAATTTAAAATAATATTATTTAAAATAATAAATAATTCAATTTTTTTAATAAAATAATTATTCAATAAATATTTGTGTTGATTCAGGATTTATTTTATAAAAAATTCTTCTCTAAAATTTTTTATAAAATAAATATTACTTGAAAACCAATATTTATATTTTCGTATTCATTTTCTAATTCATCTCTATTATATTCATTTTCTGGATCAATTATACCATAAGACAATATAATTACCTTATATTTATCTTTAATATATTCAGCTATTTCTTCATTTTCATGAATAATCTTATATTTTTCATTGTCAAGTAAATATTGAGATAATTGTTCTTTATTTTCTACTAAATGTAAAATATCGACATTGTCTTCAATAAATGTATCATCAAAATGTCCATTCTCAAGTTTATCAAATTTATTAATAAAATAGTTATATGCAATAGTATCTTCGTTAATTCTATAACATTCTATTAAAAATTGTTTATCATCTAATAATTTTTTTGATGCACATTTCACTGCATAGCTATGTTCTTTAACAGCAGCTAATACTACTTCGCTATCTGCTCTTAATTCTTCAGATACATGTTGTAATACATAACTATGTTTTTTAATAGCACTTAATACAAATTCTTTATTAGCAGCGAATACTGGCGAAATAAAATTTAATAACCCACCACATTGGTGAACAATAGTTAATAATATTTCAATATCTTTTTGTAATCTTTCTGATGCAAAAAATAATATCTTATATTTTTGCTTTTTTAGATTAGTATTAAGAAATGATCTTTCAATATTATTATAGTTTTGCTGTACTACAGTTAATATTATTTTTTTATTGTCTCTTATTTTTTCTGATGTAAATTGCAATGCTAAATAATTTTGTTTAACAGCAACTAATACTACTTCTCTATCTCCTCTTAATTCTTCAGATGCAAATTCTAATGCTGTTCCATTTTGTTTAACAGCAGCGAATACTATTCCTCTATCTCCTTTTAATTCTTCAGATGCAAATTGTAATGCTTTCCCATCTTTTTTAACAGCAGCTAATACTAATCCTCTATCTCCTCTTAATCCTTTAGATGCAAATTGTAGTACACGCCCATCTTTTTTAACAGCAGCTAATACTAATCCTCTATCTCCTCTAAATTCTTCAGATGCAAATTCTAATGCCCAACAACAATTACGTACAGCAGTATGTACTATTTCTTTATCGTCTTTTAATCTTTCTGATGCATATTTTAACAACTTACCATTTTGTTTAACAACAGTGAATACTACATCTTTATCGTTTTTTAATCTATCTGAAGCGTGTTCAATCATATCACTATTTTTTTTTACAACAATTAATACTACTTCTTTATCATTTTGTAATTCTTTTGATACATTATTAAATTCAACATATATGCCTTGTTGCATAAGACCTAATGCTATTTTTCTATCTATTAATTTTGTTAATTTTGGTAATACATAAATTATTGAGTCTTTATAATTACTTATAGCAGTAAAAAATACATCTCTATCTATTTTTAATTTTTCTGATACATGTTTTAATATTCTTCCATCTTGTGAAACTGCTGTTAATACTATTTTTTTATTATTTCTACATATTTCATCAGCAATCGTAATAGCCCAAGGGTTTTGCTTAACAGCAGCTAATACAACTTTATCATCTTGTTTTAAATCTTCTGATGCATATTTTAATGATGTACCTCTACAACGTACAACAGCTAATACAAAATCTTTATCTCCTCTTAATTCTTCTGGTACATTATAAAATGCACTTTTACCTTGCAAAACTTCTGCTAATACTACTTCTCTATCAATTTTAAGTTCTTCTGACATTGAAATAGTTGGATATTACAAATTGTACCAGAAGAACTTAGATAAGCTAGAGTACTAGCTGCTGTTCAAGATATATGTTGTTTAATAATAATATTTATTTTATAAAATAAATAATTCAATTTTTTTTATAAAATAAATATTACTTGAAAACCAATATTTATATTTTTGTGTTCATTTTCTAATTCATCTCTATCATGTTCATTAAGAGGATCAATTATACCATAAGACAATACAATTACCTTATATTTATCTTTAATATATTCAGCTATTTCTTCATTTTCATGAATAATCTTATATTTTTCATTGTCAAGTAAATATTCACATAATTGTTCTTTATTTTCTACTAAATATAAAATATCTGAATTTTCTTCAATAAATGTATCATCAAAATGTCCATTCTCTAGTTTATCAAATTGTTTAATAAAATTATTAAATTTAATTGTATCTTTATTAATTCTATAACATTTTATTAAAAATAGTTTATCATCTAATAATTCTTTTGATGTATAATATAATGCTTCGCTATTTTTTTGTACTGCATTAAATACTACTTCTTTATTTCCTCTTAATTCTTCTGTTGCATATTTTATTGCATTACCATGACTATGTACAGCAGTTAATACTATTTCTCTATCTCCTCTTAATTCTTTTAATGCATAATATAATGCATTACCATTTTGTTGAACAGCAGCTAATACTACTTCTCTATCTCCTCTTAATTCTTTTAATGCATAATATAATGCATTACCATTTTGTTGAACAGCAGCTAATACTACTTCTCTATCTCCTCTTAATTCTTTTGATGCATATTTTAAAACTTTAAAAGCTTTAAAAGTCCATTTATCTTGAACAGCAGCTAATACTATTTCTCTATCTCCTCTTAATTTTTCGGATGCAAATTTTAATGCTTTTCCGTCATTGTGTACAGCAGCTAATACAACTTCTCTATTTCCTCTTAATTCTTCAGATGCAAATTTTAATGCTTTACCATGACTACGTACAGCAGCTAATACAACTTCTACATTATTTTTTAATTCTTTTGATGCATAATGTAATGTTTCACCATGTTGTTGAACAGCAGTCAATACAACTTCTCTATCTCCTTTTAATTCTTCAGATGCATATTGTAAAGAATAACTATTTCGTTTAACAGCAGTTAATACAAGTTCTCTATCATTTTGTAATTTTGGCGATGCATCTATTAATACGTAACTATTATTTTGTAAAGCAGTTGATACAATTGTTTTATTATCTCTTAATTCTAAAGATGCATATTTTAAAGCATAACTATTATTTTGTATAGCAGCAAACACTACTTCTTCATCTCCTCTTAATTCTCGCGATGCATATTCTAATGCACAACCATATTGTTTAACAGCAACTAATACTACTTCACTATCTCTTTGAAGTTCTTTTGATACATATTGTAATGCTCTGCCATTTTGTTTAACAGCAACTAATACTACTTCTTTATCTCCTCTTAATTCTAGCGATGCATATTCTAATGCACTACCATATTGTTTAACAGCAGCTAATACTACTTCTCTATCTGCTCTTAATTCTTTTGATGCAAAGCGTAATGTAAAACCACATCTACCTACAGCAACTAATACTACTTCTTTATCTCTTTGAAGTTCTTTTGATACATATTGCAATGCTCTATTATCTTGGAGAACAGCAGCTAATACTACTTCTATATCTCCTCTTAATTCTTCTGATGCAAATTGTAATGATATACCTTTTTGTGTAACAGCAGCTAATACGACTTCTCTATCATTTCTTAAATTTTTTGATCCAAGATATAATGCATAACCATCTTGTCGTACAGCAGCTAATATTATTTTTTTATTATTTTTAAATATAGTTTCTAAATATTCATATGGAAAAATATTTTGTTTAATATCTACTAATACTTTATGATATTGTTTAATTTCAGTTAATACTTCATTATATTGTTGTATTGGATCAAATTGTACTTTACAACCTTGTCTAATTTCTGTATGTTTGTGATCAACATTTTTGTCCATTTAATTAATTTATTAATAGTTATATTGTTATAAATAAATAAATAAATAATTCAATTTTTTAAATAAAATAATTAATCAATAAATCTAACATTATAATTTGGATTTTTTTTAATAAATTCTTCTCTTAATTCATCATTACCATGATCTTTTTCAATATCAATATCATTACAAGAAAAGATAATTATATTATAATTATCTTTTATATATTCTGATAATCCTTCATTTTTATAAATAATATTATATTGTTCATTGTCAAGTAAATATTGAGATAATTGTTCTTTATTTTCTACTAAATGTAAAATATCGACATTGTCTTCAATAAATGTATCATCAAAATGTCCATTTTCTAATTCATCAAATTGTTCAATAAAGTCACTATATTTAATAGTATCTTCATTAATTCTATAACATTCTATTAATAAATGTGTATCTTCTTTTAATTTATTTTGTATGTCGTGAAAAATTGAAGGTTTTTGTTTAACTGCAGATAATACTATTTCTTTATCATTTTTTAATTTTCTAGTTAATAACATGTATATATTATAACCATATTGAAGTGCAATTAATACTATTTCTTTATTTTTTTGTAATTCTTTATCAATATATTTAAATATATCACATTTTTGTTTTAAAGCTTCTATTATGAATATTTGACTTCTTTGTAATTGTTCGGATGCATAATGAAATGCTTTACCATTTTGTTTAGTAGCCGCTAATACTACTTCTGCATCTGCTCTTAATTCTTCTGATGCATAACGTAATGATTTGCTATTTTGTTGAACAGCAGCCAATACGACTTCTTTGTCTGCTTTTAATTCATCTAATGCATATTCTAATGTTAATCCATTTTGTTGTACAATATCTAAGATAAATTTTTTATTTTTTTTAAATTCTTTTGATACATAATATAATACACAGCTAGAATTTTTAACAGCATGAAATATTACTTCTTTATCATTTTGCAATCGTTCAGAAGCATAATAAAAAGCAAAGCTATCTTGCTTAATAGCAGCTAATACTATTTCTTTATCATCTTTTAATTTATTTGATAGATATTCTATTGCTAATCCATCTATTTTAATAGCAAGTAATGCAATTTCTTTATTTGATTTTAAATCATCTGATATATAACGTAATAACCAAATATTTTGTTTAATAAAAAATAATACCACTTCTATATCATTTTTTAATTTATCTGACGCATAATGGAAAGAATCTATGTTTTCTTCCATAGCAACTAATAGTATTTCTTTATCAGCTCTTAATGTATCTGATAAAAGTAATATATCAAAACCATTTTGTTTTAATGCAGCTAATGCTATTTCTTTATCATTTCTTAATACTTTTGATAAATTCCTAAATATATATTTATCATCTTTAATAGCTGCTAATATTGTATTTTTATCTTCTGTATCTTTTCTTAATTTATGATTTACAACAGCTAATTCTACTTCTTTATTATCTTTTAAATTATTAACTAGTCGTTCTAATTTATGTCTATCATTTTCTAATGCTATTTTCTCTTCTAGAATTAAAGTATTTTGTTTACTTACATTTAATACATAATCTAATACTTCTTGATCTTCTTTTAATTCATCCGAGACAAAATAAAATGCTTTAATATAATTTTTAATAGCAGCTAACGCTACTTCTTTATCATTTTTTAATTTATCTGAAATAATTTTAAAAGCAGAACCATTCTGATTTATAGCAGCTAATGCTACTTCTTTATTATCTTTTAATCTATCAGATGCAAATCTTAATGCATCGCTACATTGTGCAACAGCAACTGATACTACTTCTATATTATCTCTTAATTCTTCTGATGCAAATCTTAATGAGAAACCTTTGCTTTGAACAGCAAGTAATACCACATCTTTGTCTCCTCTTAATTCTTCGGATGCAAGTTTTATGTAATAACCATTCTTTCTAACTAAATCTAATATAAACTCTTTATTGTTTAGTATTTGTATTAATGCATAAGATAAAGTATAATCATCTTTTTGAATAGCAGCTAATATAACATCTTTATCTCCTCTTAATTCTTCTGCTACATATCTTAATACTCTACTATTTTGTTTAACAGCACTTAATACTACATCTTTATTTGATCTTAATTCTTCTGGTGCATATTTTAATAATCGACAATCTTGTTCAATATCAGCGATTGTTATATTTCTATTTGTTTTTAAATCTTCTGATATTGACCATATATTATACCAATTGTTGCTACTGTCGTTATCATTTCGAAAAACGTATTGCATTAAATTTATTATAATAATATTTTTATAATATTAATAAATAAATAATTCAATTTTTTTAATCAATAAATCTAACATTATAATTTGGATTTTTTTGAATAAAATTTTCTCTTAATTTATCATTATTATAATTTTTATCAATATTAATATCATTCATAGAAAATATAATTATATTATTATTATCTTTTATATATTCTGATAATCCTTCATTTTTATAAATAATATTATATTGTTCATTGTCAAGTAAATATTGGCATAATTGTTCTTTATTATCTAGTAAATGTAAAAAATCTACATTTTCTTCAATAAATGTATCATCAAAATCTCCATTCTCTAATTCATCAAATTGTTCAATAAAGTCATTAAATTCAATAGTATCTTCGTTAATTCTATAACATTCTATTAAAAATTGTTTATCACCGAATAATTCTGGCGATGCAAATTCTAATACTTCGCCATTTTGTTGTACTGCAGCCAATACCACTTCTTTGTCTGCTTTTAATTCTTTTGATGCAAATTCTAATGCTTCGCCATTTTGTTGTACTGCAGCCAATACCACTTCTTTGTCTGCTTTTAATTCATCTGATACATATTCTAATACATTACCATTTTGTTTAATAGCAATTAATACTAGTTCTTTATTTCCTCTTAATTCTTCGGATGCATCCATTATAGCTAAATAATTTTGTTTAACAGCAGTAAATACTACTTCTTCATCATTTTTTAATTTTTCTGATGCACGAGATAATAATAAACCATTTTTACGTACAGCATATAATACTACATCAATATTACCTTTTAATTCATCAGATGCATACTTTAATGCTAATGGGTTTTCTTTAATAGCAGTAAATACTACTTCTTCGTCATTTTGAAATTCTTCTGGTGCATATTTTAATGCTAATCCATCACGTTTAACTGATATTAATACTTGCTCCATTAAATAAATTTATTGTTATAATATAATTTTATAACAATAAATTAATAATTCAATTTTTATAAAATTAAATATTTAATTTAATCTTGGCTAAACAAATGATACTATAAATAATATCATTTTTATTATCTTTGTTCCAAAAAAGACTATCAAAATCTTTATTATTTATTAAATAATCGCACAATTCTTTTTTATTTTTTAATAAATCTAAAATTCCTATATTTTCTTTGTATTTTTTTTGTGGATGAATAGCAGCTAGTACTTTATTTTCTAATAAATGTGAAATATCTATATTTTCTTTAATAAATGTATTATTAAATTGTCCTTCTTCTAGTTCATAAAATCCTTTAATAAAATCGTTATAATAAATAGTAGTTTTATTTAATCTATAACATTTTATTAAAAATATTTTATCTTCTTTTAATTCTTTTGATACATATTGTAATACATCACTAACATTTTCTACAACAGTTAAAATAAATTTATCATCTCCTTTTAATTTTTCTGATGCAAATTGAAATGCTTCACTATCTTTTTGAACAGCTGTTAAAACTATTTCACTATTGTCTTGTAAGTCTGGTAATACATAATATAATGCAAAACCATGTTGTCGGACAGCAGCAAGTACAACATCTCTATTGCCTTTTAATTCTTTTGATGCAAATAATAATGCTAAACCATGATTTTGCACAGCAGCTAATACTATTTCTTTATCATTTTTAAATTTTTCAGAAACAACGCCTAATGCATAACCATCTTGTTGAACAGCAGCTAATACAATTTCTCTATTTTGTCTATTTTCTATTCTGTCCATTTAATAATAATATATATACAATTACAATAAATAAATAAATAATTCAATTTTTAAAATTTATATTTATACCATATAAAAAAGTTTTAATTAATAAATAAAATAATATTTAAAAATATTTACTCATTTTATCAAAATTTTTAATAATGTTGCTAAAATATTTTGTTTTTTTATTTGCTCTATAACATTTCATTAAAAATGTTTTATCTCTTTGTAATCTTGACGATGCAAATGTTAGGAATACAGCAGGACCAAATGCATAAACGTTATTTATAATAGCATCTTGTTTAATAGCAGCTAATACTATTTCTTCATCGTCTCTTAATTTTTTTGAGACATATTCTAAATTTAATTTATTTTTTTCAGCAATAGTTAATATAAATTTTTTATCATTTCTAAATTTTGGTAATGCATAAGCTAATTCTATATCACTAATTAGAATGGCAGCTAATGTTATATCTCTATATTTCTTTAATTTCGGAGATAGATTTAGTAATATACAATCTTCTAGACAATCGCTTAAATCATCATACTTATTTTGTATAATATATAATATACATTCTTTTGATGCAAAATTTAATACTGAATTATCATTTTTTACAGCTGCTAATACAACATCACTATCACCTCTTAATTCTTTGGCTACATATTTTAATGCTAAACCATTTTGTGTAACAGCAGTTAATACAACTTCTTTATCTCCTCTTAATTTTTTTGATGCAAAGCGTAATGCTTTTCCGTAACTACGTACAGCAGCTAATACAACTTCTCTATCTCCTCTTAATTTTTTTGATGTAAAACGTAAAGCATCACCATTTTGTGTAACAGCAGCTAATACAACTTCTTTAT
>Ga0315905_10001412_pt1 | contig 25802 bp, 19 predicted proteins | sample LakEriMetagenome_5_FD_203522 | JGI IMG/M metagenome (GOLD analysis project Ga0315905, IMG submission 203522) | Freshwater fungal communities from buoy surface, Lake Erie, Ohio, United States - Buoy 4 MA121 | ecosystem: Environmental > Aquatic > Freshwater > Lake | place: USA: Lake Erie, Ohio...
GCCCACGCTACGAAATCCACCGCCAGTGGATTGCTACTGACTGTGCCGGCAACAGCTCTACCTGCTCACAGGTTATCAGCTGGTCACACAGCGTTGTATCTAGCAACGAAGGTAGCAACGTAGCTAACAACTACGCTGTTGAAACAGGCCGTACAGCTAGCATCACTGCTCAGCCAAACCCTGCAAACAACAACACATTGTTCACATTCCGTGCGGCTAACGCTGCTAAGACTTCTGTAGAAATCTATGACCTCACCGGTAAGAAAGTTGCCGATGTATTCGTAGGTACTGTAGAAGCAGGTGCTGAATACCGTGTAGACTTCAACGTAAGCAACCTTGCTACAGGCGTGTATACTTACCGCTTGACTAACGGTTCTGAAGTGAAGATCGATCGTTTGATCATCAGCAAGTAATCAGAATAGAAGCGGAAACGCTCGATCATAAAAAGCCCCCCTCGGTTGACCGAGGGGGGCTTTTTTATTTGAGCGGCGAAGTACGCGGGTGGTTAAACCCAAAAAAATAGAGAATGAAGAATGAGGCTGTGGAGCGATAGGGACTCTGTGTTTGGCGTTATTCAGTTCTATCGAGAAACGGAGAATGGAGAATGGAGAATGGGGAACCGGGGCCGCAGTTCTCCATTCTCCATTCTCCTATCTTCAAAGACGCATTCCCAGCAACGTACCCTCTTCGATGGCGCGCTGGGCGTTGAGCTCGTCGGCTTTTAGCGCTCCACCAATTCGGTGAATAGGAATATTCAATGCAAGAAGATTCGAATAAAGCGATTCATCTATTTTCTGACCTGCACACACTATTATTTGATCGACTTGAAGCGTTTGCAGCTGATCATTTTGTTCGATATCCAAACCGCCGTCATGAATGCGGAGATACTTAACCGAACTCAATACTTGAACACCTGCTCGCTTCAACTCCATGCGGTGAATCCACGCTGTTGTTTTACCCAGCTTTTCTCCGGGTCTTTTATTCGAACGCTGCAGCATGTAAATGTTCCGCTGCGGATCTCCAACCTTACCTGGAGGCAAAATTCCACCGCGCTGTTGATAGGTAGTATCTACTCCCCATTTCTTTAAGAACTCTGTAACTTGAGACGACTCTCCTCCCTTAAGAATAAAGTCGGCCGTATCGATTGCTATACCGCCAGCGCCAATAATGGCGATATTGTTTCCCGGTTTAACGCTACCATTCAGAACATCCGTATATGAGCACACCATGGGGTGATGTAACCCTTCCAAATCGATAGTGCGCGGTATCGAACCATTTGCCAAAACAATCTCGTCGAAACCTTGCGCATCCTGCGCGGCGAAAACATGATTCAACTGAACTGTCGCACCGGCCTTGGCTAATTGCACGCGATAATAACGAAGCGTCTCGTTGAACTCAGCCTTACTTCCAATGTTCGCCGCCAGTAAAAACTGCCCGCCAATCGCACCTTGCTTCTCAAACAAAGTAACCCGATGACCTCGTTGCGCAAGAGTAATCGCAGCGGCGCATCCTGCAGGTCCGCTGCCTACAACCGCTATCGCCCTTATGCTCTGGGCCTGCTCGAGCTTCCATTCGGTTTCGCGGCATGCAAAAGGATTGACCAAACAAGACGCAGTTTTACGCTGAAAGATTTGATCGAGACAAGCCTGATTGCAAGCAATGCAGGTATTAATCTCATCGCTTCTGTTTTCATATGCCTTTAAGACAAAATCAGCATCCGCCAAAAAAGGCCTAGCCATCGACACCATATCGGCATCGCCACGTTGCAAGATTTCCTCCGCCATTTCCGGCGTATTGATGCGATTGGTTGCAACAATGGGAATTTTGAGCTTGCCCATCAGGCGGCGAGTCACCCAGGTAAAAGCGCCGCGAGGAACCATTTGTGCAATGGTTGGAATGCGCGACTCGTGCCATCCGATTCCGGTATTGATGATGGTTACACCGTTTTCCTGCAATCGCTGCGCGAGCAATTCTATCTCCGACCACGACTGTCCCTTCTCTACCAAATCCAGCATCGACAGACGATAGACGATGATGAATTCACGTCCAACTGCGTGTCGCATGCCGCTTACTATTGCGAGTGCAAAACGGGAACTATTTTCAAAACTCCTGCCCCATTCATCTTTTCGCTCGTTGGTGCGAGCCGTCAAAAATTCATTGATGAGATAACCCTCACTACCCATTACTTCTACGCCATCGTATCCAGCCATTTTTGCAAGCTTCGCAGCGCGCACAAAATGGCGAATGGTGTGATTGATGAGCCAGAAAGGCATGGACCACGGCGCAAAGCGACCGATGGGTGCTTTAATAGCAGACGGCGCCAATGCAAGCGGATGATGCGCATAACGACCGGCATGAAGAATTTGCATGCAGATTTTACCACCCTCCTTGTGCACTGCATCCGTGATCTGTCGATGGTTGCGCATTTCGCTCTCATTGGTAAGCTTGGCAGAATTAGGAGCGAGTTTACCAAAGATGTCGGGGGCAATGCCTCCGGTAATAATGAGTCCAACACCGCCGCGAGCGCGTGCAGCATAAAACGCAGCTAGCTTCTCGAATCCGTTCTTCTCTTCCTCCAGACCCGTGTGCATGGAACCCATGATTACGCGATTCTTGAGCGCAGTAAATCCCAAGTCGATAGGCGACAACAGTTTATTGAAAGGCATGTGCTAAAAGTAAGCCTGGAGTTGTAAAAAACGAATAGCGAAAATTAGGGATAAGGGGTAAGGGGTAAGGGGTAAGGGGTTATCGGAAAAGTGATCACGGATATTTGGAAAAGGATAAACAATCACGTACCGTATAAATTATCCCTTTTCCGATTACCCCTTACCCCTTTTGCCTCCCTCTTAGTGTACAATCAACACTTTCCCTATTTTCGCAAGCCTATTAATATTGCAGCATGATTCAATACTTAACTACTCACCCCTGGAAAATCGTCGAGGAAGGCTTTGAAGCCAAGCATCAGCGCTCATCGGAAAGTATCTTCTCTATAGGCAATGGCCGCTTCGGACAGCGAGCCAATCACGAGGAAACCTATACAGGACAGACTTTGCAGGGAAGCTATGTGGCCGGAATTTATTACCCCGACAAAACGCGAGTGGGTTGGTGGAAAAACGGATACCCAGAGTATTTCGCCAAGGTATTGAACAGCATCAACTGGATTGGTATTCGCGTTTGGATTGACGGAGAAGAACTCGACCTGGCAGTATGCAGCGCAAGCAATTTCCGCCGCGAGCTTGATATGCAAAAAGGATTGTTGGTGCGTTCGTTTGATGTGTCCACCATTTCTGGAAAACAAGCACGCATCGAGTCGATTCGTTTCTGCTCGATGGCCGATGATGAGACTGCAGTTATTCGATACAGCGTTACTCCTCTGAACTTCGATGGAGCTATTCGCTTCACGCCTTACCTAGACGGCGATGTGCACAACCACGATAGCAACTACGACGAAAAGTTCTGGGAAGCTGTATCATCGGATACTACTGCAGGCGGAGGTTCTGTAGTATGTCGCACGAAAAAAACAGCCTTTGAAGTAGCAGCTTCGATGCAATTGGATGTGCTTATAGATGGTGTTTCACAATCTATTTCATACGCTGAATTCAGCCGCGACTTCTATGCGGAGAACAACATCGAAATAGAAGTGAAGGCGAATCAAACTGCACAACTGATGAAGTATGTCGGTTTGGTTTCGTCACTCAACTATTCATCCACTGAATTGAAGTCTGCCGGCGAGCGCGCAACATTGCGTGCGAAGACCATCGGCTTCGATGCGATGATGGAAGCTCAGGTAGTAGCATGGTCGAACATCTGGGAGATGGCCGACATTCAAATTCACGGTGACGATGAAGCACAACAAGCGATTCGTTTCAACATCTTCCACCTCAATCAAACCTACACGGGTGAAGATTCACGCTTGAACATTGGTCCGAAAGGATTTACCGGAGAGAAATATGGTGGATCCACCTATTGGGATACCGAGGCGTATTGCATTCCGTTTTACATGAGCACGAAGAACCAGCAAGTTGCTCGTCAATTGTTGGTTTATCGCCATAATCAGTTAGGCAAGGCCATTGAGAACGCCGAGAAGCTCGGCTTCACAAAAGGTGCTGCGCTCTACCCGATGGTGACCATGAACGGTGAAGAGTGTCACAACGAGTGGGAAATTACGTTTGAAGAAATTCATCGCAACGGCGCAATCGTTTATGCCATTTACAACTACATCCGCTATACCAACGACCACAGTTATCTCGCCGAATACGGCATCGATGTGCTCACCGGCATTGCACGCTTCTGGGCGCAGCGCGTGCACTGGAGTGAAGCGAAAGGTATGTATGTGATGCACGGCGTGACCGGTCCGAACGAATACGAAAACAACGTCAACAACAACTGGTACACAAGCTACATAGCGCGCTGGTGCATGCAGTATGCGATGGAAGCACTCGCCTATGTGAAGCAACACGATGAGCAAGCTTTCGCCACCAAAACAAAAGCATTGAAGTTTGATGAAGCAGCTGAACTCAACCTGTGGCAGCGCATCATCGACAACTTATACTTGGGCAAAAAAGAAGGATCAAACATCTTCTTGCAACAAGACGGATTCCTCGATAAAGAACTGCGCAGCGCTGCTTCGTTGAATCAGGCTGAGCGCCCCATCAATCAGCACTGGAGTTGGGACCGCATCTTGCGTTCGTGCTTCATCAAGCAAGCCGACGTGTTGCAAGGCATTTACTTCTTCGAAGAAGATTTCGATATGGACACCATCAAAGAAAACTTCGACTTCTACGAGCCAATGACCGTGCACGAGAGTTCGCTCTCACCCTGCGTGCATTCCATTCTCGCAGCTAAACTCGGCTACGAAGAGAAGGCGTACGAAATGTACATGCGCACTTCACGCCTCGACCTCGACGACTACAACCACGAAGCACACGAAGGCTTGCACATCACCAGTATGGCCGGCACGTGGATGAGTATTGTTCAAGGCTTTGGCGGCATGCGCGTAGTGAATGGCGAACTCACGTTCAACCCGATTTTGCCGAAGAAATGGAAAGGATTTTCGTTTAAAGTTCTTTTCCGTGGAGAAGTTAAGACGCTGGAGATGGGGGCTAGGGACTGAGGATTGAGGACGGGAGACGGTTGCGACACGGCTTTTCGCTAGCGTTGAGGGAGCCGCAATTAGCCACTCCTGCACTGCTCCCCTCTCCTTTGGAGAGGGGCTGGGGGTGAGGCCCGGAACGCACGGGGGAAGGGCGAATGAATCCCTAGCTAAAACTTACACACTTTTTGGAATGATGTCAACATGCCGCCCCGCTGGGGCTTCATGGTCAACGACGCCCTTCTAGTGATATTTCGCCTCTACGAGGCTAGCTGTGGTTCGAAAAGTTCACCAACCGTGGTTCTAGCGATTTTTAGATGACGCAGTTTATCCGCTACTTGTCACTTGGCACTCGACATTTGTCACTGATAGTTCCTGTCGGCATAACCGGAATAATTTATTCCTTTTTTATGCGTATCAGACGTCCCAGATTTGCGTCATGAAAACGCTCACTAACAGAAGCGCTAGAAAAACACACTTGTCAAAAGAAGAAAGATGTAATAACTTTGTAATTACATTCTTAAGCTATGACCATCTCACTCATCTCCATTGGAAACTCCAAAGGCATTCGTCTTTCGAAGACCATCATTGAAAAATACAACCTGCAAGATTCTATCGAATTGATATTGGAAAAGGACCATATCGTACTAAAACCCAAAACCGAGGCCCGCAAAGGCTGGGACAAAGCGTTCAAGAAAATGAACGAAAATGGCGATGACAAACCGCTCATGCGCGATGTGTTTGATGATGAAAATTTCGAAGAATGGAAATAAAGCAATACCAGCTTGTGGTGGTTAACCTTGATCCCACCATGGGCAATGAAATGAAGAAGACTAGACCGTGTGTTGTGATTTCACCTGATGAAATGAACCGCTTCCTTCAGACCATTGTGATAGCTCCCGTAACAAGCGCATCCAAGTCTTATCCCACGCGAATACCTATTAAACAAGGAAAAACCAAAGGCTGGGTGGTGCTCGATCAGATTCGCACCATCGACCGCCGACGAATTGTCAAAGCAGTAGGCATGTTAAACGCGAAGGAAATCATTAAACTGAAGGGCGTGATGAAGGAGACTTATGTGGACTGAGGTGAGAAGGGAGAATAAATCCCTAACTAAAACTTATACACTTATTGGGATGGTGTCGCCCCGCTGGGGCTTCATGGCCAACGACGCCCTTCTAGTGATATTTCGCCTCTACGAGGCTAGCTGTGGTTCGACGGGCTCACAAACCCGAGTTTGACTAACTCACCTACCGTGGTTCAAGGGTTATTAGGCTTGCTCCATTTATTCGCCACTCGTCAATCGTCATTAATCACTAGTCATTAGTCATTAGTCATTAGTCACTAGCCCCTCCATCCTCTCCACCGTCATCCCTTCCATCGATGCCACCACAGCATCAGCTAAAGAAAGCACAGTAGCTTCGCCGATGCCAATGCAATAGAACCCACCTGTCTTGGCTGCTTCTACTCCGCTCTGCGCGTCTTCGAATACGACGATTTCGGTTGGAGTGAGTTGGAGCTCTGAGGCTCCACGCTGAAATACTTCCGGGTGCGGCTTCGACATGTGAATCTTGTTGCCGTCGATGACTGTGTCGAACATCTCCAGAATGCCAAGCTTCTCGAGAATAAGTACTGCATTTTTAGATGATGAGCCGAGGCCTATACGAATATCCTTTTGCTTCAGCTCATTCAAGAAGCCGAGCACGCCGGGCAACATTTCCGAAGGAACAACCTGTTCGGCATACTCCAAGTACCAGCGGTTCTTGAGATCCATCAGCTCGAGCTTCTTCGCGTTGTTGAGCACCACATTGCCCCACGAGAGAATCTTTTCGAGCGACTCTACGCGGCTCACGCCTTTCAACTCTTCGTTCTGAACTTCGGTAAACTCAATGCTGAGTGAGTTGGCCAATCGCTGCCAAGCGAGAAAATGAAACTTCGCGGTGTCCACAATGACACCGTCCATATCGAACAAACAAGCTTTAATCATGCGATAAAAATAGATAGGATTATTTGCGACCAGCTTCCATGCGAATCATTCCGATGATGAGCAACTCGGCACTGGCCGGATTGCTGGCCAACGGGATGTTTTGCTTGATGCAGGCCTTTACTAAAGATACCACATCGGCTTCATAATCCTGCACGATTTCCGGGTCGCGAAGAAAGAGAACCATGGCAATCTCATCGCGATTGACCATGGCCTCCAATTCTATGAATCCGCCGCTGCGGCCGGGATTGACATGCTCCACCTGCAATTGCATCGACTCTTGCTCCATGAACTCAGCTGTGAGTCCGGTGGCTACAAACTTTCTGTTCCACAACCACTGTTCCCTCTCCTTCAAGAAAGCAACCAGCGTGGGCTTCATACTGTCGTGTGCTATGACGCAGATACGCTTTTCCATGTGCAGTTAATTCCCTACCAATGCAGGCAGTTTATATTTTACGTGGTATTCTACCAAGCCGTCGATGGGCTTGCGAATAACTTTACCCAAACGAATGCCGGCCTCATCGGCTGCGGCTTGCAAACAGTCGTGGAAGTAGTGACCAATGCTTCCCACAAAGTGCACAGGCACCTCACGGTAATTCGCAAAGCACTTCACGTGAATGTCTATGAAATGTAACATACCCCTTTTCACCCATGCCTTCACATGCGGATGGTCGCGGTGCTCACCAATGAACTTCATGAACGAAGCGAGGTAAACGTTCGCATTGGGCTCACGATAAATCTTATTGATGATCTCGTCTTTGGTGGGTGCAAATTTCTCTTCGAATGATGCGTGCAAATCGGCTGGCAGCTTCTTATAGAAATATTCCTGTAAGAGGATCTTTCCGAAGTAGCCTCCGCTCGCTTCATCGCCGAGGATGTAAGCCAGTGAAGGCACTTCCTCTGATACATTTTCGCCGTCGAAGTAACATGAATTACTTCCCGTTCCGAGAATACAAGCGATGCAAGGCTCTCCATCATACACAGCCATAGCTGAACCGAGTTGATCGTGTTCAACTAGAATCTCTGCATGCTTGAAAACACGCTCCAGTCCTGCGCGCATGATGGCGTGCATTTCGGGCGTGCTGCTTCCGGCACCATAGAAAAAAATGTGTTTAATCTGATCGGCTAGCGCATAGAAGGGAGCATTGTCCTTGATGGCTTTCTCGATCACGTCGGGAGAGTGGAAGTATGGATTGAGTCCCATTGTCTGGAAGTCATCCATGCGCATTCCCTTCTCGTCAATCAGGGCCCAATCGCATTTAGTGGAACCGCTGTCTGCAATGATGATCATGGTAAAAAGGTATAGTGTGTTGTTGTTTGTGCTAAATCAATCAATCTTCGCAATCAAGTCGCATACGCGCTGCGAATAACCGGCTTCGTTGTCATACCATGCCATAACCTTCACCAGGTTTCCGTTTACTGCAGTGAGTGCTGCATCGAAAATACAGGAGTGAAGATTTCCGACGATGTCAATCGAAACAATCGGGTCTGTACAGTATTCCAAAATGCCTTTCATAGAGCCTTCAGCAGCTTCTTTCATAGCAGCATTTACTTCTTCAATGGTTACATCGCGCTTGAGCACAGCCACGAGGTCAGTCATCGATCCGTCGGGCGTGGGAACGCGCACAGCCACACCATCGAGTTTGCCCTTGAGCTGTGGCAACACCTCTCCTACTGCTTTTGCAGCTCCGGTAGAAGTTGGAACCATGCTGAGAGCAGCAGCACGCGCACGACGCAAATCCTTGTGCGGAGAATCCTGCAAGCGCTGATCGGCTGTGTATGCGTGTATTGTGGTGATGTATCCTTTCTCAATTCCGAATTTATCGTGGAGCACCTTGGCCATTGGAGCCAGGCAGTTGGTTGTGCACGATGCATTGCTCAATACGGTATCGTCGGCTGTTATCTGATCGTCGTTCACGCCCAACACGATGGTCTTCACGGCTCCGGTTGCCGGTGCGCTGATGATTACCTTCTTAGCGCCTGCTTCGATGTGCTTGGAGGCACTTTCCTTATCTGTGAAAATACCGGTCGACTCAATCACAACATCCACTCCGAGATCGCCCCATGGAAGCGTCGCAGGATCTTTGGCTGCATAAATTTTAATGGCCTTTCCATTAATGATAATCGAATCGGCACTGTGATCAACTGCGTGCGCAAAACGTCCGTGGATGCTATCGTACTTAAGCAGGTGTGCTAGAGTCTTTACATCGGTGAGGTCGTTGATAGCGACTACTTCTACGTGTGGGTCGTTGATGAGGCTGCGGAAACACATACGTCCGATGCGTCCGAAACCGTTGATGGCTATTTTCTTCATTGTTTTCTTGCTTATTGAATTTAATGCTCCGGCCTAGATCGAGAGGATGCGTGCAATGCGCAGTTCATCTCGGTTGGGCAGGTGGCGGTTATTGATGGCTTCGGAAAGCGGTGTGTAGGTTTCACGGTCGTTGATGATGCCGATCATTACGTCTTTTCGTCCTTCCAACAAACCTTCTACCGCGGCCACACCCATCCGTGAGGCCATCACACGATCGTAGCAAGAAGGAGCACCCCCACGTTGCAGGTGTCCGAGTACCGATACGCGTGTTTCATATTCACTGTATTTCTCTGTTACTTTCTTAGCTATCTCATAGGCACCGCCGCTCTTGCTCCCTTCAGCAACGAGCACGATAGAGCTCGACTTGCCGCTCTCTTCACTTTCGCGCAGCGTAGCCACTAAATCATCGATGCTCATTTCGTCTTCGGGAAGCACGATCGCAATTGCGCCTGTTGCAATACCTGCCTTCAAAGCAATGAATCCACTGTTGCGTCCCATCACTTCCACAAAGAAGAGGCGATTGTGTGAAGTAGCTGTATCACGAATTTTATCTACGGCATCTACCACTGTGTTGGTCGCAGTATCAAACCCGATGCAGTGATCGCTGCCGAAGAGGTCGTTGTCGATTGATCCCGGCACTCCCATTACAGGGATTCCGAATTCTTCAAAGAACACATGTGCACCGGTGAATGTGCCATTACCTCCAATGGTGATGAGCGCGTTCACACCATGCTTCTTCATATTCTCATAGGCCTTCTGGCGACCTTCCTTCGTCATGAATTCTTTGCTGCGCGAGCTCTTGAGAATGGTACCACCACGACCGAGAATGCGTGCTACAGAACGTTCGTTCAACTTCTTAAAATCACCTTCTATCATGCCTTGGTATCCTTGAAAGATACCTTCTACTTCGATATTGCGGTATACACATGTACGAACTACAGCACGAATGGCTGCGTTCATACCAGGAGCATCTCCCCCGCTCGTCAGAACGCCTATTTTCATTTTTTGAGTATTCATGGTTTGTTTCTATTACCGAATTTCCTTGCAAAAAAATTCGGCCTCAAATGTAAGTGTATTTTGTACACTAAGGTTTTCCTTCGATTAAAAAATTAATGCCCACCGCCGCTCACACCATCCACATCAATCCCCTGTGCTTTCAGAATACGATTCACCTTAAATGCAAACCAAGTGAGGTAAGCAAAGCAGATAACCGCTATGCCGTAGCTCGGGTGAATACCGATTACGTCGGCCAGTTTTCCTTGAATAGGTGGAATAATAGAACCACCCAAAATCATCATAATTAAGAAGGCTGAACCCTGTGAGGTGTATTTACCCAAACCGGCAATAGATAGCGTGAAGATGGAAGGCCACATGATGGAGCAGGCCAGACCACCGCACAAGATTGCGTACACCGCAACCATGCCCGTGGCGAGCGTTCCAACTGTAAGTGCAATCATTCCGAAAATCCCGAAGTATAGCAGTGTGCGCGCCGGATTATCATTGCTGATATAAGCAGCACCAATCTGAACCAGCACACAGAGCACATACCACTTCAGTGGCGCTACATCGTGACCAGCCAAATAGGTAAATAGCAGAACAACTCCCAATGCAAGAAGAGGCACAGCAAACTTGAGTAGCTTCTTGGTTGAAGGAGTAAAATCAAATGCTCCGATGGCACCTGTCCAGCGGCCAATCATAAGACTACCCCAGAACATCGCGATGAAGGGTGCTGTTTGCGAAGACTGAAATCCGCCAAACTCGGGTTGCTTCAGAAGCTCAGCCAGGTTTGATCCCATGGCAACTTCAACACCCACGTAAATAAATATAGCCAGCATACCCAGAACAAGCTGCGGAAACTGCATAGCACCCCAGCCGGTCGCATTCTTTTTTGCAAGGGCATTATTCACAGGCAAAGCAACAACGATTACAGCCAATGCCACGATTAACCAGGTAAGGCGCATCTTTTCGAGAGGCTCCTTCAGTTCAGTAATCATAGTTTGGTTGTATTCGATGTTGTTATTGATTTCTGCCGTATTGTACTCTGTTGCTCCAATGAGTTGCTCTTTGTAAATAGAAATTTGCTGCTCATAGTCGGCTATTTGCATGGCTTCTACAGAACGATAGCTTGAGAACACGGGAACGAAAGCCATTACTAACAATCCGGTAATAATGAGCATGCTCGCCATCGCCTTCTTAGCCGGCTCGGGCTTTTCCAATATAATGCCTGCAGGTACTTTCTTAGAGAATCCAAATAATGCCGCTGCACCAACGAATAGCAATCCGACGAAAACATATAAGTTAATGACCTTACCCAAAGGCAGGCTATTGATTTCAGCATCACTCACAGCCTGAGCACTGCCAAACAAAGCAAGTGCAACCACCAGCGGACCGATGGTCGTTCCGAAGGAGTTAACACCACCACCCAAATTCACACGGGTCGCTCCTGTCAGCGGGTCGCCCAGTGAAATGGCCAATGGCTGTGCTGCAGTTTGCTGCAGCGAAAAGCCAAGTGCTACGATGAAAAGACCGAGCAACATACCCGGGAAACTATTCCCATTGACCGCGAGGATCATGGCAAGTGCTCCCAAAGCAGAGAAGAGCAATCCATAAACGATACTTTTCTTGTACCCCCACTTGCCGACCAAATCGAGACCCGACAGATTACCGTAAATAAAAAGCCCCAAAGCACCAACATAGTAGGCCAGGTAAAAAGCAAAGTCTATGAGCTGACTTTGGAACTGATCCAGGTTAAAAAAGTGCTTGCAGAACGGAATGAATACATTGTTGCCCGCTGCTATAAAGCCCCAAAAAAAGAATACCGTGACCAATGTGCCTAAAGCTCCCTTGGCCGTTTGTGTAGTTGATGGTTGTGTCATCGTGGTTGGATTTGGTTTGTCTATTTAAACTGCTTCCGACTTATTGTAAAAAGTACGCAATGTAGATAAATAAAGGAGAAAACAGTGTTTTTACTTAAAATTATTTTTTCTCGAAAAATCTTTGAACGAATAGAAGAATTGAATCGATACTCCTGTTCCAATAGGCGGCGTCATGCCTCCCCGGACCTTCTATATATGCGTGTTCAATGCCCATAGCTCCCCATTTCTCATGTAATCTCTTATTGGGCATGTATAAATCATCCTCGGTGCCACAATCAATATGTATAGCCAGTTGTCCAGGCTGTAATTCATCTGCAATCGTCATTACTGAATTACTCACCCAGTTCTCTTTGCAACAAATCGTATCGCCCAATATCATTTCCTTATACTTCCAGGAGAACGTCTTTTTAAGAAGATCAACACTACCGCTGGTGGAGCAAGCCGCCCCAAACACCTCCGAGTGGCGAATAGCCAAGAACAGACTACCATGCCCCCCCATGCTCAACCCTGCTATGGCCCTACCCTCGCGAGTTTTGACTGTACTAAAATGCGAATCGATATAGGGGATGAGCTCATGAATCATGTACGTTTCGTAGCGAAAAGACGAATCTATCGGGCTATCGAGATACCAACTGCGAACACCGCCATTGGGACAAACAATCAACATCTGCATCTCATCGGCCAGCCTAGGAAGCTCCGGCTTAATTTGAAGCCATGAATGATGATCGCCCCCTAATCCATGTAATAAATAAAGGACAGGCAGTGCATTAGCGTCAGTCCCTTTGGGAACTATGACCAGGCAGCGGGTTTCCTTTTGCATGGCCTTGCTGTAGACCGACAGAGTATCGACCGTAGCTGCCCGCGAAACGAGTGCTGAGCACCAAAACAAGGCTAAGAAAAGAATGGAGAATTTCTTCATATTCAGACAAGCAAGTTGGAGCGGAAACGAGAAAAGCCATTCGTTTACAAAAGCCATTTTATAAACAACTCTACACGCTTATCTTAGCCGAGCAAAATCACTACACCCTTTAATTCATGATGGACGTTTCTGTAGACTGTGTTGTATTTGGATTTGATGAGAAAAAACTCAAAGTTTTGCTTATTGAACAAAAACATGCAGGAAATGACAAAAAACTCCCTCGAAAACAAACGGCCCTTCCCGGCGACTTGTTGAAAGAGCAAGAGAGCCTCGACCAGTGCGCTAAGCGTGTCTTAAAAGAACTCACCAGCTTAAAAGGAATTTACCTCAAACAGTTTCGCACTTTTGGAGACCCCAAGCGTGTTCAGAATTTGAAGGACCAAGAGTGGCTGCGCCTATTCAGGGCGCATCCGGAAAGGCGTGTTATAACGGTTGGCTATTACTCACTGGTGAAAATGGACGAGTTCGAGCCGAAAGCTTCCAGCTTTGCCGGCAAAACAAAATGGGTCGATGTTTACAGCATTCCCGAATTAGCCTTCGACCACAATGAAATTGTCGACAGCGCTATTGAAATTCTTCGTCATGAACTGGTGGCCGACAACATCGGCTTCGAATTACTTCCTGAGAAATTCACACTTTCTGAATTGCAACACCTGCACGAGATTATTCTCGATAAAAAACTAGACAAGCGAAATTTCAGAAAGAACATTCTCAAAGGCGATCACCTTACCGCTTTGGAGGAAAAACAAAAGGGTGTATTGCACAAACCCGCGCAGCTATACAAGTATAAACACAAGCATGCATGAAGCGACTTCTGATTCGCTCCTTGTTCATTGCGCTTGCTCTTCTATGGACTCTTAGCACATTCAAGGGACAAACTATTCCTGACTTTGGACCTGCGTTTCCCCAAAACGAGGTCACTTCCATCTACATCACCATCGACCCCGACAGCCTCGAATGGATGATTACCAACCTCGAGAACGAACATGAGTTTCCGGCTTCGTTTATTTATGAAAGCGAATCACTGGTCGATTCTGTAGGGCTCGTGGGACTTCGCTTACGCGGCAACACCAGTTTGAACGCCGCTAAAAAATCATTCAAAATTTCATTCAACACCTTTGATGAAGGTGGCGACTGGCAAAACTTGGAGAAGTTGAACTTGCTTGCAACCGTGAATGACCCATCACTCATGCGCAGTAAACTATCGCATGACCTGTTTCGCAAGAGTGGAATCGCTGCGGCCCGAACATCCTACACACGTCTATACATTAACAACGAATACCGCGGAGTTTACCTGAACGTCGAACATATCGACGAGGAAATGGCATCTACTTACTTCGACGGACAAGGCGATGGAAACCTGTATAAGTGCACGTACCCAGCCGATTTAGACTTCATCAGCAGCAACCCCGATGATTACAAGTTCGCTTTGTGGGGGACACGACACTACGAACTAAAAACGAATGACTACCTCGACGACTATTCGGATCTGGCCACTTTTATTTCAACGCTCAACAACACTTCCGCTTCTAACCTGCCGTGTGCTCTGCCTCTTCAATTTGACGTTTCAGAATACTTGAAGATTGCCGCTATCGACATACTATTGGGCAATTGGGACAACCATATCTATCTAAAAAACAATTTCTATTTGTATCATGATCAGTTGACCGATCGATTTCGATTTATTCCCTATGACCTGGATAACACACTAGGCATCGACTGGATTGGCATCGACTGGACGAATAGACCCATCTACAACTGGTCACCACAAGGAGAAGACCGTCCGCTGTACACTCGTCTCATTCAGAACACACTGTATCGCACTCTTTTCAGTCAGCATATCGATGCACTTTGCACCAGTTACTTTCATCCAGATTCGCTTGCTCAGCAAATAGAACATTGGCAAAATTTGATTCAGCCTCACGTCGCTGAAGACCCTTATTACTCGCTCGACTTCGGATATGACATGAATGCATTTACGCAAGCTCCATGGGAAGGCTGCTGCAACCATGTGCCTTATGGCATTCTGCCCTTCGCAGAGTCGCGGCGTATAAATGCGCTCGATGAACTCGAATCATACTCCACCGGATTCGATGCTCATTGGATCGTTCAACGCATCGACACCAATGCGGTTTCGATGAAGGCACGCATAGATGGCGAGGTCAACTCAGTGCAAGCCAACTATTCCTGGGATGGTGTTTCCTATAATTCAGGAACGATGATGGAAACTCAGGATGGAGAATACATCTATGAAGGACCTCTATTCGACACAGGGCAAGACAAACTGTATTATCGGGCTATCATTAACGGAAGCAGTTCCATTCCATGCACTCCTGATTTTCATTGGATCACGCGATCGACGCTCGGTGTGCGAATCAATGAAGTGTGTGCTTCGAATCAATCAATCATTGCAGATAATGCCGGCGAATTTGATGATTGGGTAGAACTCTACAATACAAGTGCTAGTTCCATTTCACTTTCCGGTTGTTTCTTAACTGATGATCCAGGCAATTGGAATCGTTGGAAATTACCCGACACCTTGTTGCCGGCAAATTCATTCATGCTGTTTTGGCTCGACGACGACATGGATCAAGGTCGCAATCATACTAACTTCAAACTCGGATCAGGAGAAGAGCTGTTAATGTATCGCATCGAAGAGGGCAAACCACGAATCGTTGATCGCGCCTCAGGGTTCAGCCCGGCGGAAAATCAGACATGGGCTCTTATGCCCGATGGTGGCTCCGAGGTCATATACAGTGCGGGTTCGCCTGGGGCTAGCAACATTTCGAATGCTGTTGACAACCATGCAGAGGCAGTAACACCCATATACCCCTGTCCTGCAAAAGCTTTTTTTTACTGGCCTGAACGTGAAACAGGAACTTTGTTCAATTGCTATGGAAAGGTAATTAAATCGGATATTCAATTCGGATTAAACCCATGCGATGAACTGACAAGTGGCGTTTATTTGATTCAGTATGATTCCGGATTTCATCGCCTGTGTATCATCGACTAAGTTTTTTCAATACACAAGGCCTTGTTGTAAATGATGCTGACCAACTCCTCAGCATGGACTGTTCTTCGGTATCTTCACTCGACAACAACATATATCAATATGAAGCTCAGGGAGTATGTTTTCGCTTGTTTGATTCTGGCCGCCTCTTCATTCCACAGTCAAACGATTCCAAATGGAAGTTTTGAAACCTGGAATAACTCTGAAGGTTATCCTTCACCCACTAACTGGACTACCAACAATGTAATACCATTCTTTACAGGCAGCCAGTATGGCGTCACTCAGGAATTACCCGGCACTCAAGGAAATTACTACTGCAAAATCGCTTGTGCAGAAAGTCCTGAAGGATCTGCATTCCCTTCATACATCATTACCGGTGCCTATGATGCATTGTCAGAATATGGCTCACCCGGGTTTCCAATCAATGCCATTCCCTCAGCTCTATCATGCCAATTCCGCTCAAGTATTTCCGGTGATGATTTTGCACGAGTATCCTGTTTCTTTACCAGAATAAATGACGCAACCGGCATGCGAGACACCATCGCAACCGGAGTTGCAGAGATCAGTCAGTCTGAGCAGGCTTGGACAAATCTCGACATTCCCATATCGCTTCTTAATTCCGAAACTCCTGACACTTGCGTTATTATCATTCGATCCGGTGCCGGGAATAATCCACAAATCGGTAATTACATCGACATCGACGATTTGCACTTCACAGGTGGCTCTGCTTCACTGGATGAAGGTGAAATTGTACGTTTCCATGCATGGCCAAATCCGATGACGGAAATGCTCATGATAGACCTATCGATGATGGACAACACGAACGATGTAACCCTCTTCGACATGCAAGGAAGGTTAATAGAGCAATTACAATTGACAGCTGCTCAAGTCATGATAGATGTGGCCCATTTGCAGACCGGCGCCTATTTGCTGCGCATAACGAATCGCCGTGGCAACTGGATACAACCATTGCTGAAGAAATAAACGCCAACAATAAAAGCACAACGCCGGTCTGAATAACCGGCGTTTCTTTTTCGCATGCATCCATACAATTCTCTTTCCGATATTTGCGCGCCGTATGAATTTATCGCAAGACATACAACATCGTGTGTTTCATATTATCCAAGCTGAGGCCCAAAAGCTCGGAGTGGAAGTATATATCATTGGTGGATTTGTGCGCGATCTGATGCTCGGACGACCGAACACGGATATTGATTTTGTGGCCAACATGCACGGTGTTGAATTAGCGCGGAATGCAGCAAAAGCACTCGGCATTAAAAAGATTGACATCTTCAAAACCTATGGCACATCGCACTTTCGCTTCGGCGAATGGGACCTGGAGTTTGTCAATGCGCGCAAAGAATCCTATTCCCGAGAATCTCGCAATCCTCAGGTTGAGCAAGGGACTCTTCAAGATGACCAGAACCGACGCGACTTCACGATCAATGCAATGGCCATATCGCTGCAATCTGAAAATTTCGGAGAGGTGATTGATCCATTCGGAGGGTTGGATGACTTGGAGAAAAAAATTCTGCGAACGCCGCTCGATCCCGATATTACTTACAGCGATGATCCCTTGCGAATGATGCGCGCAGTGCGATTTGCCAATCAATTGCATTTCCGCATAGAACAAGAGTCGTTCGACGCCATAAAACGCAATGCTGAACGTCTCAACATTGTTTCCATGGAGCGCATAACCACAGAACTCAACAAGATTATTCTCTGTGCAAAGCCCTCTGTTGGATTCAAGATTCTATTCGACACAGGCCTGCTCCATCGTTTTTTTCCCGAAATGGTAAAACTGCAAGGCGTTGAAAAACGAAATGGTATAGCTCACAAAGACAACTTTTATCACACCCTTCAAGTTCTTGATAATATCTGCGAAACATCTGACAATCTTTGGCTTCGCTGGTCGGCCATCATGCACGACATTGCCAAACCGCCTACCAAGCGTTTTGAAGAAGGCATCGGCTGGACGTTTCACGGACATGAAGACGTTGGAGCGCGATGGGTTCCGAAGATCTTCGGTCGATTAAAATTACCACTTGACCACTCGATGAAGTTTGTGCAGAAAATGGTACTCCTTCATCTTCGTCCCATTGCTCTTACGAAAGAAGAAATTTCTGATAGCGCCATTCGACGACTGCTATTCGAAGCCGGCGACGATATAGATGAGCTGATGAAACTCTGCCGCGCCGACATCACCTCTAAGAACGAAGCCAAAGTGCAGCGCTACCTAGCCAATTACGAAATTGTCGTTCAAAAACTAATAGAGCTCGAGGAGAAAGACCGTATTCGCAACTTCCAACCGCCCATCAGCGGAGAAGACATCATGCGCATCTTCAATTTAACTCCCGGTCGAGAAATCGGCATCATCAAGAACGCCATAAAAGACGCTATCCTCGACGGTGTAATACGCAACGACTATGATGAGGCGTATGCGTTTATGATGCAGCAGGGGGAAGCCCTTGGGTTGAAGGGGATGATAGGTGATAGGTGATAGGTGATAGGTGATAGGTGATAGGTATGAGGCGCCTGCTTCACAAATTCACCATTTCACCATTTCACCATTTCACTATTTCACTATTTCACCATTTCACTATTTTCGCATGAAAGCCTTTAACCATGAAATTAACCTCTACCCTTGCCTTCCTTCTTTTGTCAGTCGCAGCGATTGCTCAACCAACCAATGACACGCCTTGCAATGCAGAGCTCATCGAAGTAGATGGTGCCGCTGCTGAAGGAGACAACACAGCTGCAACGGCCGATAATGATGAAGTCTTACCACCCGCAGCGACAGGTGGAAATTCCTGCATAACCGCCTGGTGTAACGACGACCCAGCCGTTCAAAATTCGATGTGGTACAGCTTCGTGGCCCCTGCAAATGGAGCTGTCATTATCAGCACGTGCATCACCGGGTCTGCGCTCGACACGCAGATTGCGCTTTGGATAGCTGAGAACTGCGCCGACTACTCAACCTACAGTTTTGTCGCAGCCAATGACGATATGGAAGGAGGTTGTACCGATGGAGGCGTGTACTCGTCGACAATCACCATCGATGGCTTAACACCCGGATCAACCTATCTCATTCAGGTAGATGGCTGGGGCGGAGAAATGGGACCGTTTGTTCTAACAGTTAATACCGGGCAACCGACTGCATTGGTGAACTTCATACACGTGAGTGCCGACCCTGCATTGGCTCTTGTGGATGTGCGTCTGGACGGTGAGCTCATTCTGGATGATCTCGCTTTCTTGACTTGCTCGCAATACATACCGGTTGACGCGACCGGGGAACATATAGTAAGCATCCACCTTCCTTCAAGCATCGATGCATCGGATGCTTTGATTTCCCTTAATGTGAACCTCGATGCAGCGCTCAACTATGAAGTAGCCGTCATGGGCCAACTGAATTCACCCGGATTTAATCCTTATCAGCCGCTAGAGGCAGTGCTATTTGAAGGTGCGCAACTGTACACTTCGACACCCGGATCAATCCCCATGCACTTTCTGCATGCTGTCAGCGACGCGCCTGCCGTTGACCTTATCAATAACGCATCTGCAACCATTTGCAATGACATTCAATACGCCAGTTTCAACAGCGAAGGATATCAGTCGTTTGACGAAAACTTCACACTATCCTTTCACGATGCAGGTGGAAATCCCCTTGGCTTTTCCTATTGTGTACCGGCAGCATTTGCAGTAGACTTTGGCGTTGGATTTACCCTTGTTGCGGCGGGCTTTGTTGACCCTTCTGTAAACAGCAATGGCAGCGGAATCGGATTGTATATTGTTGATTGGGTTGAAGGAACGTTCATAGAACTCGAACAGGGGGAATGTTTGTTTCCGGACAACGACAACCTATGCACAGCCACCACGCTTGTAATAAATGATACACCGACGATGGCAGACAATTCTTTTGCGACTTTAGAAGAAAACGAATCGATGCCTACTAATCTTCCCGGTAACGACCCCGAAAGCGATTGCCTAAACGCTTGGTGCGATGGAACACTCGACAATACCCTTTGGTTTGGTTTCACTGCACCTGCTTCAGGCTGCGTTTTTATCAGCACCTGTTTTGAGGATGGAGTCATCGACACCCAAATTGCGTTGTGCACTGCCGACGATTGCACCAACCCTTCCGCCATTAATTACATTGCTGCAAACGACGACATGGAAGCAGCATGCACCGGCAACACTTACTCTTCCGAGCTTACCTATTGCGGACTTACTCCGGGAGCGAACTATTACATCCAAACCGATGGCTACGATGGAGAGCTCGGCGCATTCTATATTCAGGTTACGGAACCACTCAATGTGCGGGAGGTAACAAACAACGCAGTGGCTGTTTACCCAAACCCGGCAGCTGACAAACTATTCGTGGAGGGTATTGAAATAGGGGCCGAAATCGAGATTGTCTATCTCACAGGACAATCTATCTATCGTGGTTCCTATTCACGAAACGGCATAGACATAGCCTCTCTGCCTGCAGGAAGCTATGTGCTTCGTGCAAATGAATCGAATACATCCGTAGCCTTTATTAAAATCTGATTTTTAGCGCAACGAACCCTCGAGTGGCCACGATGCACGCGGGACGTCATTCCAAGCGCCCACATGCCCCTGAAGGAACTGGTAGTAACCGCTAATGCCGATCATAGCGGCATTATCCGTGCAATACCCCATGGGAGGAATAAATGCTTCCCAACCCCTGCGTTCGCACAATTGTGACAGTTTACTTCTCAAGGCTGAATTCGCAGAAACCCCTCCGGCAAGTGCAACTTGCCTCACGTTGTAATGGGTCGCTGCAGCCTCGAGTTTAGCGAGCAAATACTCGGTAACAACATATTGGTAGGAAGCACAGATATGATTCAACTCTCGCTCAATGAAGCTAGAGTCCTGTGCGTTTTTTTCTCGCAAGAAATAGAGCAAATTCGTTTTAAGTCCGCTAAAACTATAATTGAATCCGGCTATGCTCGGAGTAGTAAATGTGTACTTGTTTGAATCGCCTTCTTTCGCCAAACGATCCACATGCGGACCACCGGGGTAAGGCAACCCCATGACCTTCGCGGCCTTGTCGAGCGCCTCGCCGGCAGCATCGTCGATGGTTTCTCCCACCACTTGCATATCGAGCGGCGAATTCACTAGCACAATTTGCGTATGTCCTCCACTCACTGTAAGACACATAAATGGAAACTCCGGCACTTTCTGATCACTTGTATTTCGAATGAAATGCGCCATGATGTGCGCTCGCATGTGGTGAACCGGTATGAGTGGAATGTTTAAAGCCATAGCCATGCTCTTGGCGAACGAGGTTCCTACCAATAACGCCCCCATTAGACCGGGCCCTTGGGTGTAAGCGATAGCATTCAACTGTTTTGATTCAATCGTTGCTTCGGAGAGCGCCTGCTGCACAACAGGAACAATATGTTGCTGATGAGCACGACTAGCTAATTCGGGGACAACACCTCCGTATTTTTCATGCACCTTTTGCGTCGCGATGACGTTACTGAGCACTCGATCATTGTTCAATACGGAAGCCGATGTTTCATCGCAGCTAGATTCTATGGCCAACAGAAGGATGGAATCACTCATGGATGTACGACAGAATCGGCGTGCAACATAATACGATCAAACCCTTCCGTCGAGGCGCTTTGGAGCAGTTCTTCACGCTCATACAACATGAAAGACTCAATACGCGATTGCTCATTGCGCGCGTAATAGTCCGAGGCACGATCGAGCCCCATAACAATGAATGCTTCACTGAACACCTCTGCTTCAACCAAAGTTGGAGCTGCAACTCCCACAAACACCATTTCATTGCTCACAGGGTATCCATAAGTTGGATCAATCATTCCCATTTTATCCTGTGCCGTTCGAGCAGCATATGCAGCCCCTGTCAGACGTAAATATTGATCGGCAGTATCATAACCAATGCCCATGGGTACTACATGCAATGTATCCACTATCGCTTTGCCGCCGCAAATCACACTGCGACCATACTTAATGCGGAATTGAGACACCCCTCTCTCCGTGAAAAATGCACCTACTGCATCAAGCGCAGCCGCTCCGGCCATCATTGTAAAGTCGAGTTCAACGCGTGCATCGGTTTTCCGAATCTGGGACTTTGTATAGGTATAGCCGTCGGAAGTTAGTTCGTTCAAATCAATTAGCACCTGCCCTTTATCCGAATGGTCAAACCCAACGAAAGCATACAACGAATCGAGATTGGGCTCAAGCTCGCCTTTACTCTTTGTCACCAACCAAGCCCGCTTCAAAGGCGCAATGGTCGGATCAAAATATTGCAGCGTATTTCGATGTAAGTCCTTGGCCCAGTCATACACCAAGCCGAAGGCATGGGTGCTGTCAACGAACGTAAACATACTGTCACGACTTGAATACGAATTAATGCGCGCAAGCAACGAGTTCGGGTCGAGCGTATTGAACAACGACTCGTAAACAAGCACTATGGAATCAATGCTCGCGCGGTAGTCGGCAGAATCGCCCACCACATCGATGGTATATGGCTTTCCAAACAGCACACCAGTGTAGTAGCGCCCTATCATAGGCACCGCAGTAGGCTTGCTTTTGCAGGAAGGAACAACCGCTGCGAGCAAGCCAACAATCACGAACACGATGTAAGTACGGAGCATGAGACAAAAGTAATCAGAAACCCGCCCCATGGAGGCCACAGCGGTGGCCTATTATCGCCCTGGGTAAGGACGCGCTGCAGCGCGTCCGAGAACCTAGGGTAAGGCGAGCTGCTAGTGTTGCTAAACAAGCAGAACGAGTTCGCAATACGTCACGCTGCAGCGCGTCCGAGAACCCAGGGTAAGGCGGGGGCTAGTGTTGCTAAACATGTGACATGAGTTCAAAAGAAGTCACGCTGCAGCGCGTCCGAGAACCTAGGGTAAGGCGGGGGCTAGTGTTGCTAAACATGTGACATGAGTTCAAAAGAAGTCACGCTGCAGCGCGTCCGAGCTCTTAAGGTGAAACCGTGTGGCATCTTCTAAAAAGGCAAAGCGGCATCCCCTTTTTTATACGACCTTAGCGGTATGCTAATGAGAATGCTGCTACTTACGCTGCTCGTGTTTTCGAAAGCTCACGCCAGTGAGGTAATCGAAAATAAATGCTACCGCGAGAACGTCCATACGATTCGCTGTTTTCCTGTCGGTAATCCATTGGGCTACCCCATTCTTGCTTTGGGAAGCGGTGAGCAGCTGGAAATTCGCTTCGACATTTTCGCCGAGGAATTTGAATCGCTGAGATTTGGCGTCATTCACTGCTCGCACGACTGGATACCCTCTGCTATTGAGTCGAACCAATACATCCGTGGCTTTGCTAACGATCAGATATCCGACATCGAAAACAGCTTCAACACACTTCACGATTATATCCATTATCACTTTGATTATCCTACCGACATGAGCCAACCCACGATAAGTGGCAACTACGCACTTGTCGTGTTCGAAGGAACAGATTTAAGTGACCGTTCAAGCTGGGTTTTCAGTCAGCGCATCATCATGTATGAATTGCAGGCAACCATTCGAAGTAACGTTCATGCAAGCAGTGTGATTGCAAATCGATATACCCATCAGGAAATCGATTTCGACTTGGCATACAAAGGATTTTCCATCAACGACCCTATGGGTGATATCAACGCGCTCATCATCCAGAATTTCGATTGGAAAAGAGCTTCTGCATTTTTAAAGCCCATCTTCATTCAACCAGATGTGTTGACCTTCGACTATTTCTCCGGAGAAAACACCTTCGAGGGCTGCGCTGAGTGGCGCTTCTTTGAGGTGAAGGATGTACGCTATCAAAGCTCACAGGTAGAACACATAACGCAGCTCGACGACGGCTACCATGTGTATTTACGACCGGCTGTTCCGGAAGGCAAGCGCGCCTATAGCAATTGGCAAGACCTTAACGGAAACTTTCTTGTTAAAAACGATCAAGCCGGCGACGACCATATTGAGTCGGACTATATGTGGGTTCATTTCGTGCTGATCATGCCACAAATCTCCGACGCAGGCATCTTCATTGAAGGAGCATTCAACCGATATCAGCAACTGGATGCATGCACATACGATAAAGGCCTGGGCGCTTATACTACCAAGCTATTGTTAAAGCAGGGATATTATAACTATCGATTTGTATTGCGTGATCTGTATCAAAGCGCTGACAACATTCGCGTTACCGAAGGCTCACATGCCGGAACTGAAAACGACTACCATATAATCATGTACATGTGGGACCGCGCCATGGGAGCGGATAGGGTGATAGCGGTGGCGGCGAATTGAAACGGGGAATGAGGCTGTGGAGCGATTGGGACTCTGTGTTTGGCGTTATTCGGTTATATCGCGAAACGGAGAATGGAGAATGGAGAATGGGGAATGAGGCTGTGGAGCGATTGGGACTCTGTGTTTGGCGTTATTCGGTTATATCGCTAAACGGAGAATGGAGAATGGGGAATGAGGCTGTGGAGCGATTGGGACTCTGTGTTTGGCGTTATTCGGTTATATCGCGAAACAGAGAATGGAGAATGGAGAATGAGGCTGCAGCTCAACAGCTCACCATTCTCAATTCTCCATTCTCCACTCCTCATTTAAACACTACCGAATTCGCCGCAATCCCTGCAGCATACGTTTTCAGCAAACTACCGCTTGGTGAATACTCATACACGGAAGATGGATTGGTGAAGTCACTTAGAGAAGCGCACCATACGTTGCCGGTTGCAGGGTGAACGCTCAACCCGGAACGGCCTGATGAAACGATTTGAACTCCCGGCATATCGCCATTGAGCAAATCAAATTTGTAGATGCCGTTGTTCTCGTAATATAAGATGGTTCCATCGGGTGAAACCTCCAAGTGTCGCGGATGATCCCCCAATTGTCCAACTTGAATACTACTTACTACTTCTCGCGTGGCGGCATTAATTCGATAAAGCAATGCAGGTGAATGGCCTGATACAGCCCAGTTCAAATCATAGAACGTCTCTCCTGCGCACAACACCCATACATTGCCCAATGCATCGCTCACTATGTCGGCCGGACGGTAACCTACTTCAATCATATCAATAACCGAATTGGATGACGTGCTTACAACGCTGATTGTGCTATCCAAACCAAAGCCTCCTTCATTGCAGACCCAAACTTCGTTTCCACGAGCGAGCAACTGATTTGGTCCGGTGCCTACGTCAACAGAACCTGTTACGGTAAGCGTTTGCGTGTTGATCACTTTCAATGATCCCGCGAATGAACCGTTCGTCAGATATGCCGAACTTGAGTTGGATGCTACCATGTAGCGTGGATAATCCAGGCCCGTTATAGTGCCAACATTCTCCATCGTTCTCAAATCGACTACTTCAACTTTCTGAGAGTTGTTGAGTACCGCGAAGCCGCGATTCCCAACAGTTGCGAAGCTCTGAAACACATCGCCGAGCTCTACTCCATTCACCTGGTAATAGACATCGTTAGTCACAGCTCCGGCATTCGAAATATGGGTTAGAGAGGCATTGTTGGCCGTGAATGCGCCCTCATTCACGACATATGCACCGGTTGCATAGTCTTCTGCAACAGTTTCATCATTCGGCTTTTCATCCTCCTTTTTA